>Ga0182012_10001770_pt1 | contig 23596 bp, 19 predicted proteins | sample 612S2SmetaG_FD_120486 | JGI IMG/M metagenome (GOLD analysis project Ga0182012, IMG submission 120486) | Permafrost microbial communities from Stordalen Mire, Sweden - 612S2S metaG | ecosystem: Environmental > Terrestrial > Soil > Wetlands > Permafrost | place: Sweden: Stordalen | collected... | reverse complement strand
TGCTCGACGAGGCGGTGCAGGCGGGCACGGTGCGGGAGATCGGCTGCTCCAATTTTTCGGCGGCCCAGATCACCGAGGCCCGCGACGCCGCCCCGGGTGCCCGGTTCGTCAGCGTCCAGAACCACTACAACCTGCTGCACCGGGACGACGAAGCCGAGGTGCTGCCGCTGTGCGGGACGCTCGGTCTCGCCTACCTGCCGTACTTCCCGTTGGCCAGCGGGCTGCTGACCGGCAAGTACCGCCGGGGCGAGGACCCGGCCGAGGGCACCCGCATGCACGCCTGGGGTGGTCGGGCCAGCGGGGCGCTGTCCGAGGAGCGGTTCGACACGGTCGACCGGCTCACGGCCTGGGCCGACGGGCACGGCCACACCGTGCTCGAGCTGGCGTTCGCCTGGTTGCTGGCCCATCCCGTCGTCTCCTCGGTCATCGCCGGAGCCACCACGGCGGAGCAGGTCCGGACCAACGCCGCGGCGGGTTCGTGGGTCCTCACCCCGGAGGAACGGGCCGAGGTCGACGCGCTGGTCAGTTGAGCTCGCCGACGGCCGGGATACAACCTGGCCGGTTCGATCCGACCCGACCGGCGGGATGGATCCCTGTGGGGTGACCAGCAGGCCGGTGTGCATCCCGACCTATCCACCGTGCGGTGGGGCCCGGTCGACCTCAGTCCGAGTGGATCTCGTCGAGCCCGACGAGATGGATGTCGGCTCAGCGCGCTGCTCGAGCCCTGAGGTTGTCGGCGAACACTGCGGCTGACGCCAGGATGATCCGGGCGTCTTCGGCGCACCTCTCGGGCTGTGTCGGGGCTCCCGGCCCTGTCGTGGGGACGACGGATCGACCCGCGTCGTCGTCGCCGACGCATGGTGACGATCGGCAGCAGGCGTCAGGCGGCAGGCGTCAGGAGGCGGCGGCCTGGGGGGCGACGGTTCCCGGTCGACGCACCGGGGTCGCCACGGCGGTCGACCGGGCACCGGGGGCGGTATCCCCGGCTCCCTCCCTGGGCCCGCCGCCGGGCAGGCTCAACCGCAGGATGGTGCGCAGCGTCTGGGAGTACTGCACGGCCACCGGCCCGGTGGTGTAGGCCAGCCCGTAGCGGTCGCACAGGTCGCGGACCCGCTCGGCGATCTCCGGGTACCGGTTGGACGGCAGGTCCGGGTAGAGGTGGTGCTCGATCTGGTAGCCCAGGCTGCCCGAGAGGACGTGGAGCGCCCGGCCGCCCTCGAAGTTCGCCGAGCCCAGCAACTGGCGCAGGAACCACTCGGGCCGGGTCTCGCCGTCGAGCTCCTCCTCGGTGAACTTCTCGGCCCCGTCGGGGAAGTGGCCGCAGAAGATGATCATGTTCGACCACAGGTTCCGCACCACGTTGGCCGTGGCGTTGGCCGTCAGCGTGGTGAGGAAGGACGGCCCCGACAGCAGCGGAAAGACCACGTAGTCCTTCACGACCTGGTGGCGGACCTTGCGACCGAGGAGCCGGAGCCGGCGCCACGATCCACCGCGGTCCCGCTGCCGCCCGCGGATCGAGGTGACCTCGAGATCGTGGAGGGCCACGCCCCACTCGAAGAGCAGGGCCAGCAGGGCGTTGACCACGGGCTGGCCCAGGGTGGCCGGCGTCCACGTCTGCTCGGGGGCGACCCGGAGAATGCCGTAGCCCACGTCGTTGTCCCGGCCGATCACGTTGGTGAACGTGTGGTGGACGACGTTGTGCGAGTGCTTCCACAGCTCGGCCGGGCAGACGTTGTCCCACTCCCAGGTGCCCGAGTGGATCTCCGGGTCGTTCATCCAGTCCCACTGGCCGTGCATGACGTTGTGGCCGATCTCCATGTTCTCCAGGATCTTGGCCAGGCTGAGCATCGAGGTCCCGGCCAGCCACGCCGGCGGGAGGATGCTGGCCAGCAGGGTGATCCGGGCAGCCACCTCGAGCCGGCGCTGCAGCCCGATCACCGAGCGGATGTACCCGGCGTCGTCGGCGCCGAGCGAGGCCTCGATGTCCGAGCGGATGGCCTCGAACTCGCGCCCGAGCTCGGCCACCTCCTCGTCGGTGAGATGGGCGAACTCGGTGATGTCGGTGATGGCCATGGGGGCTCCTCCGGTCGTGGTTCTGGTCAGGCGTCGACGGTGCAGTCGCCGGCCGCCGCGGTGATGCAGGTCTGGACGCCCTGGTCGGCGTGGTACTCGTTCCCGTTGCGCAGGTCCCGGGCCCGACCCTCGGCCAGGGGGATGACGCAGGTGTGGCAGGTGCCCATCCGGCAGCCGAAGGGCATCGGCACCCCGGCCCGCTCGCCCGCCTCGAGCAGGCTGGTGGCGCCGTCGGCGTCGACGGTCCGGCCCGAGCGGGCGAAGGTGACGCGGCCGCCTTCCGCCGTGGCCGAGCGCTCGACGGCGAACCGCTCGACGTGCAGGCGGTCGGCCAGCCCGGCCGCCGCCCAGTGCGCCTCGGCGGCGGCCAGCAGCGGGGCGGGACCGCACGCCCACACCTCCCGCTCCCGCCAGTCCGCACAGACCTCGTCGAGACCGGCCGGGTCGAAGACCCCGTCGACGTCGTCGTAGCGTTCCACCAGCCGGAGGCCGGGGTGCGCGGCCGCCAGATCCCGTAGCTCGTCGCCGAAGATGCACCGGTCGCGGCTCGGGGCCGACACCACGTGGACGACGTCGGGCATGGTGCCCCGCCGGTCGAGCGTGCGCAGCATGGCCATCACCGGGGTGACGCCGCTGCCCCCGGTCCAGAACAGGACCTTGGCCGGGGGCGGGTCGGGGAGGACGAACCCGCCCTGGGGGAGGGCCAGGCGCACGACGGTCCCGGGACCGACGCCCCGCACCAGGTGACCGGAGAGCCGGCCCTCGGGCATGGCCTTGACGGTGATCGAGATGCGGTGCCGGCCCCGCTGCGGCGGCGAGGTGATCGAGTAGGAGCGCCACACCCACCGACCCTCGACCTGGACGCCGATCCCGACGTACTGCCCGGGTCGGTGGCCGGGGGTCCATCCCCGTCCCGGTTCGATGACCAGGGTGACCGCGTCCTCCGTCTCGGGGACCACCTCGACGATCCTGCCCCGCAGCGACCGGGCCGACCACAGGGGATCGAGGAGACCGAGGTAGTCGTCGGACCGCAGGGGCGTGGCCATCCGGTCGGCCACGCCGCGGACCAGGCCCCCGACCAGGCCGGCGAGCGGCCGGGTGGTCCGGGCCGGCACCGGGTCGGCCGCTGTCGTCGTCTCGGGCATGTCCACGACCTTCCTCGTACCCCCGGCGGGGCATCTGTAACCAGTAGTATCATATAACTGCGAGTAACATCTACCCCATGCCGCCGAAGCGCACATCCTCCGACCGGGCCGGTCGGGCGGATCCGGGCGCCCCGGTCGTGGCGGCCGGGCGTACCGACGGTCGGAGCTCCCGCTGGGACGGGCACCGGGCGGCCCGGCGCGAGGAGCTGATCGCCGCGGCGGTGGCCGCCGTCCACGAGCTCGGGGCCGGGGTGAGCATGGACGACATCGCCGCCCACTCGGGGATCGCCAAACCCGTGTACTACCGGTACTTCGCCGACAAGGCCGACCTCCACTCGGCCGTCGGCCGGGCCGTGGCCCGCGACGTGGTCGGCCGGGTCACCGCGGCCCTGGACCGCCCGGGAACCGCCCGGGCCAGGCTGGCGGCCGGCATCGACGCCTACGTCAGGTCGGTCGAGGCCGACCCCGAGCTCTACCGCTTCGTGGTCGAGGCCCGGCCGTCCTCCCGCTCCGGCCGGGCCGACCCGCTGGAGGACTTCGCCACCCTGGCCGGACTCCGGGCGTCGCAGATCTTCGGCGACCTGCTGCGCCTGGGGGGAGCGGACGCCGGCGCGGCGGAGACGTGGGGGTTCGGGCTGGTGGGCATGGTCCGCACCGCCGCCGACCGCTGGATGGAACGCCCCTCCATCAGCCGGGAGGCGCTGGTCGATTACCTCACCGACCTCGTCATGCCCGGCATCTCCGCGGTCCTGCCCGCCGAGCTCCTCGGAGATGCCGAGGCGGTCCCACCGGGCCGGCCGGGTCCGCGGGCCGCTCCCTGAGGCTCGCCTTCGTCCGGTCCCACCCGTCGTGCCGGTCGCGGCGCCCCGTCCGCGGCCCATGCTCCGGGCGCGGCCGGCGCCGACGCCCGGGCCGGCACCGGCACCGGCACCGGCGCCGGCGTTGGATCGTGGCCGAGGGGGACGGGTGCGGGCCTTGCCGGGTCACCGGCCCGGTGGCAGGTGGGACCGGCCGGGCTCAGGTGGCGGCGGCGCCGGGGTCGGGGACGTGGGACCGGGCCTCGAGCACCAGGCGCCCGTCGGCCCCGAAGGCCGCGGCCACCTCGCCGGAGAGCAGCCGCCGGATGGGACCCCCGGCGATGTCCGCCCGCCAGCCGTGGTCGAGCCGGCTGGGCACGCCCACGATCAGCTGGGTGATGTCGGCCCGGGTGGCCAGCAGCCCCTGGTCGAAGTCGAGCTCCTCGGCGATCTGGCGGACCAGGCCGGCGCACACGGCCACGGCGGCCTGGGAGGCCCGCCCCTCGCCGGTGTCGGGGGGGAGCTGCAGCTCGGACGGGTCGAGGTCCTGGCCCCGGCGGACGGCCTCGAGGATGGCCGTCGCCGCTCCGCCGCCCAGGTGGCGCCCGTCGACGCCCCGCAGCTTCTCCAGGTCCTGTCGGTTGCGGGGCGGCCGCTGGGCGATGGTGAGGACGGCCAGATCCGACAGCACGCTGCGGCGGGGCCGGTCGACCTCGGCGGCCCGCCGCTCGCGCCAGGCGGTGAGCTCCTGGGCCACCCCGCGGGCTCTTCCGGAGAGCTTGCGCACGTCGCCGACCTTCCACCAGGCCTGCTCGGGCACCACGTCGGCCCGCCGCACCGACAGGGACTCGGTGCACTCCTCCAGGGCCCAGGCCAGGCGCCCCCGCTGCTCGAGGTCGGCCACCATGGCGGCGTGGACGGCCAGCAGGTGGTCCACGTCCCCGGCGGCGTAGGCCAGCTGGCGGGCCGGGATGGGGCGGTGCAGCCAGTCGGACAGCTGGTCGGACTTGGGCAGCTGGATGCCCAGGATCCGTTCGACCAGGCGGGCCAGCGACGGGCTGGACATCCCGAGGAAGCCCGCGGCGATCTGGGTGTCGAACACCGTGGCCGGCACCACCCCGCAGGCGGTGTGCAGGATGTCGAGGTCCTGTCCGGCGGCGTGGGCCACCGCGGTCCCCGGTCCGGCGAACAGGCGTCCCAGCGGAGCCGGGTCCACGGCCAGGGGGTCCACCAGAGCCACCCGGTCGGCCCAGCCCAGCTGGATGAGGGCCAGCTTGGGCCAGTAGGTGCGCTCGGTGTGGAACTCGGTGTCGACGGCGTAGATGGCCTCGCCGGCCAGCTCGTCGCAGAGGGCCTCCAACCTGGCGGTGTCGGTGATCAGGTCGGGGGTGCGGTCGGTGGGGCTCACGGCGAGGAACGTACCCCAGGCCGGCCTCCGTACCGGGGAGCCCGGTACCCGGGCCCGCCCCGGGGACCGGCCGGCGGGCGACGGGTACCATCGGGTGGCCAGCAGTGGTGGACCGGGTCGGCGCAGGTGCCGGTCACGATCGAGTCGTCCGCCACCGGAGACAGGGAGACCGGACATGGGGAAGTACGTGCTCGTCTACAGGGGCGGTTCGTTCGGGGAGACCGAAGCCGACCAGGAGGCTGTCATGTTGCGGTGGATGACCTGGTTCGGCGAGCTGGGCGATTCGGTGGTCGACCTCGGCAACCCGTTCGGACCGTCGGCGACCATCGGGTCCGACGGCACGGTCACCCCGGGTGGGAGCTCGGAGCTCACCGGCTACTCCATCGTCGAGGCCGCCGACCTGGCCGAGGCCTCGGACAAGGCCTCGGGGTGCCCGGTGCTGGCCGCCGGCGGGTCGATCGAGGTCTACGAAGCCGTGCCCATCGGGTGAGCGGGGGTCGCCCGTGGCGCTGACCGTGGGGCTGACCGTGGCGCTGACCGAGGGGCCCGGCCGGTCGATGGTGGGTCGATGGCGGGTCGCCGGTGGATCGATGGGACATTCGGCACTGGCGCCATCGGGGTGCGGGGGTCAGGATGGGTGGTGGCGGAAGTCTTGGGGGATCGGAGGGTGACATGGCACTGCTGCTGACGCTCGCACTGTGGACCTACCTCGGGTTCGTCGTCTACCGGACCCACCGGCGGGTCCGACCGGTGCCCGGAGCTGGTGCCCCGGTCGACGGCGAGCCGGACGCCGGAGGGCCGGTGCCCGTCCAGTGGCCCGGGCCCCCGGTGATCCCCGACACCGTGCCGGCCGACTGGGTCGAGACCTACCGTTCGGAGAACGGCGGCTGACCACGGCCCAGGCAGGGTCGTCGGCGAGCGTGGCGTGGGCGGCGAGCGTGGCGTGGGCGGAGCGGGAGGAGCGGGTCGGCGCATCGGCGGGTCGGTGGGCCGGCTGGTAGGTGACCGGGGGCTGGTCCGGGCCGTAGGGCCGTAGGGCCGTAGGGTCGGAGGGCCTCGGAGGCCCGCCGGTACACTTCGGACGTGCGCGGGCCACCGGGTCCGGCACGGATTGGAGCCACCGTGGCCGACGCCGGCCCGTCCGTCGGACGATCGAGGAACCTGGTGCTGGCGGCGATGATCTTCGCCGTGTCGATGACCTTCATCGACCAGACCATCGTGTCGATCGCCGCGCCCGAGATCCAGCGGGAGCTGGGCCTCTCCACCACAGGGATGCAGTGGGCCATCAATGCCTATCTCCTCTCGCTGGCCGCCCTCTTCGCCTTCGGCGGCCGCCTGGCCGACACCGTGGGCCACAAGAAGATGGTCATCCTCGGGGTGGTCGTCTTCGCCGCCTCCTCGGGCATGTGCGGCCTGACCCCCAAGGGGAGCTTCGCCGAGGCCTGGATCGTGACCTTCCGGGTCATCCAGGGTGCCGGTGGGGCGATCATGTTCCCGGCCGCCCTGGCCATCGTGGTGCAGACCTTCGAGCTCCGCCAGCGGGGCAAGGCCCTGGCCATCTTCTTCGGCATCGCCGGCGGGCTCACGGCCATCGGGCCGGTCCTCGGCGGCTACCTCACGGAGTGGACGTGGCGGGCAATCTTCTGGGTGAACATCCCGGTGGCGCTCACCGCCCTGGTGCTCATCTTCCTCTCCAACCCGGTCACCGACCACCGCCCGGCCCGCATGGACTACCGGGGGCTGGCCCTCATCGCCAGTGGCGTGGCCCTCAGCGTCCTCGGGTTCCAGCAGTCCACCATCTGGGGGTGGTCCGATCCGCTGACCGGTCTGTGCATCGCCGTGGGCCTGGTGCTGCTGGTGGTGTTCGGCTTCGTGGAGCTGCGCACCGAGGAGCCCCTCATCGAGATGCGGATCTTCAACATCCGGGCCTTCCTCGCCGAGAACGTGGTGCTCTTCATCGCCATGCTGGTGTTCATCCCGGTGTTCTTCTTCTCCAGCGAGTACGCCCAGGTCTCCCTGGGCCAGTCGGCCTCCCAGGCCGGGATCATCCTCCTCTACTTCTTCGTGGGCTTCGCCGTGGCCTCGCAGGTCGGCGGCCGCATGCTCGACCGGCGGGGGGCCAAGCCGCCGGTGGCCATCGGGTGCGCCCTCTCCGCGGTGGGCTTCGCCCTGTGGGCCGGCAAGGTCACCCAGCTCAGCCTGCACTCCCAGAAGTGGTACATCGTCCTGGCCGGCGCCGGCATGGGCCTCATGTTGTCCCCGGCCAGCACCGACGCCGTCAACCGGGCCTCGCGCCTCTCCTACGGCGAGGCCACGGGCATCACCCAGACCGTGCGGAACTACGCGGCCAGTCTGGGCCTGGCCATCCTGGGCACGATCTTCGTCTCCCAGCTGCGCTCCCGCGTGACCTCGTCGTTGCTGGCCCAGGGAGTGCCGGCGACGCAGGCCCGAGCCACGGCGGCCCAGATCTCGGAGGGCCAGCAGACGACCACCGGCTCGATGCAGATCCCCCACGTCATCCGGCTGGACTTCGCCTACGCCACCCGCACGGTGTACTTCATCATGGCCGGGATCATGGCCGTGGCCGCCCTGGCCGCGGTGATCGGGCTCGAGCGGGGCCTGCAGGCCGACCATGTCGTCCCGCCCGCCGGTGACCCCGATGACGGGTCCTCGGTCGGACCGGGCCCCGTCGACGAGGAGGTCGTGGCCGGTGGGTCCGGCGGCGGGGACGGCGGCGGCGAGGGCGGCGGTCCCGGTGGTCCCGGTGGAGCAGCGCCCGGGACGGCACCGGCCTGATCGTCCGGACCCCGGCAACCCGTGGGGCCCGCCGGTAGCATCCGGGGCGTGGGGGAACGGGGAGCGGGCCCAGCGTGACGGACGGGCGCCTCACCGAGTTGCCGGCCGGCCCGGCACGCACCTTCCGGAGCCGGGCCGTCTTCGTCGGCGGCCTGGTCGAACTGGTGGTGTGCGGGGCGATCACCGCCGGGGCCGTCGTGTGGATCCTCGTGCGCACCGGTCCGACGGCCCTGCCGGCCGGGCTGGCCGTGGGTATCGCCGCGTCCATCGGCGCCCTGTCGGGGCTCAGCCGCATGACGGCCCGTCTCGTCGTGGGGGAGGACTCGATCACCTGGACGTGGTGGTTCTCCCGACACGAGCTGGCCTTCGTCGACCTCTCCGGGGCAATGCTGGCCGAGAAGGGCTCCCCGACCGCCGGAGGTCCCCCGGTGGTGTACCCCGGGGGCCTCGTCGCCCTGGCCCTGTGGCTGGTGATCGAGTTCATCACCACGTACAGCACCATCGACCCGGTCTCGGGGTCGTGTGTGCTCATCGTCACCAAGGTCCACGGCGACCCGGTGGTGGTGCGGGCCGTGGGCTCCTGGGCCACCCGGGTGCGGCACTCGCAGGTCACCGAGGCCCTCGAGGCCGTCCAGGCCGGCATCGACTCCCCCCGCAACCGGGCCCGTCAGCACCCGCGGCGCTACGTCGAGGAGTCGATGCGGGGGAGCGGTGACCTGTGGCCCCCACCGCCGCCACCGCCGGTGCGCGACTTCCCGACGGCGGGCGGCCGCACCCCGTAGCCTGGGCCGGTGGCCCTTACCCCTTCGGTGGGGAGCGGGCCGAGGGGCACGTCCCGCCCGGCTCGGTGACACGGGCCGGAGGGACCGCACGAGGCGGATGCTGACCAAGACGACCGGACCGAACGACGATCCCACCACCGACACACCGGACATACCGGACGGAGTGGACGGACCCGACGACCGGTCCCACGGCTCGACCTGGACCCGACGGGGGGTCATCGCCGGTGTGGCCGCCGCCGGGGTCGGAGCGGCAGCCGGCCTGGTGGCCGGGGCCACCCCGGCCGGAGCCGACGGTACCCAGGGGAGCGCGGCCCTGCTGGGTACGCCCAACACGTCGACGTCGGAGACGACGTTCACCTCCTCGGCCGATATCAGCATCTATGGCGTGGCCGGCCTCCCCAGCGGGCTGGTCAACACCGCCACCGGTGCGGTGATCGGGGACTCGGACGTGACCATCGGACTCATCGGGGCCTCGAGCTCCCAGGGGGACTCGGCCATCTATGGCACGTCGTCCCACGGACCGGGGGTCTACGCCGAGTCCCTCACCAGCTGGGACCTGGCCGCCGCCGGGACCGGCCGCGTCCTGCAGGCGCCCCAGGGGGCGGCGGGCCCACCGATCAGCACCGAGGTCAGCTTTTCCATCGGCGAGTCGATCCGCGACGCCGACCGGGTGCTCTACCTGTGCGTGGCGAGCGGGTCGCCAGGTGTCTGGGTGCAGGTCGCCGCCGGTCCGACCGGGTACGCCCAGGGTGCCTCGTGCCTGTTGTCCGCGCCGATCCGCCTGTTGGACACCCGGTTCGGGGCCACCGCCCCCACCAGCCCCGGCCACCAGCTGGCCGCCGGGGGCATCCTCAGCCTCCAGGTGACCGGGGAGGCCGTCGACAGCATCGTCGTCCCGGCCTCGGCCGTGGCCGTCATCGGCAACGTGACGGCGGTCAACACCGCCGGGCGCGGCTACCTCACCCTCTGGCCCGACGGGGCGACCCAGCCCGGGGCCTCGTCGCTCAACTTCCCGGCGACCACGGCCGTGGCCAACGGGGTGACCGTGGCCCTGTCGTCGGCCGGGGTGGCGAACATCTAGACCAACCAGGCCACCGACATCCTCTTCGACGCCACCGGCTTCATCGCCTGTCCCCGGGGCCCGGGGTCCCGGCCCTCCGACGCCCTCGGCTGCAGACACCCAGGTCAGGGGCCCCGTGGCTCCGTCGCGCCCACTCCCGGCTCAACTCCGCCCCCCGGGGTGCCGATGGAGAATTGGGACGGTGACGGCCCTCCGGCCCCGACCGTCCTGGCACGTAGGGCGGACACCATGCGGCGGAATCCATGACCCAGGGGCACCGAGGCACCATGACGACGAGGGGGACGACCAGGCTGTGGGCGCTTGTCCCGGCAGCGGTGCTGGCCGTGTCGGCCATGGTCGGCGCACTGGTCGTGGGCGGCCCCGCCTCGGCCGGCCCCGCCTCGGCCGGCCCGGTGGCCACTCTGGCCGCCACCTTCGCCGCCCACCTGGCCGGCGGCGAGCACACGGCGGCGCTGCTCCCGCAGACGGGGATCCTCCCGCCGGACAACCCGTTGTCCGACGTCCTGCCGACCTTCCTCGACTCGTGCGCCGACTTCGGGGTCGACTCATCGCTCACGTGCCAGAACGCCGTCCTGGCCAACATCGACGCCGCCCGGGCCCTCGAGGGTGTGGGGAACATGGTGCTGCCGGCCGACTACGGCCAGTTGACCCCGGCCCAGCAGTTGTTCGTGGTCACCAACCTGGAGCGGGCCGACCGGGGACTGCCCGAGCTGAGCGGGATGTCGACGGTCCTCGACCAGGCGGCCCTGACCGCGGCCGGGGACGACACCGACCCCGTCCCGCCCGACTCGTTCAGCTCGGACAACTGGGCCTCGAACTGGGCCGGCGGCACCCAGAGCGCCCTGGTCACCGATTTCTACTGGATGTACGACGACGGCCTGGGCTCGTTCAACCTGGACTGCACGGTGTCCGACCTGTCGGGCTGCTGGGGCCACCGCGACGACATCCTGGCCGCGCTGTCGTGCTCGCCGTGCGTGATCGGCACGGCCTTTCTGGCCACGGGGTGGCAGGGGTCCCCGTCGTGGACCGAGCTGCTGGCCGACACCACCGGTAGCCCGGCCCTGGACTACACCTGGGACCAGGTGGTCGGCGAGCCGGTGCCACCCGTGATCTACGGGCTCGCGCCGTCGACCGGGTCGACGTTCGGGGGCACGGCGGTCACCATCACCGGGAACGGGCTGACGGGGGCCACCGTCGTCCACTTCGGCTCGGCCACGGCGACCATCGGGTCGTGCACCGACACGGTGTGCGACGTCACCGCCCCGGCCGGTGCCGCCGGCGGGGTCACCGTCACGGTGACCACACCGGTGGGCACGTCGTCGTCGGCCACCTCGTCGTCCACCACCTACACCTACGCCTCCCCGGCCTCCCCCGGGGCCTACCACCCGCTGGACCCCGCCCGGATCTGCGACACCCGGGACGGGCCGGACCAGCCGGCCTGCGCCGGGGCCACCACCTTGGGCCCGGGCGGCACGCTGGCGGTCACGGCGACGGGCCACGGAGGGGTCCCGGCCAGTGGGGTGGTGGCCGTGGTGGTCAACGTGACGGCCACCGACACCACGGCGGCCAGCTTCCTCACGGTCTTCCCCGGCGGACAGTCGGAGCCCACGGCATCCAACCTCAACTGGGTGCCCGGCCAGACCGTGCCCAACCTGGTCACCGTGGCCCTGTCGGCGTCGGGGGTCTTCGACGTCGGCAATTTCGCCGGCGCCGTCGACGTGGTCATCGACGTGGAGGGGTACTACGCCCCGGCCCCGGCGGGCACCGGACGCTACGACGGGTTGTCCGATCCGGCCCGGATCTGCGACACCCGGGCGGCCAACCCGTCTGGACTGTCGGGCACGGCGCTCACCCAGTGCCAGGGGCTGGCCCCGGCGCCGGGCGGGACGTTGGACGTCGCCGTGGACGGCCTGGGCGGGGTGCCCTCGACCGGCGTCGCCGCGGTGGTGCTGAACGTCACGGCCGTCGATCCGTCGTCGTCGGGTCACCTCACGGTCTATCCGGACGGGACGGCGGCCCCGTTGGCCTCGAACGTGAACTTCACGGCGGGCGAGGTGGTCCCGAACCGGGTGATCGCCGAGGTGGGTTCCGACGGATCGGTGGACATCCTGTCGTCGGCCGGCGCACCCGACATCGTGGTCGACGTGGCCGGCTGGTTCACCGACGGGTCCGATTCGTCGGCCACGGGGACGGAGTTCACTCCGGCGGTCACCCCGACCCGGGTCTGCGACACCCGCACCGGGTTGGCCTACGCCACACCGTGCGCCGGCGACGGCCTCGGCGCCGGCACCGTGCTCCCGGTCACGGTGGACGGCACCGACGCCATCCCCGCCGGGGTGACGGCCGTGGTGCTGAACGTGACGGTGACCGATACCACGGCCCCGAGCCACCTCGACGCCTTTCCGGCCGGGCAGGCCCCGCCTCCGGTGTCCGACCTCAACTGGACACCCGGTCGGACCGTGCCCAACCTGGTGATCGCCGAGGTGGGCACCGGAGGTCAGGTGGAACTGGCCAACTTCGCCGGGTCGACCGACGTGGTGGTGGACGTGGTGGGCTGGTTCAGCTGATCCGGGGCCCGGCGGGGACCCGGACGGGGTCGGCGGGGCCCGTGCCATGATCCGGGGGTGCGGATCACCAGCGCCTTCCTGTGCAACCACGTCGAGGTGCAGGCCTCGATGCTCTACGTCCACGGGGGCTTCCCCGAGTGGTGGACCATCCCCGAGCTCCCGAGCCAGCAGCAGGTCGGGTTGGGCATCGTGGTGGAGATCGGTTCCGGGGAACTGGGCCGTGACCTCGGGCTCGACGTCGAGGTGTCCCGGGTGGACGGCGCAGCCGTGCTCACCCGCAGTGAGGTCCGGTTCCGCCGCGAACCCTCCGACCAGTACGTGGCCGAGGCGCCCTTCTACGTACCGCTCCCACTGTCGCTGGGGGTCCGCTTCGACGACGTGGGACCGCACCTGGTGACGGTCACCGCCGCGGGCGTGGAGCCGACCCGGGTCCGGTTCGGGGTGCGGGTAGCTCCCTGAGGAGGCGTTCCGTCGGTCCGTTGGCTACGGTGCGTCGAGGACGGGCGTCGCCGGTCGACGTCGGTACCCCACGGATGCACCGGTCCGGCGGACCCCGCGGACCGGGCAGATCCCGATCACACCCCGACTACGTTCCGGCCCGGCCGGGGAGGAGGACCACCATGGACATCGAGGGGACCGATGGCGAGCTCCGACCCGGCGAGGACGATCCGACCGACGGCTCCGACGCCTCCGACGGCTCCGACCACACGTGGACCCGGCGCGGGCTGATCGCCGGGGTGGCCGCGGCCGGTGCCGGTGCGGCCGTGGGGATGGTGGGCGGGTCGGCGGTGGCCGGCGCCGGCGGGTCCCAGGGTGGCAACTTCATCCTCGGCGAGACGACGAACACCGCCACGGGCACCACCGGGGTCGTGAGCTCCACCCAGGGAGCGGTCGGGCTGAGCGGGGCGGCCCCTGCCGCCTCCGGACTGTTGGACGGCGTCCTGGACGGCGGGATCAGCGCCGGCGTCGTCGGGGACACGTCCGACGGCTACGGCCTCGTGGCCCTGACCGGTGCCCGCGACGGCTACTCCGCTCTCTACGCCGAGGCCAGTGGCGACGGTTCGACGGCCGTCTACGGCTACGTCACGGGCTTCGGGTCGACGGCGGTCAGCGCGTTGGACGGCAGTTCCGGTGGTACGGCCGTGAGCGGGGAGTCCGACAACGGCATCGGCCTCCGGGGAAGTGGGGGGACCGCACCGCTGCTCCTCATCCCGGCAGCGTTCGTCGGGGCACCGACATCGGGCACCCACCAGGTCGGCGAGATCGTCACGGACTCGACCGGGGCCGTCTTCGCCTGTATCGGCGACGGCTCGCCGGGCCAGTGGGGCCGGGTTTCGATCGGGTCGCCGCAGTCGACGTCGGGGGCGTTCTGCCTGCTCTCCGCCCCCATCCGCCTGCTGGACACCCGGACCGGGGCCACGGCGCCGACCAGTCCGGGCCATCCCGTAGAGGTGGGGGTCACGCTCGACCTGCCGGTCACCGGCCAGTCGGTCGGGGGCATCGAGGTCCCGACCGGGGCGGTGGCGGTGATCGGCAACGTCACGGCGGTGAACGCCGAGGCCCACGGGTATCTCACCCTGTGGCCGGCCGGGGTGGCCCGGCCCGGCACGTCGTCGCTCAACTTCCCGGTCTCGGCGTCCCAGGCCAACGGGGTCACCGTGGCCCTGTCGGCTGCCGGCGTCCTCGCCATCTACGCCAGCCAGACCACCGACGTCATCTTCGACGCCACCGGCTACATCGCCTGACCGCCACACGCCGGGGCGACGGGAGTCGGTGGTCCGGGTCGTCGGTCGGGGCCGCGACGGTGGCCGACCCGGTCCGGTATGGGATGCTGTCCGGTGATGGCGGTGAACGGGGGCATCGTGAGATCTCTTCCTCGTGCGAGGACGCCGCGTCATCGCCCACGTCCGTTCCATCCCTCCGCCGGGGGGAGCGCCCGACCGGTGGGCCGGTGGAAGGCACGGGCCAGGTCCGTCGCCGCCGTGGTGTCCGTCGTCGGTGCCGTGCTGGTGGCCGTGACCGCCCCGGGGGTGGGACGCCCACCGGTGGCCGGGGCCACGGTGGCGGTCCGTGCCTCGTCGCCTACGGCACCGGTGTGGACCGAGCAGTCGCCGGCCACCAGCCCGCCCGGGCGGACGCTGGCGGCGATCGCCACCGACCAGGCGACGGGGGACGTCGTGGTGTTCGGCGGGGCACAAGGCAGTTCGGCGTTGACCCCCCTCGACGATACCTGGGTGTGGAACGGGTCGGACTGGCTCCAGGAGCACCCGGCCACCAGCCCGCCGGCGCTGTTCGGGGCGTCGATGGCCTACGACCCGGCCACCGCGGACATCGTCCTGTTCGGTGGGACCGGCGGAAGCCTCGCCGCCTCGTCGGACGAGACGTGGGTGTGGGACGGATCGGACTGGAGCCAGCGCGTGCCTGCTACCAGCCCGCCGGCCCGGAGCGGCGGGTCCCTGGCGTTCGACGAGGCCACCGGGTCGATGCTCCTGTTCGGTGGTACCGACGGCACCTACGGCGCCGACGGGGCCGTTCCCCTGGACGACACCTGGACCTGGGACGGATCGGACTGGACGGAGCTCTTCCCGGCCACCGTTCCCCAGGGCCGGGCCGACGCGGCGATGGCCTTCGACCCGGCGACGGGCAACCTGGTCCTGACCAGTGGTGAGTCCAACGCGTTCTACGTCGCGGGGCCCTCCTTCCAGGACACCTGGACCTGGGACGGCAACGACTGGACGCTCCAGTCGCCAGGTACCGAGCCACCCGAGACGAGCGGCCAGAGCACCATGGTCTTCGACCCGGTCATCGGCCAGCTCGTGCTGTGCTTCTACGGCCGGGAGATGGACACCTGGAGTTGGAACGGAACCGACTGGTCCGAGCTCACCGACGCTGGAGTCCCCTCCAGCACGTGGTGGTCGTCGTTGGCCTTCGACCCGGCCACCGGTGAGCTGGTCCTGTTCGGTGGGCTCCTCGGCCAGACTGCCGGCAACGACACGTGGACCTACGCACCCATTCTCCCGGGGGTGACCGGCCTGTCGCCGTCCGTCGGGCCGACGGCGGGGGGGACGGCGGTCACCGTCACCGGTACGGGACTGGCCGGGGCCACGGCCGTGGACTTCGGATCGTCGCCGGCCGCGACGTTCTCGTGCACGGAGACGGCGTGCAGCGCCACCTCCCCGCCGGAATCGTCCGGGGAGGTGACGGTCACCGTGACGACGCCGCTGGGAACCTCGCCCGGCGTGCCGTCGGCCGGTGCCAGCTTCACCTATGCCACCACGGCGGCCGCTGCGGCCTTCCAGCCGGTGGACCCGCTCCGGATCTGCGACACCCGCGCCGGTCAGACCCAGACGGCCTGTCCCGGAGCGACCAGACTCGGCCCCGGCGGGACGCTCACCGTCCAGGCCACCGGCAACGGCATCGTCCCGGTGAGCGGGGTCAGCGCCGTGGTGGTGAACGTGACGGCCACCGACACCACGGCCACCAGCTACCTCGCCGTGTACCCCGGAGGCCAGAACGAGCCCACGACGTCCGACGTCCACTGGACGGCCGGCCAGACGATCCCCAGCCTGGTCACGGTGGGCCTCTCCCCGTCCGGTGCCTTCGACATCGGCAACTTCGCCGGTGACGTCGACGTGGTGGTCGACGTCGAGGGGTACTTCGCCGCGGGCGCCGCCGGGTCCGGTCTGTTCGAGGGACTCACCGACCCGGCCCGGATCTGTGACACCCGGGCCGGCAATCCCTCGGGGCTGTCCGGCGTGGCGCAGACCCAGTGCGAGGGGGCGGTGGCGTCGCCCGGCACACCGATCGACGTCGCCGTGGCCGGGCTGGGCGGCGTCCCGTCGACCGGGGTCGAGGCCGTGGTGCTGAACGTGACGGCCACCGACGCCTCGTCGCCGGGCCACCTCACGGTCTACTCCGCGGACGACGTCCAGCCACTGGCGTCGAACGTGAACTACACGGCGGGGGAGGTCGTCCCCAACCGGGTGATCGTGCCCCTGGGGAGCGACGGTTCCGTCGACATCCTCTCGTCGGCCGGTGACCCCGGTGTCGTGGTCGACGTCTCGGGGTGGTTCACCGACCGATCCGATGCCTCGGCTGCCGGTACGGAGTTCACCCCGGCCGTCACCCCGATCCGGATCTGCGACACCCGCACGGGACCGGCCTCGGCCACCCCGTGTGCCGGGAACACGCTGGGGGCGGGCTCCGTGCTGCCCGTCACGGTTGCCGGCGTGGACGACATCCCGGCGGGGGTCACGGCGGTGGTGGTCGACATCACGGCCACCGACACCACGACGATGAGCCACCTCAGCGCGTACCCCGCCGGTTACCGCCTGCCGGACGTGTCCGACCTCAACTGGACGGCCGGCAGGACGGTGTCCAATTTCGACGTGGTCGACGTCGGCCCCGGAAACCTGATCTACCTGGAGAACCTGGCGGGATCGGCCGACGTGGTGGTGGACCTGGTGGGTTGGTTCAGTTGACCCGGCGGGACACGGCCTGACCCGTCAGATGACCGGCGCCTGGTTGGACAGGGCCCGGTCCAGCTCCTCGGGGCCGACCTCCGTGCGGGTGCCCCGTACCACGTAGGTGCCCCGGTGCTCAGGGCGGACCTCGCCGTCCTCGTCGAGCAGCCACACCATGGCCAGTCGGCGGGGCACGGTCACCGTGGACACGTCGTCGTAGGTGCCGAAGACCCGGTCCCACCACGGCGTGGTGACCCCGAAGTTGCGCATGGGCGCCCCGAAGTGGTGGTGGTAGTGGCTGCGGCGGGTCCACCGTCCGTAGGCCGTGCGGGCCGGCTTGAGGTGGTCCATGGCGTGGACCCATTCATAGGCGAAGTAGGCCACCACCCAGCCGACACCCAGGGCCATGGCGTCGACGGCGGGCAGCACGGTCCAGGCCACCAGGGGGATGGCCACCAGGCCGACCAGCAGCACCCCGGCCCAGGCCAGCCAGCTGGTGGCGTTGATCCGGTAGCGCCGGCGGGCGTGATGGACCAGGTGCTCCCGACTGGCGAAGTTGGTGCCCCGGGCCGTGTGGAACCAGCGGTGGAGCACGTACTCCGAGAAGGTCCAGAGGAAGGCCCCGGCGAGGAAGGCCCCGACGGCGGAGAGCGCGCTCATCCGTCGGCCTCGGCCAACAGGCCGGTCACCCGGACGCGGGGGACCGCGGCCTCCGCCGCGGCCAGCACCTCCGGCCGGGCACCCCAGGCCCGGAGCAGGTCGAGGTGGAGGGCGTCGGCCAGGGTGGCCGGGTCGAACCCCTCGCCGCCGGGCCACTCCACCGAGGCCAGGGCCAGTACGCCGTTGACCGCGGCCACCCAGGTGAGGGTCCGGTCGAAGGCGTCGCCGTCGGCCAGGACGCCGAGGGCGGCCGCCTCGCGCAGGAGGCGCTCGGGTCGGGACAGCACCGAGAAGGCCACCGGGGCCACCAGGGCCAGGTCGGCCTCGTCGTAGCCGGTCTGGGCGCTGAGCAGCCGCTGCTGGAGCCGGAACTCCTCGGGCAGCACCGTGGCCACCCCGACCAGCGAGCGGCCGAAGGCCACCAACCGGGCCAGCGCCGCCGTGTCGACGTCGAGCACGGCCAGGTCGTCCTCGAGCCGGTCGGACGCCCGGTCGTAGGACTGGCCCAGACGGGTGATGGCCTCGGCCTGCAACGCCGCGAGCAGGGCCCCCTTCGACCGGAAGTAGGTGTAGAGCGTCCCTACGGCGCAGTCCACCCGGGCGGCCACGGCCTTGATGGTCAGGGCCTCGATGCCGTGCTCCTCGATGAGGTCCCTCGTGGCGTCGAGGAAGGCGTCCCGCCGGGCGGCCCGGGAGCGTACCCGTCGGTCGGTGGACTGAACCATGTTCATACTATGAACCTCGTTCATTACGTTGTCAAGCCTCCCCAGCGGCCCTGGGTCCGCCGGGGGTGACGACGGCAGCGGTTCCGGTGCCGGGCAGGCAGCCCTACGGGGCGGCCCCGGTAGGGGCGTCGTCGTCCTGCGGTGTGCCGGCCAGCTGGGGGAAGTACCGGCCGGCGATGCGGTGGACCAGCTCCAGGGCCAGGGCCGGGGAGACCCGCTCGTCGGGGTCGGCCGGCGCCGAGGCCACGTGGATGCCCACCTCGGCGGCGTGGTGGAGGAGGCCGTGGCACAGATGGTGGCCCAACGTGCCCAGGGCCTCGCCGGCCTGTACCCGTTCGACCTGGTAGGGCGGGACGGCCAGTGGGGTGATGGCCGGCCAGGTGTCGGGGTGGCGGGGGACGTCGAGGGAGAGCAGGTGGTCGAAGGTCCGGGCCGCTGCGTCGCGGGCGGTGAACGGCGCTCCGAGGTCCCACACCGAGCGCAGCGTGGCGATCAGGGAGGTGTGGCGGTACTCGTCGGTGAACACCGACCGTTCGCCCACCCACGGCGACACCAGGACAGCGGGGACCCGGTAGCCCGAGCGGTCGAAGGTGAACCCGAACCGGTTCCCCGGCGGGCCGTCGTCGGGGGGCGGGACGGGCCCCGGGGGGACGTGGTCGTAGGTGCCGCCCGGCTCGTCCCAGCCCACCAGGAGGGCGGTGTTCCAGACGTTGGACCCCGTTGTCGAAGCGGACGACCGGACGGCGTCGTAGATGCGGGCCAGGAAGGCCTCGCCCCCCAGGATGGACGACGGCGGGTCGATGGGCACCTCGACGCCGGGGAGCATCGCCCGACCGAACGCCGGGTGGTAGTCGCCGTGACCGGCCAGCAGGTTGGGCTCGATCAACGAGAAGTCGGGGAGGGTGCCAGCCGCGGCGTCCCGTTCGAACTGGGCGAAGGGCACGACGTGGGTGGCGAAGCGCTCGCGCAGGCGGGGCATGTGGATCATCCCGGTGAAGGACACCGGGTCGGGCTCCAGGACGTAGACCTTCCACGTCCGGCCGTGGTCCTCGAGCCGGTCGAAGATGGTCTCGGCCGTGTTGGCGTGCATGAACTGGCTCATGGGCCGGTTGACCACCAGGCCCGAGGAGGAGGCCGCCGTCCAGAAGGAGCGGTTGGCCATGGTCTGGGACGGCACCTCGCAGAACCAGTGGTCGAACACGCCGAAGCCCCGGGCGATCCCGCTCAGCACCGGGACCTGCTCGGGGGTGTAGCCCGTCATGATCTGGCGGTACTCGTCGTAGGTGGGCTGGCGGCCCATCTCGTGGGTGAAGAAGCTGATGTAGTCGGCGACGAAGCCGTCCATGGTGGGCGGGCGGTCCTGGGCCGGCACGTTCCAGGGGGCCACCATGTCGTCGGCGTCGAGGAAGCGGTTGGCCTCGTCCAGCTGGCCGTAGAGCTGGGTGTTGGTGTGGGGGTACTCCTCACCCGAATCGGGGTTGGGCGAGTCCATGTCGGTGGCCACGGCATAGGGGACGGTCCGCCGGTCGGCCCCATGCTCGGCCCAGGCCGGGATGGGGTTCTCGAGGCCGCGGCCGACCACGCCCTCGAAGGACGGCACCTCACCGGGCTGGTAGAGGTGGCCGAGCAGGTTGTCGAAGGATCGGTTCTCGAAGAGGACGAGGACCACGTGGTCCAGGGCGTGGTCGCGGGACGGCGGCATGACGGCTCCCCGGTCGGTGCGGACAGGTCGTCCGGACCTGTCGGGCCCGGCCCCACAGGATCGCACGCCTCAGCGCGGGCCGCGGCCCGGGCCGGGGCGGGGCGGGGCGGGGGTGGTCGTGGGGCGACCGGGGGACCGGGGGACCGGGGGACCGGGGGACCGGGGCCGGGCGGCTCGGTCCTCCACCTCCCACCGGAGCGCCTCGTCGTGGCCCACGCCCTACCCGTGGTGGTCGAGCGCGTGGTGGCCCCGGTGGCGGCGTAGGGCCTCGAGCTGCTGCTGGCCTTCCGGACGGTCATCCCGTGCATCACCGGGAGCGCGTTCCTCACCGTCATCCAGCCGACGGCCAGCACCTTCCTCGTGTCCCTGGCCCCGGTGTGCTCGGCCCTGGCCGGCCGGCCCGTCACCCGACGCCTCACCCACGACCTCTGCCCGCTCACGCCGGAACTGCTGGCCCGGTCGACGGTCCACCGTTCCTTCGTCCGGGTCTCGTTCCTCTGGGCCGTGGTCATGGCCCTGAACGGGGCCGTCGTCCTGTGGCTGCTCCTCACCGTGCCGGCCGGTGCGTTCCCCATCGAACGCACGGGGATCTCCGTGTCGCCCACCGCCACGGCCATCGGGCTCACGGTGTGGTGGTTCGTCCGCACCATGCGCCGGACGGGTTCACCGTCCGCTCCGGTTCCGAGCCCCCGGTGGTCGCCCCGGCCTGGGCGGGTCCCCGGTGATCCGTCTGGGTCAGCCGACGGGAAGGGTCACCCAGGCCGCCCCGTCCCAGCGTAGGGACGACGTCCACGCCGAGCCGTCCCAGTAGTTCTGGCGGTGGGGGTCACCGTCGACCACGTGCCATCCCACGCCAACCGGTGCCGGAACCTCGATCGCTGGTGCCGGTGCCGGTGCCGGTGCCGGTGCCGGTGCCACGCCGATGACCGGAGCGGGGGCGGCGAAGGGCGAGGGTGCCGGAGCAGCGACCGGAGGGGCGACCGGGGCGGGTGCCGGGGCGGCACCGAACGGTCCAGCTGGTGTCGCGCCGTACTGCCCGGCCGGAGCCGGAATGCCGCCGTACTGCCCGGTGGGAGTCGCAGCGAGCGCGGGTGCGGGGCCGGGAGTCGGGGCCGGCGCCAGGTTGCCGCCGAGCGGGGGGAGGGAACCGAAGGTGGGCAGTGCTGACGTCGGTGAAGGAGCCGGGGCCCCGGGTACCGGTGCGCCGAACGCCGGAGCCGCTCCGGCCATCGAGCCGTAGGGCAGGGCCGACGGGGCCGACGTCCCCCCGGACGGTGGGTAACCGCCGTAGCCGCCGCCACCGGCCGGGGCCTGACCGTAGCCCGGCATGGTGCCGTACGGCGGCGCCACCCCGTACGCCGGTTGGTGGCCCTGGACCTGGTGGGGGGCGTACCCGGGATAGGGCGTGCCGAACCCGGTGGTGCCGACCGTGGACCGGGCCTTCGAGCGCCGACGGCGCACCACCACCATGAACACAGCGGCGACCGCCACCACGACGACGACGACGATGATGACCACCGTCCACGGGAAGCTCGACGGGTCGCTCACGCCACTGGTCGGGATGGCCGCGGCCTGGGTGGTGGCGATGGACTCGACGTCCGAGGCGGCCAGCGAACCGCCCCCGAGGACCAGGGCCAGGACCCGTCCGTTGATCCAGGCGATCGCCGTCAGCGGCCGCCCGTTGGTCGAACAGTCGGCCTCGGCCGACTGGAGGATGGTAGGCACCGGCGCGGTGCTGGTCGGCGAGCTCCCGGTGGCCCCGGTACACGCACTGTCCGCTCCGGCGTTCACCTGCTCCTGGGGGTTGGGTACGTCGGTACTGAACTGGATCAGGGCGATCTCCAGGACATCGCCGGTGTCCGGGCCCCGCCAGATCTTCATGGCCGCGGTGACCGGCGAACCGGCCAACGTCGCTTCTACGGACTGCAGGCGCTGCTGAAACGGGGCGACCGTACTGTCCGGTTCGATGATCCACCCGGGCTCGGGGTTCGGGATGATCAACTGGTTGAGCGCCGGGTCGCCGGTGGCCGACGCCGGGACGGCCCGCACGCCCAGCCCGACGGTCGCGGCCACCAGGGTCACCGCCACGAGCGCGGTTCGGGCGACGGTGCTGTGGCGTGACTTCGGAGCTCGCGGCATCCGCCCCCTCAGGTTCGGACCATCGGGTGGTCGTCTGGTCCCGAGACTACTCGTCTCGCTGTGACGGGACGCCGGCGACTCGGCCACCGGGGTCAGACGCCCGGTGTCGGGCAGTTGCGGGTCAGGAGCTGGAGGACCTCGCCGATGGCCATGGTCTGGTCGGGGGACTCGGGGATCGGCAGGTGGTGCTGGATCTCGTAGTGGTTCCGACGCCCCTCCTTCACCTTCAGGAGGTACCCGGCGTCCGTCAGGTCCTTCACGATGCCGAAGGCGGCCCGCTCGGTGACTCCGAGCATCTCGGCGATGTCGCGGAGGCGGGCGTCCCCATGTCGGGAGACGTAGGTCAGGGTGCGACCGTGGTTGCTGAGGAAGTTCCAGGAAGTCATACGTCTCTCGCAACAACTAATAGTACTGATCTATTGCAAGTTATCAGATACTAGAATAAGATATCTAGTATCTTCCGGGAAGGGATGCGCAGCAGCGATGACTCCGGGTGAGCACGAGGAGGTCACGATGCGAGCGAACTGGGCGACAACGGAAGGCGGTGGAGCGGGCAGTTCCCACACCGGAGCCCGGGGCGGACAAGGCGGATCGTGGGGTCGGGTGCTGCTCGGCCTGCTGCTCACCGTGACCGTGGCCGGCGGCGGGCTGCTGGTGGTTGGCACGGCGGCGACGGCGAATGCGGCGGCGACCGCTCCGGCGGTCACCCAGTGCGATCCACCGGCCACGCCGACCGGGGCGGGCTACCAGGTCTCGTGCACGGTGGCCGTGGTCAACACCGTCTCGTCCACCGGTGGTGGCTCGACGGTGACCACCACGGCGTGCCTGGCCGCGGCCGGCGTGCTCCCGCCGTCCGGCTGCGTCAGCACGGAAACCTCATCCGACCAGCTGGCCACCTCGGTCGACCAGTGCAACGGCGTGGCCTACGGCGGCGGCAGCAACGTGGTGTGCTCGGTGACGGTGACCGACGACGTCCCGTCGGGAACGTCGATCGCCGCGGTGACCGTGGACCAGTGCGTCGGTTCGGGGGCGGAAGGCGGAACCCAGCCGACGCTGGACTGTGCGCCGACGTCCTCCGTCACCGGGGCCGGGGTCACCCAGTGCAATGGTTCGGGCAACGGCGGCGGCGCCCAGGACCGTGTGCGGTGCACGGTCACCGGGGACATGGCGGCCGTGCCCGTGGCCATCAACCAGTGCAACGGCTCGTCCAACGGTGGCGGGAGCACCGTCGTCTGCACGGCGACGGAGACGAACGTCT
>Ga0182012_10001769_pt1 | contig 23596 bp, 20 predicted proteins | sample 612S2SmetaG_FD_120486 | JGI IMG/M metagenome (GOLD analysis project Ga0182012, IMG submission 120486) | Permafrost microbial communities from Stordalen Mire, Sweden - 612S2S metaG | ecosystem: Environmental > Terrestrial > Soil > Wetlands > Permafrost | place: Sweden: Stordalen | collected... | reverse complement strand
AGGGGCGACGGATGCGGTGGATGGGATGGGTGCGGTCAGCGGGGCGGCGACGGCAGGTGGCACAGGCACAGGTGCATGGGCGGGAGACAGGGGGCGGCGGCTGGGAACCAGGACGACGGTGAGGACGACCAGGGCCAGGCCAATGCCTGCCAGGCTGACGTAGATGAGGCGGTAGGGCGGCTGGTAGCTGAAGTCCAGGGTGTGGCTGCCGGGCGGGAGGTAGACTCCGCGCATGATGAAGTTGCAGCGCAGGATTTTTTCCGGCCGGCCATCCACGAGCAGGCGCCAGTCGGGATCGTAATGGTCGTTGTACAGGAGGACGGTGGCGGCGGGGGCGCTGGTTTGGAGGACGATGTGCTTGGGCGCGTAACTGGCGAAGGTCACGGTGCCGGCAGTTTGATTCGGGCTGGCAGTGCCGGGGGAAGCGGGAGCAGGCACGTCGCCCGAGACCAGGATGGTTTTGGTGAAGTCGAAGGCCGGGTCACCGAGGTCCGCCAAGACGGCTTGATTGTTCGTGTTTACTTCCCAATGGGAGTAGAGGGCGACGCGCGGCAGGGCCTCGGTGTTTTCAAACAGCGCGGAAGGGCCGGTGTCGGAGAGGATGGCGGTCACGTCATCCGGGGAGTCGGTGTTTTCATGGCCAGGCTTGGGCACGAGGTCAAAGCGCTGGCGGAGGCGGAAGATGGGGTGGGCGGGATCGGCGGCTTGATTGGCGGCATCGAAGGCATCGGTGCGGGCCAGGACGTAACGGCAACTAGTGAGCTGCCAGAGGCGGCGGCCGGCGGCGATGGGCTGGGTATCGGGCGTGGCATTAATGGCTTTGGAGTAGGCGGAAAGGTCAGCCGGGACGCGCGGCATCTCAATGACGTCGAGGGCCTGGATGTTGTAATAGGGAAAGAGTTGTTGCAGCCATTCGAGGCGGAAGATTTTATAAAGGCTCTTAAAACTGGGGTCCGGCGGGCCGGCCAGGTAAGCCACGCGGTTTTCGTAGGGGCGCTCGCGCAGGAGATCGAGGACGGGATTGCTGGCGTATTTCTCGACGTAATTCCAATAAAACACCCAGGGCAGATTGGCCCGGCCGAGGTCGGCAAACAACAACAAGCCGAGCAGGATGGCTCCCCAGCGGGCCCGGGCGCCGGTGAACCGGCCGCGGATGATCGCGGTGATCAGGCCGGCCGCGAGCACGAGGAAGAACAAGGCCCACGCGGCCTGATGGATGCTAAAACTGGCGATGCCATCCACGGTTTCGATTTTGATTTGCTGGGACCGCAAATACTGAGCCAAGGCCGGACCGGAGGTGGCATATTCGATCCAGGCCAGGGCACACACGCCAACGCCCATCCACAGGCCGCGCACCCACAGGCGGTCGAAGGCAGCGGGGTTTTTCCCGCCGGTTTTGAGGGGGGAGAGAGCGGGAGGGCCGGACTGGAAATAGAGGCGGCAGAGGCCGTCCAGACCATGGGCAAAGAGAATAATCAAGGCGACGCTGACGAGATTGATGAACTTGACGGGATTGCGAATGGTGGAAAAATAGGGCAGCGCATAGACCCACTGATAAAAGGGCGCAAATCGTCCATAGGCCAGCAACAAGGAGATCCCACCAGCGACCAGCCAGAACCACAGCCACCGACATTGGGTGGCAGTGAAGCAGGAGGTTTTGCCACGCAGGGCCTGGCAGCCCGCCCAAAAGGCGACGACCAACACGAGCAGACCCGCATAAAAACCGCCGCCCGAATAACGCAGAAAGCCGCGGGGTGGGGAACCTTGCTGGCCATTAGCAAGGTAACGCGTGACTTGGGGATCCTGCCCGATGTTGCCCCAGTAAACGCCGCCGTCTTTCTGATCCATGCGGTAGCCAAAGAGGCCGGGCACGGCGAGGCCGGCGGTTTCCGCCACGGGCAGGCTCCACTGGGTGGCCCAGTCCCAGCGGGAGGCCTTGGTCTGGGCGTCTTGATCGGTGCCGACGACGCCGGTGATGTTGTTGCCCACAAGGGAGGAAACAGCCTGCGCGGCAATAAACCCGGCAAACACCACCACCACGGCGAGGCGGCTCAACCCCACGGTCAGGCGACGGCCGATGGTGCCGGCCTCAAGCCAGGCCTGATAAAGAATAAAGAAGACGATGAACAAGCTGTAAATGGCGCCGATATCGGAGCCTTCGATCACGCACATGCCCACGGCCAGTCCGGCCAAAACCACGCGCCACCATGGCCGGGGGGCGGCGGGATTGGCCAGGGCGGCCATGGCAAAGAAGAACATGCCGGCATTAATGGCCTGGGCCGCCACGCCCCAGCAGGCGACGGAAAAGAAGCAGGAATTTAGCGCCGCCGCCAGGCCGCCCAGCACACAGGCGACGGGGGCGAGGCGTAATTGCGAGAAATAGCACCAGGCACCGAGGCCCAGGATGATCAGGGACAACAGGGCGTAGAGTTTGGAGAACCAAACGGGCTGTAGCAGGTATTGCAACCCGGAGCTGATGCCAACCGGTGTCACGCCACCACCCGCTCCGATGCTGTTCAAATCCGACCAACAGCCGGTAAACCGGTCGGGAAACTCGTGGCAGGCCGAAGCCAGCCGGCCCAGAGGGCCATCGTTGGAGAACAGGGTGTGATCCGGAAGGAAAACACCGTGGAGTAACAGCACCAAAACGGCCACCAGAAGCAGCAGGAAAACCCCGAAGTTTTGATACGTTCGACGGAATTGGTTCATGGGAGTTAAATGACAGGCTGGGGCGCGATCAGGGAAGGACAGAGACGCGCCGTTGCGCCGGGCTGAATCCGAGGGGTGGCCGAAGGAAACAAGGGACCATCCCTACTTGGTCAGTCGCCGCGGTTGCGGGAATCAGTGGCTTGTTCGACGAGCGGCGGGTCAGAAACCCGCGCTCCGGGGATTGGGTTGAGGCCTCGTTTATGAGTTTGAGCATGTCGTCAACGAGGACTTCCGGGAGGCTTGGCGTTCCGCAGGCACTTGACCGTCCGGCAGCGGCGCCATCGGGGCGGGGGTGAATTCTGCCCGGCGCCAACCGGCCAGGTCGCGACCGATGAGTTTGCCGAACTGGGCGACTTCCGACTCAAATTCACGATAGAGCTGATGGCGCAAGGCCAGATCCATCGGGGGGCGCTTGGCCGGGCGAATGTTCAAGCGCATGATCCGGGATTCAATTTGCTGCAGGGCCTTGAAGCACGGCGCGGGCAGCCAGTTGCGGGTGGCAATGGCGGTGCCGCGGACGAGGGGGTCGCTCATCAGGGAGCGCAGCCAGGAACTTTTGACCTCCTGGCTGCCATTAATGACGGGAAAGGACGCGGGCGGGCGGCTGGCATCCACGCCGAGGAAATCGAGCACTCCGCGATACACCCCGGCGGTGTCGGCCGCGAAATCATCATAGAGCACAACATGCACCTGCTTGCGGCCGAAGAGTTTCAAGTAACGCCGGACCTGCTCGGTATAGGCCGCCACGGAGTGGTAGATCAGCCCTTGGGGGAAGTAGGTGGAGCGGGTTACGAGCCGACCGGCCAGGCGGTCATCCTCGGCGGCGAGGGCCTCGGCGAAGGAGGTGAGATGCTCGTTGCCATCCAGGCGGAATTGCTGGTAGAGGGAGTAGAGCATTTCGGTGGGTTCGCGCAGCATGATGATGATGCGGGCCCGGGGATTAAAGGCTTTGATTTCCGCCGCGGCCTGGGCCGAAAAGAGGTACCACACGGAGGCTTCGCCGGCCCGGGACTGGCCATTCCAGCCGGCAAATTCCTGCAAGTAATCCCGGCGGTTCCGGCGATAAATCTGGCCGCCGAAACGCAGGTCATGGCCAAAATGGTGCATTTCCTTGCGGGCCATGAAGATATCCGGGTGGGAGGATAAGTATTCGGCCAGGGCGGTGGTGCCGCATTTGGGAGCGCCAATGATGAAAAAATCGGGATGTTTGCGGATGACGGCGGAACGCTGGTCGGCCGGGCTGGAGATGGCGTTGGTGGGGCGCATAGTTTCCGGGTTAACGGCAAATTCCCGGCCCGGTTAATGGCGGAGGGACCAGCCAGCCCGCATTTATGACATTACAAATGGTCATCTTGGCAGTGCAAAGCCACCCAATCGGGTGGATTCGCTATGTTTAGAATTTATATCTAAGTTGCTTATTGGCAAGAATTTTCTTAAATAAATTTTTGCACTTAGCTGACCGTCTTATGGATTAATATTTGTGGGAAAAAATGATCCATTTTAAGCATGATTTGGAAAATTTATGGCCACAAAAGAAGACCAGGGAGACCGGGGAATTTTAACCGCAAAATATGCGAAAGACACGAAAAGGGGATCAAATAAGGTGAAAGGGTGACAGGCGCACGCTGGGGTTTGATGGTGGCGGCGAGACGCCGCCACAACCCGCAGGCGAGGACGCCGGCGCCACATGGGGCCGAATGCGGCCTTGGGTTGGTACTAATCGAATCGTGAATTGACCTGCCGGGCGGGCGGGGGTTAACTGGGGGTATGAATTATTTGGCTGGGTTGACCCTCGGGTTGAGCGTGGTGGTGCTGGCGGGCTGTGCGGGGTCGCATAAATCGGCGCTCCCGGCGCCGGCACCGGTGGCGAAGATTGTCACGGCCGACGATTCCCTGGCGGCCTCGGTGGTGATGTACGATGCCATCGGACGGTTTGTGGTGCTGCGGTTTCCGACGGCGGTTTTGCCCAAACATGACCAGGTGTTTTTCCTCTATCATGAGGGCTTGAAGGCCGGGGAAGTGAAGATTACCGGGCCGGAGCGCGACAATACGACGGTGGCGGATTTGGTCACCGGAGAGGCGCACATAGGGGATGTGGTGCGCGATCAATAAACCACCGGTCAATCGGCAGCTTCGGGCGGCTTTTCCTCGAGGACTTTGACGGTCTTGGGGAGGACGTGTTTCTGGTAGGGGGAATAAAGGTTGAAATAAATGCCGCAGAGGGGGCGGTCGGTATCGCCCTGGCTCAGAATGACGGTGACCTGTTTGTCCAGTGCGATGCCGTGGCGCATGCCTTCGCCGCGATTTTGGTAGGCCTTGATGGCCTTGGAAAACAAGGAGCGCAGGGAGGTCTCGAACTCGTCCGGGGTCTTGCCCAGGCAAACGACGTGCTGGTCATAGGTCCGGGTGGCGGCGGCAATTTCGCGTTTGAATGAGTCAATGGTCATTTTGTCAGCCTTGGAGCATACCCCAAAAAACCCGGGATTACAGCAAAATTTAATCCCGAATTTAATCGGCCAGCCCCGCGTCTTTGGCGGTCGCATACTGGCGTTTGCCAAAGAGGGCGGTGCCGATGCGCACGATGGTGGCGCCTTCCTCGATGGCCACCTCGTAGTCGCCGCTCATGCCCATGCTCAGGTGGGGCAGGGGCGCGCCGAGGCGTTGCTCGCACTCGGTTTTTAATTCCCGCAACCGGATGAAATGGGGCCGGGCTTTTTCGGCGTCGGTGACATAGGGTGGCACGGTCATCAGGCCCTGGATTTCCAGGCGGGGCAGGGCGTTCAAGGCGTCCCACTCGGCCAGGAGCGTTTCGGGACGGTAACCAAACTTGCTGGCCTCGCCGGCCACGTTCACTTCCAGGAGGATGGGCATGGTTTTGGCGGCTTGGTCGGCGCGTTTGTTGATCTCTTGCGCGAGGGCGAGGCTGTCCACGCCCTGGATGAGGCTGAACAATTCCACGGCTTCACGGCATTTGTTGGATTGCAAATGGCCGATGAAGTGCCAGCGCAAGTTCCCGGGGCACTGGGGGATTTTCGCCCGGGCCTCTTGAATTTTGCTCTCGCCAAAAACACGCAGGCCCGCCGCCACGGCGGCTTCGATGGCGGCCGGGGGATGCGTCTTGCTGACGGCCAGCAGGGTGACGGAACCGGGCGCCCGACCGCAACGGGCGGCGGCGGCGTTCATGCGTTGGCTGATTTCGGCCAGGTTTGAAGCAAAGTCCATAATGGGATTTTAGCGGGAGCGGGTGAGGGAGACCAATTATTTTAAAGGCTTGGTTTGAGCGTCGCTGTCACCTTACTTTACCGGCATGAATTACTGGCTGGTGAAATCGGAGCCGGCGGCCTATGCGTGGGCGGCCTTCGTGAAGGATGGGCGCGCGGCGTGGACGGGCGTGCGGAATTATCAGGCGCGCAATCATCTGCGGGCCATGAAGGCGGGCGATCTCGTGTGCTTTTACCATAGCGTGACGGAAAAGCAGGTGGTGGGGGTGGCCCGGGTGGCGAAGGAGTTTTATCCGGATGCCACGGCCACGGAGGGCGACTGGTCCTGCGTGGACCTGGTGCCGGTCAAAGCCCTGCCCCAGCCGGTGGCGCTGGCGACGATCAAGGCGGACAAGCTCCTCAAAGACATGCCGCTCTTGAAGCAATCGCGGCTGTCCGTGACGCCGCTGACGGAGGCGCAGTTCCGGCATTTGCTGCAATTGGGCGGGGAATGACGGGCGATACGGGGGACGTCTTGCCCAAACCCGAAAACGCGCAATCGAGTCGGTTGGTCAAGGTTGCAACCCTTCATGGACAGGGATTTTTATATTGATGCGGCGTGAACGCCGCGCTCCGGGGCAGCGCGGATGCGCCCGAGAATGACCGGTCGGCGGAAAAAGCGCGGCCGGTGTCACCAAAAGGTTGCCTAATCATTACAATTCCGTTAAAGATTAATCATTCCTTGAATTAATCTTTAAAATATGGCCTCTGAAACCTCGCAAACGAATCGTGGCTGGACGGTGACCGCCGCCGGCCTGGGCATCAATCTCGCGCTGGGCGTGCTATACACCTGGAGCATGTTCAAAGCGGCCATTGAGAAGGATTTTGGCTGGAAGGGCGCGCAACTGAACGATCCGTACGCGCTGTGCTGTCTGGTGTTTGCCTTCACGATGATTATCGCGGGGCGCTGCCAGGACCAGTTGGGGCCGCGGCTCACGGCGTCGCTGGGCGGGGTGCTGGTGGGGCTGGGCTTGTGGCTGGTCTCCACCACGAATAATTACACCACCTGGCTGCTGGGCTTTGGCGTGCTGGTGGGTTTGGGCATTGGGTTTGGTTATGCCTCGGCCACGCCGCCGGCGCTCAAATGGTTTCCGCCGGCGAAGACGGGCCTGATCGCCGGTCTGGTGGTGGCGGGGTTCGGGCTGGCCCCGGTTTACCTGGCGCCGACGGCGCAGTATCTGCTGGGCAATTACGGCATCCTCAAGTCCATGCTTATCTTTGGCGGGGCGTTCGCGGTGATCATTTGCGGTCTGGCGCAGTTGCTGGTGAATCCCACGGCGGCACAACTCGCGGTGATCAAGGCGCAGTCGGGGAAATCGGCCAATGCGGCGCCGGCGGTGGATTTCACGCCCGGCCAGATTTTGACGCAGCCGGGCTTCTGGCTGTTATGGATCATCTACTTTATCGGCGCGGGCGCGGGGTTGATGGTGATCAGCAGCGTGAGCGGCATGGCGAAGAAGACGATGGGCGACCAGGCGTTTATCGCGGTGGCGGTGATGGCGATTGGCAATGCGGGCGGGCGGATCGTGGCGGGGGTGCTCTCGGACAAGATCGGCCGACGCTGGACGTTGATGCTGGTGCTGTTGATTCAGGCCGCGCTGATGTTTATTGCCATTCCGGTGACGGCCTCGACGGATGGCGCGAAGTTCATCATCGTGCTGCTGGCGACGTTCATTGGTTTTAATTACGGGGCGAACCTCGCGTTGTTCCCGTCGTTTACGAAGGATTTGTGGGGCTTGAAAAACTTCGGTATGAATTACGGGGTGCTCTTTACGGCCTGGGGCGTGGGCGGGTTTGCGCTGAGCCGCCTCCAAGCGTGGCTCTTTGCGGCGAGCAAGGATGCGGCCGGGCACGGGAATTATGCCTCGTCGTTTATCACGGCGGGGGTGCTGTTGTTGGTCGGCGGGTTGCTGACGTTGTTGATTCGGAGCAGGGCGGCGGGGAAGGGGTGAAAGGCTTTTCTCCCAGCCCGGAGGGCGAGAGAAAATAGCCCACCGTTTCAACGGTGGGAATTGACGACCAGCAAGTGTAAAAGCCCCGGCAGGGGCGAAAGAAAACGACCAGTCACTCCAAATTTTTCTGCCGTCCCGGGCGGGACTCATCCGAGGCCAGCCTGGAATCCCACCGTTGAAACGGCGGGATTGCCTTCATTACCCCAAAACCTCCTCTACTGCCTCCGCCAGCGCGCCCACCATCTGCCTGGCCTCTTTCGCCGTGGTGCAATAGGGCGGCATCAGGACGATGACACTGCCAATGGAGCGGGTGAGCACGCCGCGCCGGGCCATGGCTTCGCAGACGCGGATGCCGGCGCGTTCGCGCAGGGTGTAGGGTGCGCGGGTTTGCCAGTTTTTTACCAGCTCAATGCCCACGACCAATCCCACCTGGCGGATGTCGCCGACGTGGGGCAGGGACCAGAGCGATTTAAGTTCTTGCTGCAACGTTTGCTGCAACTGGGCCCGGGCGTGGACGGAGGCGGCGCTGCGCAAGAGTTCCAGACTGGCCAGGCCGGCGGCGGCGCCGAGTTGGTTGCCGGTAAAGCTATGCCCATGGAAGAAGGTCTTGAATTCCTCGTACTTGCCGAGGAATGCATCGAACACGCGTTGGGTGGTCAGGGTGGCGGCCATGGGGAGGTAGCCGCCGGTCAGGCCCTTGGCCAGGCAGAGGAAATCGGGCTGAATGCCGGTGCGGGTGGAGGCGAATAATTTGGCCTGGGACGGTTCCGCAACGGCGGCGGTGAGGGCTTCATCGGTGACGTGGCAGGTAAGGCCGGTGCGGCCAAAGCCGGTCATGACTTCATCGGCTATCAGCAAGGCACCGTGGGCGCGGGCGAGGTCGGTGACCTGCTCCAGCCAGCCGCTGGGCTGGGGAATCATGCCGGCGGCGCCTTGCATGAGGGGTTCATAGACGAAGGCGGCGTAGGGGTTGCCCCGGCGTTTTTGGGCGGCGAATTTTTTCGCGACCAGTCCGGTGCATTCCCAGTGGCACTGGCGGTATTTGCGGGCGTCCGCGCGCTCGGGCCGGGCGCGGTTAAAGGGGCAGCGATAGCAATACGGGGCCATCACCTGGTCGGTCTGGAAGAGCATTCCGCCGAAACTTTTATGAAACATATCAATGTGCCCCAATGATACCGCGCCGATGGTGTCGCCGTGATACGCGCCGGTGAGCGAGAGGAATTTGGGCTTGGTTTTTGGTCCGCGCGCGCGGCGGGTGTATTCATAGGCGAGCTTGAGCGCCACTTCGAGCGCGGTGGAGCCGTCGTCGCTGAAGAACACTTTGGCGAGCCGGTCCCGGGCGGGCGGGGGACGCGGTTGCGGTTTGGGCTGGTGGGATTGGCGGGCGGTGATTTGCGCGGCCGTCACCAGTTGCTCCGCCAGCGCGCTGGCCGGTTCGTTGGCGAAGCCCAATGCAGAGCTGTGGGCGATGCGTTTTAACTGGCGGTTGATGGCGGCATTGATTTTGGGGTGCTGGTGGCCGTGGAGATTCGTCCAGATGGAGGAATTTGCATCCAGATATTTCCGGCCGTGGACATCCGTCAGCCAGGCGCCCTGGCCCGAGGCAATGACGATGGGCTCCGTGCGCAGCCAGTCGCGCATCTGGGTGAAGGGATGCCAGACGAATTGGTGATCGAGTTGGGCGAAGGGATTCATCTTATAATGTCTTTGGGAGCGCGCCCGCCCCGGGCGCTGTTTTCCGCGCCCTCGCGGAAAACGCTCTTCGCCAGTGCCTCCCGCAATTGCCTGACTTCCGCCGGCGTGTGGTCCGCCGTAAGCGTGATGCGCAGGCGGGCCTGGCCCCGAGCGACGGTGGGATAACGAATGGCAGGAATAAAAATGCCCTGTTCACGCAACTGCTGCGCGGCGGCCAGCGCGGCGGCTTCGTCGCCAATAATAAACGGATTAATGGCACTGGGGACGCTTGAATTGCCCGGTGTTTGGATGTTGAAGTTTGAAGTTTGAATATTCTCTGGAGCTTGGATGTTGGAGCTTGGATGTTTCCCCCCTCCCTCCGTCAACTCCTGCACGCGCTGGAATAACGCCTCCCTCCGCGTCCGCCCTTCCGGTGATCGCACGAGTTGCAGCGCCGCCGTGGCCGCCGCCGCCGCCGCAGGCAGGGGAGCGGTCGAGAAAATGAAGCTGCGCGCGCGGTTCACCAGGTAATCCACCAGCGCGCGGGAACCGCAAATGAATCCGCCACTGGCGCCCAGAGCTTTGCCGAGCGTGCCCATTTGTATTTCGATGCGGTCACTCACCCCGAGTTCCTCGGCCACGCCGCGCTGGCGCGGGCCGTAGAGACCGGTGCCGTGGGCCTCGTCCACCATCAGCCAGGCGCCATGTTTTTCCTTGAGCGCGACGATGTCGCGCAGCGGCGCGGCATCGCCATCCATGGAGAAGATGGATTCGGTGACGACCAAAATATGGGGTTTGGCGTCCACCGTGGCGGCGCGTTTGGTGTCCGCCCATTGCAGGATTGACGCCAGATCATTCAAATCATTATGGTCGAAGATCCGGAGGGTCGCGCCGCTGGCGCGGGCGGCATCCACGATGCAGGCGTGAACGAGCTTGTCCAGAATGATGATGTCCCCCCGGCCCAGCAGCGCACTGATGGTGCCGGTGGCGGCGGCATATCCAGTGGCGAAGGTCAGCGCGGCCTCGGCGCCCTTGAACGCCGCCAGCGCCTCCTCCAATTCATGAAACGGCGCCAGCGAGCCGCACACCAGGCGCGAGGCTCCGCTGCCGACCCCGTAACGTTCCACGGCCTGAACGGCGGCGGCGCGCAAGGCGGGGTGATTCGCCAGACCGAGGTAATCGTTCGAGGAAAAATTGAGCAATGACTGGCCGGCGAGTTGCAGGCGGGTGGATTGGGGGGAATCCACGCGGCGCAATTCGCGGTACAACCCCTTCTGCCGCAGGGCGGCGAGCCGGGCATTTAATTCGTCAGTCAACGAGGCCATGTTGGATCACCAGATAAACACAGACACGGGGTAAGCGCAAAGGGCAAAGGTGAATCCCCGCGAACTCGTGGAGGGACGATAATTTATCCGGTTGGGTGGTGGGTGGGGTTTTATTGTTCCACCGCGCGGTAGAAGCGGGCGGCCTGGTTGGTGGCTCCGGGGTCGAAAAACGGGAGCGAACCGGTTAGCGGGGGATTGGTGAAAATGGGCGTCCAATCTGTCAGATTTGTGGAGACCAGGATGATGATGTTGCCGTGGCCGGACAATTGGTCCAGTTTCAGGCTGATGCCGCCGGGGGACCAGGTCAGGCTGCTGTTAAAGCTCGGTGTGGAACGCAGCACGGTCAAGGTGGCGTTCGCACTGGTTGCGGTGCCAGCGGCGTTGGTGATGGTGCAGGCATAGGTGCCGGCGGCGGAAAAGGGCACGTTAGTCAGCACCAGCAGGGCGTTGGTGGCGGCCACCAGGTTGGTGCCGTTGCACTGCCATTGATAGGTCAGGGGCAAGCAGCCGTACGGTGCCTGGCGAGGTGTTCCGCCCGGTGTGAGCGCGAGGTGCTGCGGAAAGTGATGTTCAAACTACTGACGGTTAGATAGTTAACGATTTAGCGAATTAACCAATTAACCGCTTCGCCATCCAAATCTTGAAGTTTCGCGCACTTCCATCCACCCCGCCCAACCCCGCCTTTTCCCGTCAGTTCCGAATTGCCCCCCTAATTAGCTTGCCAAATAGCGCGCCTCCTTTAAATTGGGCGACCACTTTTTAAATATGGACATGAATTGTTTGGCAGTGATTTTGGCGATGGCTCCGGCACCCTCCTCCACCAGCGGGGCGGCGGCGGCGCCGTCGTGGATGCAGTTTCTCCCGATGGTGCTCATCGTGGTCGTTTTCTACTTCCTCCTGATCCGGCCCCAGCAGAAAAAGGCCAAACAGCAGGCCGCGCTGCTCAAAGCACTCAAGGCCGGTGACAAGGTTGGCACCGCCAGCGGCATCATTGGCGTGGTTATTTCGGTGAAGGACAACACCGTGACCTTGCGTTCGGGCGATTCCAAGCTGGAGCTCGCGAAGATTTCCATCACCGAAGTCCTGTCCAACGACAGCCAGTCCGCTTCCTAAGTTTCCGTCATGAACAAACACAATAATCTGGGCCGTTTTCTCCTCGTCGTTGCCATCGTACTATGGTCCCTGTTCGAAATCTATCCGCCGACCAGCCGCGACTTGGTGCAGCAATTTATTGACCGGGCGACATCCAAAGATGCCGCGTTTGATGGGATCATCAAACGAGTGCAGCCCTTGCAGGCGGCCCGGCCCGACCGCGCCTTCGCCAATCTCTCGGATGCCATTGGCACCAACGACATCGCCAAGTATTTTACTTTCGTGCAGTCCGAAGGGCAGCTTTACCCCACGACCTACATTTTGAACCAGTTGCAGCGCGACGCCTCGGGCAAGATCAAGCTCGGCCTCGATTTGCAAGGCGGCATGTCCTTCACGGTGGAGATGGACACGAATAAATTGGCCAGCACGGGCACGAACGCAGCCTCCAATCAGGACGATGTGGGGAGTGCCATTTCGCAAGCAGTAGAAGTGTTGCGCAAACGCGTGGACGCCTTTGGCGTTGCGGAACCGGTGATTCAACCCCAGGGCGGCAACCAGATTTTGATTCAACTGCCCGGTCTGTCGCAGGCCGTGGCGGAAAGCGCCAAGCAACAGATTCAAAAAGCGGCCTATTTGGAGTTCCGGATGGTCAAGGAAGACAGTGATGAAATTATCAAGACCGGTGAGCCGATTCCGCCGGGCTATGAAATGCTCCGCCGCGTGGATGTGGCCCGGCCGGGGGCTGAACCGAAGATTACCCAAGTGGTAGTCAGCAAAAAGCCGGAAAACAACCTGGCCGGTGACATCGTGGAGAGCGCCGGGCTGACCCGGGGTAACTTCGGCGAGCCGGAAATCGCCTTTAGGCTCAAAGGTGACGCGGCCAAGCGCTTTGCGGAAACCACGCGAGAGAACGTCAATCACCGCCTCGCGATCATTCTGGATCACGAGCTGTATTCCGCTCCCAATATTAATTCGCCCATTGAAACGGGCAGCGGCAGTATCACCGGCCAATTCACCGATCAGGAGGCCCGCGAACTCGTTAACGTGCTGCAAAACCCCTTGCGCGCGCCCTTGCGCATTTTGTCCTCCGAGAACGTGGATCCCACGATGGGCAAGGACGCCATTCGCAGCGGTATTTCGGCCTCGATTTACGCGGTGATTTTCGTTTCGGCCTTCATGTTGGTTTATTACCTGGTGGCGGGGATTGCGGCGAATGTCGCCTTGATCACCAACATCATCATTTTGCTGGGCGTCATGTGCTCGGTGGGCACCACGCTCACGCTGCCCGGCATTGCCGGTGTGGTGCTGACCATCGGCATGGCGGTGGATGCCAACGTGCTGATTTATGAGCGCCTGCGCGAGGAACTGGCGAAGGGCAAATCCCTGCGCGGAGCCATTGACGCCGGTTATGCCCGCGCCTTCGGGACGATTTTCGACTCGCACGTAACGACCTTGATCTCCTCCGTGATTCTGATTTTCATGGGCACCGGTGAAATCAAGGGTTTCGGTGTCACCCTCACGATTGGTGTGGCGGCCAGCTTGTTCACCTCGTTGGTGGTGACCCGGTTGATCTTCAACTTCATGCTGGACCGCAATATTCTGACGTCGCTGCCGATGTTGCATTTGATCAGAAGCTCCAAGATAGATTTCATGTCCATCGCCAAGCCGGTGTTTGTCCTGTCCTGGACATTTGCCATCGCAGCCATTATTTATGGTGGATTTTTCCGGGGTGAAAAACTGTTCGGCGTGGACTTCTTGGGCGGCGACAGCACCACCTTTAATTTTACCAAGCAATTGGATGTGGAACAAATCCGGGGCACCCTGACGGTCATGGGTGAAAAAGATTCCCAAATTCAATATCAAAAGGACATTGGCGCCGGTACCCAGCATTTGCGGATAACCTCCTCGACGGGTTCCTCCGCGCGCGTGGCGAAGGCAATGGCGACGCAGTTTCCGCAGGCCGGTTTCGTGGCCATTGACCAGCAGGAGGTCGGGGCCATTATCGGTCAGGAAATTCAGCGCTCGGCCCTTATCGCCTGCCTGCTGTCGCTCTTCGGCATTCTGTTGTATGTGTCGCTGCGCTATGAATTTTCGTTCGCCCTGGCGGCCGTCATCGCGGTGATTCACGACGTTCTGCTGGCCATTGGCGCTTACTGTCTGGCGAATGCCATTTCCGGTCGGGAATTTAATGCCACGGTGGTCGCGGCCGTGCTGACGATTATCGGCTTCTCGATTAACGACAAAATCGTGATCTTCGACCGGATCCGCGAGGATTTGAAACTGGGCGCGCGCGGCACGTTCAAGGACGTCATCAACCAGGCGCTGAACCAGACCCTGAGCCGTACCATCATCACCAGCGGCACGGTATTTCTGGCGACGATGTCCCTGTACATCTTTGGCGGTGGCGTGATCAACGACTTCGCCTTCACCTTCCTGGTGGGCATTGTGACCGGCACGTATTCCTCCATCTACATCGCGAGCGCGTTCGTATTGTGGTACCACAAGGGCCAGCGGCCGGATTTGGGCGCGTCGCAGGTGACGGTCCAAAACCTCGGGCAACCGGTGGTTTGACGGGGCGCAATGAATGAAATCTCCCCATGGCACTGGGCCGGTTTCATCCTCTGCATCTTGTTTTTCATCGCTCTGGATCTCGGGGCATTAAGCCGTCGCCCGGGGGTGCCGGGTTTCTGGTCTTCACTGGCCTGGAGCGGTTTGTGGGTGGGATTGGCACTGATATTTGCCATGGGACTGAGCCACTGGCGCGGGCGCGCCGAAGCCACGCAGTTCGTCACGGGCTACCTGATTGAACTGTCGCTTTCCCTTGACAATATTCTGGTCATTGCCCTGATTTTCTCCGCCTTCAAGGTGCCCGCCACGCTGCAACATCCGGTGTTGCTCTGGGGTATTCTCGGCGCTTTGACGATGCGAGGGGTGATGATCGGGCTCGGCGCGGCATTGATCCATCAATTTAGCTGGGTATTGTACTTGTTTGGGGCCTTCCTCATTTTCACCGGCATCAAAATGGCCCGTTCCCGCCTGGCGGTCGTGGACCCGGACCAGCATCCCCTGGTTCGTCTCGTGCGGCAATTTTTTCCAGTTTCCAAGGAGTTTGTCGGCACCCGGTTTGCAGCCCGGATCAATCAACGGCGGGTGCTAACCCCCTTGGCGCTGGTGCTGGTGCTCGTGGAGAGCAGTGATTTGGTTTTCGCCGTGGATTCCGTGCCAGCGGTGTTTTCGGTGACCCGCAACGCCTTCATTGTCTTCACCTCCAATGTCTTCGCCATCCTCGGTTTGCGTTCACTCTACTTTTTACTGGCGGGCGCGATGGCCTATTTCCGGCATCTCAAAGCGGGCCTCGCGGTGGTGCTGGTATTCGTGGGAATCAAAATGTTGCTGGAACCCCATGGGCCCAAGTCGTTCTGGTTTCAATATTCCATGGGCAACGGAATCTCCCTGCTTATCATTGCCGTGATTTTGGGCGCGGCGATGCTCGCCTCGGTGGCGGCCGCCCGGAGTAACTGCGGGAGGAGGGGATGAAGTATCGCTGGTCCCAAGCCCCGGCCCACCCATTGTTGTCCGCTCAAATGGCCAAGGCTCATCGGATCGGACCGTTGCTGGCCCAATGTCTTTTGAACCGGGGCATCAGCGAGGCGGAAGATGTGGAGAAATTCCTGGCTCCCCGCCTCAAGCACCTGGCGGATCCGTTTTTGCTGCCCAACATGGGGGTGGCGGTGGATCGTTTGCTGGCGGCGCGGGCGGCGGAACAAACCGTGGTGGTATTCGGGGATTACGATGTGGATGGCGTGACATCCACCGCGTTGCTGGTGGAAGTATTGCGCACACTGGGCTGGACCGTGGAGGCTTACCTGCCGCACCGGATGGACGAGGGGTATGGCCTGACCCGCGAGGGGGCGGAAAATTGCCTCGCGAAGTATCCCGCCCAATTGCTGCTGGCGGTGGATTGCGGTTCCACGGCAGTGGAGACCATCGCGTGGCTGCGGTCCTGTGCCGTGGAGGTGATCGTGCTGGACCATCACCAAGTCTCCTCGCCCGCCCCGGCGGCGGTGGCCCTGGTCAATCCCCAACTGGCCCGCGAGGACGAAATCTCCTTTCGGGACCTGTGTTCGGTGGGACTTGCTTTCAAACTTGCCCATGCCCTGCTCAAGCGCGGTCGGGAGCAAGGGCTGCCCGGCATGGTGGAGTTTGATCTGCGGCCCTTGCTGGATCTGGTGGCGCTGGGGACGATTGCGGATGTGGTGTCGCTGACCGGTGAGAACCGCATTTTGGTCACGACCGGCCTGGAGCGGCTGAGTACCACGACGCGCCCCGGGTTGGTGGCCTTGAAGGAAGTGGCGCAATCGCCGGCAACGCTCAATACGATGGATGTGGGGTATCAACTGGCCCCGCGACTGAATGCCTCCGGCCGGCTCGAAAACGCCCTGGAATCCCTGCAACTGGTGCTGGCGCGCACGGCGGCCGAGGCGGGACCGCTGGCGAGGAACTTGGATTATCACAACCAAGAGCGTCAGAAAATCGAGCGCGGCATCACCGCCACCGTGATCGGCGCCGTCCGGGCCCGCTTTAACCCGCAGACGGATTATGTGATCGTGGAGGGCCAATTGCTCTGGCACATCGGCGTGGTGGGCATTGTGGCCTCCCGGGTACTGCAGCAATTTTACCGGCCCACCTTCATTTTGGGCGGGGAAGGGGACAACTGGCGCGGCTCGGGACGCAGCATTGCCGGCTTTGACCTGGCGGCGGCCTTGTGCGAGTGCGACGATTTGCTTGTCCGGCACGGCGGTCACGCCATGGCGGCGGGCGTGACCATCCGGCCGCAAAACCTGGATGCTTTCCGCCTGCGATTAAACGAGATTGCCCGGCGCGCACTCAAACCCGACGATTTGCGGCCCTTGCTCCGTCTGGATGCCGAGGTGTCCTTGCGCGATCTTTCGCTGGATTTGCTGGCGGAACTGGACCGCATCCGGCCGACCGGGCAGGGGAACCCACCGTTGCAATTCTGGACCCGGCAACTGGCCAATGGCCGTCCGGTGCAGCGCATGGGGGCGGAAAAGCAGCACGCCAAATTATGGGTGACGGACGGACGGCTCACTTTCGAGGCCGTCTGGTGGGGTGTCGGCGATCAAACCATGCCCGAGGGAAAATTTGATCTGGCCTTTGCCCCGCAAATCAATGACTTCGGCGGGCGCCGCTCTGTGCAGTTGAAAGTGTTGGACTGGCGGCCCGCGACTCAATAGGCCGCCTACAGCAATCGCGCCAGCTTCCCATACTGCTGTTTATACTCATCAATGATGCGGTCGTAATGCCGGATGCGTCGCAGCGCGCGGGAAATCAAGTAAACTGCCAGCGTTACCAGCCCCAGATTGATGACCAGCACCATGACCATCAGGGCCATGACCTCGCTCATGTGATAGTTCTTGGAGGTGGCGATGAGCACGCTCAACACCGAGAGCGGGAACGCAAAAATGGCAATGCCCAGGCGCAGGGCGGACAGCGAGGTGCGCTTTTCGGCCAGCAACAATTGAACTTCCGCTAGTATTTCCGAGTCCAGCTCCTTTTCCGTCAGTGGTTTGCCGGGTGACAGGGGGATGGGGATGGCGGCGGGTTTGGCGGGTTTGCTCATGAGGTTTTGGTGAGACTCACAAAATTCTGCAATATTTGCAACCCCACCCGCTGGCTTTTTTCCGGGTGAAATTGCGTGGCAAACACGTTGTTGCGCCACACCGAGGAGGCGAAGGTCACGCCATAATCGGTCGTGGTGGCCACGATTGAGGGGTCCACCGGCCGGGGATAAAAGCTGTGGACAAAATAGACGTAGCTGCCCTCCGCCACGCCCTTGAACAGAGGGCAATCCGGGCGGGTGAGCGCGAGCTGGTTCCAGCCGATTTGCGGGATTTTCAGGCCGGCGGATTCGGGGAATCGCACCACGCTGCCGCCAAAGAGGCCGAGTCCGGCGGCGCAACTATTGAATTCCTCGCTGCGCTCGAACAGGGCCTGGTAGCCCACGCAAATGCCCAGGAACGGCCGGCCGGATTGGGTGAAGGCGCGCGCCGCCTCCAGCAATTCCTGCTGGCGCAGGGCATGAATGCAATCATCAAAGGCCCCCACGCCGGGCAGCACCAGGCCGCTGGCATCGCCAATTTCCTCCGGCCGCTGGACCAGCCGCACGGTTGCGCCGGCCTTGAGCAGCGCCTTGTGGACACTGCGCAAATTGCCGGAACCATAATCAAGCAAAGCGATCATCGGCTGCAATATAGCGGGAGTTGCGGTGGGAAGAAATGGCAGAATTACGGACGACGTGGCCAGTCGGGCGGGCGAGGCTTGTGCGGCACGGTCGGCTATTGGAATGCAGTTTTCCGCAAACGCATGGCCAATGCATTGCAGTTTCATTGCGTTTCGTCGGGTGGGGGCCATTTCATGGTCTATCTCCCACAAAATGAAGGCTTTAAATGTGGCACGACTCCTGCGGTGATACCGATGTCAGTAAAAACAAATATATCACCGTTACCATGAATAAAAATAAACACGCCTGGTTGCTCGGTTGCTCGGCCATCATGGCGGTTTCCTCCGCCCGGGGGGATCTCATCGTCACTTATGCGGCTAGTCCGGGCGTCATGAGTTCATCGGTTTCGGACGCGCTGGTGGAAAATTTTGACAGTCCGTCCCTGCTGGGCAAAGACAGCAATGTCACCTGGGCCGGGGTGGGGACGATTGATTCCGTGTATGTCCGTACCGCCGACATTTATGGCGGCGCCGGGGGCTCGGACTATGCCGTCCAGAGCAAATGGGTGGGGGAGCCGAATGAAGTGCCCACCACCACGCTGACTTTGAATAACGCCAGCGCGTACTTTGGCCTGTGGTGGTCGGCCGGGGATGGCAACAATGTGCTCTCTTTTTATGAAGGAAATACCCTGGAGGCACAGTTTACGACCGCGCAACTACTGGCCAAACTGCCCGCCAGTTACCTGGGCAATCCCAATGCCCAGTTCAAGGGGCTGGATGGCAAGGAGGACTTTGCCTTTCTGAATTTCTACGGCTCCGGGGGAACCACTTGGGACAAGTTGGTCTTTTCGAACCTAGGCACCTCCGGTTTCGAATCGGATAACTGGACCTCGCGGGAAGCGGCGTGGGGCAGTGATCCGGTGGATGTCGGGAATTATCCCGGGGTGCAGGCGCTGGATATTACCACGATTCCCGCGCCCGAAGTGCCCATGACCCATGCGATGATATTTGGCGGGGCGGCTTTGGTGGCTTTCACTTTAATCCGTCGCACATTCAAACGGGAGGCGCAGTTATGAGGACGGTTTTGGACGAACCTTCTGTGCCCCTGATTGGCCCGGCCTGGCAACGGTCTTCCAGCCGCCGGGGTAGCTTTCGCACGGCGCGGCGTCCGCGGGGCGGGTGTCAACCGCGGGGGGCACGGTGGCCACTCGTCAACCTGGTCATGCGGGGCTGGATACTAGGGAACTGGGGAAGTGCGCGGAAGTAGGAGGGGAATTAAGGGTCTTTTTTCCACCACGCCAACCCTCACGGGTGGGATAAGATTTGACCGGTCCTAACTTTTTCAATCGCCGCTCCATTGATAATTGTAACCGGCGGGCGGATTGTAAGCCATTGCCAGCGAGCCCGCCTGACCATTCCAATAGATTGCGATATAGCTGACGTGTCCATCCACGAAGCTGACCATGTCTTTTGAGTTGTTGAAAAAGCAACTATTCGGATTGGATATTGGTTGTTTCGGCAGATGCCATGAATAGGGAAAAAAGGCTGGTTGCTCGGTGACGAGAATGGTTTTGTCCGGGTGCTTTATCGAACTTAATTTCTGCCCGGCAATTCCCAGAATGGAGCCGTTGACACTGGAATTCGTCAGGTCTTTGTTTATCCCGTTAAATGCGTAACTGGAATAATTTGCGACCGGTGATTCGTGGCGACCCGTGGGCGAAAAAACCGCCGTGTCACCAGTTGAAGTCCAGTAGCGGAAGGTATCCGCCGGGCAGGCAAAGAGCTGGTCTTGAGGCGATGGCGGACCCTCCAAGCCAAGGTAATGCTGCACGAGAATTTTGTAATAATTAACAATTCGATTGGTGGTCAGGGTGGCGGGTGAAGTGTCATTCGCATCTTCGGAATACATGCGCACGCCGAGATTGATTTGCCGCAAATTATTCAGACAGACCGTCCGCTTGGACTCGTTTTTTGCGACACTGAGAGCGGGCAATAACAAGGCGGCGAGCAAGGCGATGATGGCAATGACCACCAGCAATTCAATCAGGGTAAATGCCCTCACGATCATGAATTTGAGCTTCATGATTTGAAGCAAATGCCGAAGCAGTGGCAATAATATGGCAATACCATTGATCCCAAAACCTTCAAAACCTCAAAGTTCTCGACGACGCCGTGTATACCGGCATGGCCCGGGCGGTTGGCGGTTCCTGGCGGGCCAGTAATTCATCCAATTTGTCGGGTGATTCCTCGGCTATCCGCTGATAATTGGCGACGGTTGGCGCCAGATCCGCATCGGCATCCCCTGCCGCAACTTGAACGCTGGCGGGTGCGGGGGAATGAACCTCAACTGCGGTTTTCGGGGAGTGACCAACTCCAATCCGGGTTAAAACCAAAATTACCACCACGAGTGGTAGCACCAGACGCCAACCCGTTGGAACCGCCCGGAGAATTCCCCAAATGACACGCCAGTCAGGCCCGTCCGGACGGACTTCAATTCTGGCCATAACTCGCCGGTGGAACTGGTCCGAGGCCGGCAATTCCTCCGACGGTGCAGTGGCGGCCAATTGTTCGGCTACGCGCGTCAATTCCGCCAGATAATCCCGGCACCCGGCGCATATTTCCAAATGCGCTTGCAATTCCCGGGCCGGATGCGGCTCCAGCAGGTCCAGTGCCAGCGCGGCAATCCGCTTTTGTTGATTCGCACACGGTTTCATCGTTGCCCCCCTTTCATCGGCAAATTCTCCTGGTGGTCGTCAAGCGCATTCATCTGCCGCAATTTTTCGAGCGCGTTAAACAGCCGGGATTTGACGGTACCCACCGGACACCCCAAGGCTCCGGCGATTTCCTCTAGCGAGTCATCCACATAAAAGCGCAAATAAATCACCTGCTCCAGCTTGGCTGGCAGCGCCGCCATGCACGCCCGCATCAGGGCCGCCTGCTCGTGCATTTGCGCGGCCTGGTCCGGCCCGGCCGCCGCATCCACCAGGGTGGCTTGATGGCTTTCATACTGCGCCTGGTCGCCGCCACCCAGTGTCGAAAATGAAAGCGGATGCTTTTGCCGAAATGTGTTCCGGTAACGATTGAGCAAGATCGCGCACAGCCAGGTGAAAAACTGGCAGCGCCCGTTGTATCGGCGCAATGATTTCCACGCCTCCACCAGCGTGTCCTGCGCCAGTTCCTCCGCCAGCGACGCGTTGCTGCAGAGTCCCATGGCCTGGCGCAACAGTCGGGTTTCATATACCCGGCACAGTTCGCCGAACGCCCGGGTATCGCCGCCTCGCGCTGCTTCCAGCAAACTCCGGGGTTCCGAGACTTCGATGTCCACAAAGGTTGGGTTCAAGCTGAACACAAGTTTAAGTTAGTGCATAATGCCCGCCGCTGCCAGTCGCCATTTGCCTGGTCTCGTGATCTTTGGCATCCTCACGGCGTGACCGCCTGCCCTGCGCGAGGTCCGATGACGTTAAAGGCAGGGCCGTCCTTTTCGACAAAGATCGTTGTCAGAGGTATGTGGACGGGAACATAAGTGGACGTGAGTTTAAAGCCCCGGTCCTCGCCTTGGAAAATAAAGCGCTGCAAGGTGAATGGCCCATTGCCGCCGGGATCATTGACACTTTTAAAGCCAGCCTCGCCGTACAATTTGTATTCCACCGCCGCGCGTACCATGGCTGCTTCCACCTGAATCACAAATTCTTTCTGTCGGGCTGATGTCGCATGGGGCAACAGAATTTTAACCAGGGGATTGGGCGCGGTGTCCACTTCCGTGTCGAACTTTCGTGCCGGCGCATCAAACTCCGACTGCGGCAGCAACAGGAGTTGGTGCAGCCGCGCATACCAAGTGTCCAATTCCCGCACCAGGCCGACCACGCCGTCGCTCGAGCCGCCTGCGGCGGCCACAATGCGGGTCCAGACATTCGTGTCGCCCTGGCCGTCGTTGCCGAAATATGCAAAGCCCTGCAACGTGGCATCGTCGCGAATCGCCGCCAGCACCTCCGCGTCGTTGCCCGGATGCTCGCGCTGGATGCTCTGCAGCTTGTTTTGCAACCAGCCGGTGTGGATGATTTGTTCCTGAGCCACCCCCGTGGCCATGGTGGTCCGCGCCGGGGCGGCCTCGAAGCCGGCCTCCAGTTGTCGCAGGGTGTCCGGGGAAAAGCGGGAAAAATTCTCCGCCACGGCCGAATAGACAATCGCCTCATCGGCAATCTGCACCAGCACGCCGATCAAAAAACCCTCCGGCGCGGAATGGCGGCCCACCGTGAAGGCTCCCAGTAAATCATCCCGCGCCACCGTTTCATTGCCTTGCTGCAACTCCCAAATGGCGTGCAGGCGCGAAACTTGCGCGGCGCGTTTGCTGGGGGCCAGATGAGGTAGCAACGTATCCGGACCGCGACTGAAATCAATTCCCCAATCACATGGCTGTTTTTGTTCTGCCGCCCGCTGCAGCAGTTGCAATTCCCGTTCATAATCTTTTATTAATGAACCAAAATGTTCCGGGAGCGTGCGACCCTGCCACACATTGGTAAATATATAATCATTATCGGTTTGCGCATAATGTGGTTCCAGCAGAAACGCCTGATAATACAATAGCGCCGGGTTGATGTCCGCGCGAGCCGTATCCTCGCGCGCAACCATGAGGCCTGCCAGCCCCAGGAACAAGGCCAAGTTGAGAGAATGGATAATTTTCATAAAAAGTTTCGTTTTGCTTGATCTAACTGTTCATTAATAACAGCCGGACCAAAAAAAGTTCATTTTTTGTGTTTGAGTATTTTAGAGTGCTTTGTTTTTCGATGGAGCAGCCACAATATTGGCACGGTTGCCTTCCCCATCGGAATGGCCGCAGGTCAAGGCCCCCGGGCGTGCGCCTCTGTAATCAGACTATTAGTGCCTTCCACGCTGGCAGTCAGCGCCGAATAGTTGGAAGGCCCACGGTCTGCCCATCCATGGCGGTCGCTTCCCATTGGCCTGGCGTTGCCGTCAGCATCACAGCCCCCGAGGCGCGCGTGTAAATCACCGGAATTCCCGTGTCGGCCAGCCGTTGTTTTAACTCAGGGCCGGCCCGGCGGGGAATGGGAAATTCCGCGTCGGTGATGATGATGAGATGCGGGTGGATGGCCTCAATCAGTGGCCCACTGAGCGGCTCGCCCTGGCTGGGCACACTGGCGACCACCACATCGGCGCGCAAGGCATTCGTCCGGCCGAGTAGGGTGCTCTGGCCTTCCCGGCCCAGATCTGACAGCAGCAGGATCGTGGTGCCGAAGAAGGTTCCGCGCAGGACGAGGGCGTTGTCATCCGCGCGGGGAAACGCATCCATTGGGCCGGGATGCAGGACGGTCCAACCGGCCACGGT
>Ga0182012_10001767_pt1 | contig 23598 bp, 18 predicted proteins | sample 612S2SmetaG_FD_120486 | JGI IMG/M metagenome (GOLD analysis project Ga0182012, IMG submission 120486) | Permafrost microbial communities from Stordalen Mire, Sweden - 612S2S metaG | ecosystem: Environmental > Terrestrial > Soil > Wetlands > Permafrost | place: Sweden: Stordalen | collected... | reverse complement strand
ATCTTGCACAGCGATTCGACGCCGATGCACATCGGCTCCAACTCAGGATGATTGATGTTGGCGGGGATAATCATGCGCCCGCGGGCGACTTCGCTGCGCACTAATTCGGCGGAAATCCTCTCGCGGAGGGCGACAAATTCCATCTCCGGCGTGACGACGCCCGCACGAGCGTAGTGCATCTGCGAAAAATTGCCGTCGTAATTTTCCGACTTGCGGCGGAGAATCCACTCTGACCTGCCTTGCCCTACCGTACCGTTTCTATTCGTGCTACCGTTCTTGCCGGACATAAGGCCACCTGAGTATTAAGATTTGGTTCGATTATACGCCGCGTTTTCGACCCTTAACCGCCCTCATTCGAGCTTTTCAGATGCCGCAACACGGCAATCCCGCCGAGGGTTTGATAATATCCACTGTCGACCATGGAAAGCATCGGAGAACAAGTCGTCCGCATCGAGGCCCGCGCTTTACAGTCGCTTGCCGACAGACTTGCTGGTCCCATGGCGGCGGCATTTTCTTGCGCCTCGGATTTCATCTTCGCCTGCGCCGGACGCGTCGTCGTCACCGGCATGGGCAAGAGCGGCATCATTGCAAGAAAAATCGCCGCGACCTTGAACTCCACTGGAACGCCATCCGTATTCATGCATCCCGCCGAAGCGGTTCACGGAGATTTAGGAATGCTGATGAAGGGCGATGCGGTGATTGTGCTCTCCGCCAGCGGCGAGACAGCGGAGATATTGCATCTGCTTCCGGCCCTGAGACGCCTGCAGATTCCGATCATCGCAATGACGGGAGACAAGACTTCCGCCGCGGAAACGAGCCAGAGGTCCATGCTCGCCGCCGCTGCCAACGTAACTCTGGATTGCTCGGTCGATGAGGAAGCCTGCGCGCTAGGCTTGGCCCCCACTGCTTCCACAACAACGATGCTCGCTCTCGGCGATGCACTCGCCGTCGCGGTTTCCCACCGGCGCGGATTCAGACAAGAAGACTTCGCCCAATTGCATCCGGGAGGAAAACTGGGCAAGCGCCTGGCACGCGTCGAGGCTCTGATGCACAAGGGCGATGCGATTCCGCGAGTTAGCCCCAACACAAGGATGCACGATGTGATTTATGAAATGTCGCGCAAGAAACTGGGCGTCGCAGCGATTGTCGAGGACGATCGAATCCTCGGCATCATCAGCGACGGCGATCTGCGGCGCATGCTGGAGACTCGCGGAAAAGACGTGCTCGATCTGCAAGCAGGCCAGTGCATGACCCGTAATCCCAAAACAATAACTCAGGATCAGTTTGCCGCTACCGCACTGGCACTCATGGAAGAGAGAAAAATTACTTCCCTGCTGGTGGTCGACGAGCAAGAAAAGTTGATGGGGATCGTGCACCTTCACGACTTGTGGGGCGCGGGCATGTAGGCGCGAGCGTCCCCGCTGGTGAGTCACGACTCGTGCTCGTTCTCGCCGCCTGAACGCTTCTTACGAGATATATTTCCGAATATAAAGATCCGTCGTCGCCGACAGTTCGTGAACGTCCCCGTCGAAAATCGCGATCCCGTCGCGCAAGATGAGAAAATTCATCGGCACTTCGCAACGCATTCCCGGTGGCAGCGCACGCATGTGGTTGGTCGTCTTGTCGAAGTAATGACTCGCCATCACGAACGCGTCCTGCAAGCGATGCGTCACTAGCAGTGAACTCGTCTTGTAGACATCACGTTGCTTGATGATGAGCTCGACGATCGTAGTCGAAGTGACCGGGTCCAACCCCCCGGTGGGTGAGTCGTAAAGAATGACTTCCGGCTCGGTGATAATCGCGCGCGCAATGGCGACTCTCCGTTTCATGCCGCCGGAGAGTTCGGACGGAAAAAGATCGATAGCGTGCTCCAGTTCAACGAAACTCAGCGCCTCGCGCACCTTTCGGTCGATTCGTTCCTCAGACAGCTTGCCTTCCTGGTCGAGCCGATAGGCCACGTTCTCACGCACACTGAGCGAATCGAAAAGCGCGCTCTCTTGAAACACCATGCCGATCTTGCTACGCAGATGGAAAAGTTCGTCTTCGGACATCCGCGTCACTTCTTCTCCCATGACGTAAATGCGCCCCCTGTCGGGTTTGATCAAGCCAAGGGCGAGCTTAAGAATCGTGCTCTTACCGGACCCGGCCGTGCCAAAGATAGCTTTGCTCTCGCCGCGCTTTAAGTGAAACGAGACTCGATCCAGCACCGGCTTCCCGTCGAAGCAGATGGAAACTTCGTCGAACACGATGATGGGAGACTGCGCGGCAGTCGCGTCAATCGCGGGGGCGGCAATGGCAGCGGGAGGTGCGGTCATAAAGGATTGAACCCTAGCTGTATCCAAACATCGCCATCAATAACTTGGTGACAAAAAAGTCCACCAGTAGAATAATTACCGATGCCGCGACCACCGCCTGAGTTGTGGCGCGGCCCACCCCTTGTGTGCCCCCACGAGCGGAGATTCCGTAGTAGCAGCCGATCGTGGCAATAATAAAGCCAAAGATCACCGGCTTCAGCAATCCCATGAAGACGTCTTGAAATTTGAGAATCTGATACGCCGAGGCCCAATACTGGTGATAGTCAAGGCCGAGCAGAAGGCTGGCGACTGCGCTACCTCCAACTAATCCCAGCAGATCTGAAATGATGCTCAGAAAAAATAGCATGAAGACGGTCGCCGCCACGCGAGGTGTAATTAGCTTCTTCATGGGATCCGTTCCCAGCGCGCGCATGGCGTCGATCTGTTCGGTCACCACCATGGAACCCAGTTCGCTGGCCATGCCGGAAGCGTTACGCCCTGCGACCATCAAGCCAGTAAGCACCGGCCCCAACTCGCGAACCATCCCTACGGCAACGAGTTGGCCGAGCAGAGAGAGAGAGCCGAATCGTTCCAAAGAGTTCGCGCTATTCAGCGTGAGCACGGCGCCTGTGAAGAAACCAGTCAGCACCACGATGGGCAACGAACCGAAGCCGATCAGATCGGCCTGCTGCACCATGTCCCCAAAGTAAAGCGGCTTTTCGAAAAGCCCTCTTACCGCACGGCCCGCGAGTACGGAGTAATCCTGCAGCGCAATCAGTTTCGATTTCGCGAAGTCGGAGGGGAGAGTAAGTTCCATGCACGATCGCCGTCGAACGGTAAGGTCACTATAACAAATCGGCAGGACGCTCTCGGCACAAAGTAAACTTAAGCGGTTTCGCGCGTCTTCTTCTTGATCTCGATGCTGAGGCGTTTGATCTTCTGATTGAGAGTCGAGAGCGGGACGCGAAACTGCTCAGCCGCCTCGGTCTGATTCCAGTTGCATTTTTCCAGCTGGTTGACGATGATGTAGCGCTCATACTCTTCCATGATTTCGAAGAGTGAGGCATCGGCGCGATGATCAAGCGAAGCCAGATGGGTGTTGCGTCCAGCGATCGAATCGGGCAAGAGGTCGACGCCGATGCTGGTTTCGTTGGAAAGAACGACCGCCCGTTCCATGACATTTTCAAGCTCCCGAACATTGCCCGGCCAGGAATAGGTCAACAGAGCGCGCATAGCCTCCGAGCTTATCCGGCGCTCGCTGCGCTCGTTTTCACGAGCGAACTTTTGCAGGAAGTGTTCAACCAGCAACGGGATGTCCTCTTTGCGTTGCCGCAGTGGCGGCAAGTCGATGCTGATCACGTTGAGGCGGTAAAATAAGTCTTCGCGGAACTTGCCCTCGCGCACTTGCTGCTTCAGGTCGACATTGGTCGCCGCAATGATGCGTACGTCGGCTTGAATCTCTTGCGTACCGCCGAGGTGCATGAACCTTCGGTCCTGCAACACACGCAAGATTTTACTCTGCGTGTCCATGCTCATGGTGCCAATCTCATCCAGGAAAAGCGTCCCCTTGTCTGCAACTTCGAACAAACCTTTTTTCGAAGCAATGGCGCTGGTGAATGCGCCCTTCACATGTCCGAATAGGGTGGATTCGAGGAGATCGGCGGGCATCGAGCCCGTGTTGACCGGCACAAATGATCGCTCGCGTCTGGGAGAATTCAAGTGCAGCGCCTTCGCAATTAGCTCTTTTCCCGTGCCACTCTCGCCCTGCAACAGCACAGTGGACCGGCTGGATGCAACTTGCGCCACCAAGTCAAAAATCTTCAGCATGGGCTCGCTCTTGCCCACGATGTACTCGAAGTTATAGCGCCGCTTGAGCGCACGTTTCAGTTGAACATTTTCTTCTTCAGCTTTTCGGCGGGCAACGGCGGCGCGAATGTCGGCGAGGAGTTTCTCGTTATCCCATGGTTTCTGAACAAAATTCACCGCACCGGATTGCATAGCTCGCACCGCGTTCTCTACAGTGCCGTAGGCTGTAATCATCATCACGGGAAGCTGCGGCTCATTGGCGTGTAACTCTTCCAAAAGCGCCATCCCGTTGGCATCAGGCAGCGTCAGATCGAGCAGGATCAAATCATAGGCATGTTCGCCAGCACGCGCCAACCCATCGACTCCCGTAGCTGCCGTCTGAACCCGATAACCTTCCAACTCCAGCAACGTTTGCAAAGACTCACGAATCGCGACTTCATCGTCGATGATTAAGACGTAGCCCAAAGCGGCAGCCTCGGAGTCGATGGCAGTCGTCCGCGGAAATAAGACAGCTTCAGACATTGACGGCCTTTCGCATCAGGGGAAAATCGAGATAGAACGTCGTTCCTTCCCCCGGTTTGCTCTCCACGCGAATCTTGCCCGCGTGTTCTTGAATAATTCCGTATGTCACGGCTAAGCCCAGACCTGTGCCTCTGGATTGACCTTCGCGCGGACTAGTCTTCGTCGTGAAAAAAGGATCATAGATGCGCTGTAGATTCACTTCTGCGATCCCACTCCCAGTGTCGGAGACGATCACGCTGACGGCGTCTCCATTGGCCGTATGCAGGCCTAACGTTCCTCCACCATGCATGGCATCGCGGGCATTGAGAAATAAATTCAAGAAGACTTGCTGCAGCTTGCCGGCATTTCCTTTGATGGGCGGCAGCGTCTGCTGCCTCTCATCCCGTATTTGAATTCCGGATGACTTGAACTGGTGTTCCAGCAGCGCCAGCGTATCGTCGATGACCTTGTTGATGTTTACGTCGGCATACTCGGTGCCGCTGGTGCGGGAGAAATTCAGCAGATTATTCACGATCTCCGAGGCGCGGAAAGTTTGCTGCGTGATCTTTTCCATCAGAGGCGACTTGCGCGGGTCGCCCTGAAGTTGCTTAGACAGCATCTGCGCGTACGAAGAAATTACTGCTAGGGGCGTGTTGACCTCGTGCGCTACACCCGCCGCCAGCAAGCCGATCGATGACAGCTTGTCGGCTTGCGAGAGTTGCGCTTCGAGTTCGATGCGATCGGTGATATCGTCCACAATAATCAGCCGCCCAATCACGTGGAACTGCCGCGTCACCAGCGGCGCGATCGCGACGTTGACCACGCGGCTTTCGCCCGCCGGCGTCTTAAGGCGGAATTTATAAAAGTTGTGAATGCCAGGGCTCTCGCCCAACTTGTCGTACTCATCGACAAAAGCCGGAGGAAATATCTGACTCAAAGACTGACCCACCGTCTGCCAGCGCGGGAGCGCATACATGACTTCCATCTGCGCATTCCAGGACTCGATCTTGTCCTCGAGATCGACAGCCAGAACTCCCACGTTGATCGATTCGACAATGCTCTCGTTGAAGTCCTTGAGCCGCTCATACTCGGTGGCTTTTTGTTCCAGAGAAGCGTAAAGACGTGCGTTCTGAATCGCGATGCCGATATAGCCGGCGATGGTCTCTAGCAATTCAACGTCTTCGCTCGAAAGAAAATCGCCTTCGATCGTCTTCCCTAACCCAAGCAATGCCACGGTACGCTTTTGCGCGACGCACGGAATGTAGTAATTCAAGTCCAGTCGCCCGATGGCTTCTCGTGCCACAGGATTTTCGCGCAAAACCTGGTGCGTATTCTCAAAGAATAAGTGTCCAGCCGTGGCTTCGGAACGAACTTCCGAGAGAAAACTTAAGTTCAAACTGCCCGCTGAGCTCATGCCGAACGACTTCGCCATGCGAAACTGCGACGGCGCGTCCGCCGAAGCGAGAAAAATCGCCATGCGATCGACCATCAAGGTCCGAGAGATGCGATCCACCACAGAACTCAACATGCGGTCGAGATCGGTCTCCGCATTCAACTCGCGGCCAAACTCAATAAGCGTCTTGCGGTAGTCGTAACGTGTGCGATAGAAGAACTGGTCGATGCGCTCCTGAATCCACTTGCGAATGGGATCGAACAACAGCGCAGTCACCACAATCGCCAGAATCAATCCCGCGGGGCCGGAACTTGGAATCTGGGTATGCACCAATTCCGCGACGGCTGCGACCACCGCAAAGTAAGCCCCCGCGATCGAGGCCGCGGCCAAGGTGTAGACCATGCCGCGCTTAAAAATGAGATCGACGTCCATCAAGCGATAGCGGAAGATCGCGTAGCCGAAACTTAGCGGCAGCACTCCCAGCGAGAGTACCGCTACCTTCAGGGTCGGAATGCTGCCGAACAGATAGGGTAATACGTAAAACAGGGTGAATGGAGTAATCGCGAGAATCGTCCCGGGTGTGATCAACTTGAGCTGTTGTCGCAGCACCGCAGAACTGGCGTGCCGGTAACTATGCCAAAGAGCGCCAGCGGCGATCACAAAATACGCCGCCAAATATCCCATCTCGACGCGATCAAGGTTCCAACTCAGTGTGCCACTCGGAGCGAGCAACCGCAGTGCGAACACGTGGGCGGACAATAACACCAATCCAGGCAAGTAAAGCGAGGGGATCAGCCAGCGGCGAGCCTTAACCCACGCCCGCCGCTCGGGAAAGATCAACACGAAATGCAAGAACAGGGCGGGCTGGAGCAGTCCTGCAACCACGTTGCCCCAATAAATCGTCCAATCGAAGGCATTGAATTTCCCTGTGTATTTGAAAGCGTAAAAGACAAACGAGGTCAAACAGAAAACGTAGAAGTGAGTCGATCCGACAGCCGTCCAGCGGCGCAACAGCACATAGAGCCCGATACCCAGGTAGATCAAGGCGATCAGGCGCAGCCACACATTAAGCGAGCGCTCGGCGGGTGCCAGAATTACCACCGCGTCCACCGGAACAGCATGGCGGACCAGAGAGTACGTTGCTTTGGACCACGCCCCCACTCGGAAAAGCTGGCGATTCAACTCGGCCGAATCTTTGACATCGCGACCCGAAACCGCGAGCAGTTCGTCCCCGGCCCGGATTCCCGCCCTGAAACCAGGACCGGCACCGTCTACCGACTTGGCCTTGAGGCCATCCGCCTGCTCTACCCACCAGACCCCGTCGGAAGGCACTTGGAAGTCGCGTTCTTTTTGAAAATTAATCCATGCCAGAACGATCGCGGCAACGGTCAGAAGGAACAGGAGTGGCGCGGCAAATCGATTTTGCAATTCCTGATTCATCGGAGTTGCCGTGCGGAGTTCTAACCGCTCTTTCAGATGCACGTTCGGGGCCAATGAAGGATATTCCAAATTTAGCTAAACCGCTACGAATGAACCGCTTTTAGGAATTATATGGCCCCACTCGGTCAACCCAACTATGCTTTTTGGAATGTTCCTGTTATTTCTTGTAACAGTCAGATATAAATAGACTTAAGCAGGAAGATTGGGTGTTGACAGGAATCGTAAGGCAAGATTCCGTTGGCTCGCGGCCGCGAGCCAACTCCTAACAGTTATCGCCCCTCTGCTGCAACTTTCACTTGGGACGTCCTCCTGTATGATCGTGAAAGTGCGCGTTTCAGCTATGATTCCAGCGTTCCCTAGTTTTATACCGCTATGAACGCGAATCACGTGTTGTCTCCCAAACTACCTGCACCGCAATATTCCATCCAGGATCATTGGATCACGCTCGACGGCGCTCGCATGCGTTATCTGCGCGACGGACGTGGTCCGGAACTCGTTCTCGTACACGGGCTGTTGGGGTATTCGTTCTCCTGGCGCTACACTCTCCCCTATCTCGCCCGCCAAGCCAGCGTGCTCGCAGTCGACATGTTGGGTGTGGGATTTTCCGACCGACCGACCGGACTCGATGGCAGCTTGCGAGGCAGTGCCGAGCGCCTGCTGCGGTTTCTGGACGCGGTCGGCGTCGCTTCCTGCGATCTTCTCGGAACCTCTCATGGGGGAGCGATCAGCATGATGGCAGCAGCGCTCGATCCGGGACGCATTCGCCGGTTGGTGCTGGTCGCGCCGGTCAACCCATGGTCCTTACAGGGCAAGAACCTTGCGGCCCTGCTCGGACATCGAGCCGTCGCTCCCATTGTGATGCGAGTTGCACCCCGATTAAAAGCGATCCAGCCTTACTTGTTGCGCCGGCTCTATGGCGACCCGACTCGGATACGTCCTGGAACGCTCGAAGGCTACGCCGGGCCGTTCGAGTTGCCGGGAGCCTTCCGCCACGAGCTGCGAATCCTTAGCACTTGGGATCGCGATTTACGCGATCTGGAATCGATGCTGCCACGCATCTCTCACATCCCCAGTCTTCTGATTTGGGGGGATCTCGACAATGCAGTCTTTCCTCAGTCGGCGCTTCCGTTGCGGAACAACTTCCACGATTGTCAGGTTGAGATCTTCCCCGGGGTCGGCCACCTGCCCTACGAGGAAGTACCGGACGAGTTCAATCGAGTCGTGGGCGACTTTCTATCCCGAAAGTAAGCCTCGTTTCGCTCAGTTACCAGAGCTTTCTGAGAGCTTGAAACTTCGTTGAGGCGGGCGCGTGCTGGTGCTAGCTTAAGAGTATTGCCAGCCCCTCATGCCGATTCAATCCAGCTCCGCTTCACCTACCCAGAAAAACGAAGGCAACTGGCTTTCTCGGGTTTTCAGTGGAGTCACCGCGACCATGTGGCTGCGCTTCTTGCTGGCTTTGGGCGGACTCACCGTAGCCTTTGCCGCCGCACTATTTTCTTCCGTCACCCGCGAAACCGGCAGTTTTTGGGCGACGCTCGTTCTCTCTTCAGTCGCTCTCTTGCTAGCCGTGCTCGTAGGAATCACAACCGTGCCCTATCTGGCGCGGCGCGTTGCAGGGGCCCGCATCGGAAACGCACTGCATTACGAAGTCACACGTATGGGAATTGCATACGTCGTCGTGGTGATCGTGATCGCGGTCGCGGCTCTCAATACCGGCAACAATTTGCTCTACATCATTGTGGCGGCGATGCTGGCCGCGATTCTCGTATCAGGCTTCGCATCGGCTGCCGTACTGGCGAACTTAGAATTGGAAGTACGAACGCCCGAACACATCTTCGCGGGCGATCACGCCCGGGCGAGTCTCACGTTGTACAACGCAGGACGCTGGCTACCCTCCTTCTCAATCAGCGTGGTCGCGAAAGAGGCCCGCCGACCCAAAAAACCTGTCTTTCTTTTTCGCAAGAATCGGCGTAAGTCCGCGCCGTTGACGCCCTCTCTCGCGGCACCTATATTCACTGGGTCAGTTTACTTTCCCTATCTGCCGGCCAAAACCAAGCTGGCAGCGAGCATCGAATTGCGCTTTGCGCGGCGCGGCCTTTACCGTCAGGAAATCCTGCGCCTGTCAACGCGCTTCCCTTTCGCGTTTCTCAACAAAACCCGGCGAGTTGCGTTGCAGCGCCAAATCGTGGTTTTTCCAACCATCAACGCCGGCTCGCGTATTCAAGAGATTCTGCCCCTCATTTCCGGCGACTCAGAAAGCTTCTTGCAAGGGCGTGGTCACGAGCTATATCGCATTCGCGAGTACCAACCCGAGGACAGCGCTCGCCATGTGGACTGGAAAGCCACCGCCAAGTCCGGCTCCCTGAAGGTGCGCGAGTTCACCCGCGAGGATGATCGCCGGCTGCGCATTGTTTTTGATAATCCCAGCGCCGACGCGCTTTCCGCTGAGGATTATGAACGAGGGGTCGATATGGCCGCCGCGCTGGCCTGGCACCTCAGTCACTCTTCCGCCCAGGTCTCATTCGCGTCGCAAGCTTGCCCACCGTCCAACGACGTCTACCAGTTCCTCCATCACTTAGCCCTTGTTGAGCCTACTCGCGAGACGCCCGAACCATTGGAAAGTTTGATTTCGCAGAACGAGTACAACATCGTAGTAACCGCCCGGCCGGAATCGATGCATTCGACAGGCGCCTATTCCAACACCCTTCCCGTTCCCATTCGCTCCTTGCATCAGAAGTAACTCCGATTACCAACGTAACGGTTACTTTGGTTACCTGCGTTTATTGACCGCTTAAGAAAAACTGTTAGAGTTGTTTTGCGATTCGATTAACTGTTTCGCCTGCCATCCGAAATGCGGTCGGGGGATGGTAGAAACCAGGTAATAATGACTCCCCATTTCAAGCTGGCCTACAACGCGCTGTGGATCAGTCACCCGGTTTTGCTCTCCGCGGTGGTGGTCGCGATGTGGAGGCGCCAGTTGCACCGAAAGTTCCCCGCATTCTTCGCTTATTGCATCACCGAGATCGTGATGTTCTCGATCTGTTATCCCATTTATCAGATGGGATCGTATCGCGCCTTTTTCTACTCTCACTGGACGCTGTCGGTCATCAGCCTCCTGGTCGGCTTCCTGGTCATCCACGAAATCTTCAGTGACATCTTCCGGCCCTTCCACGCCCTCAAAGACATGGGTACGATTCTCTTCACTTGGGCAGGTCTGGTCATGCTCATGGTCGCTGCGGTGGTGGCGGCCGCTAGTCCGCCGTCACAGAGTCCCATCGTCGAGGCAGCCATGACTTTGCAGCGGTGCGTCCGCGTCACGCAATGTGGATTGATTCTCTTCCTGCTCGTATTCTCCAGATATCTGGGCGTGTCGCGGCTGCAAAAAAGCTTTGGACTCGCGCTCGGCTTTGGTGGATTCGCCGTGGTCGAGCTTTCCGTGGTAGCTTTGTTCGCCTCGGGCCGATTGAGCGAAAACACGGTCTCGCTCTTGAATGTGTCCGCCTACAGCCTTGCCATCTTGACCTGGTTCGGTTATTGCTTGGTAAAGAATCCGGTGCGCGAGGACCCCGCGAGTCTTCTCGCGACCCAGCGCTGGGACCAAAGTCTGTCCGACATTCAAAACCCTGTGCCCACTGATTCCCTCATTCCCATGTTCGAAGGCATGGTGGAGCGAGCGTTCTCGCGAAATCAGAGCGACGCGTCCGTCGCCGCACCGCAGGCAAAACGACGGAGTGTCGGGATTAGTTGAAGATTTCTGCGTAGCGCCGCAGAGTTAAAGTAAAAAATTAGATATTACCCGCAAGTCAATACTTGCATAGATCGCTTAGTCGTCATCTAGCCAGAACATCACCTAGCTTAAAACCCTGCCCGATAAATTTTCCTTGGCATTTGTTTACCGCTGTGTATAATTCCGCCAACGAGGATTCCCGCTCCCAGGGGATCCGCACCCAGGAGTACAAAATGAAAAGTGTGGTCAGGATGTTAATCCTGATGGTAGGCGTAGCGTCTCTTGCTACTCCAATGTTGGCTAACGCTGAGGATGGGTCTCCCATTCCTTTGCATCCCCCGAAGGCGGCTTTCGAGGACGGGTCACCGATTCCTCTCCATCCGCCTCAGGTGGCTTTTGAAGATGGATCACCCATCCCTCTTCATCCTCCTCAAGTCGGGTAGCCGATTGACAGTGTTTTAGAGTTGTATTCCGGAGTCCGTTACAATGTGGGCTGAGGCTTGCGATCAAGCAAGCTCAGCCCTCTTTTTTGTGTCCGGAATTGCTTCGAGTTCAGGCCGAGATGTGGGTCGCGAATACACTTCGCAACTGGCCTTCGAGTTCGTCGACCGTAAACACGGGCGATTGACACTGCAATCCGGAGCAGATCATGGCGAAACTCTTACCCTCCTCCATCGCAGGCAGATGAGGAAGGGTTTCGGCCAGAGCAGCCGGGAGGTTTTGTGGAACCGCCTGGCTCGGCGAAATTTTGAACACGGAAGTGTTCAGACGGAAACTCCTGGCAGACACTACGTAGAGTTCTTCTGCAAGCCGATCTTCGCCGACCACGACAATCTGTGTATGTGGGAAGACAAGATGCACGGCGGCGATGCCATAAGTAGCGGCAAATAGTCCATACTGGCCAGCCACGCCAGCGAGCAATCCTAGAGTTTGCTCGGCTTTTTCGCGATACTCTTTTTCCCCCGCATAGGCATAGAGCCGAAGCAACGCAATGGCCGCCATCGAGTTTCCTGCGGGCGTGGGTGAATCCTGAAATGGCTTTCGCCGGGTATTCAAGACTCCCAAAGCCTGACCCTCATTTTTCTCGGTATCGAAGAAACCGCCGCCCTTGCCATCGCTGCGATTGCCGTCAAAAAAGCGGACGATCATCATGTCCGCAATCCGCCGCGCGAACGTGAAATAACTCAGATCCGACGTCGCTTCGTACGCGTCGAGGCAAGCGATCGCGGTAAACGCGTAGTCGTCCAAAACTCCGGGGATGCGGCGCACTTCTGCTTCGGGATCCGAGTATGCAATCACATGCTGCAAGCCGCGTTCATTGTCCCACGCCTGCGAGAGGACGCGATCCAGCGAACGCAGCGCGAAATGGCGTGCATCGTCGAGCCGCAGAACGCTGGCCGCTTGCAAGTATGCTGAAACGCAAAGCGCATTCCATCCCGTGTAAATCGTCTTATCGAAATAAGGGGTCGGACGCTGCCGTCGCGCTTTGTACATTTTCGCGCGTGCCGACGTCAGCAACTCACGTACCCGCTCCGGCGAGAGTTTAAGCCGCAGCCCCACTTCTTCGAGCGAGGCTCTGACGTACAGGACATTCTTTGCGGGATTATGGTGCATCTCACCCACTTCGTTTACATCGTAGTGCAGGCAGACCGCCGCCGCTTCGTCTTCCGTCAAAACCGACCGCACTTCTTCGAGCGTCCAGGTGAAGTAATCACCGTCGTCGTCCATGGAGTAGTCCGCATCCTGCGAAGCATAGAAGCCGCCACGCTCGCGGTCGCTCAGCCATTCGTTCATCCAGCGAATGATGTCGCGCGCCACGATGGCAAAATACTCATCGCCAGTCACCTGAAAAGCATGAACGTAATTCTTGAGCAGTTCCGAGTTGTCATAGCTCATTTTTTCGAAATGAGGCACGCCCCATCGTTCATCGACAGAGTAGCGGTGAAATCCTCCGGCAAGTTGATCGTAGACTCCGCCGCGAGCCATTCTCTCAAGAGAAGTCACGAAAACACTTCGAAGATCGTCGCGCCCCGTACGCGCATACTGATCGATCAACAAATCCAGCGCGCCGGGATGAGGAAACTTTGGCGCCTGCCCGAAGCCACCGTAGCGTTCATCGAAGGCCCGCAGCGAAGCGTCAACAATTTCGTCGATCACACGCGGCGAAAACTCTCCACCACTTTCCGTGAAGGATTCCGCCCGGTTGATTGCTACTTCAACCAACTGCGATTGCTCCATCACATCTGCGTTCTTGTTTTTGTAAGCGTCCGAGATAGAGAGCAACACGCGCCGAAAACTGGGCCGCCCATAGCCATCTTCCGGCGGAAAATATGTGCCGCCAAAAAACGGCTTACCCGCCGGAGTCAGGAACGCAGTCAGCGGCCATCCTCCCTGCCCGCTAATGGAACTGACCGCGACCTGATAGCGGCTATCAATATCGGGCCGCTCGTCGCGGTCCACTTTCACCGCGATAAAACGCTCGTTCACAATCTGCGCAATCTCCGGGTCATCGTACGACTCCCGATCCATCACATGGCACCAATGGCACCAGACCGCCCCGATATCGAGAAGGATGGGTTTGTTCTCACGCTGCGCCACGGCAAACGCCTCCTCGCCCCATTCATTCCAATGGATCGGCTGGTGCATGGCCGAGCGAAGGTAGGCAGACGATGCGCGCGATAACGAATTGACCGTGGAAGTAGACATGTTGCTTTCAGTCTACTAAGAAAAGTTATCCCAGGGTGAACGGCACGATGACGCGAAAGAGTATGACCAGAGCCAACATCATGGCAATCACAAGGCTCAAGAAAATCAGGACGTAGCGCACTTCATGCTCAGGCTTCGGTGGTGTGATGCCGAAGAACACGGTCACGGCGCGAGTCATGAATGTCGCCCACTTCACAATTCAATTCCCGCCGAGCAACTTCCGGGCCAACGTGCAATACACGTCGACGGCATCGTGCAGTTGCTTCTTCTCGATGCACTCTCCATCGGTGTGCGCCACATGAATCGACCCCGGACCAAACAGTACCGGCTCGCCCCAATTACTGAGCCACGGGATGTCCGTCGTGAACGCCGCAGTCATCGTTGGCAAGCCGTCGAACTCGCGGAACCGCATAAAGGGAATCTCCAGCGGAAAAGATACTTCCGCAAATCCGGCCACTGTCTTCTCAATATCTCTGCGCAATGCGTCCGCCGGGCCGACCAACCGGTAAAGCAACTGCGCCCGCGCATAATCCGGAATCACATTGGTGGCGCGTCCGCCTTCGATCATTCCGATATTCACCGTACTCGGCCCAATTCCCTTTTCGTAAGGCAACTTCATCACACGCAAACGGCCCAGCGCATCGAGTAATTTCTCGATCGCTGACTCTCCTAACTCGGGATATGCCGAGTGCGCCATTCGTCCTCGCGCGACTACATCGACCCGCAACGTTCCCTTGGACGCGAGGGCCACGCAATTTTCGGTGGGCTCGCCATTGATCAGAAATCTAGATCCGCAAGGATTCTTGTTGGCAGCCTTGGCGCCCGAACTATCGCGCTCTTCACCGACCACGAATAGCATTCCGGTGTTGATGTTTTCCTCGCGCAGTCGAGCCGCTGCCGCCACTTGCGACGCAATAATTCCCTTGGCATCGCAGGCGCCGCGGCCGTAAATGTGGGCTGCGTCTTCCGACGACGGTATGAACGGCGGAACCGTATCGAGGTGCGTCGAGAAGACTAACTCCGGATTGGGATATCCGGGCGCGTGCGCAAAGACGTTTTTCCGGGCTCCGTCGATCTGTATCTTCCGGCTCTCAAAACCCAGCTTCGTGAGCTCGTCGTGTAAACAGTCGGCCACCCGGCCTTCGTTTCCCGTAATCGATTCGATGTCGACTAATTGACGTGTAAGCGCAACTGCATCCATAGAATTCGAGAATAGCAGAGCCAATAAAAATGTAGGCGCGAGCGTCCCTTCGACTTCGCTCAGGGCAGGCTCCCCCTCGTGAAGCAGCACCTGCAAACCTTCCCCCGCGCCACTACGCATCTCAGCGCTCGCCGTGTAATCTAAAAGCGGTGAGTTCAGCCATCCAATCGTTTTTTCTCGAAGGTCCCGCTGGACGCCTCGAAGCCTTGCTCAACCGCGGCACGTCCGACGCCACGCACGCGGTGCTGGTCGCCCATCCCCACCCACTCTTTGGTGGAACGCTCCATAACAAAGTCGTGTTCAACGCGATGAAGGCGCTCAACGCTTTCGGATTCCCTGTGCTGCGCTTCAACTTTCGAGGCACGGGTTTGAGCGAAGGCAAGCATGACCACGGCAACGGCGAACTGGATGACATTCACAAGGCCCTCGACTGGCTGCACCAAGAGTTTTCTCTGCCGCTTATATTCGCAGGATTCTCTTTTGGTGCAGCCGTCGGCCTACGCGCTTCTTACGCCGACCCTCGAGTCGACGCACTCATCGGCCTGGGATTGCCCGTCGCGTCCGTGAATAACCGCAACTACGATTTTTCTTTCTTACGGAATTGCCCCAAGCCCAAGCTTTTCGTCAGTGGCGAGTTTGATCAATTCGGGTCGCCAGCTCAGCTTCAGCAGGCGGTCGCCGCATTCGCCGAGCCTAAACAATTGATTTTGATCACCGGCGGAGACCATTTCTTCGAAGGCCATCTGCCGGAGATGCGAACTAGCGTTGAGGCATGGGTGCAACAACTTTTTCAACTCGCTCCGAAGCCCTAAGCTGCCTCTATAATTTGCCATGCCTTCGCCGGACCAAAGCCAGCAGATCGAGATGCGCGTAACCGCGCGCCACATCTTTGAACGCGCCCTGGCTCAATCCACCGTGGACGCTGCTTTCGCGCGTCACGTCCATTGCGACCATGGCGTGCTGCGCATCTGCGAGGACCTCTACGACCTCAATACTTTCGCACGCATCTTTGTAGTGTCGATCGGCAAAGCCGCACACTCCCTGGTCAGTGCTCTCGAAATGCAGGCGGGACGCCGCTTTGAGGGCATTGTGGTCAGTTCGACGCAGCCCGATTGGCAGATTCCCGGCTTCCGCTATTTTCAAGGCGGACATCCCACGCCCAACCGTGAATCGATTCTTGCCGCCGAGTCCATTCTCAAATCGCTCCACGCGCAAACGGCTAGTTCGCTTGTGATCTATCTGCTCAGCGGCGGCGGGTCATCCATGGTCGAGAAGCCGATCGATGACGAAGTATGCTTCGCCGATCTCGTTGAGACCTATAAGCTGCTGGTTCATTCAGGCGCTCCCATCGCCGAAATGAATGCAATTCGCAAACACCTGTCTGCCGTAAAAGGCGGTCGCATGGCGCAAGCCGCGTATCCAGCGCAGCAAGTATCCATCATGGTTTCCGACGTTCCCGACAACATGACCGATGCGCTGGCCTCCGGACCAACCATGCCGGACTCCACCTCTACAGGAGACTGTTACGAAATCGCCGCGAAGTACGCCATCACCCAGCGCCTGCCGGCATCGGTGCGTGAATTGTTTCAACGACACGCTCTCGAAGAGACGCCCAAATCCGACGCCCCCGCCTTCATTCGTTCCCGCTGGTGGACCATACTTTCGAATACATCGCTGATCGAAGCGGCGAAACGGGCGATCCCATCAGGCTTTCATGTGGAAATCGATAACGGCTGCGACGACTGGGATTACGAAGATGCGGCCGAACATCTTCTGAAGCATCTGCGCGAGCTTAAAAAAAGCCACGACCGAGTCTGCCTGCTCTCCGGCGGAGAAGTCACAGTGCGAGTCACCAACGGCGGTATTGGCGGCCGCAATCAGCAATTTGCTTTGGCCTGCGCCCAGAAAATTAACGGCGAGAGAATTACAGTTTTGAGCGCGGGTTCGGACGGAATCGATGGCAACAGCATCGCCGCCGGCGCGGTAGTGGACGGCTCAACCTGGGAGAAAGCGCAAGCGATTGGATTGAACGCGACCGAACACCTGGCTCACTTCAACGCTTTTCCACTCTTCGAAACACTCGGTAACTTGATGATCACCGGCCCAACGGGGAATAATCTTCGCGACTTGCGCATCTTGCTCAGCTACTAATGTGCGCTTCAGTTGATGCCGCACGAACGAGAGCCTGCCTGAGCGAAGTCGAAGAGACGCTCGTGTCTACTCCTTCAGAAGATTTCTGTAATTCCTTCTTCCATGATTCGTAGTCGGTCTTCAATGCCAGCCGCCTTGGCTTCTTCGCGCAACAACATAAGCGGCTCATCCACGGGCTCATGCGAGAGTCGAAATGTGCCGTAGTGCATGGGAATCATCCAGCGCGCATTAAGATCGAGAAAAGCGCGCGTCGCGTCCGACGGATTGGCATGCACGTTGCGATAAGTCTCCGGGTTGTATGCGCCAATCGGCAGCAAGGCTACTTCTGGCGCGAGCTTCTCGCCGATCTCTCGAAATCCGGAGAAGTACGCTGTGTCTCCCGCGTGATAAACGGAGTGCTTGCCATCGCGCAAAACATATCCCCCATAACCGCGATGCGAATCCTTGATAACGCGGGCACCCCAATGGCGGGACGGCACGTGAGTCACAGTCATGCCGTGATGGCGAAAGCTGCCCCACCAATCCAATTCGACAATTTGATCGAAACCCAAATCCGCCACCAGATCAAGCACGTGATGCGGCACGATTGCGGTCGTGGCGCGGCCCATGCGGCGCGAGTGCTGCGTAATCGCCCGCAAGGACGCGCGATGCAAGTGATCGAAGTGAGCATGCGTGATCAGCACCAAATCAATGGGCGGCAAGTCGCGCACTTCGACGCCGGGTCGTTTTAGACGCTTGAGGATGAACAACCAGCGGGCGAAGTTCGGGTCGATCAGTACGTTATGACCGCCCATTTGCAGAAAGAAACTGGAGTGCCCGATAAACGTCAGACCAAGGTCCCCGTTGGCAACCAACTTCGGCTTGTGGGTCTGACCGCTGGTAGGCGTAACCGCGGAATGACGCACCAAGTGGCTGAACTGGCGGGCGCGCTTGCGCAACGCAGGCGTATTGATCGGCGGCCTAGCCACCGCTTCGCCATCCAAACAACGATAACTCGGGGGAGTTACTCATACCATTCAGATGCGGCGCCAACAGCCTTGACTCGCCCCTATTCTATCTTGCCTTCAGGCTTCCCAGCGATTGTTATCCCGGTTCCCTCCGCGCTATTTCGGCGGTGCGGTCAAGGCGATGTTTAGCCCCGTGGTAAACACCACATCGTTCTTCTTCGTCCCGGCGGGCGGATCGGAAACATAAATATCTCCAAACGAGTTCTGCCATCCGAAGCGCTTGCTGATCTTCGTGACCGTACCCGCATTGAACGTTCCACGATATTCGCCGGTATTCGTCAGGTCCGGATAGAAATAAAAATTCTGCGTAAGTACGGTGCTCTTGCCCAATTTGTGACTGAAGTCGTCACCGAAAGTCAGGCCGATCAGATTATTCGACTGCGCCGGTACCGCCACGATCGGAGGACCAGCCTCGGTCGATGCAGAATAACTCTCATGCGTATAGTTGACGCCCGCCAGCAGATCGAGCGTCGTGCTCGAATTCTTGATCGCGTGCCAGCCCAGACCGCCGCCGAGAATGGAGCGCAGATTCAAATCCTGCAATGCATCGGCCTGAAAATCGGCCGCCGCGAAACCGAAAATGCTAGGAGAAACATCGTGATCGTAGCGTGCTCCGCCCTGATCCGAGTTTGCCGTCACCGATTGGGTGACGCCGGGATTATTGTCGGTGGCATATACGGTATTGGCGTAGAGTTTCAGTTTGTCGTGCAAGCCGACACGAAGCGCGTTGAACGAAATCGCCAGATTCTCGGTCTGGCTATTGCCCCCGGTTAGCGCGAACCCGACATTGGCGGCGGCTGTCCATCCCTGCCACAGACCGGGATGTTGAGAAAGCTCGAACGCCTTTTGCTCATCGGCGGAGCGTAACGCCGCCACATCCGATTGCGAAATGGAAACCGTCGCGCCGGTCGCCGGCTGCACCTCAAGAGTGCCGTCGACCGAGCTGAGCTTGCCGTTGTACGTTTTCTTGGTCGACGCCTGATCGACAAATACCGGACTATCCGACGAAAGCTTCTCAATCGCGCTCCAGTCGATGTCTACGGAACCGAGAGCATTGGTCTTGAAAGAGAGTGTCTTGCCGTCCGATTTCACCACCGTTCCGGTGAGGTGATCGCCGTTTTTCAAAGTCACCTGATCTGCCATTATCAAAGCCGAAAAAGCAAACACAACGGCCAGTGCTTGTGCCATTCGAAGCATGCAAATCATCCTTATGAAGAAGATTGGGGGGTCGAAATAGCTTACACCAAGGGGACTGATGCTTGTCGCGCGAATTACTTGCCTGCAGGTGCAGGTTGCGGACGAAAGTGCGGCGAGACTCTCAAGCTTTTCCCGTCCACCCCGAATCGTTCCAAGGTAAAATCGAGCGGATGGCCACAGCCCACGCTCCGCATCCCTCCGGCCGCTTCATCTCCGGCCAGCGATCGGCATTGCTCTACTTCGCATTGGCCCTGGTTTTCCTCTGCGATGTCGTTTTCTTGGCCCGGCACACGGTTGATATTCTGCACGGCGAATCCGTCGACATACCTTTCTTCTCAACCGCCATCGCAAGCAATCGCATCGATCTAATATCCCCAGCGGTGGCCGCTGCGGGTCTGCACTCCGGAGATGCACTCGTCGCCGTTGATGGGCATCCTTACACTGGCACGGCGGTTCTGGCTAACGAATTAGCCAAAGCAGCGCCCGGTCGGGCAATCACAATAACGGTGCGGTCGGGCGACAGCGGCCCAGATCGCGATATTGTGCTCTCCGTCAAGCCCGACTCCGGTGGCGTCATTCATCTTATTTTTGACTTCCTTTTGCAGGGCTTGCTGAGGCTGGCTTGCCTGCTTCTGGGATCGTGGGTCGTACTGGTTCGTCCGCAAGATCGCTCTTCCTGGCTACTGCTGGGCCTTCTGCTGGGTTTCTCCCACCTGCTCGATACCGGCACAATCCCCAGTTGGGGTCCTGGCATTCGCGAATTGGGCATGGCCTACAACATCTTTTTAGCAATGGCATGGCCGGTCTTCATGTTTCTCTTCGCGTTCTTTTTCCCCGAGCCGTTCCCTTGGTATGAGCGGGCAGGCAGATGGCGTCCCCTCATCCCACTGGCGGTGATTTCTCCTCAGTTGATCATTGTAGCCGTGAAAATCTTCGTCTCGGTGCGGGAGATGTCCAGTTATGCCGCCGCAAACGCCCTCTATCAGGTCTACTTGCCGTTAAGAACTGTATTGGTTTTTTATCCCTACGTCCTCGTGAGTTGCTTTTTCGCCTTCATCTTCTCCAAGTCTTCCATTTCGATTTCCGAAGATGGCCGGCGAAGATTGAAGTTGCTCTACTGGGGTACGACGGTCGCCATGACGCCCGGGCTGATCTTCGGAGTCATCGCCACTGTTCAACACAAGACCGAATTCGACTACCCCCAATGGCTGATCGCGTTTGTGCTCCTTATGCTACTGGGTTTTCCACTGACCCTGGCCTACGTCATTGTGGTGCAACGCGCCATGGACGTCCGCGTCGTGTTACGGCAAGGCTTGCAATATGGACTGGCGAAAAGCGGCATTCGCGTCTTGCAGTACCTCGTAGTTTTAACACTCGTCCTCATAGCGCTAAAACTGGTTCGTGGCCGAACTCTGGGGAGTTCGCAGACCCTCGCGCTGATGGTCGCGGGAGCAATCATTATCTTCACTGTGCGGCGCGCGGGGGAACGTCTGCTCGCGTGGACTGACCAGCGTTTTTTCCGCGAAGCCTACAACGCGGAGCAGGTTCTGAGCGAATTGAGCGATCAGGTGCGCAGCATGATGGAGACGCGTCCGCTAATTGAAACCGTGGCTCTCACCATCGCCGACACATTGCACGTTCCTAGCGTAGCAGTCCTCTTGCGAGAACTGGGTTCATACCGTCCAGCGTACGCGGCAGGGTATGGCGCTCCGCTGACGGTGGCTTTCCCCCCTAATACCGGAACGGTTCGGTTGCTCCAGAAACAGCATGAGCCTGCTCGAGTGTATTTCGACGATCCCAGCTCGTGGGTGTATCGCGAAGAGGGCGTCGGCGAACAGGATCGCGCTCAACTCAATCAGTTGGGATCTGAGTTACTGCTTCCGTTAACTGCACGCGAAAAGCTGCTGGGATTCATCAGCTTAGGGCCCAAGCGTTCGGAAGAGCCCTATTCCGGCAGCGATGTGCGCTTGCTCAAATCGGTGGCCGCGCAAACCGGACTCGCGCTCGAAAACGCCCACTTGATGTCCGCCATCGCAGAGGAGGTCGCCCAACGCGAACGCCTCAATCGGGAAGTCGAGATTGCGCGGGAAGTGCAAGAGCGACTGTTCCCGCAGAAATTTCCGCCCATCGAGGGCATCGAGTATGCCGGAGCCTGCCGCCCCGCGCTGGGAGTGGGCGGCGATTACTATGACTTTCTAGCTCTGCCAAACGGCAAACTGGGCATCGCCATTGGAGACGTCTCCGGCAAAGGCATCGCGGCAGCGCTGATGATGGCGAGTCTGCAAGCTTCATTGCGCAGCGAGGCCACGCGTGCCCCCGACGATCTCGCCGCGATGATTAGCAACGTGAATCGCCTCGTCTTCGAAGCTTCAGCCGATAATCGTTACGCCACATTTTTCTACGCTCAGTATGATCCCGCGAGTCGAAGGCTGACCTATGTGAACGCCGGACACAATCCGCCCATGCTGTTTCATCATTCGGGCAGCGGGTGGCGAGTGTCGCGACTCGAGGCAACTGGAACCGTCGTCGGACTTCTGGAGTCCTTCCCTTACCAGCAGTGTTCCATTGCCGTCGAGCCCGGAGATATTTTTGTCGCATTCACCGACGGAATCAGCGAAGCCATGAACCAGCAAGAGGAGGAATGGGGCGAGGGATGCCTGGAACAAGCTGTGGAGGAGTGCGGACGCCTGAGTCCGTCAGAAACGATTCAATATCTAATGCAAGCCGCCGATGAGTTCGTAGCCGGAGCCAAGCAGCACGACGACATGACTCTGGTTGTGCTCCAATCCCGCGAAGCGTAGCGAACTTGTCTGAGGTTGATGCGAAGGCAAACTTGAAGGTGGACTCGCAATCCAGAAAACGAAAAAGCCTTATGGGGTTCGCGGCCCCATAAGGCCATCGATCATCGCAACAAGCGCAGCTTTTTCATCTAGCAGTGCTTATGACCCGGGCCACGCCGCCCAGGTCGAAGCGATCATGGTTCATCACCTTGGTCCACGCCGCCACGAAATCTTTCGCGAACTTCTCCTTGGCATCCGATGACGCGTACACTTCCGCGAGCGCACGCAGTTGGGAGTGCGAACCGAAGATTAGATCGACCCGAGTGCCAGTCCATTTGACTTCGTTCGTCTTTCGGTCTCGACCTTCGTACACGCCTTCAACCCCATTCGGCTGCCATTGCGTATTCATGTCGAGTAGATTGACGAAGAAGTCGTTGGTCAATGTACCGGGCTTCTTGGTGAAGACGCCGTGCTTGGAGTTGCCCGCATTCGCGCCCAACACGCGCAAGCCACCCACGAGAACGGTCATTTCCGGCGCCGTCAGCCGCAACAACTGCGCCTTGTCGACAAGTTGCTCCTCCGCCGAGAGTCGCCCATTGCCGCGTTTGTAGTTACGGAATCCATCTGCCACCGGTTCGAGCGGCTTAAACGACTCGATGTCCGTGTGCTCTTGCGACGCATCCATGCGTCCCGGATGGAAAGGAACTTTCACATCGATCCCGGCATCCTTCGCACCCTTCTCGATCGCCGCATCGCCGCCGAGAACGATCAGATCGGCAAGCGAAACCTTTTTCCCGCCCGCCGCAGAAGTGTTGAACTCTTTCTGGATCGCCTCCAGCTTTTGCAGCACTTTCGAAAGTTCCGCCGGCTGGTTGACTTCCCAATCCCTTTGCGGCGCAAGTCGAATGCGCGCCCCGTTCGCTCCGCCGCGCTTATCTGATCCCCGGAACGTTGACGCTGAAGCCCACGCCGTCGAAACTAACTGAGACACCGACAGCCCGGAAGCCAGAATCTTCGCTTTGAGAGTAGCAATATCCTGCTCGCTGATCAGCGGATGATTCACCGCGGGGATCGGGTCTTGCCACGGCAGCGTCTCTTTCGGAACCAGCGGGCCGAGATAGCGCACGATCGGACCCATATCGCGATGCGTTAGCTTGAACCAAGCGCGGGCAAATGCATCGGCCAATTGATCAGGATGCTCGTAGAAGCGCCGTGAAATCTTTTCATACGCCGGATCGAAGCGCAGCGCAAGATCCGTGGTCAGCATGGACGGTGCATGACGCTTCGATGGGTCGTGCGCATCCGGCACGGTGCCGTTGCCCGCGCCATTCTTCGGAGTCCACTGATGTGCGCCAGCCGGGCTCTTGGTCAATTCCCAATCGTACTTGAACAGGT
>Ga0182012_10001766_pt1 | contig 23601 bp, 26 predicted proteins | sample 612S2SmetaG_FD_120486 | JGI IMG/M metagenome (GOLD analysis project Ga0182012, IMG submission 120486) | Permafrost microbial communities from Stordalen Mire, Sweden - 612S2S metaG | ecosystem: Environmental > Terrestrial > Soil > Wetlands > Permafrost | place: Sweden: Stordalen | collected... | reverse complement strand
GAAGACGCCGATATCGGGCCACTTTTCGTTGCCCCGGGGCCGTCGATGCCACGCGGCGGGCGGCACGTCCTCCGCCCAATCGGCGAAGAACACGATCTCCACGTGTGAAAACTCATCGAGACCCGTGAGGGCCTCACTGGGCACCTCGCGCGCGAGTTCGACGGTGCTGACGATGTCACCCCAGTTGTCATCGATTGCCTCGCTTCGCTCGTTTCGGATGTAGGCAATCGGACGCACGGTGTACTCCATGCTCCGATGCTACCGACGGACGTCAACGTTTCGAGGAAGCCGTGTCGCAAAAGGCCAGTGAGTAAACTCAGACGTTCGCACGATCGATTTGAGAGGGCAATGGCAGAACTGACGTTTACCTATGGGACGATGGCCGCCGGCAAGTCGACGTTGGCGCTGCAGCTCTGCTGGCAACTTCGCCAGGGCCGAGGTGACGTGGCGCTGTGGACCTTCGGCGATCGCAGCGACGACGGTATGGTGACGAGTCGCATTGGTATCGAAGCACGTGCTGAGGCCATCGAACCGGGCAGCAATCTCGGTCCCCACGTCGACCAATTGCGAGAACGCGACATACATATCCTCGTCATTGACGAAGCACAGTTCGCGAGCGTGGAACAGGTCGACGCGCTCGCTGAAGTAGTCGACGAACTCGGCATCGACGTGCACGCCTTTGGACTCTCGGCGGATTTCCTCCTCAACCTCTTTCCGGGATCGGCGCGACTTTTCGCAATTTCGGACTGGGCCCACGAATTGCCGCTCACGTCGACGTGTTGGTGCGGTCAAAAGGGCCGGTGCAATGCGCGGATCGTCGACGGCGTCGTCGCGCGCCAGGGCACTCAGTTCTTCACTGGCGACGTCAGCGAAGGCGTCGTCCACTATCAAGTGCTCTGTCGCACGCACTACCGATCCGGTCAGCTGCGCGCCGACGACTGATCGGCTCGCGTACCAATGACCCGGGGACCTGAACGACTCGCGGTGGTCGAGTCGGATCCCGAGTGGCCCCAGCAGTTCCGAGACATATCGTCCTACCTTCAGCCGTTCCTCGAGCCCGCCGTGAGGCGCATCGAGCACGTGGGTTCGACGTCGGTGCCGGGACTGGCGGCGAAGCCCATCATCGACATCGACGTCGTGGTCGAATCCGATCAGCTGATCGGACCAACCATCGCACTGATCGAATCGGCCGGTTACTCGTGGGTGGCGGACCTCGGTGTGGCGGGCCGCGAGGCCTTTGATGCGCCGCCGGACTCTACGTTCGCTCGACACCACCTGTATCTCGTGGTGGAGAACAACCGGGCCCATAGCGACCACTGGCTCTTACGCGAGGCGCTGTTGAGTGACCCCGATGCGAGCGACGCCTACGCGCGGGTGAAGCGGGCCAACGTCGAGTTGTCCCACGGGGACATGGATCGATACGTCGCCCTGAAGGCACGATTCGTCGCGGAGGTCCTCGCTCGCGCTCGTTTCGAACGGGGAATGGAGCCGGTCGCCTACTGGGATCCGGAACTCGATTGATCGTCAGCATCACGGCGCGTGCGCGGTCAAGAGTCCACAATGGATGAATGCCAGAGCCCGTTGCCGACGAACGAGACGAGACGATCGTGCGAGGGATTGACTGCCTGAACCGTTTCGCAACCTTTCACGAATGCCCTCACTGCGGTGGTTCGTTGAGTGCCGAGCACGCTCATTTTCGTTGCACCTCGTGCGGCTGGCGTGACAGCTGTTGCGATTGACGACGCCGTCACCAAAAGCGCCAGATTTCCCCATTTTTTCACTCTGAACGACCCAACTCCTCACACACTGTTTACCTTCGATTCGTAGGTTTCTTGCAGGCAACACGTTCGAACCTCGAATCGTCGCGTCGCACACGTATCACTTTCTTTAGGAGGAAAGTTCAGGATGAAGAAACTAACGAGGTCGATGGCGGCAGCTGCGCTGGCACTTGCCGGACTGTTGACCATCGCGTCAGCCCCGGCGCTCGCCGGGACCACCAAAGGGAAGACCGTCATTTGCTACCGCCTGCACAACAACAAGGTGCAGTCAAAGAGGATCACGGACGCGAAGGGCACGTGCCCCGCGGGCTGGTCCAAGCACAAGCCCAAGCCCAAGACCACGGCTCCCGGCAGCTTGCAAGGTTCGAACAAGTCTGGTGATATCGACTTGGTCGTTCCCGGTTCGTCCACCCTGGCAATCAACGGTTCCTCATTCGACGCGCCCATGGTTGGTGCGACTACGAGTGGATCGACGGCGTACAGCGCCGGCGGCAAGGTGAGCTTCAGTTCGTACCCCGCCGCTGGTTCTGGTACCGGCCGCTCATCCATCGTGAATGGCAGTGTCAACATTGGATTCTCCGACCAGCCCATGACGCCCGCCGCGGGCACGCTGCCTGGTGGGGCCGTTGAGGCCAACTACGTTCAGGTCCCCTACATCCTCGGTGGTGCCGTCATTGGGTACAACTTGGGCGGCAGTTTGAACAACATCAAGCTGACGTCGAATGAGCTGGCGCAGATCTTCGACGGCAAGATCACGACCTGGTCGAACCTCGCGATCATCAACACCAACGGCGGTCTCGACTCAACGACCGGTAAGGCGCTCCAGGCGCTCGAGACGGGCAATGCGCCGAGTAACACGATCAAGGTGATCTACCGCAACGCCAGTTCCGGTACGACCTACGCCTTCACCGACTACTTGCACTCATCGGGCGGTTCGGGGCACACTCCGAGCGGCAACGTCATGGAAGGCAGCGGCAACGTCTGGCACGCCCCGAACATCCTCGGTGCGGCCAATAACGCCGCCATGGCGACGGACATCAACGCGAACCCCGGAGCCATTGGCTACGTGGAGTACAGCTACCTGCTGATCCCGGGCAACGCCGCCATCCAGACGGCCTCGTTGCAGGACCGCGATGGTACGTGGCTGCAGCCGACCTTGACGAACATCGCCGCGGCCGGCGCCGCTGCGGGCACCAACATCACGCCCGACAACTTCTCGATCGTGAACGAAGGTGGCAAGAACGTCTGGCCACTCGCGACCTACAGCTGGGCCATCGTGGCGAAGAACCAGACGAACGCCACGACCGGTGAAGCGGTGGTGAAGTACCTCGACTGGGAGACGCACTACGCCCAGGGTGCGTTGGCGAAGGCTGAAGGCTACGTGCCACTGCCGAGCGCCGTCGCGGCCTACGCCCGTCAGCAACTCGAACTCGTTACCTCTGGAGGCACCGAGCTCTTGACGCAGAAGTCGTAATTCGTAACTAACCGAATTCAAGACCAGAGGAGAGAGGCAGTGCGAACAGATGTCTAATTTGCCGTTGCTTCTCGAGTCCGAACTCGAAGTTCGCGATCAGGGGGTGTCGGAGTTCAACTCCGGCACCCCTGCGCGTTCGTGGTATCACTACTTACTGATTCTCGCGTGCATCATTTTCGCCGCCGTGAGTGTCGGATTCGTCGGTACGATCTTGTGGAACTCACTGCCCACGTGGGAGCATCACGCGGGCACGCTCCTCGGACACACCGGCTGGCAGGCGCCGAACGGACCCTTTGGCGGGTTGGCCATGATCGTGGGCACGCTCGAGACGTCAATCATCGCGCTCGTCGTCGCCGTCGCGATCGGACTCGGGACCTCGATCTCGATCGTCTTTCTCATACCGCGTCGTTTCCGCACCGTCGTGGCGACGCTGGTCGAACTCCTCGCCGCCGTGCCGAGCATCGTGTACGGCCTCTGGGGGTTGCTCGTCCTCGCCCCTTGGATGTTGAACACCGTCAATCCATGGCTCAACAGTTGGCCCTTCGCCAAAGAGATCTTCGGCAATACCGGTCAAGAGTTCGGCACGTCACTGTTGCTGGCATCAATAGTGCTGGCGGTCATGATCCTGCCGACCTTCGTGGCCATCAGCCGAGAGGTGATTTCCGTCGTCCCTCAGGACCTCATCGAAGCCAGTCTCTCGCTCGGGGCAACGCGGTGGCAGGTGATACGCGAAGTCGTGTTGCCCACGGCCAAAGTCGGTCTTTTCGGCGCGACGTTCCTGGCGCTCGCTCGGGCCACGGGCGAGACCATCGCGGTGGCCTTGGTGGCCGGCGGCGTCGCCAACGTCCAGTTCCACTTGCTCTACCCGGGTACGTCCATCGCCGCGTGGATCGCGACCGAATTCGGCGAGGCCGGCCACAACGAGATCGGTGCCTTGATGGCGCTGGGCACACTTTTGATGTTGATCAACTTCTCGCTGGCGCTCGTCAGTCGCTGGCTGGTGTCGCGTCAGCGCAAGGTATTGGCGGTCGTATGAGCGACATCGTCGAGATCGAGCAGCCCCAGGACGCGGGCCACGAAATGCGTGACGAGATCCGCCAGATCTCGGACAAGTTCCGCGCCCGCCGACAGCTTCGTTCGCGCCTCATGGTCATTCTGTGCGGTGTCGCCCTGGGCGTGACCGCCATTCCCCTGGGTCTCTTGCTCTATCAACTGTTCCGTCGAGGACTGCCCGTCATCTTGCACGCGTCGTTCTTCACGCAGCTTCCCGCGACGCCCACACTCATTGCGCCCAACGCCACCGGTGGCGTATCGAACGCGATCATCGGGAGCCTCGTGCTGACCGCGTACGCCGCCGTCATGGCCATTCCCATTGGCGTACTCGTCGGCGTCTACTTGGCTGAGTCGTCGTCGAAGCTCGCCGCGGCGCTGCGGGTGATCAGCCAGACCATGGCCGGCGCACCATCGATTCTCATGGGCCTCTTCGCCTTCTCCTTCATTCTGCAAGATCTCCACGTTGGTTTCTCGGCGATTGCCGGATCGTTCGCCCTCGCGGTGTTGATGTTGCCCGTTATCGTGATCGCCTCAGAAATCGCGGTGCGCGGCGTACCGAACACGCTTCGCGAGGCCGGTCTGGCCCTCGGCGCAAAGCCCCACAAGGTCTCGTTGAAGATCGTGTTGCCGGCGGCCGTGACGGGCATCGTGACGGGCATCATTCTCGCGATTTCGAGGGCGATTGGCGAGACCGCGCCCGTGCTCTTGGTCATCGGTGGCGGCTACATTAACTCTTGGAAGCCGTTGGACCCTGTTTCCGCGTTGCCGCTCTCGATCTACGAGAACGCCAAATCGGAGTGGCCCAGTTTGCGTACCGAAGTATGGGGTATCGCGCTGGTCCTCGTGGTGTTTGTTTTTGTTTTGAGTTTAAGCGCCCGAATTTGGGCATCGAGAAAGCAACAGGCAAGGTAACCAATGGACCAGGAATTCATGTCAAAGATGGAGACGAAAGTGGACGCCCCGGCGACGCTCGAAGCGACAGCGACCAAACCAGAGCGCGGCGCCGCGGCGATGCAACTAAAGGACGTGTCCGTCTCGTTCCACGGTCGAACAGCGGTGCGCGACTGCACCTTCGACATAACGAAGAACCGGGTCACGAGTCTGATCGGACCGTCGGGGTCCGGCAAGACGACGCTGTTGCGCGCACTGAACCGCCTGCACGACCTCACGCCGGGCGCCAAGGTCGGTGGCACGATCATGCTCGAGGGCACCGACATCTACCGCGGCGACATCACCGTCACGGAACTGCGCACCCGCGTGGGCATGGTCTTTCAGCGCCCCAACCCCTTTCCCACCATGTCGATTTACGAGAACGCCATCTCGGGACTGAGATTCAACGGCATCAAGAAGAAGTCGATCCTGGACGAGGCCGCCGAATCGTCGCTCAAGTCCGCCGCCCTCTGGGACAGCGTGCAGAGCCGGCTGAAGGTGGCCGCGTCCAACCTCTCGGGTGGCGAACAGCAACGTCTGTGCATCGCGCGCGCCCTGGCCATGGACCCCGAAGTCCTTTTGATGGACGAACCCACGTCGGCGCTCGACCCCATTGCGACGTTGAAGATCGAAGAGTTGATGACCACGCTCAAGGAACGTGTCACGGTGATCATCGTCACGCACAACATGCAGCAGGCGGCGCGAATCTCTGACGACTGCGCCTTCTTGTTGATGGGCGAGGACCGCGCCGGTGAACTGATCGAGTTCGACACCACTGAGAAGATCTTCAACAACCCGATCGACTCACGGACCCTGGACTACACGCTCGGGCGATTCGGCTGAACCGGCCGCGCCGGGCGCATGACAAACTACCTGCAGGGTTTTTAACTGGGGGTTGAACGTGGCGAAGGAACTTTGGCAGGAGTCGGCGACGTCACTGGCGCAAATGATCCGAAGTGGCGCCACGTCGTCGAGAGAGGTGATCGACGCCCATCTGGACCGCATTGACGCCGTGAACGCGGCGATCAACGCGGTCGTTGAAGTTCGACCGGAAGAGGCGCGAGCCGAGGCGGACGCCGCGGACGCGAAACAGAGGTCGGGCGAGCCCCTCGGGGCACTGCATGGAGTGCCCTTCACGATCAAGGTCAACCTGGACCTCGCCGGTTACACCACCAATCAGGGTTGCGCGACGCTGAAGGACTTCATGGCCTCCGAAGACTCTGCGCCGGTGGAGCGTCTGCGCCAAGCTGGCGCTGTCGCACTCGCGCGGACGAACATGCCCGACCTCGGCCTGCGCATCAACACCGAGTCGTCGCTGTATGGTTCGACGCACAACCCCTGGAAGCACGGCATCACGGCCGGCGGATCGTCGGGCGGTGAGGCGGCGGCCATCGCGTCGGGAATGAGCCCACTCGGTCTCGGCAATGACATTGGCGGATCGCTTCGCAACCCGGCCTACGCGTGCGGGATTGCCTCGATCAAGCCCACGAGGGGACGCGTGCCCCAAGCCAATCCTTCGTCACCGCTCGACATGTCGATCAACGAGCAGATTCTGTTGGTGAACGGCGTCCTGGCGAGAACCGTGTCGGACGTTCGTCTCGGCCTCGAGGCCGTCATGGGTGCGCACCGACTCGATCCTCAGTCCGTCGACGTACCGCTCAACGGTCCACCGGCATCGCGGCGCGTGGCGCTCGTTCCGACACCGCCGGGCGGCGACACCGACGCCGAGGTGGCCGAGGGGGTGCGCATCGCTGGCCGCGCACTCGAGAAGGCCGGCTACGAGGTCGAGGAGATCGAACCACCAATGGTCTTCGAGAGTTATCTCGCGTGGTCCGAACTCATGATGACGAGCCTCAAGGTCGTCAACCCGTTGCTCACGATGATTCTCGGCGAAAGCGGTCGGCGCTTCCTCGAACTCACCACCATTGAGTTTCCGCCCGCCACGCCCGAGTCGATGGCACTGATGCACGAGAGCCGCTACAAGGTGGAGAAGGCGTGGCGCCAGTTCATGACGACCTACCCACTCATCGTCGGACCGGTATGGACCCAGCCTCCGTTCGCACACGGCTTCGACATCATCGACCGCGACTCGGCAATGAAGGTGGTGGAACTGTTCCGATTCATCATGCCGGCGAACCTGATGGGGCTTCCGGCGGCGTGCGTGCCCACTGGCGTCGCCAACGGACTCCCGACCGGCGTGCAGATAATGGGAACGCTCTTTCGCGACGATCTCTGTCTTGACGCGGCGCAGGCCGTCGAGCAGGAGATTGGCGTGCTCACGCCAATCGATCCCCGGGAGTAGTTCGTGGCGCTCGTCCGCCCGATCGACTACGAGGACGTCGCGACGGCCGTCGAGTTGCTCATGGGCGGTTCACTGACGCCGGAGTTCGAAGACATTACGAAGGTGAAGAACTACTGGGCGGCCGTTGAAGAGACTCGGCGTCAACGCGGTGACGTGGTGGTCGCCGACGTCGACGGTGACGTCGTAGCGGTCTGTCAGGTGATCGTCTTCCAGCACTTCCAGCACGCCGGAGGATGGTGCTGCGAGATCGAGAGTGTGCACGTTCGAAGCGACATGCGTAGTCGCGGCATCGGAGCGCAGTTGCTGGCTGCGGCCGAGGCATTGGCCCAAGAGCGCGGCTGTTATCGGATCCAGCTCACGAGTCGCAACGTCCGCGAGGATGCTCACCGTTTCTACTTGGCCAATGGCTACGAACAGACGAGCCAGGGATTCAAGAAGTTCTTTCGTTGACCTCGCGCAGGTCGCCGTCGTCGACGTTGAATACGAAGCCCCGGATCTCGGTCGTGTCGACGAAGGGGCTCTCGCGAAGGGTCGCCAGCGTCGAGCGAACGTCGTCGTCGACGTCGCGATAGGCACCCAACCGGAACGGTGGTCGGACCCCGACGCTCGCTTCGACCTCGTCAGCCAGGGACTCTTCCTCGAAGCTCTCCAAGCCGCATCGTGTGTGGTGGATTACCATCACGGCGCGCGTGCCCAGCAATCGTTGGCTGAGGAGTAACGAGCGAACGGCGTCGTCAGTGGCGAGACCACCGGCGTTTCGAAGCAGGTGCGCCTCGCCGAGGTTCAACCCGAGTGCGCCGAAGAGGTCGAGTCGCGAGTCCATGCAGGTCAGTACGGCCAAGTGGAGTTGCGGCGACGTCGCCATCTCGCGGTGTCCGTGTCGATCGACGTAGGCACGGTTGTGGGCGATGAGCTCGTCGATTACGGACATCGGATAATCCTACGAAACCGAGAGGAGTTCGAGTCGTCACAGTCGATACGCTCATTTCCGGAGGTGGTTATGAACAGCATGGATGAGATTCGTGAAGAGTTGCGACAGCCGGCTCAGGATTTGCGCGAGATGATCCCTGACGTGATGAAGAGTTTCGCTGCGCTGTCGCAGGCGTCAGCGGCCGAAGGTGAGCTCTCTCGGCTCACCAAGGAGCTCCTCGCTCTGGTGATTTCGGCCACGCGAGAGTGTGACGGTTGCATCGTCGCCCACGCCAGGGGAGCCCTTCGTGAAGGGGCCACTCGCCAACAGATCGCCGAGGCGATGGGTGTGTTGATCGCACTGAATGGTGGTCCCGGCACGGTCTGGGGTCCCCGGGCCCTGCACGCGTACGACGAGGCGGTCGCGGCGCGCAAGTCCTAGTGGTGCATGTCGGTCCCGCTGAGAGCGAAGGACGGTGTCGGCGAGCTAGCCACCGAGCGTGACGTCCTGGTCTTGATACCAGGCCAACGCGTCGTGAAACTGGTCAAGAGAAAAGTTCGGCCACAGTTCGTCGACCACGTAGAAGTCGGCGTAGATCGACTGGATCGGCAGGAATCCGCTGAGTCGTCGTCCGCCGCCCCAACGCACGATGAGATCGATCCTCGAGATCTCGGCGGAGGCGATACCGTCGGCGACGTTGCGACGCGTTTTCCCCTCATCGCCTTCGAGTGCGTGATTGAGGTCCCAATTCCAGCCGTAGTTCACGAGGAAGTTGACCTTGATGCGTCCTTCGCCGATTCGTGTCCGTTTCGTGTAGCGCAGGAGTTCCTCGGGGAAGAACACCGACTTGGTGTTACCCACCACCAGGAGATCGGCGTCCCTCTTCTCCAACTCGGCCACCGCTTCCACGCAGGCAATTCGAAAGGCGTCGATCTGCGGACCTGGACGTTTCGTGTTGTCTACCGTGAAGCCGTAGAAGGTGATCTCTGGGATTCCCAGGGCGATGCACTCCTTGTACAGTTCCAGACCGGGCTGCAGGCCGAAGTGATAGCCGTCCTGTTTTTCGAAACCCTGGCCTTGCGCCCAGCGGCGATTGCCATCGGGAATGATGCCTACGTGCTGGGGGAGTCGCTTAAGGCTTGCCACGACGTGCGCTTTCGATGTTCGCTACCGACGCACCACGGTGCCGCGAGGTGCATCGACTCCGCAGGTCGCGCCAATGCGGTTCGTTGCCGACTGGGAACTCGATGGAAATTGGCTCGTTCACCGGCTCCTCAGATGCGAGATTGGACCTTGGCGTCGTTACGGGGATCCAGGGCTCTCGCACTGCTCAGCGTCGACGCCAGCAATCCTAGAGGCTGTATTCCAGGCGCTTGATGCCGTTGATGAAGCGCGACGCCAGCTGGGACGGCGACCCCGTGGAGCGGATGTCAGGGTGTCGGCGCAATAACTCGCGCATCATTACCGTGATCTCTCGTCGGGCGAGGTGGGCGCCAAGACAGAAGTGTGGGCCCGGCGCGCCAAAGCCGTAGTGGTCGTTGGGCGTACGACCCACGTCAAAGACATCCGGGTTTTCAAAGATGTCTTCGTCGCGATTGGCCGAACTGTAGAACAACAGAACCTTGTCGCCCTTGGCGAGCTCGAAGTCCGAAAGGGTGTAGTCCGCGGCCAGCGTTCGGCGCATCCAAATGACCGGCGACGCCCATCGAACGATCTCATCGACACCGGTCTTGGCGAGGCCGTCGTAGTCGGCGAGCAGTCGGGCCTTTTGATCGGGGTGTTCGGTGAGCGCGTGCAGTCCGTGGGCGATCGCCGTGCGCGTCGTCTCGCTGCCGGCCGTGACCAGGAGCACGAAGAATGACGCCAACTCTTGTTTCGTGAGCTTCTCGGTTTCAATCTCGGCGTTCACGAGGGCGCTCGTAATGTCGTCAATGGGATTGTTGATCCGGTACGCCCCCAACTCCTCCATGATCGCCGTGAGCGCGGCGCCCGATTCGAGCAACGCCAATACGGGGTCTTGACCTTCGGGAATGAGGTCCGGGTCGCCATTGGAGAGGATGATGTTCGAGTGATACATCACCGACGCGTACTCGCTGGGCGGGACGCCCATCATGTCGCAAATGATCTCGAGGGGGAATGGCGCCGCGATGTCCGTGATGAAGTTGCCCGTGCCGCTCGTCTGCGCACGCTCGATGATCTCATCGGCCTTGCGTTCGATTGAATCCTCCACCGCGCGGACGTTGCGAGGATTGAAGGCGTTCGACACGATTCGCCGTAGTCGTGCGTGTTTGGGGTCCGTTGAGATCATGCCCGAGAAGTACTCGACCATCTCGGTCGGGAGATCCATCTCCGAGACCGCACCAGGTCCCGAGAGGAAGACTTCCGGGTGGCGCGACGCCGTTTGCACGTCACGATATTTCGTGAGGGCGTAGAAACCGTTGCCGACGGGGAACTCAATCGACGTGCCTTCGATGACCGGTTCGTCGAAGTGGGTGATCGGGCTCTCTCGTCGAAGCGTCGCGAAGGCGACCTCTCGTTCGGCCCAGGGTCGGCGCCAAAACTCCATGTCCGACAGGTCGATGTTGTCCACATCCCAGTGCATGCCAGATTCCATGAAGTGCATCGTATCGAGAACGCGCGCGGCGTCACGGGCGCCACATTTCACGGCAGACTGGACGGATGGGAGAACTGACGGACCAGGAACGAGCCAGCCGCCTGAAGGCGCTCAACGCGCTGCTTGACCTCATGCGCCCATCGGTCCAGGCCGACGGTGGCGACCTCGTCCTCATCCGTGCCGACGTCGAGACCGGCGTCGTGGAGGTCCAACTCCAAGGTGCCTGCTCGAGTTGTGCGATCTCCTCGGACACATTGGCCGGCGGCGTGACGCGGATCTTGACCGATCGCTTGTCGTGGGTGACCGAAGTCGTGGGTGGCGTGGACGACTCGATTGACCCCGAGGACTCTATGTCGCTCGGCGTCGGCGGCTACGTACCGCGTTACCGCCAGCTCTAACGCGGTGCTCGTGTCACGTGGCACCGGACCGTGATGAGTAGATTCGCACTATCGATGCTGTAGCGGGGATAACGGTGTTGGGGGAGGGAATGTCATGAGTCGAGGGGGTTTCGGTTTCGGAGGGCTCGGTCGCGGCGGAAGGAAGGCGCTCAGCGAAGCGCAGATTCACAATCGCGAAGCTCTCCAAGAAGAGAAGGTCGACGAGGTTCTCTCGAAACAGGACGCACGTTACGACGCGATGACCGAAGAAGAACGCGAGAAGTATTACATGAAGCCGAGCCTGAAGACGAAGATCCTAAAGGCGCTACGCGGTCAATAATGCAGAACGATCGTTCGTCCGTGTGATCACGCTGAAAGAATCCTCGATACTTCCCCAAGACGTTCAGGTACGATTCGCCACCACATCCACCGGCCACGCTTTTCGCCGACGATGAGTCCCGCCTCGGCGAGGATCCTCGTGTGATGCGAGATGGTGGGCTGGCTCTTGCCCAGGGGCTCTTCGAGGGCGCAACTGCAAACTTCGTCTTCAGCGGCGACGAGTGACAACATGCGCAACCGCACGGGATCGCTGAGGGCTCCAAAGATCTGAGCGATGTCACCGGCCTCGGCTTCGGACATTGCGATGGCCGTCAGCGGACTACAGCAACTCACGACGTTCTCGTCGATGGTGATGGTCTTGGGATGTGACATTGCCGTCATTCTACTATTGACAAGCATCGATGTGACAACTACTCTTCTCATTGACAGATGTCAATTTAAGGAGATCAAGGTGTCCAGACTGCAACTCGCTCTTAATGTGTCAAACCTCGATGAAGCGGTGGACTTCTACACCAAGTTCTTCAAGACCGAGCCGGCGAAGTTACGTCCGGGCTACGCCAACTTCGCCATCACGGAACCCCCACTGAAATTGGTGTTGTTCGAGAACGCCGGTCAGCCGGGCACGATCAATCACTTAGGCGTCGAAGTCTCTACGACTGAAGAAGTGCAAGCCGCCACCCGTCACCTCGCCGAACAGGGGTTCGAAACTGACATCGAAGAGAAGACGACGTGTTGCTTCGCGGTGCAAGACAAGGTGTGGGTCGATGGTCCCGACTCCTCGCGGTGGGAGGTCTACACCGTGCTAGCCGACGCGAGCGACTCTGCAACGGTGGCTGGCGACGCGAGCTGCTGTGACAGCGGGTCACTCGTGTTGTCCGACGACGCCCCGTGCTGCTGAGCCTGCGGCGGACCAGAGTGACGCCACGCTCATGAGCGATACGGTCTCAGAGTTGACCGAGGGCGGCGTGGCCGAACCCGTCATCAAGCGACTTTCGTTCCTCGACCGGTTCCTGCCGGTGTGGATCATCGTGGCGATGGCCATTGGCATTGGTCTGGGGCGAGCGATACCCAGCCTCAACACGCACCTCAATGCCGTGCAGGTCACGTCAGGGACATCGCTGCCCATCTTCATTGGACTCCTCGTCATGATGTATCCCGTGTTGGCGAAGGTCCGCTACGACCGACTCGGCACCGTCACGAGCGACCGCAAGCTCTTGGTGGCGTCGCTCATCCTGAACTGGCTCATTGGCCCGGCGGTCATGTTTTCCCTCGCCTGGATCTTGCTGCCCGATCTGCCCACGTATCGCACCGGGCTCATCATCGTGGGCTTGGCGCGCTGCATCGCGATGGTGCTCATCTGGAACGACCTCTCGGGGGGCCATCGCGAAGCGGCGGCGGTACTCGTGGCGCTCAACTCCCTGTTCCAGATCGTTGCCTTCGCGTTGCTCGGATATTTCTACTTGGAGCTTCTTCCCGAATGGCTCGGGCTGAGCACCCAGGGACTGCACCTCTCCGTTTGGAAGATCGCGGAGACCGTCGCCATCTTTCTCGGGATACCGCTCCTCGCTGGCTACCTCACGCGCACGATTGGCGAACGCCTCCGCAGTCGAGAGTGGTACGAGACCAGGCTCTTACCTCGGCTCGGCCCCTTCGCCCTCTACGGACTGCTCTACACGATCGTCATCCTCTTTGCCCTCCAAGGGCACACGATCACCTCTCGGCCGGGCGACGTGGCTCGCATCGCCCTTCCGTTGCTCTGTTACTTCGCCATCATGTGGTTCGGGTCGTTCGCGCTCGGACGTTCACTCGGGCTTCCGTACGATCGCACCGCGACGCTCGCCTTCACCGCCGCGGGGAACAACTTCGAGTTGGCGATCGCCGTGTGCATCGGAGTTTTTGGCGTGACGAGTGGCGAGGCCCTCGCGGGCGTCGTCGGTCCCCTCATCGAGGTGCCGGTGCTCGTGGCCTTGGTGTACGTCTCGTTGTGGGCGAAGCGTCGCTACTTCGAACCGATCGCCACCGCTGAAGGAGCCCCATGACCGAACGACCCGAAATCCTCTTCCTGTGCGTGCACAACGCCGGCAGGTCACAGATGGCGGCGGGATTCGCCCGCACGTTGGGCGGTGATCAGGTCGTCGTCCACTCTGCCGGCTCGGCACCGGGAGAAGTACTCAATCCGGCGGTCGTCGAGGTGATGAGGGAAAAGGGCATCGATATCTCCGATGAGGCGCCACGAAAACTGACCATCGAGATGGGACTCGACGCCGACGTCATCGTCACCATGGGCTGCGGCGATGCCTGTCCGGTGTACCCGGGCAAGCGGTACCTGGACTGGGAGTTGACGGACCCGGCCGGCAAGGACGTCGACGTCGTTCGCCGAATACGTGACGACATCGAAGAGCGAGTTCGGGGCCTCGTCGACGACCTCATCAAGTCCACTTCGTAACAAATGGGAGTGATGGCTGACCCACGACTGCGGGCCGCTCACACCTTTTGCGGCCTCGGCTCCTTCGGCAGTCCGAGCGCTCGCTCGCCAATGATGTTGCGTTGAATCTCGGCCGTGCCGCCCCAAATGGTCTCGGACCTCGAGAAGAAGAACGAGCCCTGCAACTCTGAGACCGGGTAGTCGGCTCGTCCGCGACGGCTTCCCGCGACCGAGCCTTCGACACCACCCTTGCCGGTGAGGATCTGGCCCTCCATGCCGAGCACGTCGATGCCGAGGTCCATCATCGCGCGGTGCGTCTCAGACCAGAACATCTTGTTGCAGGCGCCGAGCAGCGCAGTGTTGTGCGTCCCGTTCAACGAGTCAGTGAGGGAACGGTAACCATTGATCTGCATGATCTTGACCTTCTGCCACGCCCGCACGAGGTTGTCGCGCACAAGTTCATCGTCGTTCTTGCCATGACGCCTCGCCTCACTGACGATGTCGTCCCACTCCTTGAGGAACCGACGGTACCCGGTCGTCGAGGATGAACCTCGTTCGAACCCGAGTGTCGTCATCGCCACCTTCCACCCGTTGTTGACGCCACCCACGGCGTTGTTCTTCGAACAGCGCGCGTTCGTGAAGAAGACCTCATTGAAGTCGGCTGAACCGTCCACCTGGATGATCGGTCGGACCTCCACCCCCTCTTGGTGCATGGGCACGAGCAAGTAGCTGATGCCCGCGTGCTGGGGAGCGTCGGGGTCGGTGCGGACCATCAAGAACACGTAGTCGGCGTGCTGCGCCTGACTCGTCCAGACCTTCTGTCCGTTGATAACCCACTCGTCGCCGTCGAGCACTGCGGTGGTCTTCAGACTGGCCAAATCCGATCCGGCGTCCGGCTCGGAGAAGCCCTGGCACCACGCGATCTTGCCCTGGAGGATGCCGGGGATGAACTCGCGCTTCTGCTCGTCGGCGCCCCACTGGAGAATGGTCGGACCGACCAGCGTGTCGCCAAAGAAGTCAGCTCGCATTGGGGCGTTGGCTTTCGCGAACTCCTCGTTGAGGACGACCTGCTGGAGCAGCGTCAGTCCCTTGCCGCCATACTCGACGGGCCATCCGGCGCAGATCCAGCCACCGGAGAAGAGCTTCTCGGTCCACGAGTCGTTGAAGGCTCGACGTTCGTCGGGGGTCATGGCGAAGTCCGGTTCGAACCAGCCGTCGGGCAGGTTCTCTTCGAGCCACGCGCGTACTTCCTTGCGGAACGGTTCGGTTTCAGTGGGGTAGTTCAGGTCCATTCGAACAATGTACACATCGTGTGTACGGCCCGTTTTCGGACATTTGTGCGATATGTCGAATTCGGCGAGAATGGAGGACTCGCGAATCCGAAAGCTGCCCCTTGTCACGTACCCTGCGCCAAACCATTGAGAAGACCAAGGCGTCCTGGGCTCGTTCGAAGACGATCACGATACCGGCGCACGTTCCGGCGCGACCGGCCGAGCCCGGCAAGTACCGCGTGGCGTTTCTCATCTACCGTGGCAACCCACGTTGCGGTGGCCAGGGCGTCTACACCCGCCACCTGACGAGGGAGTTGGTCAACCTCGGACACAGCGTGGAAGTCTTCGCCGGTCCGCCCTGGCCCGAGCTCGACGAGGGAGTGGGTTTCACGGCGGTGCGCGGCCTCGACCTCTACCGCGACCCCGACCCCTTTCGCATCCCCGCGCGCTCGGAGTTCACGTCGTGGGCCGACGTGGTGGAGTTCGCCGTGATGCTGAGCGGCGGGTTCGGTGAACCGCTCGCGTACTCCCTGCGCATCAAGAAGATCCTGGCGAAGCGTCGAAGCGACTTCGATATCATCCACGACAACCAGTGCATGGGTCCGGGCATCCTCGAACTGCACAAAGAGGGCTGGCCGCTGCTCGAGACACTCCACCATCCGATCACCGTCGACCGCTCGATCGCGCTCGATCACGCCGATACCTTCTGGAAGCGCTACGGAACGCGACGCTGGTTCGGTTTCTTGCGCATGCAGGTGCGAACGGTCAAGCAACTGCCCGCGGTCCTCACGGTCTCGCATAACTCGAAGATCGACATCAACGCGCAGATGCAGGTGCCACTCGAGCGCCTCACCGTCGTACCGGTGGGCGTCGACCACACGGTGTTCCGTCCCTACGACGACGTGGTCAAGAAGAAGGGCCGCCTGATGGTCACCACGTCGAGCGACGTCCCCATGAAGGGTCTGGTACCACTGCTCGAAGCGATCGCGAAACTTCGCGTCGAACGAGAGATCGACTTGATCGTCATTGGCAAGCCCCAACCCAAGGGTCGCGTCGCCAAGGCCCTCGATCGGCTCGGGCTGACCGACATCGTGACGACGATCACCGGCGTCAGCGACGAAGAACTGGCCCGCCTGTATGGCGAGGCCGAACTCGCAATCGTGCCCAGCCTCTACGAAGGCTTCTCGCTACCGGCAATCGAGGCCATGAGTTGCGGGGTCGCGGTCGTCGCGACGACCGGCGGTGCGCTCCCCGAGGTCGTCGGCGTGAGTGGCGAAACCGGACTGCTGGTCGAGCCCAACAATCCCGACGCGCTCGTCACCGCGATCAGCACGTTGCTCGATGACCCGGAACTTCGAGCGCGACTCGGGGCGGCCGGACGAGCGCGGGTGATCGAGCGCTTCACGTGGCAGGTCACCGCACGCGGTACCGCCGCCTGTTACGACGCGATCCTGCGCGGCCTTCCGCTCCCGGAATCGATGACGTTCGACTGATGCTCACCGCGAAATACGACCAGTTGGGACTCGAGAGCGGCGACAAGATCCTCGACCTCGGTTGCGGCTTCGGGCGCCACGCCTTCGAAGCGGCACGACGCGGCGCCGAGGTCATCGCGCTCGACGCCGGTCGTGACGAGGTCGAAGGGGTGAAGAACATGTTCGCGGCGATGGTCGCGGCCGGCGAACTCGACGCCGACGTGCTGCACGCGGTCGCCGTGCAGGGTGACGCCCTGCACCTACCTTTCCCCGACGCCACCTTCGATCGAGTCATCTGTTCGGAGGTCTTGGAGCACATCCCCGACGACCTCGCAGCGATGCGAGAGTTGACGCGCGTCCTTCGAGCCGGTGGCACGATGGCGATCACGGTGCCGCGATTCGGACCGGAACTGATCAACTGGGCGCTCTCCGACGAATACCACAATGTGCCCGGTGGCCACATCCGCATCTATCGTCGACGCGTCCTCACCGAGCGCCTGCGCTCGGTCGGCATGTTGGACACGGGTCATCACTACGCGCACGGACTGCACAGTCCCTACTGGTGGCTGAAGTGCCTCGTGGGCACGACCAACAATGACCACAAGCTCGTCAAGCTCTATCACCGGCTGCTCGTCTGGGACATCATGAAGGCGCCGTGGCCCACTCGTTTCGCCGAACGGCTCCTCGGACCCATGATCGGAAAGTCGATTGTGGTCTACCTCGTGAAGCCCAGCGCATCGTGACCACGACCATCGGCGCCATTTCGGGCGTCCCGGGACTGTTGAGCGGCGAAGAAGTGGCGCGCACCGCCAGCCACCTCGCGTCGCTGCAGGTGCGCGACGGTCAGATTCCGTGGTTCACCGGCGGACACTGCGATCCGTGGAACCACGTCGAAGCGGCCATGGCCCTCACGGTCACGGGCTACGTCGACGAAGCCAAAGCGGCGTACCGGTGGCTCTGCGAACACCAGCTCGGCGACGGCAGTTGGTTCAACTACTACGTGGGCAACGCCGTGAAGGACGCCCGGCTCGACACCAACGTCTGCGCGTACATCGCCGCGGGGCTCTATCACTACGTCGTGGCGACCGGTGACGTCGACTTCGCCGCGCAGTGCTGGCCCAGCGTCGAGCGATCGATTGAGTTCGTGCTGCGTTGGCAGCACGACGACGGCACCATCGCGTGGTCGTTGGACGCACTGGGGCGCTGTGAGTCCTACGCGTTACTCACCGGCTCGTCGTCGATCTTCCACTCGTTGCGCTGTGGCGTCGCGCTCGCCGAACGACTCGGCTACTCCAAACCCCAGTGGGAGTTGAGCGCGGGCCGTCTGGGCCACGCGGTCGCGCATCACCCTGGTGCGTTCGCACCGAAGAACGAGTTCGCGATGGACTGGTACTACCCGATCTTCTGTGGCGCCCTGTCGGGCGAGCGTGGGGTGCAGCGCATCAGCGACGGCTGGGAGCGCCACGTCATGGACGGTTACGGCGTTCGTTGCGTGTCAACGAGCGACTGGGTGACGGCGGCCGAGACCGCCGAGTGCGTGCTCGCGCTCGACGCACTCGGTCAAACGAGTCAGGCGCTCGAGCTCTTTAGTTTCACGAGACGTCACCGCCGAGAGGACGGTGCGTACTGGACGGGCATCGCGTACCCGAGCGAGGTGACGTTCCCCGATCGCGAGACGACGTCGTACACGTCGGCGGCGATTATCCTCGCCGCCGACGCCCTGACGTCGTCGTCGCGCGCGTCAGGTCTCTTTCGACACGATTCGTTGCCGATGCCGCTCGACCTCGCGGAACCGGGCTGTCCGCTCACGCGCTAGCGAACGCGCGTCAGGGCACGCAGTGATCCCTGCTCCGCTCGTTCAATGAAGTCGCCACCGTCGAGGGCCGCTCTGTAGATCTCGTAGGGAGGTCGCCCCCCGTCGGTGGGATCGGGGAAGACGTCGTGGATCAGGAGGAGTCCGCCGACGACGACCTTGGGCACCCAGGCCTCGTAGTCGGCCCACGCGACGTCGTGGCCGTGACCGCCGTCGATGAAGAGGATGTCGAGCGGCTGGGCGAAGTGCGCCGCGACCAGCGTCGACGGTCCCACGAGTGCGAATACTGTCGCCTCGAGTTGCGCGTCGGCGATCGTTCGCTGCCACGTGGGCAGCGTGTTGAGTCGTCCGTCGACGGGATCGACGAGCGTCGGGTCGAAGTGCTCCCAGCCGGCTTGATTCTCCTCGCTCCCGTGATGGTGATCGAGTGAGTACAGCACCGACGACGAAGCCTCGGCCGCGGCGCCGAGGTAGACCGCCGACTTCCCGCACCACGCGCCGACTTCGAGCCACGTGCCGCGGTGCGCCCGTTCGCCGTGGGCGTTCGACCATTCGTAGAGGGCCAGGCCCTCGTCACGCGGCATGAAGCCCTTGACGCCCTCGGCGTAGGCGAGGAGTTCGTCACGGCGACTCACGACACGTTCACCGCCAATGAAATAAGGGTCCACAGACCGAGCACCGCGAAGATGAGTCCACCGCCCAGGCGAATTCGACTCAGCGGGATGACCCGTTGGAGCGCCTTGCCGCCGTACGCACCGAGGAACGACACCCCAATGAGCGCCAGCGACGAAGCGAGGAAGACCTCCAGGGGCTGGTGCAGCTTCGCTTCGAAGTTGGCGGCCTGGATCTGGGTCAAATCGCCGAACTCGCCGATGAAGATGACGACGAAGGCGGTCGTGACGGCCTTCCACCTACTCCCGGCGTCCTCCAGGGATGCCTCTCGCTCACCCTTCTCCTCCTCCTTCGACTCGGGAACGAAGAGGAGGTACGCGGAGCCACCGACGAAGAGCAGGCCGACGACGAGGTCCTTCCAGTGCACGGGAAAGAGGGTGAGCAGCGAACCGGCCCCCACCGCGATGCCCATTTGGAGGACGAGGGCGGTCGCGCCCCCCATGACGATCAGTGCCGGCCGGGCCTTCGTCGCCATGATGACGGTCGCGACGAAGGTCTTGTCGGGCAATTCGAGGACGAACATGAGGGCGAAGATGCCCAGGAACGCCCCGACGGTCACGTCGAACTACTAGAGCTGTGCGCGCATTGCCGCCGAGAACGTGAGTCCAACGCGCATCCGTTCAATGTTCTGTTGGACCGCCTTCTGCTCTCCACCCAGCGAGTGCTCGTTGTGGAACTTCTCGACTTCGTCGGCGAAGGCGGGGTCGTTGATGTAGGTCCGCACGCCAAAGGTCAGGTACGACAGCGTGTTCGTCGGGAACTTGGCGAGTGCCTCGTCCCATCGTTTCGTCGCGAACTTCCAGACGGCCGGTCCCGACGCCGCGTTCATCGACAACATACCGATCAGGATCGACGCATCTTGACTGCGGAAGAAGTGGAAGCACCGGTCCGCGGCGTCGAGCGCGACACGCTCCTCGTTGAACCCCATGAGCGCACGTTGATAGCGCTGCTCGTCCTGGGGACTCGGTGCGTTGCTGTAACGCTCGATGAAGGTCTCGTAGTCACCCGGTCGGTCCTGGTTGGCGACGACGCGCAAAATCGCGTTGGCGAGGTCCCCGGGCATCTCGTTCGCTTCGAATCGCCGAACGGCCTCGGCCTTGATCGCGACGTTGTCACCGGTCGTGCCGAGCGTGCCGAGCACGATGGCGCGCATCTGGGGCGTGAGTTCGCTCTCGCCCGGTGTCGGGTCCCAACCGAGTCGCTCGAACTGCGGCTCGAAGATGGAGCGCACGGTCTCGGCGAGCCCCGGTAGCTTCTCGCTCGGCAACGCGCGATCGATGAAGTTGATGGCGCTCGCCAGGGTGCCCCACGGGGTGGGCTCGTCCTGGCTGCCGAGCCCGCGCGCCACGGTGAAGAACTGGTCGGCGCTGATCTGACTGGAGAACAGCAGCGACCAGCTGTCCGATACGACGGTGGCCCGTTCGAGGGCGTCGAGTTCGTCCATGTGGTCGGCGAGAGCGGCGGTCTCTGCGACGCCGTAACGCGAGCGGTAGTAGCCCGGACCGCGCGCGTTGAGCACGACCGGCGGGTCGTCCGTTACGGCGACGGGACTGTCGCCGAGCAGGTGCACCGTGGACGCGCCGCCCTTGAGTGAGCGCGTCATCACGGGGACCTTCCACGACGTGCCGATCGAGCTGTCACCCGAGGTCGGTCCGTAGGCGAAGGGGAGTTGGCTGATCTCGCCGTTCTCCAATGTGACGAGTGGATAGCCGCCCTGGAGGATCCAGGTGTTCATCACTTCACGGACCGGTTCGCCGGAGACCTCTTCGAGCGCGTCCCAAAGATCGGTGGTGATCGTGTTGGCGTAACTGTGCTTGCGCAGGTAGTGGCGGATGCCGTCGCGGTAGACGTCGGCTCCGAGGTACTGCTCCATCATGCGCAGTACCGCGGCTCCCTTCTCGTAGGTGAGTCGGTCGAACATGCCACGGGTGTCCTCGGGTGAGACGACGGTGTACTCAACGGGGCGAGTGGCGTGCAGCCCGTCGATCTCGAGGGCCAGGTCGCGCTCCGCGCTGAAGGTGACCCACACCTCCCACTGCGGGCGAAACGCGTCCTGACAGAGGACCTCCATGAACGTGGCGAAGGCCTCGTTGAGCCAGATGCCCTGCCACCACTCCATGGTGACGAGGTCGCCGAACCACATGTGCGCGATCTCGTGCATGACGACCTTGGCGACGCGCTTCATCTCGCCTAGTGACGCCTTCGAAGGGTCGATGAGGAGGTCGGGCATGCGGTACGTGATGCAGCCGAGGTTCTCCATCGCACCCTGGGCGAAGTCGGGGATCGCCACCATGTCGAGCTTGTCCCCGGGGTAGGGGATGTCGAAGTAGTTGGAGAAGAATCGCAGCGCGAAGGCGCCGGCCTCCATCGCGAGTTCCGTGAGGTGCCCGTTGCCGACCGGGTACACGATGCGCAACGGTACACCGTCGACGTCGAGCGCGGCCGTCTCTTCGAAGGGACCGACGATGAAGGCCACGAGGTAGGTGGACATCTTCATGGTGGGGGCGAAGCTGACCGTCCGCTGACCGTTCCCGAGGTCGGTGTCGGACGTGATCGCGGCGTTGGAATAGGCGGCGAGGTGGCTCGGCACGGTGAGGTTGACTTGATAGGTGGCCTTGAAGGCCGGCTCGTCCCAGCAGGGGAAAGCGCGACGGGCGTCGGTGTTTTCGAACTGCGTCGTCGCGATGGTCTGCTTCTCACCCGACGGGTCGGTGAACGTCGAACGGTAGAAGCCGTGGAGCTGGTCGTTCAAGATCCCGTTGAAGGCAATCTCCACCACGGCGTTACCCGCGGGCAGGGCCGTGTCGAACTGAAACGTGGCTGTCTCGTAGGTCACATCGAAGACGATGTCGCTCGACCGGTGTGCGGTGCCGCCGACGGTGACGGTAGCGGCACCCAACTCGAGCTCAATGGCGTTCAGTTTCAACTCTTTGAGCGATTCAGTGATCTCCACGTCGATCTCGACGCGTCCCGCGAAGGTGGCGGCGTCGAGATTGGGTGTCATGAATATGCGATAGGCCGAGGGGACGACGCGACGGTCGAGGCGGTAGGGGTTGCTTTCAGTGGTCATATCTCTTAACCCTACGGGAATTTTCACTACGCTCGCTAGGTGACAGATACCCCCACACCCGTGTCACTACGCGTGAAACCCGGTCCCCATCGCCTCGCCGTGACCGGCATCGGCAACGCCATGCTCGACATCATCTCGCAGGATTCCGATGAGGTGTACGCGCAACTCGGACTCGTGAAGGCGGCCATGTCGCTGATCCAAGAGGACCAGTTGGACACCTTCTTCAACGCCATGGGCGAGACGATCCAGATGTCCGGTGGTTCCGTGGCCAACTCCATCGCCGGTGTGGCCGCGCTCGGCGGGACGTGTGGCTACATCGGCAAGGTGGCCGACGACGAGTTCGGGCGAATCTTCACCCACGACCTCAAGTCCATGGGCGTCGAACTCGACCTCGCGATCGCCGCGGCCCACGAGGGCGCGACCGGGCGCTGTCACGTCTTCATCACCGACGACGCCCAACGCACGATGGCGACGTACCTCGGTGCATCGAACCAGTTGCACGTCTCGGACATCAACGAGACATTGATCGCCCGCTCGGAGATCACCTACGTGGAGGGCTACCTCTTCGACCTGCCGCCGGCGAAGGAGGCGATCCGCAAGGTCGTCAACTTCGCCCACGATTACGACTCGATGGTCGCGTTGTCGCTCTCGGACATGTTCTGCGTCGATCGGCACCGCCGCGACTTCCTCGACCTCGTCACGAACGACGTCGACGTGTTGCTCGCTAACGAGACCGAGATCCGTTCGCTGTTCCAGGTGACCTCCCTCGACGCGGCCTTCGCGAACTTAGAGGAGCTCGGCATCTTGGCCGTCGTCACCAGAGGTCCGATCGGTGCCGACGTCTTGACCGTCACGGGCGTCGTCACCGTGGCGGCCCACGAGGTTGAGCACGTCATCGACCAGAACGGCGCCGGCGACATGTTCGCGTCCGGTTTCCTCTACGGACTGGCCCTCGGAGCCGACCCGGTTGAGTCGGCGCAGCTCGGCTCACTGTGCGCGGGCGAGATCATTTCGCACTTGGGTGCACGACCCGAGAACGATCTCGAAGAGCTGGCGATCGAAGCGGGACTGCTGTAGCTAGATGCCCTGCGCGTCGAGGAT
>Ga0182012_10001765_pt1 | contig 23607 bp, 23 predicted proteins | sample 612S2SmetaG_FD_120486 | JGI IMG/M metagenome (GOLD analysis project Ga0182012, IMG submission 120486) | Permafrost microbial communities from Stordalen Mire, Sweden - 612S2S metaG | ecosystem: Environmental > Terrestrial > Soil > Wetlands > Permafrost | place: Sweden: Stordalen | collected... | reverse complement strand
TCTTCGATCAGCTGTTAGGGCGGCTCAAAACGTTGCCCGGAGTTGTTGCGGCAACGGAGACGAGTACGCTACCGCCTTACGGCGGCATTGGTAGCGAAGCAGATGTGCCTGGCAAAGTGCATTCCGAGAAATGGAGGGCGATTTATCAACTCTGCAGTGAAGGCTACTTCCCCACGTTAGGGCTGAAGTTGCGGCGGGGGCGCGTGCTGAATGAAGAGGAAGTGGAAGATCAGCGGCACGTTGCGGTAGTGAACGAGACGCTGGTGAAGAAATTTTTTGGCAAAGGCGATCCGCTGGGGCGGCAAATCACGCTCAAAGATCTTGGGACAAGTCCCGACCCAGTGAAAGATCCCGCGTTTACGATTGTGGGAGTTATTAGCGATGCGAAGAATCAAGGGTTGCAGGAACCGGTGTTGCCCGAGGTGTTTATACCTTACACGGTGACTGGTTCGTATGAACGAGGAATTCTGGTGCGGACGGCAGTGGATCCGCTGGCCTTGCGAAGTGCCGTGCAGCGCGAGGTATGGGCGGTAGATCGAGGTGTGGCGCTGACGTTAACGGGTACGCTGAGGGGCTATTTGAAATCGTATTCGTATTCTGGGCCGCAATTTACGTTGACGATTTTGTCGATTTTTGCGGGGATTGGGTTGATCCTGGTCGGCATTGGAGCTTATAGCGTGCTGGCGTATACGGTTTCGCAGCGGACGCATGAGATTGGGATTCGGATGGCATTGGGTGCGGGGGAGCAGAGGGTGTTCTTGATGGTTTTGCGGACGGGGGCATCGCTGGTTTCTATTGGGTTGGCGGTCGGGTTAGTGGCGAGTTTGCTGTTGAACCGTTTGATTGCGAATCAGCTGTGGGGCGTGCAGCCGCACGATCCTTTGACGATGGCGAGTGTGATGCTGATTATTGCGGCTGTTGGAACGGCGGCGTGTTTGGTTCCAGCGCGGCGGGCGACGAGGGTGAGTCCGATGGTTTCGCTGCGGCACGATTGATGGCGGAGAGTGAATGGTAAACTGAAGTCGGCTTGCAAGGTGAGAGCGCGAGCCCCTTCCCAGGGAGAGATGGCCGAGTGGTTGAAGGCGCACGCTTGGAAAGCGTGTTTAGGGGAAACTCTAACGTGGGTTCGAATCCCACTCTCTCCGCCATTTAAATCATTTACAATCAATAATTTAAATCACGCCTGAACTCTGTGTACGGATTTTGTACAGAAAAGCCGATACGATAGGTGTATGCTCAATCTATATCGGAGGCACGTAAAGACTTGCAAATACAAGCCAGCAGGCATGGCTGCGACCAAATGCGGCTGTCCAGTTTGGATTATTGGTCAATCTGCGGCGGGACTGGACATTCGAGAATCGCTTCGCACTCGTGATTGGCAGATCGCCCTTCGGCGGCTGGACGAGTTCGAAACTGGCACCGCGAAACCAAAGTCCATTCAGGTCGGCGAGGGCATCAGGCGCTACATGGCAGAGTGTGCCGCTCGACATTTGGAGCATGGGACATTGCGGTCGTATCGTTCGCTCTTCAATTTGTTTGAATCGTTCGTCGGCGCTGGCACCCGCATTTCGGAGATTGACCTGAACACAATCCAAAAGTTCCGGCAATCCAGACAAGTCGCACCCGGCACTCAGCGCAAAGAAATCGAATACCTACGCGGCTTGTTCGGCTTCTGGCTGGATCACGGATGGGCGACCGTGAACATAGCGAAGAAGGTGAAACCACCAAAGCAGGATGGCGTGTCAACGATGCCCTTCGAACCAGATGAGGTGAAAGCGATGCTCAAAGCTTGCGGACTTGGTGAGGGTGACAATTACGGCGGCGACCGTGGTCGGCGGAGAGCGAAGGCTCTGGTGCTGACGATGCTCTACACCGGACTTCGAATCAGCGACGTGATTCAACTCGCAAGGACACGGCTCAAGGAAGGCAAGCTTCTGATGAGGACGATGAAGTCAGGTCGAGACCTTTACATTTCGCTTCACGGCGACGCTTTGGATGCACTCAACGCCCTGCCTGTGGAGTCCGACGAATTTTTCTTCTGGAGCGGTAAGTCCAAACTTGATTCAGCGATCAATTCTGCGAGACGGGCGATAGACAGGATCGGTCGGTTGGCTCAGGTCAAGGCAAGACCGCATCGGTTCCGTGACACTTTCGCTTGTGAGCTTCTTTTGAGCGGTGTCGATATCAGGACCGTATCTTTGCTACTAGGGCATTCTAGCGTTGCAATCACCGAGCGCTACTACGCACCCTGGGTCGAACGTTACCAGAGTCGGCTTGATGAGGCTGTGAGTCGTCTAAGCTTCTCCCGCTGAGGCGCCGCCAAATCCTGTCGGCAACGTCGGCGGGAACCCGCAGCGTGATTTTCGTGCGGCGGCGCGGGGATGGCTCCCCGATACGAAGGACATCAGGCTCCTCTTTGACCTCCCGCAAGACGGTGTTGTACGACAGACCCCATGCTTTCGCGAGGTCTTTCACTTTGTAGTGCAGTTGCATATAGCTCCCAGCGCTTTCTTCGTCGGCACCGTCAGTGGGGACATGTACCGATGGGATACCGACCCAATGACTCTGGACCTCGATAAGACGACCGCGCACGCGGCGGGCATGTGCGTGGCGGTAATGTGGAGCCATGTATTGACTATCGGCGGAAGGGCGGCGCGCTTTAATTGCGGCGGCGGCGTAACCGCTTGGGCCAACTCCTTGAACCAGTCAGCCCGACACATGGCGAATCGGAACCGGCGAAGAGTGAAAGTGCTATGAGGTGCATGCTTCAACAGCTCACTAAGGACGAGATGGGAAATTTCCAGTGCCGGGGTGGGGGGACTGCGCGGTGTAGCGGCTAGGCAGGAGTTCTACCGTACTACCTAAGGTAGTCCGAAGCTATTCAGCATTTGTCTTTCACTGTAAGAGTATAAGTATGGTGTGTTTCACGTCAACACCGAAAAACGGTTAAAAACAAGAAGATGAGCGAAGAAGAGAAACTACTCCGACAACTTTTCGGCGACGAAGTGGTCGAGCGTCCCGAGCGTGCCAGGAATTTAGACCCGCTATTCCCCCTAAGCCAAATCTGGCCAGACTTTGGACAGCGCCTCAAGAACATGCTCACTCAAGCAGGAGAGAATAAACTCGCGGCAACCGTCAACGATCTGGAAGTTTTCGACAGGTGTCGCTGCGGATCTGACGACTGCGCGACCGTTTATACGAAGCCCCGACCGTTGGGTTCGTACGGCGACGCCCACCGCAATATCGTTTTCTGGAACGCGGATATGGTGAACCTTGAGACTGGTGAGCGAATCGGAGATATCAGCGACTACCCGACTGCCGAGTTCACTACAATTTTGGATGTCGTCGGCGATGCGATCATGTGCATCGAGATTCTTAGCGACCTGGAAGGCCGCCGCCGCTTAATTGAAGCTCTGCCGGACAGTGACCCGAGTGATGAGCAGTTCAGCGTTTGAGGGAATTCTATGACAAACAACATTTATGACAAGTCAGGCAAATTGATCGGGCGCATCTTGAAGGATGAAAAAACAGGCACCGAGACTGCCTACGCCAAAGATGGAAAATTGCTCGGTCGCTCTTTGGTGGTCGGCAACGGTGCGACAAAAAGTACCGTCCAACACGGGAGCGATGGCGCAGTGAAAAGCCGAGGCGCAGACGCAAGTATATTTTTCGACGAGTAAGTTCCCCGTCGGATCGCCCGCCCAGCTCCGATCCATGGTGCGGGACCTTGCCCAGGTTAAAGCCGGACTCGAAGTGGGCGCACGGATGAAGACACACTTGACGCATGAGCTGCGCCGATAAAAGCTGGAGAGGTTTATCATCGACTCTATGCGTCACATTAGTCGGATTAGACTGCTTTCGATAGTTGCAGCGATTCCCCTCATTTGCTCAGGACAACAAGTTGCAACCTCTTCGGCGGCAAAGCCTACAGCGCCCCCGTCGAAATCCCCGAAAGACTCCGGACAGCGGCGGGAGCCCGATCCAATCTGGGCCGAACTCGCCGCCGTTGGCGGTTTGCTCAGCGGGCTGGGTGGAGTCTCAATCATCGTGTTGACGTGGGTGATTCATCGTGCGAGTTCTAAGGCTGCTGAGGCACTCAGACTTGAGGAGTGGAATCGTGATTTTAGGGAAATTCACGCTGATTTCTGGCAAAGTGACACGCTGGGCCAAGTCCGGGGTTGGATAGCAAACGAGAATCTCTATACGCGTGAACTTGAACCTGTTCTGGAACTACGAAAGTTTGGTGCCGTTTCTTCCAAAGACTACGAGTTCCTTGAGAAGCTTGACCGCTTCTGCGCATTACTTGCAAGGGTGCTATACCTTCAGGGCCGAACGATGACAGATGAGCAGAGTCGCCTTTGGCGGATGATGAATTACGACTATTGGTTTGTCGCCTGCGCAAAACGCCCATTGGTGGCCGAGTACATGGACAATTATTGGCTAAAGCTCCATCGTCATGGGGAACTTGCCCGAAATGCAGGACTCAAAGAGCCACTGGCTACTAGTTTTGAGAAAATCAGCCAGTATTCCAGTGATGAGCTGCTTCGGTGGATTGACTCATCGACGCCCTGCGCGATACTCGATTACTCTGATGGAACGGAAATTGGGGCTATTGACTTATCGGTCAAGAACAAAGAGTTGGCTGCGATCAACCCTCGGGATACCAAGGCACTAGTAGAATTCATCGACAAGAAACTCTTTCAATCCGGCAAGAAGTTTTTAGTCGGCGGATATGGCGAGAAGCGAAGTCTGTACGAACGAAGCGCTGCGTTTTCGTCCGGCGGAGAGCAACGCGACGTGCACCTTGGGCTCGACCTATGGGGCAGGCCCGGAGACCCTGTCTACTGTCCACTGCCTGGAAAGGTTCATAGCTTCAAAGACAATAATAATTTTGGGGACTATGGCCCAACAATCATCGTGGAGCATTCCATTTGGGATAAGAAGTTCTACTCTCTATTTGGCCATTTGTCTAGGGATTCAATCAGAGGTCTAAATGAGCATAAGCATTTCTCAAGAGGCGACAGAATCGGAACGCTGGGCACACCTGACGAGAACGGCCAATGGCCAGCGCACCTCCACTATCAACTGATCCGCGATATGGCCAAATACAGGGGCGATTACCCCGGCGTGGTCGAAGAGTCAAAGGCCATCGATGCATTGAAGGCTTGCCCGAATCCCAACGCCCTACTTCGCTTTAGCGCCTAAGGCGGGATTCCTCGATGCTGTGTCCATGGAGGTTAGTCTTGCATTTTTGTCACTCTGGCCGGGCTGTCCCGAACTCATGCTTTCATGGCAATCTGTAGAATGACTTCGCTGAAAACTTGTTTTCATGGATGAGAATTGTGGCATAGGCGGACGGGAACCTCGCGCTGAAAGTCAGAGAACTTCTTCAAGGGGCCGACGCGAGTAAAGTGCCCTCCGCTAGTGTTGCAGAGTACATTTCACTTGATGTGACGAACCAGCAAGGGGAATTAGCGGCTCGCCCTCGGATTGCTTGAGCAGTCAATACGGTACGGACTACGGTTCTTCAAAACTGCATATGCTTCATTTGTTGTTGTATTAGTATGATATGCAGCCAACACTGAGTGAGGTTCTACCGCAGTTCGCCTTCCGTCTCATGCAGATGCTGGGGGATGACCGCGCACTGGCTTCCAGTGTTCCAGCACTCAGGGTGTACGACCGATGCAGATTTGGTTCGCCATTTTGCACGGTTTTATACACGCAGCCCCGAGCAATTGGTGTTCGGCAGGGCAAGCACCGTGGCATCTTGTTCGCCGATCCAAATCGTTCATCGAACTGCCCCTACACCTTGATCGCGGATATTTTGGACGACCAGCGTTTGTCTTGAAATACTTTACGATTCGGAGATCCATAGGCAGTTGTTGGCAGTCTTGCCCGACACGGAAGTTGAAACGAACGGATGTAGCGGCGTTGCCTGGATGTGGAAGATTCCTTTAGGCAAACCGAATTAAATCTCCAGAACTCTCATTCGTGACTTTGTCGGAGATGTCCGCAGTCGTGAGGTTAAGAGCGAGGCGGACACGAAGCAGCCGTCGCGGTGGACGGGATGCCCGCGCGGGTCCCTTTCTTATTGCGCTGGACGGACGACCACAACTTGTCGAATCTGACCGGTCGGGTTAGATGGTCGGTTGTGCTGCTACGGTGAGCCGCTTGGCAGCAGGCCACTAAAACGGTGTGTACCTCCGCTTCAGGAGCTTTGAGGTTAGTTTTACAGCAGGGCGCCTCTCGTTTTCCATCGCGTTCGGCTGCCGTAAATCGGTGGAGTATTTTGCCGTTGGCGGTCGCGGTGGGGAAAGCCACGGTGGTGGAGCTACATCATTTAAGCACACTCCCAACGGCTTTGGCGCACGCCCGCTGCCGGAGTAGATTTCATTTTGCGCGTGGATTGCTGGCCGCTAACGCCGCTCTTGATCCATTCGTTTGAGTTCGCGGTGCATAACCTCTTCATGCTCTGAAACCAAATCCCGAAATTGCAAAATCACGTTATGAACCAGCCCTTGTTCCATCCCGATGTTTAAGAGAGCCTGCCGGAAGAGACCGAGGATTTCCTTGAAAACGTAACGGAATTTTCCCCCTTCGAAATCTAGGACATCACGATTCTTGAGAGCTTCGCTTTGCACTAATGTGCGTTCGAGTTCACGGAAAAGTTTCACTCGCTCGGAGACCTGACGTTGATTAAAGCGAGGTCGGCAATCGGACGTCATTTCCACCAGAAGCAAGGCAATCTCCTTTGCGATTCGGCGAATGATCTCCGGCAAGGGTGCTTGGTCGTCAATCATTTGGGCAATGATCTGCGAACCGTTTTGGGTAGGCGCAGAGGGAACCCCTGGCACCTCAAATTCCAACTCTTCCTGTATTGCTAACATAATGTCTTTCCTCGACTGTGACCGATTTGGTGGAGGGCTTTGGCCGACACCTCTAGTCTGATCGCCAAGCGGAGCTTGTAGCCCCCCATATTAGGACTGAGAAAGTCGGAAATCCACGGCTCCTAACTTTTCTTTGAAGGCGGGTACCCTCGTGAGCGCTCAACCGGACTGATGATCCTCATATCGGAGGCGTCCTGTCGGAGGGGCACACGAATAAGAACGCCCTGTCACATTGTGGCGAGTTTAATTCTGCGGATAGCGTTCCGGCAGCTGCACTGAGGTGCCCATAGAAGGTTCGCAATCGTCGAATACGAGCTTATTATGCTGGGATTCCATGTTATACAGGAACTCCTGAATCATTCCCCACAATTCAGTGCCTTTTCCTGGTTCATATGAATCTGGGTATTCGCAGATTTCTGGTTTTCCGCACCTAAGATCGAAGGTCTCATCTCCCGTCACAATTTTGCCTGCCTCTTTGAAGCACTCGGCTAGGATTTCCGCGACTGCGGGCGCAAGCTCGATTGGGCAGTGAGCGTAAACGGCGTCATGGTGGGGGTAACAGAGATAGTTGCCCAGCCCTCGTTCCACAGCAAGAATGCACGCGACTCGGAGCACATCAGCGCCGCCGGATTGAACAGGGAAATTCAACAGCGAATTTTTCTTTGTTTGTGGGCATACCCACAGTCGCCACCCTAAAGGGGACTCGATGAATCCGTTGCGATACGCCTGTTCGATCAGGTCCCGCGACCATTCCCAGTATCGGGGATACGACTGGTAGTGATGCCCTATCAGAGTTTCAGCCTTCAAGGGACTACCCAAGCCCAATCGTTGACTCAATGCTACACCGCCGATGCCATATTGTGTCGCCAACTGGACCGTTTTATACAAGTTGCGCTCCTTCGGGTGTGATTTCTTTGTGCCGTTCAGAGGGACTGCTCCCGCCGATTTCGCGAAAGCTAAATACTGATCCTCGCCGGAATCATAGATGTCTCTCATCGCCTTGTCCTCGCTCAATGCCGCTGCCAGTCCATACTCCTCCTGGGAAGCATCTACCGCTACAATTGCAAAGCCGGGATCAGCTCTAATCAGATAACGCAAACCCGCAGTTTGTCCCAAGATGCAATCGCCGCGAGGGTTGCATCTACCGGCGGCTTGCATGAATGGCCACACCGGCGGTCGCGATCTGCCGTCCGAACCTACCGCAAGCTTGGTGGAGCGTAGCTGGGGCAAGACCTTCAATAGCTGACGCAGCGGCTCTAACTCCTTTCGGATTTCCGACATCATTTTCATGGTGTCCTTGTCTCGCTTGTACGCCCCCGAATCGGTGCGTGGCCAGGAGTCTGACAGACCGAATCGTTCCACAAGAAGATGGAAGCTTGCGGAACTGAGTACACCGCCCGGCTTGAAGATTCCGTACTTGTTTTCCCGCTCGACCGTGTTAATTAGGTACTCGACGATTTCCTTGCGATGCTTCTGGATGGACGCCAGATTGGGAACGTCAAGAGGCATCCCGTTCTGTTCGAAATGAGCTACGGGGACACTGAATCTGCCTCTGACGAGCGCCTGATTAAGGACGTTCCCTGTGGTTAACAACGGTTCAAACGCGGCGAATATAACAATTGTGGCTCGAACGTCTGTCGCGCAATAGTCCAGAATCCGCCGTTTGTGGTCCGACATGGAAACGCTGGCTGGTGGCTTGATTCCGTTCGCAATCACATATTCGCGTTCTCTGTTTTTGTCCTCGTGAATCAGGTCTTCACGACCAATTAACCGGAGAGCAGAGTTGAGCTTAACAGAACTCGACAGCAGTCCGAAATCGCGAATGAGACCCGTCTTCTTAGCGCCGTTCATTTCCCTCAGATGCTCGAAATACAAATCGATCATTTGCGGCGGAAACCGCCAACCCAGAGCGATGAAGACTCCCCACTCGGCGGCTAAATTATAACCAACCACCAGGTCGTCTTCCCGCCATTGAATTGGGCATTCGCAAGGCTTGTCAAAGAATGCTTCGATCTTCTGCTGTGAATAGAGTTCGTAAAACACCGCGCAAACCGGAAGGGTCCTCTCGCCGTCCGGTTTTTGGTATTCGGTGTCGAGAATATAGATTCTGCCGAAACGATTAAGCATGCTTTAGCTCCTGCGAAAGCGCTTTAGGAAAGAGCCGGGTTTGTCCTCTGGGATAATCGTCTCTCCCAGAAGACTTCGGATAAACGGATCGTCCGAGAGAATTCGGACAGCCCTAAGGGAGTCACCAACTACCTCGTCCACGGAACCAACTTTCGACCAATCGACAGGATTCGGTTTGAGAACGGGCTCTGTTGTGCGGTACCCGTTATCGACCCATCTGACCGACAGCCACTGCTCCGAACAGTCCATCATTGCCGCCATGGCCGTGTCGTGCCATTCGCCTTCGCCTGCTTTGAGTGGCCACAAAAAGAATTTACCCTGGTGATTTGCGTAGAGTACGAGGTTGACCGTGACGGCTTTGTCCAACACTTCTTCGGGATAGGCGAGTGCCGGGTCGAGCCATTTCAAAGCCGAAAACTTTTGGCTTTCGGATCTATCTTCCAACATAAGCACCGGCGGAAACTCTTCATAGCCCTCCAGCTTGGTCATGATGAAATCGTTCCTGTTGGGCTTTGCTATAGGCAACATCGTCTGAGGGCGCTCTAGCCGATCTGCGGACCTTGGATCTATAGGCTTGGTGTTGCGGCTGTGTGCTTGTTTGAGTTGATCGCGAAGGGACACCTTCCCGGAAGTGGCCTTGTTGGGAGTAGGCGACAATGAGCCTTCAGCACGTGCCGCAAGTTCGCCGATACTTGTCTTGTCAGTGGATACAGTAAAAGTGTCAATCATTTGAGACCGTCCTTGTTGTTGAATGCCGGTTTCGAGTTCTAGCTCGGACCCGGTGGGCTGATTGTTAATACTTGCAATGGGCGAACACTCACCCGTCGCTAAACCGTTTAGAATTTGGTGTTGATTCATAGAGTCTCCAAAATATTCGCAGTAAGCCTGAGCCCCCGCCCCAGGTTGCGGATCGAAGGCTAGCCCTCAACGGATGACTTTGACCGCGTCGCTCCCAACTTGTCTTTTAGTGACAACCTGGCGGTAGCTTTTGGTTTCGCGGTCATGCTTTTGTACATGGCCACGGCTGTCGATAACTGTTTGTCGGTAGCGCTGAAAGACATCCGTCGGCGGCGGGTTTCCCGATCAAGACCATCAACGAGCCCTGCACCCTGCTTTAGCGCCACAGCATTATCGGTGATCGCTTTCCCGAAAGTGCTGTTGGCGCTATACGGCAGTTCGAGTCCAATCTTCCGGTATAGGTCGGAAACCTGTTTGTAGAGCGTATCGGTGAAAATAGCTGAATTTGCGCGCTCGGGCTCTTCTCCCAACCACAGCAGCACTGCGGTCAGTATCGGATTGTTTTGTGTAATGGCAGTATTGTAGGTTGCCATATACGCATCCCACAGGGTGATTGTCTCTTCTAGAGCATCTTCGAAGTCGGCGCAGAGCAGAGTGAAGTGCTCATACTCCTTCATCCTTGTTTGAAGCTTGTACTGCTTGTTCGCGTTTGACTGGTGTGCTCGCAACATGTTCTGACACCGGACGAGAATCTCCGCGAATACTTCCGCCCGATGTTTCAATGCTTTGTCCAAGATGTGGGTTTTAACTTTGTCTCCATGTCCTGTGCGGGTCTTGAGATGGATTACCCGGCGCAATACGTCCTCTCGTTCAAATGGCATATCGCGAGCAGTCAAAAACATGTGGGTCTGTACCCTGTGTTCGGTCTTGCTGTTGGTTTGGTAGAGTTCCGCAATTGAAATGTTTCCGCCGGTTGCGACCTGACAAAGCAGGTTCTGCATCTGGGTTGCGGCAGCGGTTCCCGTAAATGCGTGGTCAACGTTATCGAGCGTACCGATCCCAGTGTGAGTAAGATAGGCTACGAAATCCCGCATTTTCGTCGGCAGTGAATCGAGTTCGGCTTTATCCCTGGCACCGCGCATCCACGCCTTAAGGATTTCGAAGGGGCTAGACTTGCCCGTGCCGGTCTCGCCGGTGATGATCATAAATGGCCACAGCAGCGGGTGTTGAGCGGCGGCGAACACAAACATCAGCCGAGTAAGAAGCATTCTTTGAGCCTGGTCCGGTGACAGGAAATCGTCTTCCGCAAAACGTGTGGTAAACAACTCCGTCAACGGCGTACCCGGCACCAAAGTGGTGATTGCGTTTCCGAGCTTATTTTGGTATTCATCGACAAACTCCATGAGCCAATCGAAGTCGGGAAGATCTGCCATCTCGTTCGATTTGACCAACACATCGTCCGTACCCAGCGGGACAAGGTCGAAACCTATTGGAGTGACCTTAATCATCGTGGTTGAAGATGCCCACACATAGAGCGCTGAATAATCCTCATTCATGAATCCTGTTTGGTGGACGGTACGCTCTGGCCAGCCCAACTCTCCATCAGAGAAAGCCTCCAAATAAAGATTTTGGGAGAGTGCCTTGAATGTGGGCAGACCGGCTGCCAGTCCAATTGGGGCGAGAACCGACCACGCGTTGTCGGGGTAGATCGGGCAAAGCTTATGGCGCTCCCGGTCAAAGAAGACCGGCTGGGGTTCACGGAAGCAGTCGCCGTACTTTCTCATGTAGTTACGAATTAGGTCGAGCAAGTCAGTCATACGCGCTTCCTGCGATTTATAGGTGAAACGCCGTCCTTTGAAATCCAATCCCTGAGTCGGGTCTTTTCCTTCGAGAAGGAGTGTCATCACCTCTGCGAAGTCAGGTATGCTGAGGCTGAACCGATCACTCAGGAATGTCTCTCGTCTGTCGTAGATCCAAGCCTCGACGGGCGAGTCGCTTCCTTTCACTTCAAATTGTCGGAGGGTCTTATATTCCGTCATTGACGACCTCCTCGGTGTGTGGTTTCTGTTGAACGGGCAAGGTGTAGTGCGGTGATTTACCGACCATGATTCTGATGACCCTGCCTTGATCGACCAGACCGGCGACGACGTTACGTGAATGCCAGTAAGTGCAGCCGATGGCGTCGCTGATATCGATAGCCGATTGCGGGGTGGGTCGGGACGCCAAGAAATCGACTATCATTTTCTTGGCAGGGGTGGTATCTTTTTGGGATTTGTAGCCCATGTGTGTTCTCCTTGGGTGAATTGCTGCGAGCAGTGCTCACACCAATGAACAGGTATCAAGTTTTCCTACTAACTTCAGTTCACACTTTTGACACGGAATGTGTTGCATCGTCGCCATTATTGATGGAAAGTGTGGTGTTTTAGCTTCACTGGGCCGTCCTTGGAATTCCGATGCGGGCCTGAGGCCGCGAAATATTTTTGAATTTAAATCTATTAGTGCTCCGTCTACCGCACGGGGTATTGGTGTTCGTCCTATCTCCGAGCTGGGGCCGACGAGCGAGTCGAAGTTAGCAAAATGCGGGCGAGCTTGCGAGGAGCGTAAGAGGGTTGACGTAGACCCTAAGTCTTTTAGACAGACCGATCAACGGCTAAGTGAATTGTTTTTTCTTCTTTGAGAAGAAGTGATAAATGAATAAGTAACCCTCAGAATAGAAGACAGTCTCAACTGTGCTCCCAGCCGCTCTGCCGCCGGTGCTGGCGTTTTCTTAAGTCGCGTCAGAAAGCTGGCCTTTTGGGCTAAGAATGTGGCGGGCGGGGCGCGAGTGCCAGAGGGTAAATTCGAGACTGGAATAAGAGGCGTGAGATCGGAGCCCTGGAGTTCTTATTCATTGCTCCTGCTCGCGGTTGTTTGCGCCCAAGCACTCTTGGGGTAGGACCTTCTTCGATTCACGCGCCGCCAAACGTTGGTGCACTTCCCGGCGGGCTTTGGCCAAGAAACTAGGCCGCTCTCTGCAATTCCGCGCGAATAGTGCTGGCGTACCATTCAGAACCGCGAGGTGTCTTCAGTCCAAGTTTGTTCAGTTTCACAGCAATCGTCCGCAATGTGTCGCCCTGTTCCCGCCGCTCTCGCATTACTTGCACGACTTCGGGGGCAGCTGTGGTCCTGTTGGCAACAGCAGCGGCTGCACGGGCTTCGTGTAGCCTGGGGTTTCCCAGCACGATTCCTCTGGCCTTTGCTTGGGCGAGCGCCGCTTTGGTTCTTAAACTAATCGCTTCACGCTCATGCTCCGCAAACGCCGCAAGCATGTGCAGCATGAGCCGGTTGGCGTGGGGATTATCGCAACATACAAAGTCAACGCCGCCTTCCATCATCGCCGCGATGAATGCGACGTTTCGGGCCAATCTATCAAGTTTGGCGATCAGGAGGGTTGACTTTGTTTTGCGGCACTCAGTCATTGCAGCGAGAAGCTGCGGCCGATTTTTATGCCGCTTCCCGCTCTCGATCTCCGTATACTCATTGACAAGCTTCTCCGCGCCAACGAATTTGCCCACGGCCTGCCGCTGGGCGTCAAGACCCAAGCCACTTGTGCCTTGACGGTCGGTGGAGACTCGATAGTAAGCGATAAAACCAGCCATGTATTAACTCTAAACGGAGGTTTAGATTAGTACAAGGAGCGCAGCGCTCTAGTTCGTACTCATCCTTTAAGGCTACGGCCTATTCGGGTTGGATCAGCTTCACCGCTTTTGGTCTTCACAGGCTGCCGGGCCTCTTTCTTTTTGATCAATTCGTTTATCGGCTAGGTCGATTTGGGATACGTAACGAAATCGGTTGGACAGATTATCGACAAGATGATTCCTCGTCCTCCATTGCTCGTAGTCGGAATGATTGAATCCGGCGAGGGTCGGTTCTTCGTTTAATATCTGCATCAGCTCACGCCCCAAAGTAAAGTGGAATTGGAACCGCTTTGTGGCAGCGAGGCAGTTCCACTGCGGTCGAGGATGCCCTCTATCATTGAACAGATGGCTATCACAACGCTTCATTAGCTCTCTCGCCCAAAGATCTGCGGCTTGGATGCCGGGTTCGTTACGGTTTCCAAAGGTAATACTGTCAACAATTCGCGGCTTGGATGCAGTTATCCAATCGTAAAGGATCGTCGCGTTGTATTGCGTCTCTCTATGGCGATCAAAAGTAAACGTGACTTCGTCTTGTGGGATAAAGTGCGTCGCAAAATCCGAAAGCTTTAAAACGGTCTTAATGAAGCAGTCATAGTAAGGCATGTCGGGAAATTGCGCCACCGCTTCAGATGCCACGGCGCGGCAGCCAGCCAGATCAATCGCGGTTCCGTACCCTATAAGACCGCTCTCCGATAGCATCCTTGTCAGGGTGTTATGTAGAGAACGCCGCTCGCTCTCCGGCATGTTGCGAAAATCGCCATAGCCCGACTCACAATCTGCTGCGTGGAATACAAGTCCGCCGAGACGTGCTTCCCATTTTTGCCTAAAGCACTCCCATTGGCTTTCATCACCGAGCAACCCAGCCACAGCGAAGACACGCGCTTTGGTGGAATCGTGACTCTCATCGCCGAAAACAGAAAGCATACTTCATGAGATCACAGATCGCTCTAGATTTGATGGTGCAACAGGTCGCCATTGCCGATTTCCAGAAAACTGAGCTTCGCGCTCGTATCGGTGTCGTAACCGAACCTGTTGCCCGAAAGCGGTCAACCCAGATTTGCGTGCAGGCGGAATAGCCGCGCCCGAAAAAAATCGGTTTCGGGCACCTTAATTCCATGTGTCTTTCCGTCAGGACCCGCCATTCTGAGGTGGGGTTGCCGTGATGCATAAAGCGTAACTACTTCGGCGATTTCGTTACGATTTGAGCATCACGATGATAGTCTGAATCTTGCGCCGTAAGCGAGTGCCACTCTCCGCCGTCGAACGGAGCCGGGCGTACCGAAAACGGAAGTCTCTCCGAAGAAAACCTTTACGAAATGGCAGGCGTCGAATCTACCCTAGCAACGCCGCTAGGCAAGCAGCGTACCGCCGCCGAGTTAAATTTCCCTCGACTGAAATCGACAGGCATATTGCGACCAGTTCGGGGTCTTCGCTGATCCTCGGCGACTGTTTTCAAGTCCTCAAAACCCTGCCGGATTCATCAGTGGATTTGGTTTTTACGTCGCCGCCCTATGCTGGCAAACGCGCAGAGTGCTTCGATACGGTTTCCGCTAGTTCGTACTGCAACTGGTTTCTTCCGATATCTGGTGAACTGATGCGAGTGCTTAAGCCGCATGGGTCGTTTGTAATGAATATTAAAGAAGGTGTTGAAAACGGCGAGCGGCAAACTTACGTCATGGAGTTGGTTCTAGCCCTTCGTTGGCAGCAAGGGTGGAAGCTTGTCGAAGAATACATATGGCACAAGAAAAATTCGCCGCCCGGCAAATGGCCAAACCGCTTCCGTGATAATTGGGAGCACCTGTTCCATTTCACAAAGAACAAGCTTTTCAACATGTATCAGGAAGCCGTAATGATCCCGATTGGTGACTGGGCCAAATCAAGGCTCTCAAAACTGAATGAGACCGATCAAACAAGAGACCCTTCCGCGACTGGTTCCGGCTTCGGCAAGAAAGTCGCCAATTGGCTTGGCCGAGACAAAGTGTATCCCAACAATGTTCTTCATACAGCTTCAGAGTGCGGCAACAAGAATCACTCGGCGGCTTTCCCTGAGGATGTACCGGAATGGTTCATAAAGCTATTCACGGTTCCGGGCGATACCGTGCTTGATCCCTTCGCAGGGTCTGGAACCACTTGTCTTGCTGCTTACACGCTGGGGCGGCAATTTGTTGGGATCGACAATAGACCAGAAAACATCAGTCGAGCCGAGGCACGTCTAGCCGGGGCCACTTGCCGACAAAAGTAATCGAGCTATCCCGTCTCCGGCATCGGGTCTCTCGACGCTATTACAGATGTCACGAGTCGATTCCGACCCCTGCGAGTCTGTTGATCGCCATCTGAATGTAGGTCTGGCTCTTTTCAATCCCGATGAAATGTGCCCCTTGGATTATCGCTGCTATGGCTGTAGTGCCGGAGCCGATGAAGGGATCGAGCACAACTCTCGCTCCCGTCGCCTCGATACAGCGACGAGGGATCTCGACCGGAAAGGGCGCAGGATGCCGGTTACTCCTTTCAATAGGAATCTCCCAGACATCTGTGTAACCGCTAACGGAGCGCGGACGTTTGGGGTCGGGGACGGCGAGGCGGAACTCAGGACTGCAAATGAGGTAAATGACTTCATACGTTGGGACGAAGAAGCACGTGTTGCTGTTTATCCCGCCACATTTCCGCCAGATGATCTGTTGCCGCACTGGAAAATCAGGGAGCAGCCATTCCATGGGGTCTTCGATCAACCCGTCTTGCACGCGTGGTCGATGATTATAGAAAATAGCGCCGTTGGGTTTTACCAATCGGCACATTTCTCGCAGGCAGTCCTTTTGAAATTCAATGTATTCTCGGCGCTCCATCGCATCGTCGTGTTCGTCGTACCCATTCTTTAGAGCCGGATTCTTCCACTTCCGGCTTGGGGATCTAATCCCTCCACCAGTAGACTTCCGCAAATTGTAGGGCGGCGAAGTCACGATGCAGTCAATGGATTGAGACGGCATCCGCCGCATGAAGCTCACACAATCGCCCTGGTGAATCTCATCCAAGTACGGCGCAAGCTTCGGATGCGTTGGCCGGGCGAGTAGATAGAGGCGACGAGATTCCGCTCGCGCCATTGTTTGACGTAGTCGATATGCCGCCTGACGCTCCGCGTTGGTTTCGTGAACTCGTTTTCTGCCAAGACTGGCTGTCTTTCGTCGGCGAGATTTTTTCCGTTGCCGATATGCCCGGCTCCGATCAGCATCGGAGGCGTGCAGGCGTTTCCTGCCCAAAAATCATGATAGCGTGCCGCTCTATTCGTAACGGGATGTGATGCAAGTAGCGGTATCCTTACCCTGTATTTGGTTACGAAACAACGTCACGAAATGAATTCCTAAAGACCACGAGCAAACGCGGCTCAACCTCAAGGAAAACACAACCCAGTCCGTTCCCCACTAGACGAATTCCGTCAGAAAGCGAGCATGGCGAAAGTCTATTCCCAGATCTGAAAATATCTGAATAGCGATCCGATTCAGATCTCTAGACAGCGTAGGTGGCATTCGCTCATCAACGCCGAGCAGAACACAGAACTCGCGGACTATCTTATGAAATTTTCGCCCGATCCCCGTGGCATCGTTTAGACCGAGAACTTCACATGCGATTTCGATCATGTACAACCTGTTCTCAGCCAGAGGGTGAGAATCGCGAATCGGCAATCTCTTTTGCTCAGCCATCGCCTCAATCATCAATCCAATATTTAGAAAGACTAGCGCCCCAGTACATGCCATAAGAGCTGCCGTTTCGGCATCCGGCTTCTTACGGGCTCTAGCGATGAGCTGAATAAACGCCCAGCAGTCCGCATGATATTCCTGTAAGTGATCTCTCCTCTGGACTTCCAGAATTTTGCCGTTTGGCTGCGGAAGCGCAGACTTCGATTTCTCGCTCACATGCCCAAGCGCGATGTGTCCGATTTCGTGCGTAATCAGGAATTCTTCTATAGCTGTGCATAAAGATGACGAAACAAAACTACCGTGATTAATGCTTGGATGGTCGGCCTTCAGTGGGTCTGGCGGTACTCCTTTCACGAAGTAGTCTTCCAGCGCGCCAATAAGAATCTCTGCTTGTTCGGTCTCGTTTCTCTTGCTGACAAAGGCAGCGACTGAAGTTTCAACCATCTCGAAGGCTCCAGAATCGACTAGAACTAGGGAGACGCCGTCATGGATGACACAGTGGGCGTTTATACATCCCGTCGGATAAACGCCAGCGAAGAATTCAGGAGTCTTTACGCCAGCGCTTCCCAAATCCGAAATAAGAGTGTATGCCATTCGCGCAATCAAGCGATTGGTGTTTTGCCCCGATTTCATGATTCTCAGGATGTCGATGAACGCCGCAACTTCCTTCTTGTTATCAGACTTCAACGCCTGGATAAATCCCGCCAGCGCCATACCCTGAGCTTCAGGCGGAACTTTTTCCATTGGTAGGATGGGAGCGACGTCGGCCTCTGTTAGCCCCTTCTCAGACAAATAGTTTAGGTACGACTGACGATGCTGATCGTTTGTTAGTTCCTTGGGCATTTCAAGGCCCATGCTCGAAATCAACTTGTCTACAGTAGACTCAAAATCAGCAGACATTAAGGTTGCCTCTTTCTTGCTGCACTATAATCCCTCAACTACCGTGAGGGGGCTAACAATATTTTGGGCCGGTCGAATCGTCGTTAATTCGTTGTCACATTCAGGACTCACCGTCGGTCCTTCAATTGCCGCGATTGCCAAAGAGAGCACTTTGAGGTCGTCTTGGCCGATTGGCAAACGGTTGGATTCAAGATACGCGGACTTCGCCTGCCTCAACTGTTCGATCTCGCGCAGGGTTATGCTTCTGCGAAAATGCGGGCACACAAGAGTTACGAGGAAAGACTCGGGGTTTATTCTCTTTCTCTCCCATGCGCCACAGAGGCGAAGGATGAGATTCTCTGCTAACTCTGGTCCGCCGTCTCCGCCAGACTGAACGACCTCAATGGCGCGGAGGCGCTCGGTTCGACTCAGGTCCCCGTTTTCGAGGTATCCAGTTATCGCTTTAACCAGAATTGGTCCCCCAGCCAAAGCTCCCCAACGGTCTTGCCACACCGCACGGGCCAACTTGCCTTTTGTGACATAGTGCGCGTCGGACATCATCTGGAGTGCCAATGATTCCCAAAGTCCGAAATACAACAGATCATTTGCGGGTGCAATCCGCAAAAGTTCATCGACATGCAAGGTGCCCGCGAAGGAAAATGGATCTGATAAAGGAACGAAGTATCTCCCGTCTTTGAGAGCATAAAACGACCTTGCAGACTTGCCCTCCAGGAGAAGCTTACGCGCTTCTAGTATCCGGTTGTGCTCAAGCAACGAATTGTCAAAGTCCCACTGCTGGACGGAAGCGTCAAACCGAAGGCGCATAATATATTGGCCTTCGCCTTCAATATCGCTACAATGAGCCTCATAATACTGGCTCTCTACAATTGCAAGCTGGTCAATGCGTAATCGACCCAATCTCTTTTGAATAGGGGCTGCGGATGCGCTGCTCAAAACTCACTTCGCTTTCTCCTGGCTCGACCAGGATTCATTACAAAGGCTGGTCAACCCTTGTCGGCAAACAAGAACAGCGATTGGTGTCGCAGCGGTGCCGAGCGTGCTTGTCTCTAGAGTGGCCAGTACGGCTTGGGCCAAGTCGATGGTGACGCCTCCCGCCGCAAGGGTGCGCAGGGTCTTGTTCGGACATATCGATGCTCGAACCTCCGCAAGTTTTGAGGCAAAAAAACGTTCGCCACGGCGTCGCAAAAGCTCTACTGACTGTGGAAACGCTTGCATCTGATCTCTCTCTAACTCGCGCCCGATTTCAGCAAACAGGTCACTTTCCGACAATGGCATTAGGTCAGAAATCATTTTCGAAGTCCAATCTTTACTAAGCGAAGAATCGAGTTCTGTACGAGGATGGTATCATTTTTTTCGCCGCAGCATTCTGCGAGGTTCATTGGGGTCGGCGACAGCGTTTGGTGTCTGCTGCCTGCCCATAATTGTCTGGTCGCATTGCCGCCTATTATGCCTTGTGCTGGAAGTTCAGTGCAGAGAGGGAACCGCTACGCACTGAACCTTTTTAATCAGCAGCATCTCCAAGTAGTCGCGATCTTCAGGCGGAGGTCCACGAACGCCGATCCAAGATTTCGTAGCCCGAGTCTATGACTCGGCTCCGGTGAAAGCCAACAACTAATGGCGATATTGGCTTGGTAAGTTGGAATGCTCCAAGCTGCGGGAGCCCTTCTTGGCGGAGTTGATGACGCCAAGATCGCTTGGTCGAGATCAGCGAAGCGAGTGATTTTGCAACGGCGAGCAAGTGTTCTTGGCTTACGGGCACTAGCCCATTTCTTGACCAGGCCATGTCCGACAAAGGATAGAACAAACCATCGGGCATTTCGAACAGTTTGACAGGCTGAGGCATGAAGTCGTCAGGGCCGGATCTGAATTCCACTTCGAAACTTGGCTGCCCAGAAACACCCAGCCACGAAATATCCAACCGTTGCACTTGGCAATCATCAATTAGCAAGCCACCATTCCCCTTTAGGGCGTCCAGAAGCACCTTCGCGTAGTTATCGAGGTCACCATAAGCCGGCGTTTCCAAGACTTTTTGTTCATCAAGGAAAAGGGTAACGGTAAACCTGACCTCGCCAACAAAAACAAACTTATTTCGAAGTTGCTCACGAACGGCTCTTTTGAACGCAACTCGTGCTGGCCCTAGATTGGAAGATGAAATCGGTTCTATTTCGAACCTTTGACGCCATTCGCCAAACATCGGATTGATTCCCTCGGCGGCCCCTCTTGCCTCTATTTCGAAAGGCTCATCCATTGTCATTTCGTCAGGCATGTTTCAAGTGATTCGATAATAGTTGCCGCTTTCTCTGACATAAGGGGCCGCGTTCCTTGACGGACGTTCGCGTGCGCTTATTTCGCACGACGAAGGAGCGTGCAATTCCCAAGTGGATTCTTATAGTTCCAAATTCATTTTTTCCTGCCGGATTGTCTCGTACAGTGGGACCGTTGGAGGAATGATCCACACGGAAGCCTCTCTGAGTCCATCGTGGATTTTCTTGCCGTTCTTGTTTCCATGAACAATTCCGTGTGACGGGTCATCCTCTTGTGGATCACGGTAAACGCTCTGGCCTAGCGCTCTCGCCGCGCCCGCCGTAAAAGCGACCAGCTTGTGGTGAGGATGCTTTCTTACACAGTGATCCGGCCCGCAGCCCTCCGCGATGAGAGTCTGCTCAATATTCATCGAAAGCTCCTTATCACGGAATGCCCCAGATGAAACCCTCGCATTTCCAGTGTCCTCATCTTCGACAAGTTGCGTGAGGTGAATTCTACGAAATAGCCGAACATCCGTCCGGATCGTTGGGTCATCTTCGCGTTCTGGGTTCATATGCTGTTACGACAGTCTGTGGAGAATGTCTGCTATCAGACTTAGACCACTCATTCCGCCTTCCTGCTGTTCGCCCGTTGCCGAATTGCAGTAAAAAAAACGCGGAGACTGATCGGCGGGAAAGACAATTTCGAGATCTTGTTTCCGGCGGTGCCATTCGAGCTGAATTCCCCCATCATGCAGCGGTACCACGCTAGGAGCCGGTGAATTGTCCGTCATGACTGCGCTCAACACGCGTAGCGCGCTTTCGGTGACCGATGGTTTGACGGGTGATCCTCCATACGAATCCCAGTTCTCGCCAAGGCTTCTCAATCTCATCAGCGCAGTGACAGTAGGCTCTACCCACCGTGGCAGGTCTGGAAGCAAGGGAAAGGCTATGATCGATCCTTCGGCCCGAGCAGCCCCTCTTTTCACCACCACCCTATAACGTTTTTCGGCCCACTCGGTGAGCGCAACAGAATTCGTCTCTGTTCGAGGAACTATGTCATTTTCAGTAAACGCCGCAGCCGACGACCATCCAAAATCTAGCGCTGTTGTTGCCACGTTAATTTCTCAGCCCCCATACTCTGTGCATTTCTGCGGTGGTTAGATTCTTGAACGAACGAACAACCCACTGCCTGCCCAAGTCAAAAAAATCAATTTCCGTTCCTATTTGTCCCCTAGCGGTTAAGCTCATCACAAACATCCGGCGTCCATCTTGCACACGTGTCGAAGGTTGAACATTTACATGTAGCCGCCCGACTGGGTTGTTGTTATCTGGAATCATGAACCGGGCAGTCCAACCCGCGTCTGCGGCTTTCCCTGGGAAATCAAATTCAGGTTGCCGCCAACTCGTAAAGACTTTATCCATATCGCTATGCTCCGTCCAGACTTCTCCGGCGACGATGTGGTTTATATACGTGACTTCACACTGATTGACGTGAATTTCGCCGAGATTCTCTTTCTTAGCAAACCGCCGAAAAATCTCAAAATCCTCTTCAAATCCGGCCTTGACGCGCTCGTATCTCGGATACTCTGCCTCAGTTCCGGCTTGCCGCCAGTTCTTAATGAAACGATCTTTCTGTAGCTGAATCAGTTCGGTCCCGTCATTGTTTACGAACCAACAGCGTGGCACCGGCGGCACTTCGAAAGTCTGAAACTGGATCTGCACACCCGTACCGTGTCTAGGAATCTCTGGAAACTGTTCCACGATTGCGGGGAGTTCGCTCCGCTCTTCAGATTTCGGAAATCGACCCTTAATCTCATTCCAAAACAATCCCATGTGCGCAACGTGGATATTCGGTAGCGGAGCAAATTGAACTGAAAGAACATGCTCGGCCACGGGCGGGTCGCTAAAGTCCGGCGTATCGCCTCGACTGCCGGTCATAAAGAAATCCTCAAGAACATTTCTCCATAGTCTTGTTTTGGCCGCCTTCGTCTAGTATGAGCGATTCCTGTCAAGAGTCAATCCCCCTAGCCGTTACCTCGGCAAAACTCACCCATAAGGCCCCGAGGGGGTTGTCCCCAGCGCGCTAACTCTAAGTGTAATATCGGGCAACTTTTCGCTTTCCATTCGACTCGCCGTCCTTCGCCGCTAACGGCAGTTAAACATTTCAACAGCACCGATTCACGATGTCGCTCGTCCGCCGCGCGGGGGGACCCGCGCGGGTAACGATGATATTGGGTCGTACTATAAAATCACCTTTACGCCCATCACAGATGTCCAAGCTAGAAGATTTAAAACGCGGCGCGACCGTCAAAGGCATTTTGCCGGATTGCCTCGTCACGGTCATCGACGTTCAGTGGTACGGTTCAGCCGCCGTCCAACTCACGTACAAAGATCCACTTGGTAAGCCGAACGTCGTCCTTCTCTACCGCGATAGCGAGCCGACATTAGAAATCGCCGAAACGGGTCGTCCCTGGAGCTTTGACGGCGATGGCAACCTCTTTCGGCTGGTGTCCGAAGCGCTCCGCATCAACCTCGCTCATCTATTCGACCCGCTGCTCGCCATCCACACTTCGATGGTCGATCCGCTGCCGCACCAAATCACCGCCGTATATGGTGAAATGCTGCCCCGTCAACCGCTCCGTTTCTTGCTGGCAGACGACCCCGGCGCAGGCAAGACAATCATGGCCGGTCTCCTGATCAAAGAACTTCTAATCCGTGGCGACCTTCACCGCTGCATGATTGTCTGCCCTGGCAATTTGAGCGAACAATGGCAGGACGAACTCTACCAGCGTTTCCAACTCGATTTCAAAATTCTCACAAATGACGCGCTTGAAGCAGCCCGCACCGGCAACTGGTTTTCCGAAACGCCGCTTGCAATTTGCCGTCTCGACAAGCTCAGCCGTAATGAGGATGTTCAGGACAAACTGGCCAACACGGACTGGGATCTCATAGTCTGCGATGAAGCCCATAAGATGTCGGCCACTTTCTTTGGCAATGAGGTCAAATACACCAAGCGTTACCGCCTAGGTGAACTTCTTGGTCAAATCACCCGCCATCTCTTGCTCATGACGGCTACGCCCCACAACGGCAAGCCAGAAGACTTCCAACTGTTTATGGCGCTTCTTGATAGCGACCGTTTCGAAGGGCGCTCTCGCGATGGAGTTCATCTTGCCGACGCCTCCGACCTAATGCGCCGCCTCGTCAAAGAGCAGTTGTTGAAATTCGACGGCAAGCCGCTTTTCCCCGAGCGTATCGCTAACACCGTCGGTTTTAAGCTTTCCGATGCCGAAACCGCTCTCTACAAGAACGTGACCGATTACGTCCGCGATGAATTCAGTCG
>Ga0182012_10001762_pt1 | contig 23626 bp, 18 predicted proteins | sample 612S2SmetaG_FD_120486 | JGI IMG/M metagenome (GOLD analysis project Ga0182012, IMG submission 120486) | Permafrost microbial communities from Stordalen Mire, Sweden - 612S2S metaG | ecosystem: Environmental > Terrestrial > Soil > Wetlands > Permafrost | place: Sweden: Stordalen | collected... | reverse complement strand
GCTCGCGAAGCGATATTGGCGGCTGCCGTGGTGCAAGCCGCATCCCGGGGCGCCGACCGGGACAATTTGATAGCTCATTACCGCGCCCGTTTGCTGGCCGGTTTTCAACGCCACCTCGAGACTTGTTTGGAGTTCTATCGTACTGGCCATTCCGGAGGCTGGTGGGATGAACAAATCAACGCGACTGAACGTGGACTTGAATGGTGCCGGGCGAAGCGAGCGCTCGCGAGTGAATTCAAATTTCGGCTTAGCGGATTCTCTCTCGAAGCGATTCAGAAATAGACTAAGCATTTTTTCTGGTGTCCGAGTTGAAGACGGGGGCTAGAAGTGATATGCTTTTGGCCTACAAGCATTTTCGGTTTTACGTTCACCCGCCCAGTCGCCATCGCAACCTAGCTGTTGCAGAGTAGCTCTTGAACCCTATCGCAAAACCGCTTTTTCCGTATGCATTCGCGTTGGAGGTACAGCTACATATGACCCCACAAGCTGAAATGACAAATGGCGCGTCTGGCGTTGCTGGCGGTGAAGTGATCCCTCACGAGGAAGTGCGTTCCCAGCTCGATAAAATGCTGTCGAGCCAAACTTTTCGCGCGGCCGAAGGGCAAAAGTCTTTCTTAAAATACGCCGTTGGTGAGGTACTGGCAGGGCGCGGAAGCCACATCAAAGAGTATTTGATCGGCGTGGAAGCTTTTGGCCGAGGAGATTTATTCGACCCCCGCCTTGATCCTATCGTTCGTACACAGGCCCGAAAGTTGCGCGCCCGGTTAGCCAAGTATTACGAAACGGAAGGGCTTAACGACCTCATCAGAATCGAGTTTCCGAAGGGTTCGTACGTCCCATCTTTCACTCGCGCTAGCAGCGTTTCGGAAGCCTCGATGCCGGCTCCAAATACTGCGGATGCCGGCGCTGCCCCGGTAACCTTAGAACAGCCCGCGCCCATTATCCCCAAGCTCGAGGCCTTGGTTGTTCCTACTCCTCTGCCTCTGGCATGGTCTGGCAACTGGAAGGTAAGGGCACTCTTGGGTTTATCTCTTTCTCTGCTACTTGCGACAGCGGTTTTCTATTATTTTCGGCCCGTTTCCGGCGACGGCGTGATGGCTGCCGGATCGTCGATTGCTGTGCTGCCGTTTGTGAATCTTAATGGAGATGGCGCAGCCGAGTTTCTAAGTGACGGTTTGACGGACGATTTGATTGACTCGCTGGGCCAAGTGCCTGGCTTGCGGGTTGTGGCGCGAACCTCTGCTTTTCGCTTTAAGAGGAAGGCAATGAGCGTGCAAGAGATCGGCCAGCAACTCAGGGTTCACGCTATTTTGAAGGGCACTGTTCGTACGTCGGGCAATAATTTACGCATTACCGCACAATTAATCAACGTGGCGGACGGACACCCTCTGTGGTCGGGCAGCTTCGACCACGATACTAACGACGCGCGCGGTATTCAACAGGAAATCTCGTCTGAGGTTGCTAGCGTATTTGGTTCACACTTGCGCCATAAAGGAAATGAGGAAGAGGCGAAGGAAATATCGTCTAACCCGATTTCGGAAAAACAGCATGAAGCTTATCAACATTATTTGAAAGGCTTGTATCTTTGGAACAAGCTAACCGCCGACAGCCAAAAGTTGGCGATTGAATATTTTCAAGAAGCGATCTCGGAAGATCCCTCTTTTGCGAGGGCTTACTCGGCTTTAGCGGACTGTTATGTGATGGCGCCGCAAGTTCTCACTGCGTCGCCGCAGGAGGTTATCCCGAAGATTCGGGCGGCCGCAAACAAAGCCCTTGAGCTGGATAGCTCCCTCGGAGAAGCTCACATTGATTTGGCCATTTGTGCCGAATACGATTTTGATTGGGCGACGGCGGAACGCGAGTTTAAGAAGGGCCTCGATCTGAGCCCTGATAACGCCGTGGGCCACTTGTGGTACGCCAAGTATCTTGGCATCACTGGACGCAAGGCTGAGGTGCTAGCTCAACGAAAAATTGCCACAGATCTCGATCCTGCTTCTGCCTACGCTTTGCAGTCCGTTGGCGGCTACCTTTCCGTGATGGGCCGGTACGATGAGGCGATCGAGCAATTTCGTTGTGCCATGGCGCTTGAGCCTAACTTCGGGCTCACGCATCAGGGATTGGGAGTTGCGTACGTGCTTAAAGGGCAATCTGTTAAAGGCATAGCTGAGCTGCAAACTGCCTTAAAGCTGATGCCGGGTCCGAGGCGGGAGGCGCTTCTGGGATGGGCTTATGGTGTGACTGGTCAGACGGCTGAAGCTCAACGTATTCTGAGTAGTTTTCTATCCCAATCTAATAACGCGGGTTTTCCTGCTCTCGCTGTTGCCCAAGTTTACATCGGTCTCGGAGATCGAAATCGCGCGTTCGAATGGCTGAGCAAGGCTGCCGACCAAAAGGATCTGGATCTAACTCTAAAATGGGACTCGTTCTACGACTCGTTACGTTCTGATTCGCGTTACCAGGCACTTTTGCGGCGATTGAAACTATCTTGACATTTGTCCGTAAAGTGTTGCATAAACAGTTAGCGGTTACTGTAACCTAAAATCCTAAGATGTTGAAAATGAATAGTTTAGCTGGAACTCGAGAAATCTAGCCATTTTGTATGATGCTTGACTGTTTGCACTATAAGGCAGATACTTGATCCACATACGCTGCTTCGTTCGCAGCGGACTATCAGAAGTGGCCATGCCGCGCTGATAGTCCACAAATTTTCTCCACACCCCGTCACTTCCTGGCAACGTTCGCCACCGGAATCTTTTTTCCATGTTCGAGAATGCAACTGTTTGATTGTTTGTTACGCGCGGCGGTTTGCGACAAGTTTCAGTCGCTCCACGCAAGTCGTTATCGAATCAGGAGAAATACTTGGAATTTAGATCCAAACGTGGCTTTGTTTACATTGGGGTGTCGCTGGTGGCTTTGCTGTCTCATACGGCATGGGGTCAATCTACGTTCGGCTCTGTGTTGGGCACTGTGCATGACCCCTCCGGAGCCGTCGTAGCCAACGCCATCGTCACATTTGTCGACACGGGTACTTCCGCGAAGCGCACCACAGTAACCGATCAAACCGGTTCTTATAACGTCACTAATCTTGAACCGGGCACTTACTCAGCTACTATGCAAGCTCCCGGCTTCCAAATTGCCAAGTTCGATTTTGAATTGACCGCTCGGGAAACGTTCAGACTAGACGGGCAGCTCTCGGTTTCTGCGCAGACTCAATCCGTAAACGTGACTGCGGAAGCGGTGCCGGTGATCAATACCGATGTCTCTAACATTGCTGAAACCAAATCAGGTCGTGAATTGGTAGACCTGCCAATCGCGATTGCTACGCGCTCGAGCGGCTCTACCAGCCCGATGTCAACTCTCACGACACAGCCTGGTGTTCAGACAGATGCCAGCGGTAATATCTCGGTCGCGGGCACTAAGCCCACAATGATGCAAATGAGCATCGACGGAATTAGCAGCATGGGCCCCCGCTCGAACGGTCCGCTAACAGAATTGTTCCCATCCTTTAACTCCATAGCTGAGATCCGCGTGAGCGAAGTCAATAACTCTGCTGAATATGGCGGCATCAGCGATATCACGACGATCTCTAAGAGCGGGACAAACACCTTCCATGGCGGTGCTTTTGAAAATCTTCAGAATACTGTCATGAACGCACGCAATCCTTTTAACGCTGTCAAACCAACCGTAAAGATGAATGACTTCGGTGCTTTCGGCGGTGGTCGCATTTGGCGTGATCGAACCTTCTTCTTCGCCGCTTACGAAGGACTTCGCCTCCCCAAGCAAACCACACTAGTAGAAAGCGTTCCATCGCTTGCTCTTCGCTCCGGCGATCTTTCGTCATATTCAAAATCGGTTTACGCTCCTGGTACAGGCGACCCCTATCCAAACAATCAAGTTCCGCTGAGCCAAATCTCGGCCGTTTCACTGAACGCCCTCAAATACCTCTTTCCACTTCCTAACACCGGCTCCTTGAACTCGCTTTCCAATAACTATGTTCTGAACATGCCGACGCCGATATCCAGTGATCAGGCAGACCTCCGGCTCGATCAAAACATCAACTCCAAACAGACGGTGTTTGCCCGAGGTACTTACAAAATTCGCAGCGTAGAAGTGGCTCCTTCCGCTGGCGGATCCTCTTCCCCAACTGGATCCGCACTCCTTGGCCCGTTCTCCACACCTGAAATCGATTTTGGCTTCACCGCTGCGCACAACTACATCATTTCTCCCAGCTTAGTGAACGAAGCGCGTGTTGGCTATAACGGCAACCACACGAAGACAACATTTAATGCCAATCCAAGTCAGGTTGTGAGCGAACTGGGCATCACTGGCATAACCGACTTACCGTCGGGTAACGCGGTTCCGAACTTCAACATCGCTGGATTCCAGCAAACAGGTGGATCTGCCTCTACGGCGGGGCGGAACGGCACGTTCCAAATTCTCGATAACCTCACACTCACCAAGAGTCAACATACCTATAAGTTCGGCGCCGACTATCGATATCTAACGGGCCATTCCGAGAACGTCTATGCCAACTATCGACTCGGGCAGTACAACTTTAATGGCGCTGTTACTGGAGTCATCGGAGCGGCCAATCCCTACATTGGCAACCCTTTCGCATCCTTCTTACTTGGTATCCCGGACAAGACATTCCTCGATTCCGTGGTTCAGGACAAGCTCGATGGCTACGATCCAGCGTACGCATTCTATGCTCAAGATGACTGGAAAGTCACCCCGCGCCTAACCATCAACTATGGCCTGCGCTACGAATTACATCCGAAATTCTTCGACCATGACCTGAATATCTCTAACTTCTTGCCGAACTATCAAACAATTTCCAATGGTCAGTCCACACTCGGTGCGGTAGTGATTCCAAACGGCTCTCAGGGGATTTTGAGTCCCCTCTTCGCTGCTTCCATCGGCCAAACGCCCATTCTGACAGCCTCTCAGGTTGGCCTGCCGCAGAATCTTCATTACACCGACAAAACAGACTTCGCGCCTCGGTTTGGCTTCGCTTGGCGCGCCACCAGCGATGGCAAGACAGTAATTCGTGGTGGTTACGGTCGCTTCATTGAGGTGCCCCTTGGCACGCTGCTCGGGGCTGGCTACGCCATTCACAGTGCGAACCAAGGTTTCTACAACCAGAGCATAGTGAACGGGCAGCCCACTCTTACGTTCCCGTATGCTTTCCCAGCCAATCTCGCTGCGCCTGGAACCCAGTTTTTCCAGCAAGCCAGTGACCTGCACTACCAAGAAGGCGCCGTGCAGCAGTGGAACCTTACCATCGAGCGAGATCTGGGTTTTGGCACCGGACTTCGCGTCTCGTACGATGGGAACCATAGCTCTAACCTGGGTGTCCAGGAAAACCTTGGCGAGCTCGCTCCGAACACGATTGGTTTCGCGGCAGCCAGTAAGTTCTTGACCTACCCGAATTTTGGCGAGGTGGAATCCGAGGTTAATGGTGGCATTCAAAACTACCAAGCTCTCACCTTGGCCGGCAATAAGCGCCTAACGAACGGGTTACAGTTCCTCGCCAGCTATACATTCGCCAAGAATCTCTCCGATGCTCAAAGCTACAATCCCAGTGCTTTCGCAACGGAGGCCGGCGGCATAGCAACCTACTCGGGTAACTTCCGGCTCGATTATGGCAACGTGGCCTTTACACGCCGAAATCGCTTTCTGGCAACGTTCCTTTATCAGTTGCCTTTCGGCAAGAGGGGAATGTACCTTAAAGGCGCGAACGGCTTGGTTGATCGCCTCGTCGGAGGTTGGGAACTAGCGGGCGTGATGCTCTTCCAAACCGGTCCGTTCTTAACGGTAACAGTGCCGGGCGCGGATCCCTCCGGAACCGGTTTCCCACAAATCACGGGAAATGGCCGGGCTGATATCGTTTCCGGCGTTTCCCTGTACCCAGCTCAGCAAAGTATTCACGGATGGCTGAATCCAGCAGCGTTCGCAGTTCCTCCGAATAACATCGGGCGCTTCCCAACGTCTCCCGTCGGTGTTGCCACCGGCCCGGGCACACAATCTGTCTCTGCCTCGCTCATGAAGTCTCTGGCGATTACTGAAAGACTCCGCTTCCAAGTTGGCGGCCAGGCAGCCAATCTGTTTAATCACGCTAATTATGCAACTCCGAATACGACCTTCAACACGTCGGCATTCGGCACGATCTCCAACGTTCAGTCGGCTGAGGGTGCAGGGCCGCGGACAATCCAGGTCACTGCCCGCTTTACGTTTTAACGAAAAGAAAGGAAACTAATAGATGCTTTCTCCCAAAAAGTTGACGTTCTTAATGCTATTAACCGCGGTTGGAGCTCTTGCCCTCCGCGCTCAAAATTCGAGCGAAGGTATTCGCATCGACGATCAGCTAACCATTACGAAGTGCGGCGGCTGTCACCAGCGCGATGCCAACGGCATGATGCGCCGTCTTTCTTACATCAGGACAAGCCCAGAAGTTTGGGAGCAGGCCATCAAGCGCATGGTGCGTTTGAATGGACTAACTATCAAGCCGGAAGAAGCGCGCGAGATTCTGAAGTATCTGAGCAAGAACAATGGTCTTGCTCCAGAAGAAGCGAAACCGGTTTTTTGGGAAGCTGAGCATTTAATGTCGCGCGACCAAAGCGATAAGGTGCCTGCAGACGAACTTCAGCATACCTGTAACTATTGCCACACGATTGGCCGCGTTCTCACGCAACGACGCACAAAGGAAGATTATGACAAGCTAATCGCGATGCATATAGGTCTCTTCCCTGGCGCTGAAAACACCTTGCGCCCTCATCGTGCGCATGGGCCAGCTGAAGAAGCTCCTTATACGATTGCTGGAACTGGAATGCCTTATGTTGTTCCGCCTGGAAGCCAGGGTCCGATCACGCCGAGATTAGCCGACGCTCGCATGGAAAATAAGTATCCGGCCGACATCGCTGTTGAATACCTCAGCAAGATGCAGCCTCTATTGACTCCTGAGTGGGCGTCGTGGAAGGCGGTAATGCATACTCCGAAGTTAGAAGGTAAGTACTTGTTGACTGGCTACCAAATTGGTAAGGGGCGAGTTTATGGCACCGTGACGATTGAACCTGGCAAGGAAGCCGATGAATTCGTTACGAAGACTGAGCTCTTTTACGCCACCACCGGCATCACTCTTTCGCGGACGGGTAAGAGCGTTGTTTATACGGGTTACAGTTGGCGCGGTCGCAGTTCGGGTGGCGAAAAAGAACCACCTAGTGCTGACCCCGGTACGCATCCCGCCGAATGGCGAGAGGCCCTGCTGGTTTCCCGAGATGGGAACTCTTTAGAGGGTAGATTTTTTTGGGGCGGTTATCAGGAATTCGGCATCGAGGCTCACCTCACTCGGATTACCACTCAGCCTCTGGTCGCGGGCGCGAGCATTTACGCTGTAAAGTCGCCATCGACGACAGAGGTTAAAGTGTACGGAGCAAATTTCCCCGCAGACTTGAAGCCCGCCGATTTCGATTTAGGCACCGGCATCAAGGTTACGAAACTTATCAAGCACGATGCCTCCGTCGCTACTGTCGAAGTCCAGGTTGACAGCGGTCTCCCAACGGGTATCCGCGATATTTCCGTGAAGCACGCAACTGCTGAACGTGCGCTCGCGGTATACGATAAGATCGCTTACATCAAAGTCACTCCCGATGCCGATATGGCGAGATTGGGCGGAGGTATCGCCGCGAAACAGTTTGCCCAGTTTGAAGCTATTGCTTACGCAGCGGGTCCCGACGGCAAGGCGGAAACGGCCGATGACATTCCTCTTGGTCCAGTTACAGCGCGCTGGGGCTTGGAAGAATTTGTCTCCACACCGGGGGACGATGACATCAAGTATGTCGGTAAGCTGAATGACTCCGGCTTGTTTACTCCGAACATCGAGGGTCCTAACCCTGAACGGAAAAAGCAGGCTAACAATTATCCGACAAACAACTGGGGCGACGTTTGGGTGGCTGCCACCTACACATCCCCTGAGGGCAAAGAATTGAAAGCACGTTCTTACTTAGTTGTTACCATTCCTACTTATGTTCGTTGGGATCAACCCGAGGTGGGCCAATGAGCGCGGTTGCTGAGCCAATCACTGGCCTGGTTCCTTACAAACTTAGGGAGTTTCATCCCTTCGAGAGTGCCGGCACAGAATTCCTATATCTCGTTCCGAGCGGAGCGATCTTCGCTCTGGATAAAATCGGGCGCGAGATTGTGGCGGAGTTAAGCGAGAGCCCCTGTTCCAAGGAAGAACTCTTCGGGCGGCTTCTTCGGCGAGGGCATAGCCCGAGTGACGCCGCAGTCGCCATCACTGAACTCGAACAAGCTGATGTGATCTCGCTTGGCGAGTTCCGCGCCGAACAGCCAAAGCTGCCAGGCAAAACCTTTCCGCTGCAGCGCATAGTACTGAATGTAACCAACCAGTGCAATTTGGCTTGTGGTTACTGCTATGAGTACAGCGAAGACAAGATCAGCAACACCGTTGGCAAGCCCAAGTACATGGATAATTCCGTGGCCGAAGCTGCCATCGATATGTTGATTAAGGAATCAGCGGAACGTCCGGCCATTCACGTTACGTTCTTTGGGGGAGAGACCCTGATGAACTTCCCCTTGCTCAAACAGTCTGTGGACTACGCCAAGAAAAAATGCGCGGAGGTCAACAAGAATGTCGAATTCAGTCTGACCACTAACGCCACTCTTCTGACTGAGCCTATCGCTGACTTTCTCTCCGAACATCGTATCGGCGTAACGGTTAGCATTGATGGCGACAAAGAGCTCAACGACAAGATGCGTATCTTCCACGATGGCCGTGGAAGCTACGAAGTCATTGTGCCGAAAATTCAGATGCTGTTGAAGCGCCACCGCACCAACTCTATTGGCGCGCGTGTCACTCTCAGTTCGGGTGTCCAACATGTCAAGCGCATTTATGATCACCTGACGCAAGAAGTAGGTTTTGACGCTGTGGGTTTCTCTCCGGCGACTGCAAATCCTAATCGGCTCTACTCTTTGGGCCCACAAAAGATGGGTAACGTCTTGGAGGGTTTTGAAGAGTTGGCGTGGATCTACCGCGATTATGCCGTCGCTGGAAAGCAGCACGGTTTTACTAACGCTAATGACACGCTGAAAGAACTCCACTCCGGCATGAGCAAGGCTTATCCATGCGGAGCTGGTCTGGGATTGTTGGGAGTCGGCACAGCGGGCGATGTTAGCCTTTGTCATCGCTTTGTCGATTCACCAGTGGGCAAAATGGGTCACGTGCAGAATGGCGGCGTTGATCATGATGCTCGCAACAATTTCCTTCAGACTCACCATCTCGGCGCTCGATACGACTGCCACACTTGTTGGGCTCGTCCCACTTGTGCGGGCGGTTGCTATCACGAGGCCTTTATTCACTTCGGCAACACGTCCGCCGCGAATTTGCATTATTGCGACTGGATTCGAGGCTGGAATGATCTCTGTTTGCGGATTTACGGCGAAATTAGCGTCAAGAATCCGTCGTTCTTGGACCGTTTCAACGAAAACTAACTAACTAAGGAGCTAGTTAATGAACTCAATGAGAGCAGTAAATCGCAAAGCTAAAAAGCTTGAAAAGTCTGTAGAATCGGCCACGGGTGACGTGCTCGCCCTACAGAAAAGAGGGGGCGAAGGCAAAATCTACTATCCAATGGGGTGTACGCTGAACTTCACTCCTGGCTGGGAAATTGACGCGTCTGGTGGTACTGCCGGACTTTGCCAACCTGTGGAACGAGATCTGTTCGATTGCCATCTCGGTTGCGGATGGCCAGCACAGGTTCCCGACCACCTCAACAACGCAGTTGACTGGACCGATAAGTGCGCCTCTGCTGCGAACGATTGGCGCAAGGTTGACATCGTATTCCCGTAGTCTCGAGGCCTAATCAATCATGAAGACACTCGCAATCGTCTTGATCGCTTTCGGCGCGAGCATTGCCGCGTCGGCCCAGACCACTTCAGCCGGTCATCTGATGTACATTGGCACGCTCGACAAAAAGCTGCTGGTGTTCGATGAGGATCGCGAGGAAGTGGTTGGCGAAATCCCGCTGGGCGGTATACCTAGGTCTACCGCCCTGTCCGCTGACAAAAAGAAGCTCTACATCTTCACCACCAAAATGAACTTCGAGGTTGTTGACCTTGAAGCTCGGAAGGTGACTGGTTCCTTCGAATTGTCAGACGCTCGCAGCCGCGTCCGCCTCGGCGGCGGTGGGGGCCCTGACCGTATCAACATTGGGGCCAATGCACGTTATTCCGGTATTGCGGTCGACCCTCAAGGTCATTATCTTTACACCACCATGCGTGTGGTCTTAAAAGATATCGATCAATATCGCATCGAAGATCCCAAGTTTGTAGCGATTGATTTGCAGGACATGAAGATCGCGAAGACATGGTCATTCCCGAAGGAATTAGATCAGGGCTTTGGCTTTAATGCCACTTTCAAGGTTTCGCCCGACGGGAAACTGTTGTATGTTTTCCAAGACGACATCCTGATTTTTGATCTCAATGACTTCAAACTAGTTGACACTATCGCTCTCGCGAAGCCTGCGTCACCGGGCGCCACGCCGTACCGCTTGGCTGAAACCGGCGACACTTTTGATTCGCCCGACACCGTAACCTCAGTCTTCACTTCGGTAGACCAAGTTGTCCACAAGGGCACACTGGGAATGGCCTCGATGAATCTGACTACTCGCAAGGTTGAGTATTTCCCGATCGGGCCGCTGCTCCCGATGATGGGCTTCCTGCTTTCGCCCGATCACAAATACGGTTATTCGGTAATGCCCATGAATTCGGGTGCTAACCGAACAACAGAATGGTGGGTTTGGGATATTGCTACGCACAGTGTTATCAAGAAGAAGGAGTTCGAAAGTCGTCCGACATTCAGGTTCGCTGTCGGGGGTGATGGAACCAAGCTCTATATGTACGGAGCCGGTTCAACTCTCGAAATCTTCGATGCCAAGACGCTTGAATCAAAGAAAGTCGTCTATTTGAATAAAGACACAACGACGAATCTGATCATGGCGAGCCGCTAATATAGGGCTTGACTCAACAACACATGACGGAGGAAGTTTCCCATGGCCACTAGCGGCGCCTTACCCGCGAAATCACCGAGACCATGGCGTGATTTCCTCCGTATTAAACCTTTTCTTCGGCCCTACGCTCCGCAACTGCTGTTTATGTTGTTTATCAGCTTGTTTGGGAGTTTGATGGGGCTAGCTCAACCATACCTTTCCAAGTACCTGGTCGATAGTGCACTTTTGCGTCGCGACATGCACGCGCTCTGGTTGGCCGCTTTAATGATGTTTGTTGCCACGGCTGCGGGCTTTGGGCTCAGCTATATTTCCGGATATGGGTATATGCGCCTCTCGGCATCTATGTTGTTCGAGATGCGCCTGGCTGTTTATCGCCACCTCCATACACTGTCTCCGCGCTTCTACGCGCGCGCTCGACTGGGTGATCTAGTCTCACGGCTTAATAGCGACGTGGCTGAAGTTCAGCGTATATCTGCCGATTCTTTTCTCAGCTTCCTCACCAACTTAGTTTTTATCTTCGGAAGCTTGGGGATGATGATCTTGCTGAGTTGGAAATTGTTTGTGCTGGGAGTCATTCTCATTCCCGTGGCGGTTGCGCTCTTCCGCTATTATCAGATTCGAATTACTAAGCTCGCGCTCGAACTGCGCGAACACAGCGCTGGGATTGGCACTCTATTCGTAGAAACACTAATAGGCATGCGGTTGCTTGCCTGTTTCAATGCGAGTGAATACGAGCTTGAGCGCTTTCGTCAGCGCAACGATACGTTCGTATCCTGCCTTATGCGCTTCCAGGCAACGTCACTTCTTGGCCGGACCTTGCCAGGTACGGTGTTTACCACGGCCACCATCGTGGTGTTTCTGTACGGCGGACAGCAGATCATCCTTGGCCACATGAGCATCGGCACGTTAGTCGCGTTCATGGCGTATCATGCGCGGCTACTCTCTCCCGTGCAAAGCTTGCTGGGTCTGTCGGGGGCCTTGGCGACGGCAAAGGTGTCACTCGGGCGGGTGCTGGAGTTGCTCGATACGCCTGCGGAAGTGATCGAGTCTCCTAATCCACTGCCGGTTCCAAGCCTGCGCCATGGCATCGAGTTCCGTGATGTCACGTTGATTCACGACGGGCGAACGGTGCTCGACAATGTCTCTTTCACCCTTTCAGCGGGTTATTTTTCGGTAATTTGCGGACCAAGCGGATCCGGCAAGTCCACCATTGCAGACTTGCTGGTTCGCTTGCTTGATCCGAATTCCGGCAAAGTCTTGATTGACGGTGTAGATTTGCGGGATGTGCGTCTCAAGGAACTCCGTAACGCGGTAGTCCTGATAGAGCAGTCGCCACATTTGCTTCAGGGCACCTTGCTCGAAAATATTACTTATGCGAAGAGCGGAATCTCTCGGGCAGAAGTTGTGAGAGCGGCGGAAGCGGCGGGCTTGAAAGATTTGCTGGAGAGGCTTCCTTTGGGCCTCGATACCATCACGGGCGAGCGTGGTCTCACGCTTTCTGCGGGCGAGCGTCAACGCGTCGCTATTGCAAGGGCGTTTCTGGCTAACCCCGATGTACTGATTCTGGATGAGCCTAGCGCCGCACTTGACCCGGGGCTCGAACGCGATTTGCTTGAGAGTCTCCGTCGAAACTTTGTCGGAAAGACGCTCATAGCTATTACTCATAAGCCTCTGCTCGCGTCGGTGGCTGATCAGGTGCTGAACATCGAGCAAGGGCGAGTGGTGGAAAGCGGAGTCTCCGCTTGACGGCGCCAGCCCTTGTTGAGCAGTCGATCACCATCGCCGTGATTGATAGCGGCGTTAATGTCAACCATCCTCACATTTGCGCTCCTACTCACGGGGTTTTGTTGAACAGTGGCGACGCGATTTATGATTCTTTCGAAGACACGGTAGGCCATGGAACTGCTGTGATGGCCGCCATTCAGGAAAAAGTCCCGGATGCCGAATACTTTGCGGTGAAGCTGTTTGGCAGTACGCTGCGAGCTAGCAGTGCTCAATTGATGAAAGCCATCGAATGGGCTATTGAGAGACGGATAGCGGTGGTTAATCTGAGTTTGGGAACTCCCAATTTCGATTTTCGCGAACCTATGAAGGCGCTGGTTGAGCGGGCGCGTGAGTCCGATGTCATCTTGGTGGCGGCTCGGAATGCCGGACCGAATATGCCCGTCCTGCCCGGCAGTTTGGATGGCGTGATCAGCGTTGATGTGGATTGGAATATCCCGCGCGATCAGTATAGGGTTGAACACAATGTCTTCTTTGCCTCAGGCTATCCGCGCTCGTTACCGGGCGTTCCGCCGGGCCGCAATCTGAACGGCGTGAGTTTTGCCGTTGCGAACATGACTGCTTTTGTGGCCCGAGTTTGTAAGAAATTAGTTTCACGCAAGTTCCAGGAAGTCCATGATTTGCTTGCCACCGAGGCTTCGATTTGATTATGAAATTTGTTATCACATTCCTGCTTCTTTTGAATTCTGCGATTCCCGCGTCACAGTTGCCATTCACCGTCGAAGCCTGTGAAGACGCAAGTAGCCAATTCCCGGGCGCTCCTCACGTCCAGTCGTTTGCATTTGGTCAATGGCAGGGCCGCTGGGTTTTTATCGGAGGCCGCATTGCCGGGTATCACAGTGTTGGCGGTGGCTCGGCCGAGTTTCTCCAGAAAGACGCGAATCAGGACGTGTGGATGGTTGATACGACCGTTCAGCCTGCGCGTACTTACCATGCGCCCCTGGCTCTGTTGCCCGCGAAACTAACAGCGGTGAAAGATCAGTGGAGCTCTGCTGGATTGCTTTACGCCCAAGACGGGTCTAAGCTTTACATTGCCGGCGGTTACGGAATTGACCACGAGGGCAAATGGGTTACTTTCCCCTTGATCTCACAAGTCGATTTGCCCGAGTTGGTTGAGGGCGTGATGAAAGGACAGGTTCCGGCCGCCAGCATCACCTTCGCTTCTTCCCCGCTTGTGCAATCAGCAGGCGGAGAACTCATTAAACTCCCTGGTAATCATTTTTACCTGGTCATGGGGCATGTGTTCATGGGCAGTTACACCGCGTTCGAAGGCCAAGGCGAAAAGAATCGTGGTGAGGTGTCTCAGGCCTATCTGAACGAGATCCGGGAACTCAAAGTGGATTGCGGCCCAAATAATGGCTTGACGGTTCAGTTAGTAAAGGCCTACAAGGACGATCAAGAATTCCATCGGCGGGACTTGAATGCGGTCGAGTTTATGTCGCCGAAAGGTTTAGGGATCGCGGCGTATGGTGGTGTGTTTACGCCCGACACGCAATTGGGCTACAGCAAGCCTATCTATCTGATGCCGGGCAGCACGCCGCAAATCGACTCCAGTTTCGAGCAGAGAATGAATGCGTATGTTTGTCCGAGGCTTTTGATGTACGACAAAACCACTCAAACCATGCATACAACGCTATTCGGGGGTATTAGTCGCTATTCGTGGGATATCGCTAAGCATAGCTTTGTGGCAAACCCAATGGTGGGTGACAAGACCGCAGCTGCCTATCTTGACGGTATGCAGTGGAGTGATCAGGTCTCAACAATTAGCAGAACAATGGAACCTGGCAAGGAGCAAACGCGAGAGATAGTACAGGCTAGTTCGTTGCCGGCGTTTCTGGGTGCGGATGGCATATTCATCCCCCTGAGCGACATTCCGCGCGCGCAAAGCGGTACCCAAATACTCGACCTTGCTAGTTTGCCGCAGGGTAGGACGTTAGTAGGCTACATCTACGGTGGCATTCACGCCTTTCCCTACCAGTTCCCTTACAACAAAGGCGCTGCGTCTTATAACTCTGGCGCAACGCCTTCTAAACCGAGCGAGATGATTCTGAAAGTTTACGTGCAACGGTAGCTTTACTTAAGAGTCGCCTCAATTGCGCTTATGACTTCGGATGAATCGGGTTCGACTGCTGAATCGAAACGGGCCGTGATTTTGCCATTGCGATCAACCAGGAACTTGGTGAAGTTCCAACCGATGTCGCCGCTGTGTTCCGGATCTGTTTTCTTGTCAGTTAGGAATTGATATAGCGGCGCTTGGTCTCCACCTTTTACGGAGATCTTCGAAAACATTGGAAAAGTTACGTTGTACGTGCGCGTGCAAAATGCCTGAATTTCAGCATTCGTTCCGGGCTCTTGACCCATGAAATTATTTGCCGGAAAGCCAAGTATCACGAAGCCTTTGGACTCGTATTTCTTGTAGAGGGCTTCCAGCCCTTTGTACTGCGGAGTGTAGCCACAACGGCTGGCTACGTTTACCAACAGCACTACCTTCCCTTTGTACTGCGATAGAGATACCGGCTGGCCAGTGATGGAATTCAGGGTGAAATCGTAAATACTAGAGGCGGCGAAGCTTGAAACTGCCGCTAACGACATGGAAAGAATTAGTTTATTTAGCATCACCTATTATGATGCCCTAATCGTCAGAAGCAAATTAATTTCTAAATTCCTGAAGATCGCTATTTCTTCGCCTAACGCTTGGATTGAGAAGCTGCCGCTGCACGCGCTGCGGGCCTGTTTAGCGGGACGAAGGCCTTAAGCTGTGGCACTTCATCCACTGGTCGGGCCGGACGCCACAGATAGGTGCGGGGTTCGGACGAACTCCACGGCCAGCGGTAATATCGGTACGAACAGACCCTGCAACGCATCGGACGTGCACGCAAAATCACAAAAATAAAATCCCACAGCTTGGGTGCGGAACGGCGAACTCTCTTCGAATGACACAGCGGGCACATCGCACGACCTCTGCGATATCAGTGCTTTTGAAGCTGTTTAGTTCAGCGTCAGGATTTTCCCAGGTCGCGAACCGAATTGAAAATGAGCACTGCGGTCAAGACTATCATGATCACTGCTGTCGACCATGCGATCCAATTTTGCCAGGCTTTATTTTTGAAGTTGCCCATGAGTCGCGGTCTGTTTACCAAGAGAAGCATGTAGACCACGACAAACGGCAGCAACACGCCGTTTGCTACCTGCGAAAACAAGATTAGCTTTAGCAATGGTAGCTTTGGGATTAACACCACCGCTGCGCCGCCAAAAACCAAGAATGTGTAGAGCCAATAAAAAATTGGCGCTTCGGAGAAGTGTTTGTCCACTCCCGATTCGAAACCGAGACCTTCGCATATGTTGTAGGACGTTGCCAAGGGCAATATGGCAGCGGAGAGCAACGAAGCGTTAATCAAGCCAATGGCGAATAAGAGCGAAGCGAACTTACCGGCAAACGGCGCCAGCGCTAAGGCGGCCTGCGCGACATCGGTAATTTCGGGATGAGCCGAGTGAAAGATCGTAGCGCCGCAGGCCACGACAATAAAAAATGCGATCACGTCGGTAACAACGCAGCCGACGATAACATCCAGTCGGCACAAGCCATAGTGGCGGGTATCTACGCCCTTCTCCACAACAGCGGCTTGCAAATAGAACTGCATCCAGGGAGTGATGGTTGTGCCAATCAGGCCGACGATCATGACCAGATATTCGGGGTCGTTGCTTAGCGTTGGTAACACCATTTGCTTTAACGCGAGATCCCAGTCGGGCTTTGCAAAGAATGCGGACACGGGATACGCGAAGTAGATGAGAGAGGCAACGATCAGAACGCGTTCAACCGGTTTGTAACGTCCCCGCACAATCAGAGTCCATACCAGGGCAGCGCCAATCGGAACCACGATATACTTACTAACACCGAAGATTGCCATGCCGGACGCCAGTCCCGCGAATTCGGCAACAATATTGAAGAAGTCTGCGATGCCGAGAACCAGCATCGTGAAGAAAGTCGCGCGGAGGCCGAACTCTTCGCGAATTAAGTCGGACAAGCCTTTGCCCGTAACAGCGCCCATGCGCGCAGCCATTTCCTGGACCACAATTAGTGCAATCGTCGTGGGAATCAGTGTCCACAAGAGTTGGTAGCCAAACTTAGCTCCGGCCTGCGAATAGGTCAGAATTCCGCCAGGGTCGTTGTCCACGTTGGCGGTAATAAAGCCTGGGCCTAGGACCGCCAGAAACGACATCAGGCGAACGCCAACCAAGGTAAGCGGAGATCTTCTTCGAACAGCAGTTTGGCTCATGTAGTCAAATGGTCAATCTCTTATTGTTAACCAGTCTAGTTTTTCCTATTGAGTTCAGTTAAATAAAATGGCGCGAATCAAGCTTTGTTTTTTATGGCATTTGCATCAGCCGTTCTACCGGGATTTGGTAAGCGGCGAATATCGTTTACCATGGGCGAGGCTGCACGCCTTAAAAGACTACTACGGCATGGTGAAAATACTCGATGAGTTCCCTGACGTGCGCCAAACGTTTAACTTGGTCCCATCGTTACTTGTACAACTCGAAGAGTATGCCTCCGGCAAGGCGCGCGACCGTTTTCTTAATGTGGCCTTGAAAGATGCGGAAGCGCTGAGCGTAGAGGAAAAAGAATTTCTGCTCAGCTTCTGCTTTCAGGCGAACGAAGAACGGGTGATTTGCCGCTATCCCCGTTATGCGGAATTACTCGGACATGTGCGCCAAAATGGCCAGATTCCTGGCCGAGCGGTACAGGCTCTGACCACGCCGATGATTCGAGATCTGCAGATTCTGTCGGAGCTGGCTTGGTTCGATGAAGAATATTTGAAGAAGGATGACGAAATCCGGTCGTTAAAGAACAAGGGCCGCGGTTATACCCCAGAAGATCAGCAAACTGTCGGACGCAAAGAAAAAGAACTTCTGGGAAAGGTTTTGCCTGCTTATCGAGATGCTGCCAATCGGGGGCAAATTGAGGTTTCCACGTCGCCGTTCTACCACCCGATTCTGCCTTTAATCTGCGATTCGAACATCGCCGATGTCTCGCATCCCTATGTGGACCTTCCTGCGCGCTTTGCCTATCCAGGTGACGCGGCTATTCAGTTGTCGGAGGCAAAGAGCTATCTAGAACACTCAATTGGATTGACAGTAGGTGGATTGTGGCCGCCAGAAGGAGCTGTGTCAGACGAAGTATTCGCTGCGGCGGTTGAGGCTGGATTTAAATGGACTGCGACCGACGAAGGGGTGCTGGAACGAAGCCTTGGCCACCCATTACAGGCTGAGCAGAAGTATACGCCCTATCTTTGGAAGCGAGATAACAGCAATATTCATGTGATATTTCGCGACCGCCGGTTGTGTGATCTGATCGGCGTTGTCTATGCTCGCATGAACCCTGAAGCAGCGGCAGATCATTTCATTCGCGAATTGCATAACGTGAGTGGGGGCGGCTCAGCCATTGTACCGGTCATTTTGGACGGAGAGAACGCTTGGGAACACTATGCCGACAATGGACGCCCCTTTCTGCGTGCATTGTATGAGCGCATTTCCGCAGATGCGGAGGTAGAAGCGGTCACTATTACGCAAGCGCTAGAAGAAGCGAGGTCACTGCCGACCCTGCAACGAGTTTTCCCAGGATCATGGATAGACGGAAACTTCGATATCTGGATCGGGGCTGCGGAGGATAACGCTGCTTGGGAGTTGTTGCTTCGAGCGCGCCGTAGGTTCGATCAGGTAACGAGCGCAACTGTGCGAAACCGCCTACTGGCCTGGGAAGAATTAATGATTGCTGAAGGTAGCGATTGGTGCTGGTGGTATGGACCCGAGCACTCCGCTGAAAGCCGAATCGAATTCGACCGGCTGTTTCGTGAACACCTTGCCAATGTCTACCGCTTACTTGGCGATAGTGTCCCAGCAGAACTTTCATGCAGTTTGCTGAAGCCGCATGAGCCCGAACACCGGGCCCCGAGCGGGATGATTCAACCGGTGATTGATGGCAAACAGACGTCGTATATGGAGTGGACTAATGCGGGCCGCTATCGCGCTGTTCATAGATCCGGGCCGATTCACGCCAAACGTTCGCCAATTGGGCAGTTGCTTTATGGCAGCGACGGGAACAACCTTTTCCTGTGCCTTGCCCAGTGCAATGCTTCGCAATTGACAATAACGCTTCGGAATAGTAGCGGCGAACGGTTCGTGATCGAAGTGGGTAGATCGCTCACTTCGACATTGCCTGAAGGCGCAGTGGAAGCGGCAATCCAAGACTTGTGCGAGGTTCGTGTCTCCCTCGCATCGTTAAAGGCCAAGGCAGGGAGTCAATTGTTTATCAGGATCGATGTAAGCAGCGACGGTCTGACCATGGGGTCGTTGCCAAGCTATGGGGAACTGGAACTGAAGCAGATCGCCATGGCGGCTTATACCTACTGAATGATAGTGCCAACAGCAGTTGTTCCAATGGAGAAAAGTCTACTTGGAAAGAGGGGCAGTGTCGGCGTAAGTTGGAGAGAAATCTTAATGGTGATTGTGCTGCCTGGGGTGTTATTAGGCGACCATGTTGTGGAAATTGTCGTGCCGCCTGAAGGCGCCCCCCACAAGAGGGGAGTAATGAGGTTGGAAATGTCAGTTGCCGTGCATTTATAGGTTGCCGTTGAGCCATGTACCACCGCATATCGAACGGCAACGCGGCTGGCATAAGTGGCGTTATTGAACGCAAAGAGCAGGATCGACATTTGAACAAATCCAAAGACGATCATAAGGAAGATGGACATGACCATGGCGTACTCCACCAGGGCCGAGCCCTTTTCTGTGCACCCGCAATTTTTAGGAGAGGAGATCATTGCACGCGCAGGACGCAAATCCCGCGCAATGGGATCGTGAGAGGCAGGCCAGTGTATTTGAAGAGCAGTGAGGCTGTCGCTGTGGTTACGACTTGTACATAGACAACGGGTATGCCATAAGTTGCACAAGTGGAAGTGCAACTGACGGACGCTCCGCCTGCTGAACAAGCGCACCATTTTGTGGCGACGGCGCTAAAGCCGGAGATGCCCGGCGCGGCGTTCGTCGCAATGGTTTGCATCGCCGTGAAGCTCGAAGAGTTGCCCGAGATGGCACCATATTGAGCACCGGCATACGCCGCGTCACTGACCACCATGGATTGCTGTATCACTAAAGAGAAATCTATTACACCGAGCAATAGCAGCATCAACACCGTGAACAGCAGCGCCAATTCAACGAGCGCACTGCCACGCTGCCGGAAATGTTGGTTCCGAGTTAACACCTCAATGGAGATATCGGAGACAGGATGGCGGAGCTTTAGGCTGGTGTGTGGGGAGAGGCGGTAGATCGGATTCGGAAAAGATAATACGAGATTTCAATAGGTGGTTTTGCTTTTCTTTGAGATCACCTGCCTATATTTTTGAGGTTTATTTCGGAAGCATCGGCCTTAGAAATTTCATGCGCGTCTTTCAACCACTTTTCTGCATTTTGCAGATCGCCCATTTCGAAATAAATCGTACCAAGCATGAAATAGGGCTCCGCTTGATATGGCTTTACAGTTCCCGACGCGAACAACTCCTTCATTAGCGCCTCGCCCTTCTCATAGTTCTGAGTGTCTCGATAGAGAGCCGCCAAGGCTAGCGCGTACATCTTGCTGGCATCCCAGTCAAACTTAGGTTCCGGTAGGCGCGCCCAAGCATTTTCCGCCAGCTCTAGTCCGGTATCAAAATCGCCTGCTTCAACCGTTGCCTTGGCAGTTCGGTACACAGCGTTGAGTTCGACTAATAGTATGAGATCCAAGTCTTGCATAAAGGGGAAGAAATCAGTACTCTGATCTGAACACCCCTAGGATATGGCTTTTTCTTGCGATATTCTTCAACTACTTCACAGGACAATAGCAAATCAATCTACGCAACTTCGATGTTGCGGTCCGGAAAATTGCATGCAGGATGTATTTGTCCTGATTCCAACTTCGAAAGAAGTAGCTTTGGTCTGTAGTTGCGCCGGTTCCTCTCGTCGGCGCAGAGACCTTTGCCTCGACCATCACGTCGGTATCCGAAAAAGAAAGTAGAAACGGTAGCTGGCCTTCGAATGCGACTGCGGCGTCCTCGCCATCAGCAAAGTATGTGATGGCGGAGAAGACAAATTCTGATCCAAGGCTTTCGAACCCATGGAGTAGATGTGCAGTTTTGAATTCAAGTGTTACGCCGCAAACTTCTTTCAAATCGATTCTGCGCGTGTCAACAAGTTCCCTGGTTCTGTTGCGAGAAGGCACAACGCCGATTTCAACTGGTTGCCACAGTGAGCTGACATCTACGTTTCTCCTGTAAAAGAAATCACCGACTTCGGAAGATGATAAGGGCTTGCCGAGTACTTGGGAGAGCACTGGCCAGGAGAAGTTGTCAGAATTCATAGTCCGCGTTTTTCCTAGAACTTAGAAATCTTGTGGGATGCCGAACGCCAAGATCAAAATTCCTTGGTTCTTAGAATAGGTAAGGTGAATCGACCTGCCATTCGTCAGCCATTTTTCAGCGACAATTCTGCCGTTCTTCTCTCTTTTCCAAGACGGCTCACCTAGCTTTGCCGCTACCTCCGCCCTTCCATCCGTGAACAGCACTCCTGCGGGCAACTCGCCCGAGAACTGACTGTATCCGGCGTGGCCTTCAGAGTAATAAAAGCAAGTAGTTAGTATCGGCCCATCACTCTGTCGATCAGAGTAGAGCGGATTTAATATTCGAGATGGGTCTTTCAATAGGAGGCAGAATCCTAGAGCTGGTCGTTCTACGTAGACACCTCCGCTGTCAGGATTTGTCTCTAGTGGTCCAATAGCCTGGAGATCATCGAGAAGAGCCTGCAAGTGAGGGTCGTTCATGTCCTTCCCTAACAGCTTGTCGATCTCCTGGGTGAACTGTTTAATCATAATATCGCGCAATCGTGACAGAATTAGTTGCTCTCACCACAATCCAGTTGGTTGCTCAACCAGTCGTCATAATCGGTGTTGGTCTTACTCTTGATTTGCTGCGCGGCTGATTTGTGTTTGGAGTTCGCCGTACTGATCCACTTTACCTTTGCGCTCCTGAAGTGGCTTCTTGATGCCCTTCGCTGTTTTCTCCTTGGTCTTAAGCAACGCCTCCTTGAACGCTGGACTATCAATCGCGGCCGCGCTGCGTTGCCACCAATCTCAAACGCCTTCTTCATCAGCTCGGCGATCGCGAACGAAAACAACTTGGCTGCGGCATTGATGTCGGAGTCGATGGAGACAGCCCGATCATCTCCCGCTTACCATGACAGCGCCAATACCCACGTACTTGGCCACGTCGCCCAGCATTGGGACAATACCGTTAGTCGCAGCAATTCTAGATCTGCTTCTTCACACGGCGGTTGAATCTCGTATCCTTGTGCATTCTTTTGTCTAACAACCTGGGTGAGTATATTAGGAGTTTGTCGCTCATTTTGAGGTGGCCTGGTCTCTCAGATTTGCGTGAAGCTATTGTGGTGTGGGACGGATAAACATACCCCTGTGGAACCGAAAAGTCAGGGCTCAAGTTGATTTGCTTGAAGCGGCATTGGTCATCGGTCCGTTCAATGCCCTATTTCTTGGTCGCTTTATCCGCGGTATGGTAAACCGCACAGATTGAGTAGTCGAGGTGATGCCCGGCAGTCCTCGAAAGTAACGAGGTTGCAGGGCGCTTGCACCTAGTATCCTTTTGACTCCTTGCTTGGGCAATCCGAATTGAGAATTTCATAAACAGAAGTAGTTACCGACAGGGGATCAGGTTGACTGTCTTTGAAGTGTCGCGATCATTTGCTTTAGATCAACGATGTCGCCCAGTTCGTCGGAGCCTTTGATCGGGTACCTGCTGAGCAGGAAATCATGCGCCCTTTGGGTATCGTTTGGATTAAAGGATTCGGCCTTAGTGGCCTCGGCCAGGATCCACCCGACAAACTCTTCTGTGACCTCCTCAATGCCTTCTGGTAAGACCACTACCCCGCTAGCCCGGTAAGCTTGCCAAGCAGTATAAGTTATTGCGCCGCCGATCACATTGTATGCGGCATCGGTTGCCTTGGGATCGCGCGAATCCACGTATATGAAAATCCCTTCGTCGTTTTCATCCAGTAAAAGGCTGTTTAGTTGCTCGCCATCGACAGGTTCGCCTTTTAGCCAAACAGAAGCCATTCCAAGAGCTCGCTCCGCAATTTTACGTCCTTGCTCGTCGGCATCCAGGTCATTAAGCAATGAATCAGCAAGATAAATAACAAATGCGACTCGGGCTTTAATGGTTAGCCGAGTAAAGCCTTTAACTTTCAGAGTCATGGTTGCACCGCACACCCAAGACGCACGCATATGTTTCGTTGCAATCCTAGGCTGTAGGGGGTCGGATGTCCAGAACGTCTCAGCGGAGGTAAAGCACCGCGATTCCCAATCCCGCCGCACTGGCATCTCGGAAAAAGTCCTTCAGCTTTCGATAGTACGGGATTAAGAGACAGTCGTGTTTATCACCACCGACATCCCACCAATTATCTGGCGGGACTGACTCTTCCGAAAGATCTTCAGGTTCGTACCAATCAATGAACTTCTCCATGGTCACTTTTTGAAGTTTTTGGTCCAAGACTCGGACCAAGTCAGGGGACAGAAATCGTCTTGAGGCGAAGCCTTGTTCGCGAAGCATAGGTTGGCCGCCCATGAAGATATTTTCGTATCCCTCTTCATTCCAGGTGATGTCTAAGCGGAGCGCTTCTTCTCTGGTAATTCGAGGCTCGGCCGACAACACGTAGTGCAAGCCGGGCCAAGCTTGATCCAGGTCGAGAACTTGCTTTCCCATCTGTCTAATCGCCGTCAG
>Ga0182012_10001761_pt1 | contig 23627 bp, 23 predicted proteins | sample 612S2SmetaG_FD_120486 | JGI IMG/M metagenome (GOLD analysis project Ga0182012, IMG submission 120486) | Permafrost microbial communities from Stordalen Mire, Sweden - 612S2S metaG | ecosystem: Environmental > Terrestrial > Soil > Wetlands > Permafrost | place: Sweden: Stordalen | collected... | reverse complement strand
TCGCGGCCAGAAGTTCATAGCCGGACGTATCGATCGGTGTGACATAGTAGGCCACCGCGGGATCGGCTGGCCCGCCGGCGACCGGAATGATGTTGTCGGTGATGTCGGCACCCAGCATCCCGGTCGCAATCGCCGACGGCGAATCGAACAGGCTGGTGCCGTAATAGGACGCGTCCAGTCCGGTGTACAGCAGCGCCGAACTCACCTCATAGGGCTGTGTCGTATCGCTGCTGGTCAGATCGAATTCGGCTGCCAGCGCGCCGCCCGGCACCGGATAGACATACCCGGCCGAACCCGCGAGCTGAGTGCCTGACGGGTTCTGCTGGTTGTTCATGCCCTGGCCCTTTTCGAGCTCCGACGCCGTGGCCTTCGCCATGCCGTTGGTGTTGCCGATGCGCCGCCAGTTCTGCACCGATCCGGCGGCCTTGGTGATGGCGAACGAGAAATTGGCCACCGCCATGCCGGCCGTCGTCGGCACGTTGACCACGAACGTGCCGTTGTTGCCGACTTTACCAGTCGCGAAGTCGCACTGTCGCTGGCCAGTGATCAGCCCAAGGCAGACCGAGTAGCTGGCGCCGGCCGGCAGTCCCGACACGGACAACGACTTGCTGCCGCTGGGCTGGAAGAAGGTGGTGATATTGGCATTGTCGGCCCATGCGGCAATGCTGGCCGATCCGCACATCAGACCGGTCAGGACGAGGGTGCGCCAGCACCCGGGAAGTCGTGGCGGCCTTAGCCACACATGGACTTTGGCAACGCGTCTGATCGTCCTGATCCTGGCAAACATGGCGTGACATCACCTCCGCATGAAGAACACCTTTTGCTTTGCACTGTATTGAACGCCCGCCTGAAGATCGGCGACCGGACAACACGTCACGGTTTCAGGCGCGCCCAGAATGACGGAGTCGATCTCGGCTGGAGGGCCCAGTAACACGCGCATGACAATATCCTGGACAAGATAATGCACAGTCGCGCCGGTTGCCTGCACAGTGAAGGACTGTGCCTGCGGGTCTGTTCCGTCAATACGCTCTGGCCGCATGGCCAGTATCCAACGGTCACGGTGCAGGAACATACAACCGCGCGGGCATTCCGCAAAGAGAAAAGTGTCTACTTGACAATGAAATGCGTTTTGTCAAAGGGCCAGCAGCGGTCGAACGTTCGGTGCGACGGCTGCAACGCCCAACGTTCGCGCCTACGACAATCCCGCCACGAACCGCGACCAGAGAACGGGCAGGGTCGCGCCGTAGGCGGCGGGCACGGCATCCTTGAACGGCCGGGCGTCCTCGATGGCCTGCAACATGGCGGCAAACGCAGCCGGATCGGTATCGTGCAGCCAGGTAACGAACAGGCCGGCCTGCCGATAGGCCATTTCAATGCGTTGCGCATCGCGGGGAATGCGCGGTTCCCGCTCGAACTCGACGGCGGACAAATGCAGCCACGACCCGGTGTCGTTTACGGTGATGCGGTCGTCCGGCAGGATCGCCTCGCGTGCCGCCGCGGCGCTGACGTCCTCTGCACCGCCGCCGTCCGAGACCATAACGGCGAGGCCTTCCTTGAACCAGTTCGGCAGGTGAACCGTCGCGAGCGTGCCAATCCAGCCGGCCAGATGGGCATGCGACAGCTCATGCGTCAGAATCCGCTGCAACCGCTGCGGCTGCTTCGAAAAGAGCCTCGGTGAGAGGGTGACGCGGCCCATGAATGTCACGCCGGCGACGCCTGGCGAGCCGGTGCCGTTCGCCGCCGCAAACGAATCGGGCGACACATAAACGCCGACGATCACCGGATGCGCAAACGTCCGGCCCTGTTCGGCGGCAACCCGATCGAGGGCGGCCGGCAGGATCGCGGCCACACGGCGGGCCTGCTCCAACGCCCCAGGTTCATAATGAATCGAAGGATTTTCGGGCAGTGCGGGCAGGCCTTCCGGATTGTTCCACAGCGCCGAGGCGAAATGGCTCCAGGGCGGCACCGCGGCGGCGGCGGCGCCCGCGCAGAGGCCAAGGGCAAGGATCACGCTTGCAACGATCCGGAACCAGAGAGCCATAGTGGAACCTTCGAGATGATCGCCCTGCACTGCCGCGGTCAATACACCCGGATCAGTGAGACAACAAACGCCACCCTCGCCCGCCACGCGTGACAGGAACCCGGCACTCCGGTAAAATCGCGGCCAAATGACCACGCAGCCCAGCCGCGCGGGACAAAGGAAACGACGCATGAGCATCACCATCACCGAACTGACGCCGGGTTTTGCCGGCGAAGTGTCCGGCCTCGACATCACCCAGCCGCTGATGCACGCGCAGGCGGCCGCACTGGAAGCCGGGATGGATCGTTACGGTGTGCTGGTCTATCACGATCAGCGATTCACCGATGACCAGCAGAAGGCGTTCAGCCTGAACTTCGGCCCGCTGGAACAGACCGAGGGCGGCAACGTCACCAAGGCCGCCGATCGCCGGCTGGACCCCGGCATGGCGGATGTGTCCAACCTCGGCGCCGACCACAAGCCGCTGGCGCGCGACGACCGCCGCCGTTTGTTCAATCTTGGCAACCAACTCTGGCACTCCGACAGTTCATTCCGAGCGGTGCCGGCGAAATATTCGTTACTTTCGGCGCGAACGGTGGTGGACCGCGGCGGGAATACCGAGTTCGCCGATATGCGCGCCGCTTACGACGCGTTGGACGACCGCACAAAGGGCGAAATCGAAGATTTGGTCTGTGAACATTCCCTGATATACTCCCGCGGCGCGCTTGGTTTTACCGAACTTTCGGATGAGGAAAAGCGGATTTTCCATCCGGTCAAGCAACGTCTTGTCCGCACCCATCCGGTCACCGGACGAAAATCGCTTTATCTGTCTTCGCATATCGGCACCATCCTCGGCTGGCCGGTGCCGGAGGCGCGCGCCTTCATCCGCGACCTGACGGAACATGCCACCCAGGCGCGCTTCACCTACGTGCACAGATGGCGACCGTTCGACCTGGTGATGTGGGACAACCGCACGACGATGCACCGCGTCCGCCGCTTCGACGAGACGCAGGTGCGCGACATGCGCCGCACCACCGTCGCCGGCAACGCCGCCACCATCGAACAAAGGGCCGCGTGATGACACAGCGCTGGAAACGCCGCCCCGAAGGCTCAACCTGGGGCGATTTCGGACCGGACGATCAACTCGGCCGGCTGAACCTCGTGACGCCGGAAAAGGTGCTGCAGGGCATCGCCGAGGTGAAAATCGGCAAGAATTTCTGTCTGTCCCTGCCGCTGGATTACCCGGGCGGCGCGATCCTCAGTCCGCGGCGCCATCCGCCGGTGCTGCGGCCGACCCAGCGGGATGGCAGGCCGCTGATGAACTTTCCGTTGCGCTGCGTCGATCCGACCGCGCTCGACATCGTCTGCGACGATCAGGTTGTGCTGACGCTGCAATACTCGACGCAATGGGACACGCTGGCGCATGTCGGGCAGATGTTCGACGCCGACGGCGACGGCGTTGCCGAGGACGTGTTCTACAACGGGTACCGCGCCGGCACCGACATCGTGGGCCCGTCGCTGTATGACGCGAAGGGCAACGAAACGCCGACCAACGAAGTGTCGGGCGCCCGGCGCCTTGGCGTCGAGAACATGGCGGTGTCGTGCGTGCAGGGCCGAGCGGTGATGATCGACCTGGAAGCGCATTTCGGCCGCTCCGGCAAGATCGTTGGCTATGCGGACCTGATGGAGGTGCTCGACAAGGACCAGGTCGTCGTCGAGCCGGGCGATTTCGTCTGTATCCGTTCGGGTTTTGCGCAATTGCTGCTGGAAATGAAGAAGCAGCCCGACACGAAAGTGCTGTTCTCGACGACCTCGGCGCTGGACGGACGCGATGCGCGGTTGCAGCAATGGGTTACCGACACCGGCGTGGTCGCGCTGCTGGCGGACAACTACGCGGTGGAGGCGGTCCCGGCGCGGCCCTGCCTGGACGACCATTGCGCAACGCTGCCGCTGCATGCGCACTGCCTGTTCAAGCTGGGCGTCTACCTGGGCGAGATGTGGTACCTGACCGAACTGGCGGACTGGCTGCGGGCGAACGGGCGCAACCGGTTCCTGCTGACTGCCCCGCCGCTGCGCCTGCCCGGCGCGGTGGGATCGCCGGCGACGCCGGTGGCGACGGTTTAGCTGGCGCCGTCGGACAGGTCGGCGGATTTGGCGCGCAGGCTTTCCACCAGAGCCTGCGGTCCACCGCGCGTCAGCAGCCGGCGGAAATCCGATCGCTGCACGGCGACCCGGCTGATCGAGCCGTCCGCCAGCACATCCACCGCTCGCCAGCCGGACCCGATCTGGCGCATCACATAATCGAGTTCATGGCTGTCGCCGGATTTCGGCACGATCTGGGTCTGCACCACCTGCTCCTCGCCGACCGCGCGCAGACTGGGCGAGATGACGAATTGCTGGCCGTCAAAGTCGTTAAAATTGTTGACGTATGTAGCGACGGTGTAGCGACGGAACGCATCCGTCAGCGTGGTCTGCTGGTCGGGCGGCAGGGTGGACCAGGACGGTCCGATCGATTCCTGCAAAATCGCAGCGAGATCAAAGGTCTCGTCGATCATCGGGGCCAGCATGTCATAGCGTGTGGCGAACGGCGTGCCGGGGCCGGCCTTCATCACTTTCAGCAAGCCGTCCACCAGTTGCTGGACCGGCGCGACGACCGCGGCCGAATCGAGCGCGCGCGCCGGCAGCGTCGCGCCCATCAATATCGCCGCGGTCGCGGCAATCAGGCTCCGGCGGTGCCAAAATAATGTCTCCATTCAAGCAATCCTCTACCCGATTCCTGCATCGTCAACACCCGAAGTGGGGGTGCTGGCTGACATCATCCAGATACATAGGAGGTGTTGGCTTGGATGTATGCTTTCGGGTTGTTATCGGCTCACGCTCTCGTGTCCGTGTAACATCCATGGCAGACCCAGGTTCATTGGGCTGATGCAAGATCACGCGTTGGCTGGCGGGAGATTGGAATTTGACGATCACGACCAAGGCGTTGCGCCTGGCGGATGCTATTGCTTCGGCCCTGGGCCTGCTGGACGCGCAGCTGACGCCCGACAAGCTGATACAGATCGCCCGCCGGCAAACCGGGCTGGACGATTTCGGCGACACCGCCTTCCTTGGCCCGCTGACCCGCCTGCTGGATTCCTGTTCCGCCGAATCGGCGCTGAGCATTGTCGGGCGTAGCGCCACGCGGTGGGATATCGTGCGGTTCCTGTCCAATTTGCTGATCGTGCAGGATGCGTCGAACCGCAGCGCCGCGCTGGGTGCGGCGCCGATCCGCCAGCCGGTGTTCATCACCGGCCTGCCCCGCAGCGGCACCACCTTCCTGCACCGGCTGATGCTGATCGATCCGGCAAACCGAGCACCGACGGTGTGGGAGACGATCTACCCCTCGCCGGCGACGGGCACGCGCGAGCAGCGGATCGCGCGCGTGGCGCGGCAGTTGAAGGCGTTCGAGTGGCTGGCGCCCGAGTTTCGGTCGCTGCATCCGCTGGAGGCGACGTCGCCGCAGGAATGCAGCGAGATCACCGCGCACGTGTTCCGCAGCCTGCGCTTTGACACGAATTACCATGTGCCGTCCTACCGCAACTGGCTGGACGCCGATGTGGTGCGGCATTTGCCGGCGTACCGGTTCCACAAGCGGTTCCTGCAGATGCTGCAGCAGCAGGATGGGGCTGCCGAACCGCGCTGGGTGCTGAAATGCCCGGAGCATCTGTTTGCGCTGGAGGCCATTCGCGCGGTCTATCCGGATGCCAGGCTAGTCTTCGTCCACCGCGACCCGGTCAAGGTGCTGCTTTCACAGGCTCGGTTGACCGAGGTGCTGCGCCGGCCGTTCACTCGCCGGCTGGACCCGAAAACACTGGGGCCGGATGAGAGCCGGCGCTGGCTGGACGGCACGCGGCGGATGCTGACGGTGGGCGACGATGCGGGGTTCCCGGCGCCGGTCTGCCATGTGCATCACATGGACCTGGTCAGCGATCCGGCGAGCACGGTGGAGGGCGTGTACCGGCATTTCGGGATGACTCCGCCGCCGCAGATGGCCACGGCGATCGAGACGTATGTGACCGAGCGTCCGAACGGCGGGTACGGGGAGCACAGCTACGATTTCGAGGATCACGGGCTGAATGAGGCCGAGGAGCGGGCGAAGTTCCGGCCCTATATGGTGCGGTTCGGCGTTACCGCGGAAACCGCGCCGCGGCGGCGGGATGTGGCGGCGCCGGAGCGTGTGTCGCGCGGGGAGCGGACATTACTGTCGTGATGTTGTCGTTCGGGCGCGCGCATGACTGCGGACCGCCAGCAGATGGGACGGCGTGCTCTGTAACCGGATTTTGTAGCGAATCCGGGCTATCCAAGGTGGAGAACGGGGGCGTCAATTCTTCTTCTCGTCGCGAGAATATTACCATAGTCCAGTCCGCCAATGAACATATCCACCGGCACCTCCAGAAGCAGGCTTTCCCCGTATAAATCTTCTACAATTTGAGTCTTGTTCATCGGCCTCACCAGGTACGACCGATAACCAATGGTCGCAAAATAGGCCCGCAACGGCTGATCCTGATGCTTCTCCACCCCTCGGATTTCATTGTTCACTTCAAATGCTACATTTTCAGGCATAACATCTCTGAAAAAATTCCGACCACCCCGGATGACCGCTGCCTCGAATCCTTCGACGTCGATTTTCACGACTCGCACCTGGCTGAACTTGAGCCGGTTGTGGAGGGCATCCAGGGTCGTTGAAAAGACGGAAATTTTCCGTCCCCCGATATCAGCGAGGGATGAAAGCCCCTCGTCGTGATCACATATCGAAAACTCGACGAGCTGCTCCTGATCGGAAATCGCACAATTGAATGCTGTCATGTTCCGATAGGAATTAATTTGGATGGAACTTAACATTACGCCGAATATGTCTGGACGGGCCTCGAACGAATAAATATTCCCGGTGTCACCAACAATCTGACGTGCCATGAGTGAATAGTAACCAATATGGCTGCCAATATCTATAAATGTATCTCCCGGCAGCAAGAACTGTGTTAATACGGTCGTGAAAGGCACATCGCATACTTCATTCCGAACCATGAAGGAATGGATGAATCTGTTGGTTGAATGCGATAAATCAAATGCCATCTTGAAAGGTCTTTGGCCGGGCACCTTTTCACCGAATTCTATATAGGTAAGATTGTCCATCAACGCTCCATCTCATTCTGGCCCCCAACCCTCTCGCCCGTTGCCTGGCTGGCGCTGATCTCGATCTCTGAGGCCACTCGGCCGCGTGCGACATGAACGATCGCCATACCATTGAATGGTTAATGAAAGGTGAACCGGCCAAAGGATGGACCTTCGTCGAGATCGCTCTTCGTCAATTAGGTTTCGTTATCTGATGAAGACGCTGACCACACAGTCCTGAATTGCTGGCGAGCGATGCGACGAACCCGATCCCCTCAACGCTGCCAGAAATACTTGCCCGATTCGTCGCGTGCCTCGGACGGGCTGACACCGATATCCCGCAGATCGCGCGGCGACAGGCGGGCGATCAGCCGGCGGGTGCGGGCGCGTTCCAGGGCGCGCTGGATCATCGGCCACACACCGCGGCCGGTCCGCCGCGGCCCTGGCGTCGCGTCCCACGGCAACCGCGCCGCTTCCGCCACGGCGGCGGCGGCCGAGATGCCGATATCGGCACGCTCGCGCGGGGTCAGCCGCAGCAGCTCCTTGCGGGTCTGGTATGCACGCAGCATCAGGCGCAGCGTCGCCACCATATCCAAAGCACCGGACCGGCCGGCGTACGGCCGAACCGAGGTGAAACGGGTGATCATGATGTCGGACATCGGCCTGGTTCCTGAACGGATGGTTGGGACGGCGATATGGGGGCGCCGCCCGAAGCAGGGAAACGAATTGCCTTGATAGTTTCCATCAAATAGATTGATGAGCATGTCGACCAACAGACCCTCGATGCCGACCTCTTGCGCGCCTTCCTGCTGATCGCCGAGGGCCACTCCTTCACCCAGGCGGCCGATGCGCTGGGCCGGACGCAGTCGGCGGTCTCGATGCAGATCCGCCGGTTGGAGGAAATCCTCGGCCATAGTGTGCTCAGCCGCGGCAAGGGCGGCGGGATCGCGCTGACCCCGCACGGCGAATTCCTGCTGGGGCGGGCGCGGCAGATCCTGGCGCTGCACGAGGAAGTGATGACGACATTCCGAGCGCCGGCGATTTCTGGGGTGGTGCGGCTGGGGACGCCGGATGACTACGCGCTGTCACACATTCCCGGCGTGCTGCGACGCTTCGCCGAGACCCACCCGGCGGTGCAGGTGGATGTGCTGTGCAGTTCCTCGACGCATCTGGTGGAGCAGTTGAAGGCCGGCGAACTGGACCTGACGCTGGTCTCGGACGGCATCCAGCCGCGCCACTGGCCTTCGGTGGCGCTGTGGCGAGGTCCGCTGCGCTGGATCACCGCGACGCGGTATGCGCCGCACCGGCAGGATCCGCTGCCGCTCGCTTTGGCGCACGACGCCTGCGGCTGGCGGGCGGCGGCGCTGGAGGCGCTGAACCGGGCGGGCATCCGGCATCGGATCGCCTATCTGTCGGGGACGCAGGTGGGGACTCATGCGCCGGTGCTGGCCGGGCTGGCGGTGACGGTGTCGGCGCTGACCGTGCTGCCGGAGGGGGTGCGGCCGATGCGGCCCGAGGAGGGCCTGCCGCCACTGCCGGATTTCGGCATCGTGATGCTGAAGGGGCGGCACCCGGCGCAGCCAGTCACCGACGCTCTGGCGGCGCATATCGAGGAGCGGTTCCGGCTGGATTTCGCCGGGCGGGTGGCGGCTTAGCCGGAGGAAAACTCCTGGCAATCGACGTCGAGGCGCCGCCGAACGGTGCCATGTGAAGGATGACTGTCGCACGGAGTGAGCTGGAGTGGTTGCACATCAGCGGGTTCAGTGTTGCACCGATGATCTGCAAAGAGATGCCCAATGTGTGAGCTACAACACTTCGCCGGGGGTGGGAGAGGTCTAATAGTGTCCTGCCCAGATGGCGAAAACCACTTGCAGTGAGGTGTGCCGTGTCAAGAGATACCTTCGCGCTCTATCCGATTCAGAATCCTTCTCCCCATACCAGTTTGAGCGCTGATGACTTGCCTGCAAGGGGCGCATTCCGGTGAAGGACATTCAGGAAACGACATCGAAGGGGAGGCCGGTACCATGACGCTTCAGGTTTATGGCCCTCGCGCACAGGCGTTCGTCGATCTCCTGGCGCAATTCACCGGGCTACGGCTGGTGCGCACCGGCGAAGCGGTCAGCGTTTCGCGGGATACACTGCTCAACCCCTACGAATCGGAAACACTGCAGGATCTTGTCTTCGACATCGTCAGCGGCGCGGCCGTGGTTCGCATCGCGGCGTTCTCGACGACACCCGGCGTCGGCTTTTCCGGCGACTGGTTCTTTCCCAATCCCGGTATTCATTATCCGCAGCGGTCGGTATTCGTGAGCGATGTGGCGCGTGCGGCCGGCATGTCACCGATCCTGGGCCGGGCCATCATGGGCCACATCCTGCGGGAATATTTCGGTGCGGCACGGCCACCTGGCCAAGTTGCGGGGGCGGCATTCGCCACCTATCACGTGCCCGCCATCCTCACGGAAGCTCAGATCGCGAGCGATCTGACCGGCCAGCCCATTTGGACGGGCGCAACGCGGCCATGGGAGCATACGTATGGGCATATCAACGTCCGCTCCTATGGCCCGGGCCTCAAGTTCCAGTTGGTGATGTCTGCCACCGGCGAGTTGACACAGGTGATCCAGCCAACGGGCATTTAGCTGAAATGCGGCATTGTGGAGCCGGCTTGACTTGCACCTTCCGACCTCCCTCTTTACGGAGTTGCAGTGTCGGCAACGCTGATAACGAACCTACGACCGTGTTTTAGCCGCAGCCACGCAGCGTCAGCCGGACCTTCGTCGCATGATCCGGTTGTGTCGTCACAATACCGATCGGCAGCACCGGCCGTGTATCCACACGGGTAATCCGAAACCGCCCGATCAGCGCCGCCAGCACCAAAATCGCCTCGGTCATGGCGAACTGCGCCCCGACGCAGACCCGCGGCCCCGCACCGAACGGCATGAACGAGAACCGCGCCGGCGGCGGCTGGTCCGGCATGAACCGCGCCGGCCGAAACACATCCGGCTCCGCCCACAGTTTGTGGTGCCGGTGCAGCACCCACGGCGCGATCATGATCAGCGTCCCACGCTTCATCTCAAGCGCGCCGATCCGCTCCGCCCCGATCGCCTGCCGCACGATGGTGAAGGCGGGCGGAAACAGCCGCAGCGTCTCATTCACCACCGCCCGCGTGCGGTCCAGCTTGCCCGCCGTCACCGAGGCCGTTTCGGCGTCGATCACCGTCGCCGCGGCCTCCTCCGCGAGCCAGTCCTGTTCCTCCGGCGCCTCGGCCAGCATGATCAGCGTCCAGAACAACGTCACCGCGGTCGTTTCATGCCCGGCGAGGATCAGCGTCGCCACCTGGTCGCGCAACTGCGCCGGCGAAAACCCGGCACCGGTTTCCGGGTCGCGCGCCGCGCGCAGCAGATCGAACAGGTCGCGCGGGGTTTCGGGAGGCGGCGTCGCCATTCGCGCTGCCAGAATCGTCTCCATCAGCACCATCCAGCGCTTGCGGAAGCGGTTGCGCCCGAGGTCGGCCGGCGTCGGGATGGACGGCGGCAGCAGCATGTCCAGCATTCGCGGCGCCGCGTATTTCTCGGCGAATTCGGTCATCATCCGGCGCATGGCGGGGCCGAACTGGTCCGCCTCCAGCGAGAACATCGAGCGCGCGGCGATATCGAGCGCCAGGCTCTGCATCGTCGCCAGCAGATCGATCGGCTCCCCGCCGCGCAGCGCCAGCCGGTTCAGCGCGGCGTCGGTGGTGGTGGCGATGTGCCGCGCCAGCATCGGCATCATGCGCGGCGCCAGGGCCGGGGCGATGGTGCGGCGCTGCAGCTTCCAGTCGTCGCCCTCGCTGAGCAGCAACCCCTCGCCGGTGACCGGGCGCAGGATTCGGATCGTGGCGGGGGAGCGGCGATAATTGCCCGGATTGGCGACCAGCACGTGGTGGATGGCGTCCGGCGTGTTGAGCAGGAAATTGGTGCGACCGAGGAAGCTGCGCACGCTGCTGTCCTCGTGGTAGGCGGCGGCGGGCCACATGGTCAGCGCGTTGGTGCGGATCGCGCGCAGGAAGCTGCGCAGCGGCAGCGGCGCCTCGGGGGCGGCAGGGACGGGCGGACGCAAGGGCATGGCGTGAGTATAGCCGCCCTGCCCCGCACCGCCTATGCCCGGATTGCAGCTATATCCTCCCCCTGGGTGACGCGGCCGCCCACCCTATATAAAGTGGCTTGAAACAACGGGGAGCGAGAGACCCATGAGCGTGACACAGGAAACCGCCACCTTGGGCGGCGGATGCTTCTGGTGCCTGGAAGCCGTGTTCAAGGAACTGCGCGGCGTCACCTGGGTGATGTCCGGCTATGCCGCCGGGCACGTGCCGAACCCCAGCTACCAGGCGGTCTGCACCGGGCGCACCGGCCATGCCGAGGTGGTGCAGGTGAAGTTCGACCCGAACGAACTGGCGTACGCCGACCTGCTGCGGGTGTTCTTCACCATTCACGACCCCACCACCAAGGACCGCCAGGGCAATGATGTCGGGCCACAGTACCGCTCGATCATCCTCACCCACTCCGACGCCCAGGCCGAAACCGCTCGGGCCGTCATCAAGGAGATCACCGACGCGAAACTGTATCCCGGCAAGCTGGTCACCCAGATTGAGCCGCTGACGGTGTTCTATGAGGCCGAAGCGGAACACCACGACTACTTCGCCCGCAACCCCTGGAGCGGCTATTGCCAGGTGGTGGTGGCGCCGAAAGTTGTGAAATTCCGCAAGACGTTTGCCGATCGGGTGAAGCGCGAGGCGGCGGAGTAGTCGTGCACTCCATCAGGTTACTGTGAACGGCAACAGGGAAGAACTGATCAATCCACCGTTGGCAGCCGCAAAAATGAACCGTTCGCAAGACGCTAAACTACTTGCGGCGGCCAACGTGGTAGGGAAAGCGGTAGCGGCCGCTTGGATGATGCGAGTAACAACCTCCACTTGAACACTTTTTGCTTCCGAACGTCTCAACCCGGCGGTTGTCCGGGGCGCGGGCAGGCGCAGGTGCTGCCGATAGCAGAAAAATCGAGACGACAGCCACCGCCATTGCGATTTTCGCCATACACTCTCCTACCGCACGCCGAACATCAGCCGGATTCAAAGCTGGCAGCCTCGCGCATCCCTGCCCACAGCGGGCGTCGCGGCCCGCAGCCGGGCGACAAAGCGACGGCGTACGGTATCAGTGCGCGGCGAACTGAAGACTAGAGGGCCGGGAAACGCCTTTGCGCGATTCCCAGTTGTTCAGAAACAGCGACGCCACTTCTGGCGAATCGATAATAGTTACATTCTCGGCGTTCCGGTGTTCCGCCCGCGCGGAGTAATTGTAGGAACCTCCGATCACTAGATGGCCGTCGACAACAATTATTTTGTTGTGGGCGATGGCTACGCTGTCATCGATCCAGGTCGGGATGTTCGCGCCAGCCGTGAAGCGGGCGCCCCCGGCATGCGTGGCGTGGCCCGCGGTCCTGTCGCCGTCCGGCCTGTCGTCTGTCCTGTCGAGAATCGCCTGAACGTCCACACCTCGCGAACGAGCCTCGGCCAGAGCCTGCAAGATGGTGGGCGATGTGAAGCTATACGCTTGAACCCTGATGAATTTGGTGGCGCCAGTGATCGCTCCGACGATGACAACGTCACACGCCTGCTGCGGGACAAAACAGACTGATACTTGTGCCATCACCGGGCTATGTGGTTGCGACCCTTCAAGAACGTCCGGTTGCATGCCGCGACGTCCCGCAGCGCTTGCGGGGGAAGTTGCTGCGGCAAACACAACCGAATAGATCGCGAGCAAGTACGCTGTCCGAGCATAACGCATTTCAGGCCTCGTCGGAAAACGGTGCAGGAACTTCACGTTAGCACAGTATTCCACAAAATTCGGCATGATTTCTTTTGGCGAGAACCCAGAAATTTCACAACTTATGCGTGTTTTGTCGGAAAAGTGATCGCTCATCAGCCGGGTGACGAGGCTCCCGCGCCGGCCCCAACCCAGGCTCCAGGACCAACCAGCCCCTCGAAATGTATTCTATCAGGATACCGCCAATGATGCCGCAGGGATTGGGTCAACAGGACAGGCCTCTGAAAGGGAGCTAGCGGGCTAATACGTCCTCGCAAACCCGAGCCTCCCCGAAATCTGTGCCCTCAACCAGATAGATCCGGGCTAATCACCCTGTTCAACCCACGAGCCACGCCACCGCCGCGACGCGCGTAGGGCTGACCCGGACGCGGGCAAGCGGCTCACTGACGGATCGAATCGACCGTGACACCGGCCACCACCGCAATGCCAGCGGCGCTCCGGCGCAAAAGCAGAAACGTCCTCACGCCTGGCCAGCGCCTGGCAGTTCCCGTTGGGGTGGCAGCCTCGGGACACTGTCCCCATGACAGGTACGCAGGAAAACGGCTACGTCTCGTGACCTGAACCCCACCGGCCGCACCAGGAATCGCCATGGCACAAATTTTCATCACTGGATCGTCCGACGGGCTCGGCCTGATGGCGGGGCGCCTGCTGGCCGAACAGGGCCACTCGGTCACCCTGCATGTGCGCGATCAGGCGCGGGCCGACGCAACCCGAACCGCGCTGCCGCAAGCCGCGTCCGTTCTCACCGGCGATCTTTCGACGATCGCCGCCATGCGCGACGTCGCCGATCAGGCAAACCAGTGCGGACGCTTCGACGCGGTGATCCACAATGTTGGCATCGGCTACCGCGAGACGAACCGCATCCAGACCGAGGACGGCCTGTGCCAGCTTTGGGCGGTCAACGTGCTGGCGCCGTACGTGCTGACCGCGCTGATGCGCAGGCCCGGGCGGCTGGTCTATCTCAGCTCCGGCATGCACACCGGCGGCAGCCCGAAGCTGCACGACCCGCAATGGGCCAACCGAAGGTGGAACGGCAGCCAGGCCTACTCGGACACCAAGCTGCACGACGTGCTGCTGGCGTTTGGCGTCGCCCGGCGCTGGCCCGATGTGCTGTCGAATGCGCTCGCCCCGGGATGGGTGCCGACGCGGATGGGCGGTCCGAGCGCCACCGATGACATCGAGCAGGGCCATCTCACGCAGGCCTGGCTGGCGGTCAGCGACGACCCTGACGCGCAGGTGACCGGCGGCTATTTCTACCACCAGCGCCGCCGCGACACCCATCCGGCCGCACGGGATCCTGCGCTGCAGGACCGCCTGCTGGAGTACTGCCACTCCGTGTCCGGCGTCGCGCTGACCTGACGCGCCGGGACCGCACCCCTACCCCAGGCCCGGCAGGAACATGAACGCATCCGCCTCGGCGCGCACTCGCCCGACATGCGGCGCGCCGAAATGCGCGGGCAGCAGCAGATGACCGTGCGCCGCGCTTTCGCCCAGCAGCCGCCGGCGCGATGCCCGAGCGGCTGACGGGTCCTCGCAGAAGCCGCTGTTGACGTCGGGATAGCAGCACTGGATCGGATTGTGCATCGCGTCGCCGATGAACAGCCCGGTGGTGCCGCCGCTGCGCGCCCTGATCATCGCGTGGCCGGCGGTATGGCCGTGCGTCGGCTCGACGGTCAGGCTGTCATCGAGGCAGTAGCCATCGTCCACCAGATGCATCAGTCCGGCCTCGACGACCGGCAGCACGCTGTCCTGGATCACCGCGCGGCCCATGTCGGGTGCGGCGGCGCCGGTCCAGTGCTCGAACTCGCGCCGCCCGAACAGGTACCGAGCGCGCGGGAAGGTCGGCACCCAACGCCCATTTTCCAGCCGCGTGTTCCACCCGACATGGTCCACGTGCAGATGCGTGCACATGACGAAATCGACCTGCTCCGGCGCGACGCCGGCGGCGGCGAGACGGTCCAGCCACGGCACGTTCAACTGATTGAAGCGGGGAAACTCTGGCCGGTCCTTGTGGTTGCCGACGCATGTGTCGATCAGCACGATATGGTGCGGCGTGCGGACCAGCCAGGAATGGATGCTGGAGACGAAGGCATTCAGTGCGGGGTCGTAGTAGCGCGGCACCATCCAGTCGCGATGCCGCTCCAGCGCGTCCGGGGGCAGGTCCGGCAGCAGCATCTGCGGCGGAAAACCGGGCCCGTGGCTTTCCTCGATGCGCTGCACCTCCAGGTTGCCGATCGCGATTCGAGCCGGGTCCATCGCCGTGTGCCTCCTGCTTGTCGGGCCGCAGGAAAACACGCCGCCGTGCCGCGGTCCAGGCGGTGTTACGGCTGATTGACGCCGGCCAGCGCCGGCTCTAACGAACGGACAAAAGGGAGACCCGCCCATGGACCTGAATTTCACCCCCGAAGAGATCGCTTTCCGCGAGGAAGCGCGCAGCTTCTTCCGCACGGCCGTGCCGGAATCGATCCGAGCGAAGGTCGCCGAAGGGGAGGGTTTGACGCGCGACGACATGATCACGTCGCAGCGCATTCTGAACAAGCGCGGCTGGGCGACGGTGAACTGGCCGGTGGAATGGGGCGGGCAGGACTGGACGCCGATCCAGGTCTATCTCTACCAGGACGAGATGCAACTGGCGAACGTGCCGGCACCGATCGCCTTCAACGTGTCGATGGTAGGGCCGGTGATCGCCCAGTTCGGCAGCCAGGAGATCAAGGAACGCTTCCTGCCCGCCACTGCCAATGTGGACATTTTCTGGTGCCAGGGATTCTCGGAACCCGGGTCGGGGTCGGATCTGGCGTCGCTGCGCACCAAGGCGGAGAAGACGGGCGGCAAATATATCATCAACGGGCAGAAGACCTGGACCACGCTGGCGCAGTATGCGGACTGGATTTTCTGTCTGTGCCGCACCGATCCCACAGCCAAGGCGCAAGAGGGGATTTCGTTCATCCTGGTGGACATGAAGACGCCCGGCATCACGGTGCGGCCGATCGTCACCATCGACGGCGGCCATGAAGTGAACGAGGTGTTCTTCGACAACGTCGAAGTCCCCCTCGAGAACCTCGTGGGCGAGGAAAACAAAGGCTGGGACTACGCCAAATTCCTCCTCGGCAACGAACGCACCGGCATCGCCCGGGTCGGCACATCGAAGGCGAAGGTCGCCCGCATCAAGGAACTCGCCGCGCTGGAATTCGCCGGCGAACGGCCGCTGATCGAAAGCCCCCGCTTCCGGGAGAAGCTGGCAGCGGTCGAGGTGGAGCTGAAGGCGCTGGAAATGACCCAGCTTCGGGTGGTGTCGGACGAACGCAAGCTGGCGAAGGGACGGCAAAACCCGGCGTCGTCGATCCTGAAGCTGAAAGGATCGGTGATCCAGCAGCAACTGACCGAACTGCTGATGGAGGTCGTCGGGCCCTACGTGATGCCGTACCAGCGCGATTTCGACGGCAACAACGAGCCGGTGATCGGCCCCGAATATGCCACCGAGGCGGCGCCGATGTATTTCAATTACCGGAAAGTCTCGATCTACGGCGGATCGAACGAAATTCAGCACAATATCATCGCCAAGGCGATACTGGGGCTGTGAGAGGCGCAACCGGAGGGGACGGGCGATGCACCGGACGGTTCACCGCCCGTCCCCGACTCTGGTCATCAGGTAAACGCCGACCCGGAGGGCATTTGGACCTGGAGGCGCCCCTGGGGGCGGTTAAAGCGGGTCGCGATCGAGATCGGGGCCGAGGCGGTTGTTACTCTGATAATGATAGGCCTCCTCTGGCTTGTCGAGTGGGCGATTGATTTGACCCATCTGAGATCGCGCATACTGTTCGAAGATGCGATTTTCGGTGCGAACCTGCAGTACGGGTTGCGCCTTGGATCGCTTTTCGACTTACTGGACCTGGGTGTGCTGATCAATTTTGTCTACCGCTCGATCAAGCACGCGAGTCATGTATTTGGCGAGGACGAAGAATGAGTGGCTATACGGGCAGACCGGTCCCGGATGCACCGAGCGGCTCCGCAAAGCGATACGTCGCATCGGGCTTCGCACGCTCGATGTGGAATAGTCTCCAGAGCTATCTGGTTGTCTGCCTGGTTCTGGCCAGCCTATTCTTCATCGCTGCCGCTGCCTTGGCGCAACAGATCAGTGTGGGCTTGGGAATCATCGGGCTTTGGGTCATCCTGCTGGATTGGGCTCCGACTGCCGGGTTGCTGCGCAGGATCGGACGAACCCTGATTGTCTCGGCGAGAGGCGACTACGAAACCGAAGCCGATCGCGTCCCGGTGCTGCTAAGGATCGGCGGCGCGGCACTTGTGCTGTGGGCAATGGCAACGGCGATACTTCCGCAGGAGCCGGAAACGCTTCACCCGCCAGCAGCAGACTCCGTCGCAAATCCACCGGGTTACGGAACGACTCGATAAATTATCCTGCGCTGCGCGTGCGCACCCAACATGCACCAAGATGAGGAAACCATGGATTTCGATCTCTCCGAAGACCAACGGCTGCTGAAGGAAAGCGTCGATCGTCTGGTGCGCGACCAGTACGGGTTCGAACAGCGCAAGAAATACCGGACCGAACCCGGCGGCTACAGCGCGGCCATGTGGAACCAGATCACCGAACTCGGTCTGCTCGGCCTGCCGTTCGAGGAAACCCTGGGCGGCTTCGGCGGCGGCGCGGTGGAAACCGCCATCGTCATGGAAGCCTTCGGCCGCGGCCTGGTGTTGGAACCGTTCTTTGCAACGGTGATCCTGGGCGGTGGTCTGCTGCGGCGCGCGGCGCCGGCATCGGTGCTGGGGGCGCTGGCGCCGAAAGTGGCCTCGGGCAAACTGAAGCTTGCGTTCGCCCATGTCGAACGGCATTCGCGCTACGATCTCGCCGATGTCATCACCAGCGCGGTCAAAGACGGTGCCGGCTACGTTCTGAACGGCGCCAAGAGCGTGGTGATCCACGGCGACACCGCCGACCGGATTTTTGTCACCGCCCGTCTCGCCGGCGAACGCCGCGACCGTAACGGCATCGGCCTGTTCCTGATCGATCCCGCCAGCCCCGGCGTCACCCGCCGCGGCTACCCGACGCAGGACGGGCTGCGTGCCGCGGAGCTGACGCTGGACAAGGTGCGCGTCACGGCCGACGACCTGCTGCACGACAACGCCCTTCCCCTGGTCGAGCACGTGATAGACGAGGCCATCGCCGCCCTCTGCGCCGAGGCGGTGGGCGCGATGCAGGCCATGCAGGACCTGACGCTGGACTACCTGAAAACCCGCAAGCAGTTCGGCCGCGCAATCGGGTCGTTTCAGGTGTTGCAGCATCGCAGCGTCGATATGCTGGTGGCGATCGAAGGGGCCCGCAGCATGGCGATGTTCGCCGCTGTCATGGCGGCCGAGGAAAACCCGATCGAGCGGCGCAAGGCGATCTCGGCGGCCAAGGTGCAGATCGGCCGATCTGGGCGGCACGTGGGCCAGGAGGCGATCCAGCTTCACGGCGGCATCGGCATGACCAACGAATACGCCGTCGGTCATTACTTCAAGCGCGTGACGATGATCGACCAGCTTTACGGCGACGCCGACACCCATCTTTCGTCCCTTGCCGCTGCCGGCGGCCTGTTCGGCAAGGCCGCCTGAGCTTGCCCTTCGCCGGGGCGGTCCTGCTCGACCTGGACGGGACCCTGTCGGATTCCCGGCCGGGGATCGAGGCGTGCTTCCGCCATATGCTGGCCGAACTCGGCCACGATCCCGCGGCGGCGGGCGACGTCACCTGGGCGGTCGGCCCACCGATCGCGGTATCGATCCGCCGCCTGCTGGAGATCTACGGTGATGACCGGGTGGAGCTCGGTGTCACGACGTACCGTGCGCATTATTCGACAACCGCCATTTATGACTGCACCTCGTTCCCCGGCATCCCCGAGATGCTGGCCGCCCTGACCGAAGCCGGCCGGACGCTTTGTGTTGCGACTTCGAAACGGAAAGATTTTGCCGAACGCGTTGTCGATTACCTGGATTTGCGTCGGTATCTGCCGCGCGTGTACGGCGCGCTGCCTGGCGGCGGCCTCGACGACAAGGCGGACCTGCTGGCTGAAATCCTCCGCGTGGAAGGCTACGACCCCGCCACCACGATGATGGTCGGCGACCGCCTGCACGACATTCACGCCGCCCAGGCGAACGGGCTGCGCTCCGTTGGTGTGCTGTGGGGATATGGCGGGCAGGCCGAATTGGAGGAGGCCGGCGCGAGTGTAATCGTTTCTGCACCTTCGGAAATTGTTGCCCTGGGGTAGAGAGCTTCGTCGCCCGATTGTTCCGGCTTACTATTGTATGCAGTTACAATTTTTTACATGAGCGTTCGCCAGATTGCCTTGAGCATTTTCCATTTCTCCAGCACAAGGGTTTAATCTAACTGGAGACTTTGATGCGTCGCACGATCCCCCTGGCGGGCTTCTTCCTGTTGCCCGCCATCGCTGCCGCGCAGCCGATCCAGGGTCTGTATGTCGGCGCCGGTGCCGGGGCAAACTTCGCCGAAACGCTTTCATCGTCGCACGGCACGACGAAGATCGACGGCGACCCGGGCGCCGCCGGTGTGGTTGCATTCGGCTGGGGCTTCGGCAACGGGTTGCGCGCCGAGGTGGAGGGCAGCGCAAGGTGGAACCATAACGACAGTATCTCGACCCTGCGCGTAAACGGCCAGACCCTTCCACTCTCCAACGTCGGTGGCAGCGCACGACTGTACGCCGGGATGGCCAATCTTGCTTACGATATACCGGTGCATCCGTTCGGGTTACCCGTGCAGCCCTACGTTGGCGCAGGCGCTGGCTACGCATGGCTCGACTTCCACAATGCGGGCGGCGACGGCAGGGGCACCTTCCTTCTCGGCAACGGCAATACGTTCGGCCCGGGGCCGGATCGGGTCAGCTTCGGGTCGGCCGGCGCCTTCGCCTATCAGGCGATGGCCGGCGTGTCCGTGCCCATCACCGCGTTGCCGGGTCTGCAAGCCACGTTCGAATACCGCTTCTTCGGCACCGCCCGCGTCGATACGCCGGTCACCCGCGTCAGTACCGCGGGGGATCTGGTGAATGGCGCCATTCCCTCCAGCAGCACCCATAACGGCTTCGAGGTCCTCGACCATGCCCTGCTGATCGGCCTGCGGTATGCCTTCGGAGCACCGCCGGCGGCCGCCGCCACCGCGCCGATTGCCGCACCCACCCCGGCCGCTATGCCCGCACGCTCATTCCTGGTGTTCTTCGACTGGGACAAGGCAACCCTGACCGACCGCGCCCGCCAGATCGTCGCCGAGGCGGCCTCCACGTCGACCAAAGTGCAATACACGCGGATAGAAGTGAACGGCTACACGGATACATCCGGCACGCCGCACTACAACCAGGACCTTTCGATCCGCCGTGCCAAAACCGTCGCAGCCGAACTGATCAAGGACGGCGTGCCGCAAGCGGCCATCAGCATCCAGGGCTTCGGCGAGACTCATCTGTTGGTGCCGACGGGTCCCGGCGTCCGCGAGCCGCAGAACCGCCGCGTCGAGATCATCATCCGCTGACCCTGAAGCGGCCGGCCGGCGCGCCATCGCCGGTCCGGCGCCACGAGGCCGCAGGCGGGCGAAACTTCGTGTCGGGAACTGTCGGAAAACGCGCCGCCAAATACCTCACCCGCCGGCGATTTTTCGCAGCAGCGCCCGAGGGTCCGCCGGCGCGTCGTCCGCGGCCCAGGCGACGAACTGGTCCGGACGCACCAGAACCAAAGCATGACCGTAACGCTCCCGTCCGTCCGTCCGGCTGTCCGCCACCAGCGTCAGCGGCACCGACTCGGCCGCCGCCGCCTGCACGATCGCCTCGACCGCCGCCGGGTTGGCATCGAACGCCAGCAAGGCGAACCCGTCCCCCAGCGCATCGAACACGTTGGAGCCGTCCGACAACGGCTGTGGCGCCAAATGATGGCCGGGACGCGCGGAGAATTCATGCGACCCCAGCGCGCTGCACCGCCCGCCCTCCGGCCCATCGACGATCGGCGAGCCTTCATAATGCGGCTCAAACGAATCGACCTCCGCCGCGGCGCCGGACTGGCGTCCCGCCCAGGCCTCCTCGAATGCCGCCTGGTCGCGTTCGGGATCGTAGGCGGCCACGAAGTCGCGATCGACGTGGATGGATTTTTCGATGAATTCGCTGGCGGTGGAGGCAAACACCGGCTGCCGTTCCAGCGAATAACTGTCCAGCAGCGAGGCGCCGCCCCATCCCTGCAACACCGCCGCCAGTTTCCATCCCAGATTGCGGGCATCCTCGAACCCGGTGTTGATGCCGTAGCCGCCATAAGGCGGATGGCTGTGCGCGGCGTCGCCGGCGATGAAAATCCGGCCGCTGCGATAGGTGTCGGCGATGGCGAAGCGCAGCTCCCAGAAGCCGATATGGTCGAAGCTGACGGCAAAGCTGGCGCCGGCGGCGCGGTTGATCAGCCCCCTGAAGTCAAAATTGTCGCGCGTGGTGTTCGGCGGCACCGGCGCATGGAAGAACCATGTCGTATCCAGATCGACCCGGCCAAAGAACTGCCAGTAGCCTTGGAGCTCCGGCGTCAGCACGCAGAAATACGACTTGCCGGGAAACGGCTTCAGCAGCGTGTGCAGTTTCGGCGCCTTGAACACCAGCAGCACCATCAGCCGGTCATGGTCCGACAGCGTCTGGGTGATCCCGGCGCGCTCGCGCACGATCGAGCGCGCGCCGTCGCAGCCGACGACATAGGGCGCGCGCAGCCAGCGCCGGCCCGCCCGGCCGCGTTCGGTGACCACGACCGAAACGCCGTCGTCCTTCTGCAGGAACGTATCGGCCTGCCAGCCGAACAGCGTTTCCACCGCCGGCAGTTCCGCGACACGCCGGCGCAGCACCGCCTCGGTTTCGTACTGCGGCAGGCGTTCGTTGTCGGTGAAGTAATACGGCCGCACCAAAGCCCGCTGCAGCCAGTCATAATGGTAGTCGCCCAGCAGCGTGCCGTACGCCGTCAGCCCGCCGATGCCGAACGACGCCGGAATCGTGCGCGCCGCCCGCAACGCCGCCTCGGCGCCCCAGTGGATAAAATGCTCCATCGTCCGCTGGGTCAGGTTCTGGCCCTTGGGAATCTTCGGCGGCTCCATGTGGCGCTCCACCACGCAGCAGGTGATGCCGCGCTGACCCAGTTCGATGGCGAGGCCCAGACCGACCGGGCCGCCGCCGACAATCACCACCTGATGCGTCGTCACCGCTCAGCCTCCCCGGTCAGCGCGGCGACATGCGCAGCGCGCCGTCGAGCCGGATCACCTCGCCGTTGAGGAACGGATTCGTCACAATATGTTCGACCAGCGCCGCATATTCCGACGGCCGCCCCAACCTGGCCGGATACGGCACGCTGGCCCCCAGGCTGGCCTGAATCTCCGGCGGCAGCCCGTCCACCATGGGCGTGTGGAACAGCCCCGGCGCGATTGTCACCACCCGCACCCCGGCCCTGGCCAGTTCACGGGCCGCCGGCAACGTCATGCCGACGACGCCGCCTTTCGACGCCGCATAAGCCGCCTGCCCCACCTGGCCCTCATATGCCGCGATCGAGGCGGTGTTGACGATCACCCCCCGCTCATCCTCCTCCAGCGGATCTGCTGCCGACATCTCCGCCGCCGCCAGCCGCAGCATGTTGAAGCTGCCGATCAGGTTGACCCGGATGACCCGTTCGAACGCTTCCAGCTTCAGCGGCCCGTCGCGCCCGACGATTCGCCCGGCCGTGCCGATTCCGGCGCAGTTGACCAGGATGCGGACCGGCCCATGCGCGGCCCTGGCGGCGGCGAAGGCCGCTTCCCCCGACGCCGCGTCAGCAACATCGCAGGCGATCCCGATGCCGCCGATGCGCGCGGCCTGGGCTTCGGCGGCCGCCTGGTTGATGTCCACCACCGCAACCCGTGCGCCGAGCGACGCCAGATGCGCCGCGGTCGCCGCGCCCAGGCCCGATCCGCCGCCGGTCACCACCGCCGCAAGATTTTTGATTTGCATCATATCGCCCTCCGTTGCGTGATCGCAGAAACCATCCGGCGGCGCAGTGTGCAAGAGTGCCCATGGTCCATCACCGGCCGCCGTGGCTTGACCATCCGACAGTCCCGCCGGAAAACCGGCGCAACAAACCAGGGGAGCAACGCAGCATGACCACCGCCCAAACCTACGCCGAAGCCTATGGCGACTGGATGCGCGACCCGGCCGCCTTCTGGGCGGGTGAGGCCGAGGGCATCACCTGGTCCAAGCGCTGGGACAAGGTGTTCGAGCCGTCGCTGGGCGCATTCGGCCAGTGGTTCGCCGGCGGCATGCTGAACACCTGCTACAACTGCCTGGACCGTCACGTCGAAGCCGGCCGCGGCAACCAGACCGCGCTGATCCATGACAGCCCGATGACCGGCACGATCCGGACTTTTTCGTACAACGACCTGCTGAGCCAGACCGCGAAACTGGCCGGCGCGCTGTCCGCCCTGGGCGTCGGCCGCGGCGACCGTGTGGTGATCTACATGCCGATGGTCCCTGAGGCCGCGATCGCCATGCTCGCCTGCGCCCGTCTGGGTGCCGTCCATTCCGTGGTGTTCGGCGGATTCGCGGCCCAGAACTGTCCACGCG
>Ga0182012_10001758_pt1 | contig 23662 bp, 18 predicted proteins | sample 612S2SmetaG_FD_120486 | JGI IMG/M metagenome (GOLD analysis project Ga0182012, IMG submission 120486) | Permafrost microbial communities from Stordalen Mire, Sweden - 612S2S metaG | ecosystem: Environmental > Terrestrial > Soil > Wetlands > Permafrost | place: Sweden: Stordalen | collected... | reverse complement strand
CGGACCGGTGCTCGAAGAGTCCGTGATCGGCGACGCCCCCCGCGCTTGCGCCAAGACGCCGCCGACCGACCTCGACATCCGCCACTTCCACCGCGGCATCGACACCGGATGGCGACGTACGTCGTATTCCGGCCTGATCAGGGGCTTGGAGACGACCGGAGTGAGCAGCGAGCCTGAGGTCACCGATCTGGATGATGAAGTCGGCGAAATTCCCTTGAGCCGGTCCGCATTCGGATCGGACATGCCGTCACCGATGGCCGACCTGCCCGCAGGGGCGAAGTTCGGCTCGCTGGTGCACGCGGTCCTGGAAACCGCCGATCCCTTCGCCGTCGACCTCGGTGCCGAGCTCGAGACGCAGATCCGCGTGCAGGCACAGTGGTGGCCGGTCGATGTGCCCGCTGCTGAACTGGCCGCGGCGATGGTGCCGATGCACGAGACCCCACTGGGTCCGCTGGCGGACGGATTGACGTTACGGCAGATCGGACTGCGTGACCGGTTGCGAGAGTTGGACTTCGAGTTCCCGCTGGCCGGTGGGGATCTTCGTGCGGCTGCGCCGGACATTCGACTGGCGGACGTCGGGGTGTTGCTGCGATCGCATCTTGTGGCGCAGGATCCCCTGGCGCCGTACGCCGACCGGTTGATCGGCGACGTACTTGGCAGAGAGTCGTTGCGCGGGTATCTCAGTGGTTCGGTCGATGCCGTGCTGCGGATTCCCGATGGACCGGGGCACCGATATTTGGTCGTCGACTACAAGACCAACTGGCTGGGTGTTCCGGATCGGCCGCTGACCGCCGCCGATTACGAGCGCCCCCGACTGGCGCAGGCGATGCTGCACTCGGATTATCCGCTGCAGGCATTGCTGTACAGCGTCGTGCTGCACCGATTCTTGCGGTGGCGGCAGCCGGCCTACGACCCGGCAAGACATCTGGGTGGCGTGCTGTATCTGTTCGTGCGGGGGATGTGTGGGCCGGATACTCCGGTGATCGGCAGCCAACCTGCCGGGGTGTTCAGCTGGGAGCCGCCGGCCGAGCTGGTGATGGCGTTGTCGGACCTTCTCGACGCGGGGAGCGCGGCCGCATGACAGTCGAAACGCTCGACCCGGCCGGCTGGCGGCAGGTCGTCAGCGCTGCTGGGCTGTTGCGCACGTTCAACGAAGCCGGTGTGATAGATGCGGCTGATGTGCATGTCGCACAACGCCTTTCGACAATGAGCGCGGAGTCGGATCCACAAGTCGCGCTCGCTGTCGCGTTGCTGGTCCGCGCGCTGCGGGGCGGTTCGGTCTGCCTGGACCTGCGGTCGGTCGAGGCGGTGGCCGACATCGGGGCCGGCACCGCCGAGCTACCCTGGCCGCCAGTGGACAGCTGGTTTGCGGCGCTGCGGGCCAGTCCTCTGCTCGGTCCGCCGGCGGTGCTGCGGATTTACCAGGATAACTTGCTGTACCTGGACCGATACTGGCGTGAGGAGCAGCAGGTCGCAGACGATCTCCTGGCTCTGCTGAGGGCGCATGAACCGATGGTGCTACCCGATATCGGCCGGTTGTTCCCGCAGGGCTACGAAGAACAGCGCGAAGCCGCTGAAATTGCCTTGGCGCAGGGATTTACGGTGCTGACCGGGGGTCCGGGGACGGGCAAGACGACAACGGTCGCCCGGCTATTGGCACTGTTCGCCGAACAGGCGGAGCCGGCGGGTAAAGCGCGGCTGCGCATCGCGCTGGCGGCGCCCACCGGCAAGGCCGCGGTCAGACTGCAGGAGGCGGTTCAACGAGAGATCGACAAGCTGGATGCCGTTGATCGACAGCGGCTTTCAGGGCTGAAGGCCACCACATTGCATCGGCTACTGGGGGGTCGGCCGGATACCTCGTCGCGGTTCCGCCATCATCGCGGCAACCGCCTGCCGCACGATGTGATTGTCGTCGACGAGACTTCCATGGTTTCACTGACGATGATGGCCCGTTTGCTGGAGGCAGTGCGGTCGGAGACGCGCCTGCTGCTGGTCGGAGACGCCGACCAGCTGGCTTCGGTGGAGGCCGGCGCGGTGCTGGCCGACCTGATCGAGGGGCTCACCGCGCGCGGCGATACTCGGGTCGCGGCGCTGACGACCTCGCATCGATTCGGTGCATCCATCGGTGACCTGGCGTCGGGGATCCGGGTCGGTGACGCCGACCGGGTGATCGACGTGCTGCGCGCCGGTGGCGAGCACATCGAGTGGATCAATACCGATGACTGGACCGAGCGTCTGCGCAATGTGCTTATCCCCCATGCCCTTCGGCTACGGCAGGCCGCGGTGTCGGGTGACGCGGCATCGGCGGTGGCGATGCTCGACGAGCATCGGCTGCTGTGCGCGCACCGCCGCGGACCATATGGGATTGCGCACTGGAACCGCCAAGTCGAGCGGTGGCTGACCGAAGCGACCGGTGAGGCGATTTGGTCCTCGTGGTACGCCGGGCGCCCGCTGCTGGTCGCGGCCAACGACTACGGCCTGGGGCTCTACAACGGCGATACCGGGGTGACCGTACTGGACGACGGCGTGCTGCGAGCCGTCATCGGTAGTGCCGGCGGACCGCTTGACTTCGCGACCAGCCGGCTCGGCGACGTGCAGACCATGCATGCGATGACGATCCACAAAAGCCAGGGCAGCCAGGCCGATGAGGTCACGGTGCTCATGCCGCCGGAGGATTCGCGGTTGCTGACCCGGGAGCTGTTCTATACCGCGGTGACCCGGGCCAAGGCCAAAGTGCGCGTGGTCGGCTCCGACGCCGAGGTACGTACCGCGCTCCCCCGTCGCGCAATTCGTGCGACGGGGCTGGCGCAGCGGTTAAGGGCGACGGGAGCCGGCCGCTAGCCGTCGCGCACCTCGACGGGCCCTGTATGCTCCCAGACGGCCTATAAGTGCCGAGCCATCGTCGACTGTGGTTTTTTGAAAGGGCGTCACGTATGCGGAGGAGGGATTCATCCGCTTTCCGCGACGCCTCGCAGTCTAACTTCTGGATCAAGCTGACGCCGAGCGTTGCACGTCTGTTCGGGGCTTCCTCGACGCTTCGTACCAAGACCCTCAATGCCGCGCAGATCGCCGACTTCGTCGATTGGCAGCAGCGTGTATTCGGTTGTCAGCCAACGATTTTCCGGAAGCGCGAAAAGCTGTGGGAACGGCTCGCGCAACAACTGGATCCAAATCGTCCTCTCGTCGTGCTGGAGTTCGGCGTCGCCTGGGGCTACGCGACAAACTGGTGGCTGTGTCGATTGGGTGGGCGCGACGTGGCCTGGCACGGGTTCGACCGTTTCACGGGACTGCCACGCGCCTGGCGGGAATACGAGCAGGGCATGTTCGACGCCGGTGGTGAGCCACCCGCGATCGACGACGAGCGTGTGCACTGGCACGTCGGCGACGTCCAGGACACCCTCGGCACAGTCGACTTGGCGACCGCGCGTGATGCACAGTGGCTGGTGCTCCTCGACCTGGACATCTACGAACCGACGGCCTTCGCGTGGGAAGTGATCAAACCTCACCTACGACCTGGGGATGTCATTTATCTCGATGAAGCGATCGACCGCGACGAACGACGCGTCCTGGACGAGATGATCCTGCCGTCATTTGTTTGCGAGCACGTCGGCGCCACGGCGTACGCGCTGGGTTTGGTTGTTACCCGCCCAATCGGCTGAACACTCTCGGTGATCTCCCAGCGCGCTGGGTGTTAACCGGCTGACGGTCAGGTTCTTAGATGCCGACCCGGAAGTATCCGGTTAATGGGTGCTGAGGCGTCAAAACCAGCCTGCTGCAACGCCGCCGGCCAGTCCTGACGCAGGTCCACCGGAACACCGACGCGGTGGCAGGCAGGCTGGGCACCGTGCTCGGCCAACGCCGATGACTTGAACTCCAGCACCCTGGGCTGGTCGAGTTCGTAGACGGTCGTCCCGTCCGGCCACGCTAACCGCCAGGACCGCGAGTCCAGGCCCGCCGCCAGGATCACCACCTGGCGGATACCCGCGGCAGTCGCATCGAGGAAAAACGTGTCGAAAAAGGCGGTCCGCGAGGCCATATAGCCGACCATCGCCTGCATCTGCAGCTGTAACTCCGGTTCGGCTTCGAGGAACTCGGCGGGCAGCTTCGCCGCGGAGTACCAATTCCACACGCCGTCGCCGGCGGCATCCAGGAACACCCGGGCAAATGGATCGCTGATCAGCGGGTTCTCGCTCTCGGTTTCCTCCGCGCGGGCCGCCGCGACGCCCAGCGCCGTCGCCCCCACACTCTCGGTGATCTCCCAGCTGTCGTTCTCGGTTCGTACCACCCTCGTGTCCTCCGATTTCGCTAGCACGGCTAGGTATCGACCCTACGCGCGCCGCGTGTGAACAAGCACCGTGAGGATTGCCGGGATTCAGCCGACCGGCGCCAGCATGTCCTTCCACCCGTCTTCTCCGGTTTTACTTGAGTTCTCAACGGAATACACCACACCATCGGGCCCGACAACTCTGCCGCTTTGCACGTCATATATCGAGGTGGCAGCCGCGCTCGGGGTGTAGATGCACGGATCGGGTTGCTGCCCATTGCACTGGACGGTGCCCGACCCCGGTCGCTGCAGCGGATCGCTGACCGGCGGCGGTGTGCCTGGCACCCGATCGGCGGGCAGCGGGTTGAGTCCATTGTTGACAGACGGCGCCGGGATCACCTGTCCCGGCTTCACCGGCTGATCACAACGCGCGCCCGGCGCGGGGCAGGACAGGATCTGATTCGGGTCTCCGTACCAGGGGTTGGTACCCAGAGGCACATACGGCTCTTTACTGCGGCACTCGCGAGGGCTCGCCGCCCGCTTGCCGGGCACATCCACGCACGGGTAGTTGCGTGCTCCACGAACCACATTCGTCGCGTCCATCGGGATCTTGCAGTAGGTGCCTCTGGGTAGCGGCGCGGTGGTGGTGTCGGCCGGTGACCGCCACTCCGAAGCGGGCAGGAAGCCGGTCAAGCACGGTGGTGGTTGGTTAAGGGACAGGGCGCCGACGCCGAGTGCCGCCTGGCCGGGAAACTCCGAGGTAACTGACTGGGCGATCGCGCCTGACTGGGGCAAGAACACCAACGCCTGCTCGACGCCATTGTGGTAGCGCTTGAGCATGTCGATCACGACCTCGAGATTGGCCAGCACCTGCGGCAACGACTCGCGCACGTCGCTGAACGTAGCGTTGACCTGCTCGGCAGTCGGGACCGCGTTTGCCAGAATGCTACGCAGGGCTTGATCCTGCTGCGCGGTCTGCGCGGTCAGAGTGTTGAGATTGGCGGCCCAGCGCCCAATGTCGTCACCGGAATTGACCTGGCTGTCGATGATCGGCGCCGAACGATCGATGATGTCGTCAATGTCGTCGATGCTGCCGCTGAAGTCGTGGGCGATCGCCTGGCCGGCGTCGACCAGGCGCCTAAGGGATGGTCCCAGGCCGCCCACAGCCTGTGACGTTTCCCGGAGTAGTGATGCCACCTTGTCTTTGGGCAGCACTGCCAATCCGCGGTTGGCGGCGTCCAGGGCCGGGCCGATCGGGCTGGGGACCGTACTTTTGGTTATCGTCTGCTCGTTCGTCAGGTACGGACCGCCGGTGTGGGTCGACACCAGGTCAAGGTACTGCTCGCCGATCGCCGACATCGAGTGCACGTTGGCCGACGCATCGGTCGGGATCTGGTAGCCATCGTCGATGCTCATCGTTGCCCGCACGCCGCGCTCGGTTGGTTCGACGGCGGTGACGATCCCTATGGTGATGCCCCGATACGTGACGTTGGCGGTTCGATACAGTCCCCCGGACTGAGGTAATTCGGCATGGAGCGTGTATCGACCGATGCCGACAAGACTGGGTATCCGCAGGAAGTGCCAGCCCAGGACCACCACCGCGGCAACCGCCAACGCGACCAACAACACCAACTGGGTTTTGATGAAGCGAGTCAGCATCTCTCACTCGCCCCTTTCCACCAGCGGTCCTCCGGGCGCGTCGTTCGGGTTCGGCGTATAGCGGACATCCGGGATCATGGTGTTGGGGTCGCGTCCCCAGGACTGCTCGAGCGCTCGCAACATCCCCGAGAGTCCCGTTCCGCTCAGCAGAGTGTTATCGAGGGTGCTGAGCGTGAGGTCGAACGCGCCCGACACGTTGATGTAGTCGCCGCGGATCACTTTCGACACGTCGTCGATGTTGAACGGCGCGGTGAGGCCCAACTTCAGCGCGCCAACCACATACGGCGAGGCCCGGTCGAGTTGATGCAACGGTCGCTGCAGCGACTGCAGGCTGTGGCGCAGGTTCGGCTGGGTATCGGACAGCGCCAGGTTGGCGACGTCGCTGAACCGCCCCAGCGATTCGGTGGCGTCGGCGAACAGTTTGCGCGTGTCGGCGAAATGCCGGATCAGCGGTGGGATCTCGGTGAGCACCCGATCCAGCGTGTCCCGACGGTTCGCGACGATGGTCAGGAGCTGGTTGGTCGAGTCGATCGCGCGGGTGAGGTCGCCGCGTTGGCGGTTCAGCTCGGCGGTGAATGTGTCCAGTCGCCCCAGGAATTCGCGGATCTGATCGACGTGGCCGTCAAGGGCATTAAGGATTTCGGTTTGAATCAGATCGAGGTTCGCGAAGCCGCCACCACTGAGGACGAGCGCGACGCTGGCCAACGTCCGTTCGACGGTGGGGTAGGCCGAGGAGCTCATCAGCGGGATGGTGTCGCCGCTCTTCAACGGCCGCGGTGACGGGTTCGGCGGCGCGGCCAGCTCGACGTGCTGCGTGCCCAGCAGGCTGGTCTGGCCGATCTTCGCCGTCGCGTTCGCCGGGAGCTTCACGGCCGCATCAACGTCCAGCGTCAGGGTCGCGATCCAGTTCTTCAGCTTGATGTCACGCACTGTGCCGACCCAGACGTCGGCGGCCCTTACCCGGCTGTTGGTGTTCAGCGCCAGCGTGTCGGGTACCTGCACGTAGATCGTCATGTGTTGGGAACCCGTGCCAGGACCGATCGGTAGCGGCACATTGGCTATGCCACGCCAGGTACACGAGGTCAACAACACCGCAGCCGCCAAGAAGACCAGTCCGCGGCGACCGCCGCCAACGATCAGTCGCATGACCGCACTCACTGGCCCGGCCCTGTCTGCGCGGCGGTGCTTCCAGCGGGAAGTGGTGGCGGTCCAGGCTGCGGATACCACGGCGGTGGCAGTGGATTGGTCTCGTCATAGGCGTTCGGCGGTCCGGGCATGTTGGTTCCCGGCGGCGGGGGCGCGACGTCCGGACCACCCATGAGCTCGGCCAGCGATTCCGGGGTCAGCATGTTCGCCGTAAACGGCTGAACCTGCGTGCCCTGCATCCCTGGCGCGACGACCCATCCCGGTTCAGAGTTGCCGTGCGAGAACGGTGTATCCCGCGAGAAAATCCCTGGCGCGGTGGTGTCCTTGTACCCGGGCGGCGGGCGCAGCCGCTCCTCGGAGTAGGCCACTTCCTTGGGCAGGGTGGCTGCGGAGGTGAAGAAGTTCGCGCTGAACGGCAGGTAATTGAACTTGATGGCGTCCAGCACCGGCGCCAGATACTGCGCACACAGCTCGGCAGAGTCCTGATAGCCCAGTCGACTGCCGGCCTGGACAGCACTGCAGATGAACTGGATGGGGTTCGCGAAGTTGGGGAAAGTGAACAAGCCCACCAACGAGCTGTGCAGCGGGTAGTAGATGTTGTTGAAGTTGCTCGCAAAAGTGGGCAGCACGTGTAACGCGGTTTCCAGGCCGTCCCGCGGCTCGGGTTGCAGGATCGTGGTGGTCACGTCGGCGAGGTTGTTGACATCGTGAGCCAGCACGGATCTGTTGTCGCTCAAAAACTTTCGGGCAGTGGCGAGCACGTCGTCGAGCCGCTTGACCGTGTCGGTCACATCATGGTCGGATTTGGTGAACCAGTCCGTGAACTGCGCCAGGTTGTCGTTGAGTGCGACGAACTGTTGATCGTTCTGGTGCAGCGCGCTGATGAACTGCGCCAGGCTTCGCGTGATTGAGACAAAGTCCCCTCGGCCCTCGTTCAGCGCGGTCAACGCTTCCGACAAACTGTTCAAGGTTTCGTTGACCTGTTTGCCCTTGCCGGCCAGGTTGTCTGCGGCAGATTCGATGACTTCGCCGAACGGTCCCTTCGGCTGCTCCGCTGTCGGTCCGAGCTGCCGCAGGATCCCGTTGATGGAATCGCGCAGGTGATCCCACTCGACGGGCACCTGGGTTCGCTCAATCGGAATCACCGCGCCGTCCTTCAGCACCGGCCCGTCGATGTAGGGCGGTGACAGCTGGATGGTGCGCGAGGCCACCAGACTGGGGTTGAGGATCGATGCAGTGGCGTTGGCGGGCACCTCGTACTTACTGCTGTAGTGCAAGGTGACTCGCATCTTGTCGCCGGCCGGTTCGATCTTGTCGATCGAACCGACCCGCACACCCATGATCTGAACTTTGTCACCCGGGTACAGCGCAATCGCCTCAGGAAAATACGCGACCACAGAAGTGGTGGTCAGTTTCCGGTAGACCTGTAATCCGACGAACGCACCGACGATGGCCAGCACCACCACCAAAGCTCCGACGAATAGTGCCCTGCGAGACACCTTGGGCGGACGAAGGTTGCGGACGTCGAAGATGGTGCTCATTGACTGCTACCTCCCGTCCCGCCGGGCGTGACGAACGGGGCCGGCAGCTGCGGCCCGGGCCCCGGTCGCAGTTGGCCCGGCGGCGGACCCGGCAGCGGGGAGTTCGGGCCGGCGACCGGCCCCCGCGGTTCGGTGCGTGCGCCCGGAGGCGCGGCCGCCGGCAGCGGCACCGGCGCGCCCGGCGCGGCCGGCGGCGTCTCGCCCGGCCGACCCGCGATCGGTATGCCGGGTGCCGGCGGCAGCCCATTCGGGCTTGGCGGCGATGTCTCGACGTCGAGCGGCGCCGGAAAGCCTCCTGGGTCAGGCCCGAACGGTCCTTGATTGGACATCAGGCAAGGCAATGGATTTTGGGGCCGCGGCAGGCCGTCAGCAGGCGGCGTGTACGAACACGGCGATCCCGGCGGGACGGCCGGCCCCGGATGATCCGGCGTGCCCTCCAGCACCCGCGGCGACGGCGGCGGCGCGCCGTTGGGGAACCGGATGCCGTTGGGGTCGGGGAACCGGAATGCGGGCAACCCGGCAGCGCGCCAAAACTCCTCGGGGTCGATACCCCGCTTCTTGAACGCCGCGTCGACCGACGGCTGAAGGATCTGGTAGGGAAGCAGATTCGCCGCAATCACCTTGAAGAACGGCCCGGAACCGACAGACTCCGTCAGAGATGCGGTGTACCTGCTGAGCAGTACCAGCACATCAGCCAGGTCCTTCTTGCGCTTGACCAGCTCGTCGCTGACTGTGCTCAACTGCTGCAGCACGTGGCCCAGGTTCGGGTTTTCCTTGATCAGGCCGGACACCTGGGTCGACACCTCCGACACGTTGCTCAGCAGAATGCTCAGCGCCTGGCTGCGTTCCTTGAACGCGGCCAGCAGAGTGTTGGAATTGACCAGCAGCCCGTTGATCTGTTCGCTGCGGTCGCCGAGCACGCGGGCGACCTTGTTGGCGTTCGCCAGCAGTTGCTTGATCTGGTCGCCACGCCGGCCGATGGTGTCGGAGAACACCTTGACACCGTCGAGGGCGGCACTCAGATGCGGAGCAGTCTGATCGAAGTTCTGCGACAACACCTTCAGCGAACGCTTGGTGGCGTCGATGTCCCAGCCCGCCGCCGCCTTCGTGGCATCGACGAATGCATCGTAGACCTGGTATGGCGTAGTGGTCTGCGCCGACGGCAGAAACCCGTTGGGCTGCAAAGGCTCTGAACCGCGCGGTTCGATCTCCATATTTTTCCGGCCAAGTATGGTATCGGTACGAATCGCCGCGCGGCTTTGCATCCCGATGGTCCTGCCGGCCAACGAGAATCCGATCAGAACCCTGTCGCGGCGGATATCCAGCGAGCGCACCAGACCGACTTCCACTCCGGCGATTTCCACCTTATCGCCCGCGCTGATGCCGCCCGTGTCGAGGAATTGCGCGTAGTAGGTGGGTGTTGCGAACAGCATGGGTACGGTGGTAAAGCTCTGCCCCACAACAACTACGAGCAGGGTGACCAATACTCCCACCAGCCCCACCCGGCCCCGGTTGAATTCCGTCAGGGTTCTCATTGCGGCGTGCATCTCCCGGTGGGCTGCCCGAAGAGCTTGATGGTGCGAACCGGACCTCCTGGCTGTAATCCGTTGACCTTCAGCGAGATGTCGCACAGATAGAAGTTGAAGAAGTCGCCGTATGTGCCGCCGACACGGCCGATGATCCGGTATGCGTCCGGCAACTTGCGCAACACGTCGTCCAGAGTCGGCAGCTCGCCTATTAACGGCTGCTGGATGCCCTCGAGGTGTCCGAACGTGCTGTGCAGCAACGGCCGGTCCTCACCCAGCAGGTCGGCAAGGGTTCCTGCGGCGTTGCTGATGTGTGCCGCCGCCGCGGCCAAAGGATCGGCCCTGTTCTTCAACCCGGTGATCAGCACCCCCAACTTGTCGACAGTTTGGTCGAACTCCTGCTGGTGCTTGACTGTGGTGGCCAGCACGGTGTTCAAGTTGTTGATGATCTCGCCGATAGCCTGGTCCCGGTTGGCCAGCGTTGCGGTGAGTGAAGCCGTCTGGTCGAGGATGTCATTGATGGTGCCGCCCTGCCCCTGGAAAACAGTGACGATCGACTGAGCGATGGTGTTGACCTTGTCCGGGTCCAAGCCCTTTAAGAGCGGACGGAACCCGCCGATCAGAGCATCGAGATCCAAGGCTGGTTGGGTGTGCTCAAGCGGGATCGTGGCGCCTGGAGCCAGGCTTTGACCGCTGTCGCCGCGCTTGAGCTCGAGGTACCGGTCGCCGATCAGATTGAGGTAGCGGATTGATGCAGTCGTCGCCTGATCCATCGGCAGCGAACTGTCCACGGTGAAGTTCACCAGCACCCGCCTGTCCCCGTCGATCAGCGACACCGTGGAGACCTTGCCGACCTCCACCCCCGCAGCGCGGACAAACTGTCCGGCCCGTAGCCCGCTGACATGGGTGAACAGCGCGGAATATCCGGTGGTGCGGTTGAAGCGCAGCTGACCGAACACGATGATGATCGCCACGGTGAAAACCGAAAGCACCAACCACAAGATCCCGAGTTTGATGGCTCTACCAGTGATTTTCATGGGTTGATCGTGTTCTCCCCGTATTGGCGTCCCCAGACGTATTCGGTGAAAATCGGCTGGCCGAGCTCGAAGTGGTTGTACGGCGCGAGGCTGGCGCCCGTGTCCATCACCAGATACGGCGCCGGCCACAAATCCCGGGTGATCGCCTGCCAGCAGCCCGGCCGTCCACCGGGTCCACCGTGCGCGTTTACGCGCGGCAGATTGTCCGGATAGACATAGGGGTTGGGCGCCCCCATGATCGTCCCGGCGGCCGCCAGCGAATAACCGTTGCCACCAACCGCGTTCGCGACGTTGGGCGCGGCGTCGTGAAAGTTGCGGACCATGCAGAACAGTTCGGGGCTGTACTCGTCGAGCAGCGCGGCAGTGGGTACCAGGTCGGCGGCGCCGCGCACCAGATACGGGCCGCCCCGAGTGAAGATGTCTTCGCCGGTCTTGCCCGCGCCCACCGCCGCCAACAACGCGGCATCCAGATCGCCCTGTTGCCTGGTCAGTGTGCGCGCCGTGGTCACCGCGTTCTGCAGAAAGCCCCACAAATCAGGCGACGAACGGGCATAGATCTCACCGAGATCCGCCAACCGCCGCACGTCGTAGTTCAGCTGCGGCATCCGCGGGTTCAGCTGCTCCAGAATATGATTGCCATTGACAATCGATTCCCCAAATTTGCTGCCAAGCCCATCCAGCGCCTGCGCTAGCGCGGACAACGTGGCGTTCAGCTCGATCGGGTCCACCTTCTCGGCGATCGAGGTGATCGTCTCGAACAATGTGTTGAACTCGGTGGTCACCGACCGCGCATCGATCACGTCATGTGGAGTGATCCGTTGCCGCTGAGGGTTTTCCGGCGAGCTGAGTGATACATATTTATTGCCGAACAGGGTGGCCGCCTCGATACTGGCCACCACGTTGATCGGAATCAGCTCGATATATTTCGGATTCACATTCAGCAGCAGCTTCGCGGCCGGCTTGCCGTCAGAGTCGATCTCCGAGATGCTGGCCACGCGGCCGATCTCCGCCCCGTTGTAAGTGACTTTCGATCCGGGCTCCATTACCAGTCCCGCCCGCGAAGCCACCATCGTCAGTTCGGTCTTCGGCGTGAAATCTCCCCGAAACTGCATGTACACCAATACAAGAACCAACGCGCCGACCAGCAGCAGGATCAAACCCTCCAGGTAGAGGAGGGCCCGTCGGTGCTTCCGCGTCAGCAGCGTCGTCATCGCAGTTACACCGTGAGATTGAAGTTCGGGTCGATGCCGTAGAGCGCCAACTCGGCTAACAAGACAACAACGACTACCGAGACGAGCGAGAAGCGCATCGATCGACCAACGGCCTGGCCGACGCCGACCGGACCACCGCTGGCGGTGTACCCGTAGTAGCAGTGGGTGATCATCACCACCACCGCGATGGTGACGACCTCCACGACCGACCAACCCACATCTTCGGGGCGCAGGAAGGTGCGGAAATAGTGCTCGTAAGTGCCGTTCGACTGTCCATAGAACACGGTTGTGACGACCTGACCAGAAGTGAACGCCATATCGAGAGCCAGGGCGTACAGCGGCACGATCACCGCGAGCCCTCCGAGAATCCGAGTGGAGACCAGAAACGAGATCGACTTGATGCCCATGACTTCCAGCGCGTCGATCTCCTCGCTGATCCGCATGGCACCCAACTGGGCGGTGGCGCCGGCCCCTACCGTGGCGGCCAGCGCGACACCGGCGACGATAGGCGCGGCGATGCGTGTATTGGCTAGTGCAGCAAAGAATCCGGTGAACGCCTCGACACCGATGTTGCCCAGCGACGCGAAACCCTGGATGGCGATCAGCGAGCTGCCGGACAGCGTGACAAATCCGATGATCGCGACGGTGCCGCCGATGACGGCCATCGCGCCGGTGCCCATCCCGATCTCGGCGGTGAGCCGCAGCGTCTCCCTGCGGTAACGGCGCAACGCCCACCAGATCTGTGCCACGCTGATCCGCGTGAACCTCGCGAAAATCCCGATCTGCTCAAGCCTTCGGGCCGCACCGCCGCCATAGCGGTTGAAGTTGGCGACTGTCCGCGGGTACCGTGCGCGCAGTGCGGTTGATGGCTCGGCCATGCTAGCGCCCCGTCCCGAACCGCACGCCGATCGTGGTCAGCACCACGTTGACCGCGAACAGCGCGAGCACGCACAACACCAGCGTCTCGTTGACGGCGGTGCCGACGCCCTTGGGGCCGCCCTTCGTGGTCAGCCCGCGGTAACAGCCGACCAAGCCGGCGATCAGTCCGAACGTGGCTGACTTGACCACAGAGATAACCACCTCGGGCAAGCCGGTGACCAAAGTCAGTGTGCCGACGTAGGCGCCGGCGGAAACGTGTTGGATGTAGACACCGAAGACGAAACCACCGACCAGGCCAATGGTTATCACCGCGCCGTTGAGCAGTGTGGCGACGATGGTCGCGGCGACGACGCGGGGCACCACCAGCCGGTGGATGGGGTCGATGCCGAGCACCTCCATCGCATCGATCTCTTCGCGGATGGTGCGAGCGCCGAGGTCGGCACAGATAGCTGTCGCCCCGGCGCCGGCGATCACCAGGACGGTGGTCAGCGGGCCCAGCTGCGTGACCGCGCCCAGCGCCGCGCCCGCGCCTGAGATGTCGGCGGCGCCGAACTCGGCAAGCAGGATGTTGAGCGTGAAGATGATGAGCACCGTCAGCGGAATCGAGACCGCCAGGGTCGGCAGTAGCGAAACACTCGTAATGAACCAGCCCTGCTCGATCGTCTCGCGCCACTGGAAGGGCCGTCGAAACAGCGCCTTGCCGGTCAAGACGCACGTCCGGTAGAACCCGCCGATCGCGTCGACCCCAGGCTGGATCTGGCCGCGGAGATAAGAGATGACTACGGCGTGGGTGGTCATCGCCTTTCCCCCCGGTTGTCGAGTACGGCCATCAACGTTGTGTTCGCGTGCTCGATTAAGTCTTCGGCAACTGTCTTCGCTCGGGCGGGATCACCCGAGCAGATCGCGTCGGCCAATCTCCGGTAGGCATCCCGACGCTTGTCCTCAGCGGTCACAGCGGTGGCCATGGCAGCTAGCGCCGGCTCATATACAGCGCGAAATGCGTTGTACATCAACCGAAATACGATCGATCCGGCGCTATCGACCACATGATCCCAAAACATGAGCACGTAGCTTTGCCACTCGATCGGATCTTGCTCGGTCTCCAATTTGCGCAGCGGATCCTCGAGCAATTCGGCCAACTCAGATCCGTGCCGTTCGGCCGCAAGCTCCGCAACCTTCGGGCCGACGCGCAGCCGCGCCTCGAGGATGCTGCGGACAACGGAGATGTCGAGCTCACCATTGCGAAACAGCAACCGGGGTAGCAGGTCCAGGCCGGCGTGCCGCCGGAAGTCACGCACGGTGGTGACGTCGCCTTGGCGCACCTCGACCAGACCGGCCGCCGAAAGCCGCTTAAGCGCCTCGCGGACAGCGGGCCGGGATACCCCGAACACCTCTGCCAACCGGCGCTCGCTGGGCAACGACTCACCCGGCTGCATCTCCCCGCTGAGCACATCGGTAGCGATCTGCTCAAAAACTTCTTGGGGCACCGATCGGCGAATCACCGGCTGCAACGCCATGCGCCCAGTCTGACTGGTAATAGGTAAGAGGTCAAGTGGTCAGACCATTTGCTGTGAGACTGGCCGCTAAACGCCGCGCTGACTCACCAAAAGGTCTGCGTAGTCCCATTCGTGGCGCATCGACTCACATAGCAGCCATCGGAGGCGCGAAGGTGCCCGCGACAAGCACGCGACAAGCACGCGACAAGCCCGGACACGTTCGCCGCAAGACAATTAGCCCTACGACGCAGAAATCCGGTTAAGTTGTCGGGGACCGCCATCCGTGCGGCACTGACCTGAAGGATCCAGAAGGATTTGGGCAACATGCGGGTTGACGGGCGGGAAATCACCGTTTCCGGCCGCCTGCTGCAACCACTCACCCAGCGGACCAATGACATCATCCGGTTGGTAGCCGCCGCGGTCTTCTTCGTGACCGTGATCATCGGTTCGCTGGTCACCCGCCCGCGGTGGATCCAGCTGGAGAGATCGATTTCGCGGATCGTCGGGGTGTTGTCCCCGACGCAATCCGATGTGGTTTACCTCGTCTACGGATTCGCGATTCTGGTGCTGCCGTTCGTGATCCTGATCAGCCTGATCGTCGCCCGGCAATGGAAACTGCTCGGCGCGTATGCGGCCGCCGCGCTGCTCGCCTTCATTCCGCTGTCGATCGGCGGTAACGGCTTCTCGGCACCGCGATGGCACTTTGAAGTCTCAGACCGCATCACCACGCTGCCGGCCGAGTTCCTGGATGACCCCAGGTGGATCGCGATGCTCGCCGCGGTTCTCACCGTGTCGGGCCCCTGGCTGCCCGCGCGGTGGCGGCACTGGTGGTGGGCGTTGCTGCTGGCCTTTGTGCCGATCCACCTTTTCGTCAGCGCCATCGTGCCGGCTCGCTCGTTGCTGGGGCTGGCGGTGGGGTGGTTCGTCGGCGCGCTGGTGGTCCTGGTCGTCGGCACGCCCGTTCTGCAGGTGCCGCTGGATGGTGCGGTTCGGGCGATGGCCAAACGCGGATTCATCGTGTCCGGGCTCACGGTGCTGCGGCCGGCGGGAAGCGGACCACTCGTCCTGTCGGCCACGTCCGAAGATCCCGATGCTCGGGCGGTGATCGAGTTGTACAGCCCGCATCAGCGCAGCGGTGGCACGCTAAGACAACTCTGGCGCAAGGTGAGGCTTCGCGGCAGCGAGACCGCTCCCCTGGTGACCTCTATGCGCCGCGCCGTTGAGCATCGCGCGCTGATGGCCATTGCGATCGGTGACTTGGGCCTCGCCAACACGTCGACGATCGCCGTCGCCACCCTTGATCGGGGATGGATGTTGTACGCGCACCATCCGGTTCGGGGGACTCCGCTGGCCGAATGCGCGAGCACGACACCGGTTGCCAGCGTGTGGGAATCACTACAAACCCTGCAGGACCACCAGATCTCGCACGGCGACCTGCGCAGCAACGAGCTCACAGTGCACGGCGGCTCCGTGCTGCTCGGTGGGTTCGGGGGTGCCGAATACGGTGCCACCGGCGCCCAACTTCAATCCGACGTCGCCCAACTGCTGGTGACGACGTCAGCGCTCTACGATGCGCAGTCCGCGGTGCAGGCGGCGATCGAGACGTTCGGCAAAGACACCATCCTGACGGCGTCGCGCCGATTGACTAAAACCGCTGTGCCGAAACGAATCCGCGAATCGATCACCGATGCCAATGCGGTAATCGCCGGCGCCCGCGCGGAGGTGAAGCGCCAAACCGGTGCCGACCAGATCAAGGCCGCGACGATCACCCGGTTCACCCGCAGCCAGCTCATTCAGCTGGTATTGCTCGGTTCGCTGGTCTACGTCGCCTACCCGTTCATCAGCACCGTGCCGACGTTCTTCTCCGAACTCGGAAAAGCCAATTGGTGGTGGGCGTTGCTGGGCTTGACGGTGTCGGCGCTCACCTACGTCGGCGCCGCGGCGGCGTTATGGGCCTGCACGGACGGGTCGGTGAGCTTCTGGAAGCTATCAATCGCCCAGGTAGCCAACACTTTTGCCGCAACCACTACCCCGGCCGGAGTCGGCGGACTGGCGCTCAGCACACGGGTTTTACAGAAGGCCGGGCTCACCGCGGTGCGGGCCACCGCCGCGGTGGCCGTGCAGCAATCGATGCAGGTGATCGTCCACGTCGCGTTGCTTATTCTGTTCAGCACCGCTGCCGGCGCATCCACCAACCTGTCGCACTTCGTTCCCACCGCCACAGTCCTGTACTTGATCGCGGGTGTGGCGCTGGGTATCGTCGGCGCTTTTCTGCTGGTGCCTACGCTGCGGCGCTGGCTTGCGACAGCGGTGCGCCCGAAGCTGAAGGAGGTGACCAGCGACCTCGTCGAGCTTGTCCGCGAACCGAAGCGGTTGGCGCTGATCGTACTAGGTTGTGCCGGAACAACTCTCGGTGCTGCTCTGGCGCTATGGGCGAGCATCGAAGCCTTCGGTGGCGGCACCACTTTTATCACCGTCACGGTGGTGACGATGGTCGGCGGAACCCTCGCCTCCGCAGCCCCGACCCCGGGCGGTGTCGGCGCCGTGGAGGCGGCGCTGATCGGTGGTCTGGCCGCATTCGGCGTGCCCGCGGCCGTCGGCGTGCCGTCGGTGCTGCTGTATCGGGTGCTCACCTGCTGGTTACCTGTATTCATCGGCTGGCCGGTGATGCGATGGCTGACCAACAACGACATGGTCTAAGCCATCATGATCCGCAGACCGGGTAGCAATGTGCCTTGCTGACGTCGGCTAGTGTCATTCCGTCGTGGCCGGCGCTGACGCCGACCCAATTTCCGGGAGATGCGTTAGATGAAACACTTGACGGTGGCGACCATCACCGTGGCGCTGAGTCTGGCGCTCGTTGGTTGCGGCTCTGACAGTACGACATCAACGTCCACCAGCACGTCGACCTCGACAACGGCATCGCCCGCAACCAGCGCGACACCTGGCGCTCGGCCCCACAAGACCATCGCCGACTACATCGCCAGCAACCAATTGACCGAAACTCCGGTCCATAAAGACGATCCCGGCGCTCCCTTCATCCATCTGCCAACGCCCCCGGGTTGGCAATTGGCCAACCCGACGACCCAGTTTTACGGCGCTATCGTCTTAGCCCACCCCTCGAATCCCGCCGATCCGCCCACCATCACAGAGCTCTTCTCGAAACTCACCGGTAACGTCGACCCGGCGGAGATCATCCACTACGCGCCCGGCGAGCTTCAGAATCTGCCCGGCTACCAGGGCTCGGGCAACGGCCACGCGTCAACATTCAGCGGATTTCAGGCGTGGCAGGTCAGCGGCACCTATCAGAGGGACGACAACACACGCTCCGCCACACAGGAGACAGTGGTAATCCCCGGCCAGGGGGCGGTGTTCGTGCTCCAGCTCAACGCCGACTCCCTGCAGAGCGATGAGGGCACGTTGATGGACGCCATGAATATCATCGGCGCACAGACCAGCATCAAACCCTGACTCCGGAGTTCATGGTGCGTCGACCGGCTGCATCTGGGACCGCCGGATTCAGCGCATGGATGAATGTGCTTTACGAACGTGGCCGGATCTGGTGGATCGGCTCCGATCCTGGATTGCTGCGGCTGCGGATGGCGACCCGGACAACCAGCGCGCTTCTCTCCTCCCTGGCGATCCTCTACGTACTGACAAGGGCGACGGGACAGCCTCTTACCGTTGCGTTACTCGGCGTCGTGATCACCATGATTGCCGCCCGGTCTGTCAACGAGCCGGACCCACAACGGCAGCGGATCACGATGGCGCTGCTGCCCGTGCCTGCCGCGCTTGCCATCATCGCCGCCGTGTTGCTCGCCCCGCACAGGGTGGCCAGCGACGTTGTGTTCGTGGTGGTGGTGTTCGCCGCGGTCTACGTCCGTCGTTTCGACGTCCGCGGGATGGCGCTTGGCATGGTCGCATTCATGGCCTATTTCTTCACCTTGTATCTGCGGGCCAGTACGTCGGAGTTGCCCTGGATGATCGGGGCCGTCGTAGTCGGAACGTTGTGCACATTCGTCATGAGCACCTATGTGCTGCCCGATCGACCAGAACGCTTGCTCAGAGCCACCATTCGGTCGCTGCGGGCGCGGATGGCCATCGTGGTCGACACGACCGCCGAGGCGGTACGCACCGGCCGCCTCGACGAACGGCGGCTCCGCCGGATGCGGGCCCGCACCGTCCGGCTCAACGAGACCGCCCTGATGGTGCAAAGCCAGATCGAAGACAACGCTGACCCCGCCGTGCTTCTGCCTGGGGTAACCGCTGAGCAACTCATACCCTGGCTGTTCGACGCCGAACTCGCCATCGAATGGGTTTCCAACGCCGGTCGACGGGCTGCGGCCGTCCCTCTAGACAATCCCGCAGATCCCGCAGCCATACCCGTGCAGACCCGCTCCGCACTGGTCGCCGCGCTGACACAGCTCGCGCGGGCAATCCGCATCCCACAACCTGGCGGGCTTCAACAAGCCGCAGATCAGGCCCAATGCGTCCTTGACGAGCACACCTACGCCACCCCCGCCGATGACCCCAGCAAAGCCGCAATCCGCCGCCTCGCCCTGGCGATCATCAACGCCGCGGACGCAACTGCCGATGTACGGGCAATAGTGGAGGGCAGCTCCGCCGGCCGCACCGGCGTCCCGGAAAGCACCGACATCACGCCACCGGAATACGATGCCGGCCAAGAGGCCGGCGAGCAGAGCGGCGGTCTGCGGCCGACGACCCGGCAAGCCATTCAGGTTGCCGTCGCCGCGTCGCTGGCCATCGTGATCGGCGAGGTGGTGTCGCCGGCCCGCTGGTATTGGGCGGTGATCGCTGCGTTCGTCATCTTCGCCGGCACCAATTCGTGGGGCGAAACTCTCACCAAAGGCTGGCAGCGGCTGATCGGCACCGTGCTGGGCGTGCCCTGTGGTGTGCTGGTGGCCACCCTGTTCAGTGGGAACCGGCTCGGCTCACTCGCGATGATCTTCGTGTGCCTGTTCTGCGCTTTCTATTTCATGACGGTCACCTATGGCCTGATGACCTTCTGCATCACCACGATGCTGGCCTTGCTGTACGGCCTGCTGGGTGAATTCTCCGTCGGAGTGCTGATGCTTCGGATCGAAGAAACCGCCGTCGGTGCCGTCGTCGGCGTCACGGTGGCCATCCTGGTGCTACCGGCCAATACCCGAACGACCATCCGCAACGACACCCGCGCGTTTTTGACTGCCCTGTCCGCTCTGATCGAGATCTGCATCGCGACCATGTTCGACGACGCCGAGGCCGCAAGCCCGACCGAGCAAGCACGCCAACTCGACCGAAACCTGCAGCAGTTCCGGGTCACCGCCAAACCGCTGCTCACCGGGGTCGCCGGCCTCGCCGGCCGGCGAAGCATCCGACGTGAGCTGCGGCTCTTCACCGCGTGCGACCGTTACGGCCGAAGCCTGGCACACAGCAGCGAGCGATACCGGGACATCGTCGGGCCAGAAGCGCTGTGCGATGCCTTCACGTCGTCGGCAGCGCAGACGCGAAGCAACATCGACGCGCTGGTTGCCCTTGTCGACGGCGCCGTCGGGGTGAGCGTCAACTCCGCGACCGACGAGCTTGACGCCGCTGAGACTCTGGCCCGGCAGCAAGACGGCGAGGGTGAACCGCAGCCCGATACAAAGCGATTCCTCACCGCGGTGCACGCGCTTCGCCAGATCGAACGGGCCGTCGTCACCGCGGCGATCAACATCGGCGCACGCGACAGCCCCAGGTAGCGCGTGCAGTCCAGTCATTGAATCGGCCGCGGCGCGGCTACCATTCCTCCAACAGCACGACTACTCCTCGCTAATTCCCGCCGTTCTGAAGGAGAAGTCCCATCGCCGCTCCGAACCTCCCGCCGGGATTCGACTTCACCGATCCGGACATCTACGCCCGCCGGCTACCGGTGCAGGAGTTGGCAGAGCTGCGCGCAGCGGCGCCTATCTGGTGGAATGAGCAGCCGCTCGATCAGGGTGGGTTTGGCGATGGTGGCTACTGGGTGGTCAGCAAGCACCGCGACATCCGCGAGGTCTCGCTGCGCAGCGACGTCTTCTCGTCGGCCGCTAAGTCCATAGTGCCGCGCTACCAGGAAGAGTCGGCGCAGGGCCAGATCGAGGCCGGCCGCGCGTCGATGATCATGATGGATGACCCCGAGCACAGCCGGTTGCGCAAAATCGTCGCCCGTGCCTTTACGCCGCGCGCGGTCGAACGGCTGCGCGCCGACCTTGCACAACGTGCTCAGCTCATCGCCACCCAAGCCGCGGCAGAAGGCTCGGGTGACTTCGTCCGCCAGGTGGCCTGCAAGTTGCCGCTGCAGGCCATCGCCGGCCTACTCGGGGTGCCACTCGAGGACTACGACAAGCTGTTCGACTGGTCCAACAACATGATCGGCGGCGACGACCCTGAATTCGCCCACAACGATTCGCTGGCTTCAGCGGGCGAATTGATCTGGTATGCAATGCAGTTGGCGGCCCACAAGCGCGACAATCCGGGCAAGGATACCGACGACATCGTCACGACGCTGATCAAAGCCGACGCCGACGGCCAACAGCTGTCCGAGGCCGAGTTCGGCATGTTCGTGGTCACCCTGGCCGTCGCCGGCAACGAGACGACCCGCAACTCGATCACCCAGGGGATGATGGCCTTCAACGACCACCCCGACCAGTGGGAGCTGTTCAAGGCGCAGCGGCCGAAAACCGCGGCCGACGAGATCATCCGCTGGGCCACCCCGATCACGGCGTTTCAGCGCACCGCCGTGGAAGACACCGAGCTCGGTGGTGCGCACATCAAGAAGGACCAACGGGTGGTGCTGTTCTATCGCTCAGCGAACTTCGACGAAGAGGTCTTCGACAACCCCGATACCTTCAATATCCTGCGAAACCCCAACCCGCACCTCGCATTCGGCGGCACCGGAGCGCATTACTGCATCGGGGCAAACCTGGCGCGCATGACGATCGACCTGATGTTCAACGCGATTGCCGACCAGATGCCGGAGCTGACCACGGCGGGAGATCCAGACCGACTGCGGTCAGCCTTCATCAACGGCATCAAGCACTGGGAGGTCGATTACCGGGCGCGCTAGCGCGAGCAGACACAAGAGCCCCCAAATGCGCGCATTTTGGGGGCTTTTGCGTCTGCTCGCGCTACCTACTCAGTGGTCAGCGGGCTTCCGAAAAGTCCCGAGCGGTTTGTGAACGATCGCTGGCGGTCGCGTCAGCCGACGATGCCTCCGTCGACCGCGCCCACGGCGAACGCACCCCGAGGCTGATGACATACGCCAAGACGACGGCAAACAAAGCCGTCGCGATTGCGCCGATCGCAATGTAGGCGGTGTTCGTGGCTCCGCTGTGCAACGCGACCGCCAGCGGCAACGAGGTCATCGCATGGGAACCTGCCATCACCATCGGAACCGCCGGAACGATCAGCCACTGCCGGCCCCTTGGCAAAAGGCGCTCCAGCGCGCAGAACGCGCCACCGATCGCCACCATGAAGGAGACATAGGTGAACGGCGTCAGGACCGGAACATCCCCGAGCACGAAGGCCTGCGGGCCGTAGTAGATCCAGGTGGGTCCGCCGACGCTGGTGACGAGGATTTCGAAGAAGACGGCAAAGCCCAGGAAACCGCCCCATTGCAGCCAAAACCGGCGCGCGGACACACCCGTGCGGGCACCGCGGATCATCAGGTACCCGAAGACCGGTAGATACCAGAAGTACAAGATCCCGATGAAGGCCGGGATGCTGTGACCGAACGTGGTGACCCAGCCGATCTGGCCCCGCTCGGTGTAATAGACGTGGACCAGGTTGTCGCCGAGCGCTTCGTAGGGAATGGCCAGGCCGGCACCAAGAATCAACCAGATATGCACCAGGTCGCGACGTCGGACGGACGCATATATCGCGTAACCCAGGCTAATAAGGGCCATCACGGTCATCGCCACGATCAGCACGTTCTGGGTCGTCTGAGGCATCGGCACATCAGAAGGCACCGGGATGTCGGAATTCATGGCGCGTCTCCAGACCAGTAGTTAGTATCTGCTAACTATCGTGTCATGGCGGTATGGAACTGAACAAGGCTCACGCGTCACGGGCCGAGGATCGTTGGGAATGGGCTGCGATCACTCGGTAGGTTGGCGGGGAAACACGGCGAGGTCGCGGCAAGGGTCGGTCCGTGGCCCTCGTGTGCCGCGATGAAGATTTGCAGGCTGTAGCCGTCGGCCGCATAACCGAATTGGTTGGGTTTCCGGAAGCCATCGCGTTCCATGACGTACCAGCCCCAGCTTTTCCAGATGTCGGCGGTCGTGGCGATGAGGGCGCCCACGTCAGTGCCGGACGGAAGTTTCAGTTGACCGACCGTCGTGAGTGCGATGGAAGGTGTGCCGTTGACTTGGTCTTTGCATGGCGGGGTATTGGTTGCGCCGCCGAAGCCGCTGGCATTGAGAGTTGTGCCGGGTGGCAGGGCCTGCAGCGTCTTCTTCAGATAGCCGAGAATCGTGTCCTGGGCTTGCTGCTGGCTGGTCGGGACGACGGGCTGCGGCTTCCATCCCGGCGGCGGTGGCGGGGCCGATGTCATCGGTGGTCCGCCAAGGACGGTGGCCCCGGACGGTGTGGGCGGGCCGATCGGGCTGTCGTGCCCACACGCGACGACGAAAACGGTCAACGACAGGGCACTGGCGAAGGTTGCGATTCTCGCCGAAAACTCGAAGGTGTGATTCATCGTCCGGGCCTCACCCCTTCGATGAATGCCGTTCAGACTGGATCGAATGTCAGCTCGAGCTTCTCGGGGCCGCGTGCGATACCGAAGATGTAGTTGATCTCCTGGTCTGGGTTCGCGAGCCGGACGTTGGTGATCCGCTTGAGGAGAACATCAAAGGCCACCCCGATCTGGACCCGGGCCAGGTGCG
>Ga0182012_10001757_pt1 | contig 23662 bp, 23 predicted proteins | sample 612S2SmetaG_FD_120486 | JGI IMG/M metagenome (GOLD analysis project Ga0182012, IMG submission 120486) | Permafrost microbial communities from Stordalen Mire, Sweden - 612S2S metaG | ecosystem: Environmental > Terrestrial > Soil > Wetlands > Permafrost | place: Sweden: Stordalen | collected... | reverse complement strand
CTGGCGGGCGAGCAGGATGTGCTCCCGGGTCTGCGGCATCGGGCCGTCGGCGGCGGAGACCACCAGAATGGCGCCGTCCATCTGCGCCGCGCCGGTGATCATGTTCTTCACATAGTCGGCGTGACCGGGGCAATCGACGTGCGCGTAGTGGCGCGCCTTCGTCTCATACTCGACATGCGCGGTGGAGATCGTGATGCCGCGGGCTTTCTCCTCCGGCGCCTTGTCGATCTGGTCGTACGCCGTGAACGTGGCGCCGCCGGTCTTCGCCAGCACCTTCGTGATTGCCGCCGTTAGCGACGTCTTGCCATGATCGACATGGCCGATCGTGCCGATGTTGCAGTGCGGCTTGGTCCGCGCGAATTTCGCCTTGGCCATCGTCGTCTTCTCCGTGGGCCCGAGTGGAGGTCCTGGGGTGAGGCTTCAGTGTTACCAGCGGTAGTGGCTGAAGGCCTTGTTCGCCTCCGCCATCCGATGGGTGTCTTCCCGCTTCTTCACCGCTGCACCACGGTTGTTCACCGCGTCCAGCAGCTCGTTCGACAGCCGGTCTTCCATCGTGTGCTCGCCCCGCTTGCGCGCGGCGTCGATGATCCACCGGATCGCAAGTGCCTGCCGCCGTTCCGAGCGGACTTCGACCGGCACCTGGTAGGTGGCGCCGCCGACCCGGCGGGACCGCACTTCGACCGCCGGCTTCACGTTGTCCAGCGCCTCATGGAACATGCGCACCGGATCGGCCTGCTGGCCGCCGCGCTTCTTCATCACTTCCAGCGCATTATACACGATGCTCTCGGCGGTCGACTTCTTGCCGTCGTACATCAGCGAGTTCATGAACCGGGTGATCACGACGTCGCCGAACTTGGCGTCCGGCAGGATCTCGCGCTTGACGGCGCGGCGGCGGCGGCTCATCGCAATACCTCTTTTACTTCGGCCGCTTCGCGCCGTACAGCGACCGGCGCTGACGACGCTTGGCGATGCCCTGCGTGTCGAGCACGCCACGCAGGATGTGATAGCGAACGCCCGGCAAGTCCTTCACGCGCCCGCCGCGGATCAGCACCACCGAGTGCTCCTGCAGGTTGTGCCCCTCGCCGGGGATGTAGCTCACCACCTCGAAGCCATTGGTCAGGCGCACCTTCGCCACCTTGCGCAGCGCCGAGTTCGGCTTCTTCGGCGTGGTGGTGTAGACGCGCGTGCAGACGCCGCGCTTCTGCGGGCAGCCCTGCAGCGCCGGCACCGTGTTCCGGCTTTTCCGGGGCTCGCGCCCCTTCGCGATGAGCTGGTTGATGGTCGGCATTGACCCTCTGTCTCTCCAATCGTCCGGCCGCCGCCCTTGCCGATGCGTGACCGTCGTTCAACAGGCCAAACCCGCCGGCGTGGGAAAAGGTCCCACCCTGCGGGGTCCGTGATGCGCGCGGCCTGGGCCCACCGGAGAGCCCGGAAGGCGGCGCCGCATGCGTCTTTGGCCTGCGATCGACGGCCACCCAACACAGCGTGGGGGTGGCGAGGGGGCGGAACCTAGTTGCGAGAAGAATCCGAGTCAAGCGTGAGTCGGAAGACGGAGGACAGAAGTCGGAGGACGGATAGCCCGTGCAACGGTCCGTCTTCCGTCGTCCGTCCTCCGTCTTCCGCTCTACAACAGCCGAAGCGCCAGGAACCCGCCGACAACCCCCGCCGCCGCCACCGACGTCACCAGCGTCAGCCGACGTTCGATGAAGTCGCGGATCGGCGGGCCGAACGCCTTCAGCAGGCCGGCGACCAGGAAGAACCGGGCCGCGCGCGTGGCCAGGCTCGCCGCCATGAACACCGCGAAATTGAAATGCGCGGCGCCCGAGGCGATGGTGACGATCTTGTAGGGGATCGGCGTCATTCCCTTGATCAGGATCACCCACAGGCCCCAGCGGGCGTACAGGTCCTGGAACGCGACGAACTTCTGGCCGTAGCCGTAGAAATCGATCACCGGCCGGGCGAGCTGGTCGAACACCGCGTAGCCGATCAGGTAGCCGAGGGCGCCACCCGCCACGCTGCCCAGCGTGCAGATCAGCGCCAGGCGCCAGGCCCGGTCCGGCCGCGCCAGCACCATCGGGATCAGTACCGCGTCGGGCGGAATCGGGAACACGCTGCTCTCGATGAAGGCGACCGCCGCGAGCCACCACGGGGCGTTCGGCGAAGCCGCGAGGCGGAGGGTCTTGTCATACAGGCGCCGGAGCATTCGTTCGGTCCTTCGTCCAAAAACGGGGCGTCCAAAAACGGGCGTCCAAAAACGGGCGTCCAAAAACGGGCGTCCAAAACGGGGCGGTCTCCCAAGCCGGCGTCCACAAGCGTGGCGGCGCTCAAGGCGAGGTACAGGGCGGATGCCACGCCCGCGTCCGCGGTTCAATCCGTTGGCGTTCAAATCGGCGGCGTTCGATCGGCCGCCGTCTGATCAGCGTGCCTGCGGGACGCAGCCGTTTCATCCGGCAGCGACATGATGGCGCCCGATCCTCCGCATGGCGCTTTTTTCCGGCCAGGTCCGGATCTGATCCCGCATTGTGCGCCTTATTCCCCCGCTGAGGGCGCCTCTTTGCCGGCCGGCGGCCCGGGCCTATCGTCGCGGCCGACGTCACAGAACCGAGACCCCCGATATGCGCTCCATCACCGCTGCCATTGCCCTGCTCGCCGCCGTCCCGGCTTACGCGCAGGGACTGCCGCCGCACGCCTATCTGTTCGGCGCCTGGACCGGCGGCCTGTTCCCGCCGCCATCCGCGATCAGCCCGCAGCAGTGCCTGGCGAACCCCGTGGTGATTTTCACCCGCGACGTGGTCATGCGCGCCGTGATCACCGAGCAAACCTACACCCAGCGGCTGATAGAAACCGCCCGTACCACGGCGACCGGCACCGAGTTCCGTTTCCAGCCATCACCCGCCTCGGCGGCGGCGATTGGCCCGTTCAGCCTGGGGGGTCCGGCGTCGGCCGATGCCGGCTTCGGCTGCGGCAGCCCGCAGGTACTGCACGTGCAGCGACATGGCGAAAACGAGATCACCTTCCCCGGCTGCAGCGAATTTCCCTACCCCCTGGTCCGCTGTCCCGGCCGCTGAGCGGGCCGGCACCAACCCAGCGCAGATTTCGGCGCGTCACGGTCGCCGCGCCAGGCGGAGGCTGGCCATGGTGTAGCCAACGGATCGCCGCCCCAGGGGAACGCTCGCTGCCGTCTCGGCCGTCCGCTCGGCTGGCCAAGGCACTGGAGAACGCCCGTGAAGCCGGAGTCGACTTGGTGTTGTGTGCGCCAGCGGCGGTGGCGCGGCCGTCTGTCGGTGCGGCAAGCGCCGCCCCTCGTCAGGCTCGACGCAGATGCTCCGGCGCATCATCTGGTCCGAGCGCGCTCGCTGGCTGATCGTCCACGTCATCGGCCCAAATGTTGACGTGGCCCGTCGCGTCGTCCGGCCGCATCCGCCATTTCCGGCGCGCAATCAATTCGATCTTGCCCCTCGCGGCGGCGAAGCACTGCAGCAGGTCCGGCCCCTTGTACATGCGGCGCTGGCTGAAGCCCTGCAGCGCTTCCTGCGAAATGCCGCAGACAATGATCTGGCCGTTCTCTTCGATCTCGAACATCACGCGCCCCCCGACCCAGCGGGCCGGAGCCAAGGAAGCCTGGTATCCAGACCCGTCCATATGGCTTTTCCTTGCAAATTTGATCGAACCGAACCGCGTCGGCAAAATATCGGGCAGCGATTGGACTTGCACCGTGACCCTCTTCAGGTGGCGATAGCGAGTGACATTTGCAATCGGCCGTCTGACGCCCGCTGCCGATTGCACCTGGCTCCTTGTAACGAGACGGCGACCGGCGAGCCCGGCCGATCCGCCCCCACGATACCGTGCGAGATGTTCCCGCTTACCCAGTCCGGAACGGTTTCGTTATCGCTGCATCGGCGATCCGCGGGATGATCCGCGGTATGATCCGCCGGACCGTGCCGAACGGAGGAAGCCATGGATCTGGCCATGTTTCGCGCCGCGCTCGATGGCAACGAGCCGCCGCCTGGAACCAGCCTCGCACTGCAAGCACTGTGGTGGGACGCCAAGGGCGACTGGAAACGGGCGCATGTCTGCGCCCAGGAAGATCAGTGTGCAGATGGCGCGCGGGTGCACGCCTACCTGCACCGCAAGCAGGGCGACCTAACCAACGCCGGCTACTGGTACACCCGCGCCGGAAGCGTTCCCGCGACCGGGCCGCTCGACGCGGAGTGGGAGCGTCTGGTCTGTGCGTTGCCCGGGGATAAGGCATGACCAGGCTGCCGCCCGCCGTCTATGCGCTGGTCTGGCTGCTCGCCGTCTTGTTCATGCTCTACGGCTCGTTCTACCCGTTCGAGTGGCAGAATCTCCCCGGGCCGGGGCCCCTCGCCCATCTGCTCGGCACCTGGCAGGACTGGGACCAGCGCGGCGACCTGATCGCCAATATTCTGTTCTACATGCCGTTCGGCTTCCTCGGCGTGCTGTCCCTTCCGCCGCGACTGCCGCTCGCGCTGCGCGCCGGCATCACCCTGCTGCTCGGCACGGCGCTCAGCGCCGGCGTCGAACTGACCCAGGTCCATCTCGTTGACCGCACCAGCACCATGGGCGACGTGTACGCCAACGCAATCGGCACCGCCGCCGGGGCAGTGGTCGCCGCCGTCGCCGGACCGGCGCCGCGCTGGCCCCTGCTGGGCGAACTCTTCGCGGCACCGTTCGCAGCGCTGCTGCTGATCGCCTGGGGCGGCGAGCGGCTGTCCCCCTACGTGCCGACCATCGACCTGCACAAATACTGGCATGCGCTATGGCCGCTGCTGGCCGGCACCGGCTTCGGGGCGGCGGACGTCGCCAGCGCCACGGTGGCATGGCTGCTGGTGGCCGCGCTGCTGGACGCGGCCTACGGACGCCGCCGCGTCTGGCTGCTGTTTCCGCTGGCGATCGCCGCCGCCGAGGGCTGGCGCATCATGGCCGTCGGCACCGCGGTCGAGCCCTCCGACCTCGCCGGCGCCGTCGCCGCGTTCGCGCTCTGGCCGCTGTTCGTGCGCTGGCGCCGCGTGCCGCTGGCCGTTGCGATGGCGGGGCTGGTCGCCGCACGGATTGCCACGGGCGCGGAGCCCGCCGCGGCGAACTGGCTGCCGTTCGAGCCCCTGCTGCGCGACACCATCGCTGGCGGGCTGCACGGTGTGTGCCTTGCCTCGTTCCTAAACGGCGGCCTGGTCTGGCTGCTGGCGGGCACGGGGCTGGGGGCCGCGGGAGCGACCTTGGCGACGGCCGCACTGCTGGTCGCCACGGCGCTGGCGGCAGGACAGCCGATGCCGGCCAGCGACATTGCCGTCGCGGCCGGCGCCGGCGTGTTGCTGCGGCTGCTGCAGCCGCCGCGGGCGGCGCAGGTTCGGGTCTCGGCGGCTTAGGCCGCCCGCTCCGGCTCCGGGCAGTGGCCGGCAGCCGGATGGCGGCAGGCATCGTCCACCACCTCGCCGCCCTCGCGCAGGCCGATCCAGTCCGCTACCAGGGCCATGTCGAAACCCGCCTCGCAGCGCTCGCCTACCTGCATCAGCGGGCGGCGAATCAGCAGCTTGTCGTGCAGCATCAGGGCCAGTGCGGCCTGCGCATCCAGCGCGTCTGGGCGCACTTCACCCGATTTCACCCGCGGGGAAGCACGGTTGAACCATTCGGCAACCGGGCGGGTGCCGAAGAACCTCCGCAGCCGGTCGGCCGTCCAGGGCTCGGCGCGCAGGTCTTGGGGTAGGACGGTGTGGCCGGAGGCGGTGAGAAGCGCTTTTTGGCGCGCGTTGCCGGCGCAGCCAGGTTTTTCCCAGAACAAGATTGTTGCCATTCGGACAGTCTCCGTCGTTCGCCACAACACAAGCAAGAAACCGGCCGCGGCTCCGCCCCGGACCCGTACTGCACCACGAAGCCGGGCTCCCGCGTCATCGCCCCCTGGAGCGTTTTTCAGCACGTTGTCCGCGCAGCGCGAAAACCATAGCCAGGATCAGACAGGTCGTTCCGACGATAGCAAGAGGACCCGCTACGACGGTGTTCGCGTTCGCGCTTCCTGTCGCGATCCAGCAGATAAAACACGCCTACAAGAGAACTTTCTCACGTTTGGTCACTTATCCCTCGCCGGTTAGCATAGTAATTGCTTCGGTTGCCTGACTTGCATGAGCGCCCCCCCCCGACCCCTGGGGGTTTCTTTACAGTTGGATGTCGGCCCTTATGCGGTCTGCGGTGGCGCGGACCGTTCCCCCTGAGCGGTCGAGCAGGCCAGCTTGCTCCAGGGCAGCCACGTCGGCATGAACCCGGCGATACTGGCGGCCTAGGGCGCGCGCAAGCGCGGAGACGGAAGGCTCGGGATGCCCATGCAAATGCCTCAGCAGACGATAGCGCTCGCCCGTCAGGACCGAGGACAGCCCTTCCCAGCTTTCAAACGCCAGAACACGCTCGCTGACAGGCTCGCCGCGCTCCACAAGGTGCCACGCGTCCACGAAGGCGGCGGCATCGTCTTCAAGGCTGCCGCCCACAAGCACCTGCACATCGACCACGTCCTGAACCTCCCTGCTTCAATGTCGGCGCGCCGCTCGCACATCAGCCAGAAAATCCGCAACGAGCTGTTCTGGCGTGGTAAACTGACAAGCCTGCTCTCGATCGCCATAGTGCCGGTGGTCGCCCCTGCCTGCCTCGTTGTCGTAGTCAATCAGACGTTGACCCTGGCGACCATAAAACAGGCTGTATTTGAACGGGTGCTTCGAGCCACGCACCGGGCTCGATACCAACCAAAGGCTCACCTCCGATATCGCCCCGTCGTCAAACTGCCGCTTGCGGTGAAGGATGAGTGTAGCAGGCGGCATATGACGTTTATTGTCATAGGCGTGCTAAATGCTGTCAAGAGTCATAGCCGGTGCGGCCCATCGATATCTCCCGCCGTCAAACCACTCCCAACGGCACCCCACGGCACACCCGCAACGCACGCGGCGATTGGGCGATCGTTATAGTTAACGAAACCCAATACTTGTAGCGGCGCTGAATTCAAGGGCGCGATCTGATTATTTAACGAAGTATCCGGCAAACAGAAATGACCGTCGACCAAAGCTCACTGCTATGAAATGCTTCGCAGCGCGGCAGCTAAACTTGTGCCATCATCTGTCGTCACTTCCTTTTGTAACAGTGACCGCCGTCTGACCCACGATCACAACACACAGCGTTTCGTAGCTTGCCCGAAAGATTACGAGTTGTCTTCCCCGCCTTCGACGGCATCGCCGGTCGAATCCGGTCGCTCCGTCGGAGGAGGTGATCTGCTGCAACAAAAGCTCAAGGAGACACAGCATGACCACGATCAACATCCCAAGTGGAACAACGCTGACCGCTTCGTTCGCTTTGAACCAGGGGGACAACATCACCGTCAACGGACCCGGCACCTTCGACCCTACCAGCTTTGGTACATTCGATCTGAGCCGTCTCGAAGGCAGCACGGCAACGATCAACGCCAAGGTCGGCGGACATGGGGTCTTTGACGTCTCCAACATCACATTCGGCGGTGCAGTCGGGTCTGGGCAGACCGTTGATTGGGAGCTGGGTGGGACCATCACCATCGACGATCCAGCGGCGTTCAAAGCCACGATTGCCTACCCCAATTATACCGTGCCGTTCGAGGGTCCGTTTGCCGAGGACCTGGCCCTGGTCGGGCTCACCCAGGCTGCAGGCTGGTCGTTCAAAAACGATCTGCTCAGCATCACCAACGCCAGCGGGAAGGTCATCGACAAGCTGCACATCGATGGAGGGCCGCAGGGTGTAGCAAAGGCGCCAAACGGTAGCGTCTACCTATGGGACGGCTATGGCGAGTACCGTCTTCCCAGCGGGTCGGTGGCATTGCCGGAGCACTGACGCCCGCGCGCCCCCGGTCGGACCCTGGCCGGGGGCCTCCTTGAGGCTCGGTCCATCAGCATCCGCGCCCGAGACCGCCGCGAACCGGACTGCTGGCACAACGGGAGCGGAGCCGCCGGAAGGCCACTGCTGGGTTTGACTGGTCGTTTGCCCCGCCCGCTACCGTCCAACCCCCTCCTGCGCCCGGTCGAGACTCTCGACCGTATGCCGATACAAGCGGTCCGCGCCCTGCGCCGAGCCGCTGACGCAGACCACGCCCACCTTGCCGAACTCCGACAATGCGCCGATCAGATGAAACACCACGCCGTCATGCGCCGGCCCATTGAAGTGCAGCCCGTTCAACACCGCGATATCGACCAGGTCGTGCGGCGTGAGACCGCGATATTGCGGTGCCTCCAGATTGTCGGTGGCGTAGTAGAATCGAGGCTCGCCGCCGGGCGTGTAGAACAGGCCCGTGGCCGGGTCATAGGCGCCCCCGGTCAAATACTGCAGCATCATGAAGGGATGGGTCGTGCCGCCTTTGCGCAAATTGATCTCGATCGCATGAAGCTGCCAAGCATCGCCCGTTTGCACGGCGATGAAGTCGATCCCGAGCCGGCCCAGCACCCCGCGGTCCCGCAGCGCATCGGCAACCTTGCGGCCCTCCGCCTGGATCTGCATCCGGTAGCTGTCGGCCGCCGGAAACCGGCACCCCAGAAACACCTGCCCGCCGGCGCCGCCCAGCACCTGGTCGTGTGTCGAGATCGCCTCGACGGTGCCCAGCGGGTCGATGCGGAACTGCGCGGAGGGTGAGTGCTTGACCGCCCCCTCGACGAAGGCCTCGACGATCGCTCCCATCTCCCGCGCCTTGGCGGCGTAGACCTCCCAGGTCATGCCCGGCGCCGCAAACCCGGCGCCGGCAAGCCGGTCCCGCACCCACCCCCGGAGCGCGGTCCCCGCCGGCGCCTGGGCGAAATCGAACACGGCGTTGCCCTCGCCGGAAAAGGCATCGTTCAGCTTCACCACCGCCCGCCGCAGACCGCGGTTGCGCGCCTTCAGCTCGACCAGCGCCGCGGCGATGTCCGCTTCGTCGGCGAGGTCCTCGATGCCGTCGGGGATCGGCACGCCGGCCTCCCGCATGATCCGCCGACCGCCGCTTTTCGACCCCAGGCCGCGCAGCTCCGGGTCGCAGCCGTAGATCGGCACGCCGAGACGGACGGCCAGCGTCCGTTCCAGCCCGGAGACGATAAAGCAGGCAAGATGTGCCGTCGCGGGGTCTTCGATGGTCTCCCCGATGCGCGCCAGCAGCCGGGGGCGGGCGAGGATCTTGGCCGACAGCGGCTGTGCCGATGCGTCGAAACACGATAGCAGGGTCAGCCGCCGCCTGGCATGCTGCGCCGGGATGCCATGCAGCAGATGCAGGTAGTAATCGATGATCTCGTCGGCGATCGGCTGGCTCGACAGGTAGATCAGCCGGGTCCGCGGCAGGCGGAGCAGCATCAGCATGCTCAGCATCCGCTCCTCGTAATGGTGCACGCCGGTGATGCGCGCCATCACCTCCTCGTCGAGGCTCAGGCTTGGCACCACCACGATCGTCCGCGGCGCCGCCTCGTCGGGGAAGACGTGGCGATACTGCGCGGTCAGTTGCTCCTGCAGGCGCCGGAACGCCGCCAGCTCGGCCGGCGAGCCGGCCTTCGGCACGAGCCGTTCGCGGGAAAGCCGTTCCACCGCCACCCCCCTGTCCGGGCCGCTCTCCGGACCATCGTGCACGTTATGGCGCTGGTCCGGAAGGGTCGCAGGGGGACAGGCAGGGGGACAGGCAGGGCGGCAGGCGGTAGAGCGTAGCGACGGCGCTGTCGGCGACCGGCGGAAGACCGGGCGGCGGCGCGGTGCCATGCGCATCCATCAGCAGCGCATAGTCGAACCCGCACAGCCTGGCCGGATCGCTCAGTGCGCCGCTGTCGGGCATCGCGCCGACCCGCAGCGCCAGGTCGCGATAGGGTGGCAGCGTCTCGATCGGCTGCTGTGATTCGTTATCGAATAAGAACGGCCAGAACGCACGCCGCTCGATCGGCAGCAACGCCGCAAGCTGGGCGTCCATCGGCGTGCCATCGGCCAGTCGGCGGGCACGGGGGACGGCACGCCAATAGGAGGGGGCCTCGGCGGGCGAGACCCCGGCCACGAACACGCGGCTGCCCGGCGGCACGGCGGCGATCACGGCGCGGAACGCGGCGAGGTCCTGGCGGTCGTCAAGCCAGGCGCCGGCAAGCAGGCCCAGCCGCGCCGTGAACACGACCGCCAGCAGCGCGGCCAGTGTGCGCGGCGCAACCGCGGGACGGGCCACGGCGAAGGCGACGAAGACGAAGGCAACGGCGAAGCGGGCATCGACATGCTCGCCGCCCTTCGCCGCGGCGGGGGCGATCGCGAACAGCAGCGCGAGCACCGCCAGCGCAAGCTTTCCCTCCGGCGGCGCCCGGCGCAGGCCGCTCAACAGCACCAGCCCCGCCACCGCGGCCGCGGCAATGTCCAGCGGCAGCCAGTAGCCCAGGAACGGCAGGAATGCCGCAGCCGCCTTGTCCGCCGCTGTCCCAAAGGCGGGCGCGGGCGCCATCGGACCGAGCGGCGAGACCGCGTACAGCGCCGCCGGGACCGCCACCACCGGCAGCGCCGACGCCAGCCGCATCAGCACCGCGGCCGGGCGGCGTCGCTCCGGCCATGCCGCGCGCCCCTCATGCACCGCAAGCAGGGCCAGGAACACCGCGAGCCCCGCGAGATGGCACAGGAACACAACGGCCGCACCGGCGCAGGTCAGCGGGATCATCAGTGGGATCGCCAATGGGATAGGGCGCCATCGGACCCAGCCCGCTGCCAGCAGCAGCGCGAGTCCGAGCGCGATCAGAAAGTTGATGAAGCCAAGCAGCAGCGCGCCGTTGTAGGCGACCAGCGCCGCGCCGAGCGGCCAGGCCGAGCGCTCGCCCGTGACGGCCCGGCCATAGGCAACCGCGCCCAGCACCGGGAGCAGTACGGCCAGCGCCAGCACCGCGCCGCCGGCCAGCGGCAGCGGCAGGACGCGCAGCAATAGCAGAAACAGCATGTCGGTCGCGAGATTGGGAATCACCGCCCAGCGCGGCCCGTAGACCTGCGCCAGGAACGGGTCGTTCACCCCGCCCGCCAGCAGCCAGCCACGCGCCAGATGGTTCGGCCAGTCGAGCAGCGGCGGCGGCTCGACCAGCGCCAGCGGCGCGAGCAGCGCCAGGACGACGAAGGCGGCCAAGGGAAGGAAGACCCAGGCCAGGGGAAGTAAGGCCAGACGGGGAAAGGCCAGACGGGGAAAGGCCAGGCGTGGGAAGGTCAAGGGAGGGACGCTCAGGCGGACGGCTGGCAAGTGCCGGGCTCCGCCGCTAGGCTCGGCGTCAACCAGACGGAGGAACCCGATGAACGCCGACGCCAAGAAGACCGTGCTGCGGATGATTCCATACGGCATCTACGTTCTGACCGCCGATGACGGCAAGGGCGGGATCGGTGCCGCGACGGTGAACTGGGTGACGCAGACCTCGTTCAATCCGCCGCTGATCGCTCTGGGGGTCAAGGCGGACAGCGCGGCACTTGCCGTGCTGAAAACTGCCGGCGGGTTCGCGCTGAACATGCTGGGCAAGGACCACAAGGCGCTCGCCTTCACGTTCTTCCGCCCCGCGGTGCTGGAGGACGGCAAGCTGTCCGGCGAGGCGTTCCAGCGCGGCGCCAGCGGCGCTCCACTGCTGGATGCCGCCATCGGCGCCGTCGAGTGCCGTGTCGCTGCGATCGTGGAGCAGGGCGACCATCATGTGGTGGTGGGCGAGGTCATCGAGGCGCATCTGCGCCAACCCCCGGCGGGACGGCCCGACGCGGCGATCCTGGAAATGAAGGACCTGGGCGACACGGTATTTTACGGCGGGTGAGGCAAGGCCTGCAGCAGGCGGACTCAGGGTTTTCTGGTCAGCTTGCGTACCAGGCCGTCGAGCCGGGAGGTGAACACCTCGATCGAGTAGCCGACAAGAAACGCCAGCGCGAGCGGCGAGAGCGGCATGTTTTGCGGGATCAGCGACGCAAACAGGCTGATCGCGATGCCCGCGATGGCGGCCATCAGGAACCGGCTGTTCCGATCCAGCGATGAAGCCATCTCCTGGTCCGGCGCCCGCCTTGCATACGAGCGGAAGGCATAGAGAAACGATCCCAGCAGGGCATAGGCGACCGGAAGCACGTAGGTGGTGATCGCGCCGAGAAACCACTTGGCGTAGTTGGACAGGTCCTGCGCATAGTCCCTGATCGCCTGGTATAGCTCGATCTGGTACATGCCCTGCTGCACGACGCTGGTCGTGTCGGTATGCGGGTCCACACCGTAATGGTCGAATTGCACGTGGCTCCCGTCGACCGCACCCACATGGTTGATGTACTGCTGCGTAACCTCCCAGGACGAACCCTGGGAGAAAACATTCTCGATCCGCAGGCGATGCACAGCCTTTATGATCTCACCGTTCCTGCGGGAAAATGCCACCAATTCGTCGAACAGCCCCGGCGGCAGCGAGGCATCGGACGGCTGCGGGTCTCTGTGATGATCCCGGTAGTATTCAAGATTGGACCAGAGCTTGAGCGCGCTGGCGTTTTGCTCCGCGATGAGTTCCCGTACCTGCTCGGAGGTCGTGCTCATCATGAACAGGACGATCGAGCCGAGAACGATCGCGATGGCGTAGACCGTGACCAGCCACTCCAGAACAAAAGTCCAAAGCCTGCCTGTGGACTTGCCGGTGTTATCGCTTCCGGTCTTATCGCTTACTGGCAGGCCGCCGTGCATCTCCGTGTCCTCCCCCGAACCGCGTGCCGCCGATCCGTCACCGCCAACGGATTGTCGAGCATTTCCGGGAGAAGGCGCGATGAAATTCTTCGCACGACCGCTGCCTCAACCGGCGAAGCGGTCTTCCCTGCCAAATAGGGGCGATCGCGTGACGGCCACCGGGCTGTAGCCGCGAGCGCACTGAAGTGATTCAGCGATGGCGGCAATCCGGCGCAGCATCCTGCCAAAGCAGACCGGGGGGCGCCGATGGCCGCATTCGTGCTGGACACTGACACCGTGCTGTCCGCCGAGCTTGACGAGGTCGAGCGCAGGCGAGCCGCCAGCGGGGAGCCTGCGGCCCAACCCCCGGCCAAGGCAAGCGAAAGCCTGGAGCAGCGGCAGGCCAGGCTCGGGCTGACGGCACTGTGCCTGTCCGGTGGCGGCATCCGCAGCGCCTCGTTCTGCCTGGGCGTACTGCAGGCCCTGGCCGCGAAACGGTTGCTGAACCGGTTCGACTATGTCTCGACCGTGTCCGGCGGCGGGTTCATCGGCGGCTGGCTACAAATGTTGCTGCATGAAACCGGCGACGCCGACCGGGCGCAGTCTGCGCTGGGCTCGGCGGGTCCCGCGGCACTCAGCGCATTGCGCGGCTATACCAACTACCTGACGCCGCAGACCGGCCCGTTTTCCACCGACACCTGGTCGGGGATCGTGCTTTACATCCGCAACCTGCTGCTGAACTGGATGGTGTTCGCGCCGCTGTTCCTGCTGCTGGCGCTGGCGCCGATCTTCTACCGCACGCTGATCTACAGCCTCAGCTTCAGTGCGTTCATCGCGCTGGTGTTGCTGGCGGCCGCTGCGGGCGCGCTTGGCATCGGCGCTTACCGTGCCTGTTCGCTGATTCCCAGCCACCGATCGATCAACCCGCCGGGCTTTGCCTCCGCCAGGGACATTCTGTGGAACGTTACTGCCCCGGCGCTGTTCTGGGCGCTGGTCCTGCCAGCGGTGCTCGACCATGGGCTGGCCTCGCCGGAGGTGTGGACGTGGCTGGAGTCCGCCATCCCGCTGCTCTACGTCGCCGCCATGCTGGTGGGCTACGGCGCGGCCTGGTTTTCCAAGCTCGGCCCCGGCACGGACTCGGACTCGCTCTATCGCACCAACGCGGTTCGCTGGCTCGCCGCCTCGCTTTGTTCCGCCGGGCTGATCTGGATCGGCCTGCGCGTCATCGAGCCCGCGCACGCGGCCTGGCCGGTGTTCGTCAACAAGGAAACCTTGCTGACGGTTTTCGCTCCCTTGTGGCTGATCGGCGTGCACGTGCTGCAGACGACGTTCTATGTCGCCTTCCGCAGAGAGGCGCTGCTGGCCGACCTGGACCGGGAATGGCTCGCGAGGTCCAGCGCGCAAGCCCTCCTGCTCGCCGTCGCCTGGGCCGGGTTTGCCTTGGCTTGCCTCGTCCTGCCACCGCTGCTGCGCTTCGTCTCGTCCGGTGGCGACTGGTCCCTGGCCCCCATGGCGGTGGCGGCGGCGGGAACGACGCTGGTGGGCTCCGTCGCGGCCTGGCTCGGCAAGCGGCTGACGGCCGGGATCGAGGCACTGGCGGCGAAGCCCGGGCGGTGGACCCCGCTGCTACTGAACGTGCTGGCGACGGCCTACGCGGTGGGCGTGTTCGCCTTGTCGGGCGGGGTGTTGCAATACGGGCTGGGATTGGCGCAGCAGCGGCTGTTTGGCGAGGCCAGCCCGATCTGGGTGCCGCTGTTGCTGCAGGTGCTGCTGGCGGTCCCGCTCTATGGACTGACGGTGGCGTTTGGCCGGGTCAACGTCAACCGGTTCTCGCTCCACGCGGTGTATCGCAATCGGCTGGTCCGGGCGTTCCTGGGGTCCGCCCGGCCGGTCCGCAGCCCCGACCCGTTCACCGGCTTCGACCCGGCGGACAATCCGCGGCTGGCCGATTTCAGGCGGCCGGCCGCGAAGCAGCGCCTGCTCCCGGTGATCAACATGACGCTGAATGTCACCGCGGTCAGCAACGCCGCCAACGCGGAGCGCAAGGCCGAGTCGTTCACCGCCACGCCGCTGGCCTGCGGGTCCGCCGCGTTGCGCCACCCGCAACAGCGACCGCAGGACGACGCGCGCGGCGCGTTTGTGCCAACCACCGCCTATGCCGGCATGGACAGCCTGGGCGACGTCCGGAACGCCGACAAAGGCGTGACCATCGGCACCGTGCTGACCATCTCCGGCGCCGCGGTCAACCCGAACTGGGGCTACCATTCGTCCCGGGTGACCGCGTTCCTGATGACGCTGTTCAACGTGCGCCTCGGCGCCTGGCTGCCCAACCCGGCGGTGGCGACGGCGGAGCAGTTGCGGCTTGCCAAGCCGGCGAACTCGCTCGCCGCGCTGGTGGACGAGCTGCTCGGCACGACCACGGACAACAGCCAGGCGCTGAACTTGTCGGATGGCGGGCACTTCGAAAATCTCGGACTGTATGAGATGCTCCGCCGGGGTTGCAGCCGCATCGTGGCGGTGGACGCAGGACAGGATGGCGGATGTGCGTTTTTCGACCTCGGCAACGCCCTGCGCAAGGCTGCGATCGACCTTGGCGTGACCGTGACGGTGCGGCAGCCGATGCGCATCCATCCGCGCAGCGCGATCGAGACGGACACGGATATTGCCAAGGACGCATTGGGCATCGCTATCGGCGACATCCATTACGCGGACGGAAATATCGGCCAACTGATCTACATCAAGCCGAGCTTCCTGCCGGGCATCCCGGCCGACGTGCGCGCCTTTGGCCTGTCGGACAAGGACTTCCCGCATGACAGCACCACCGACCAGTGGTTCACGGAGAGCCAGTTCGAGAGCTACCGCGCGCTGGGCGAGTGGCAGATGGCCTGGCTTGCGAACGGCTTGCCGCGTGGCGCGCCGCTGGAGGCCCTGTTCCGTGCGGCGGACCGTGTGTCCCCCGGCCCCGGCCCGGTCGCGCTGTTGCCCGAGACGCTGAACGCGTAGCTGCCGAAGTCCAATCACGTTCGTTTCAATGGTCAGCGTGCAGGGGGCGGGTTAGATCGGGCCGGTTAAATCGAACCGGTAACGGCCGCGGCGCCGGAACGCCAGGACTGCCAACTTGCACTCGCAGGAGGATGCAATGTCTGACGTCGGGACTGAGAGTTCGGCCAGTACGACCGCAAGTACCGGCAAGACGTTTCAACTCGGCCTGGCGCTGTCCGGCGCCATTTCGGCCGGTGCCTACACCGCGGGCGTGCTCGACTTCCTGTTCCAGGCGCTCGACGAGTGGGAGAAGCAGCGCGGCCAGCCGGACGTGCCGGACCATCGCGTGGTGCTGAAGGTGGTCACCGGCGCATCTGCGGGCGCCATCACCGGGGCGCTGGGCGCGATCGCGCTGGCCAGGGGCCTCAAGCCCATGGATTTCACCGAGGAGGAGAGGAAGAACGCCTATCGTGAGCCTGGAACCAGTTATCAGACGCTTCGATGCGTGTTGCCGTCCCTGTACGACACCTGGGTCACCTACCCGAGTCTGGTCGCACCCGAGGGCAAGATTTCCTTCCTGACCCTGGAAGACCTGAAGAAACAGCCGGAGCAAGTTCTATCGCTGCTGAATTCGCTGCTCCTGGACTGGATCAAACTCCAGGCTCTGCTGTGCCCGGTCGATGCCGATTCAGCGTTCAAGCCGGCCTACGGCTACGTTGCCGACACCCTGCACGTCTACCTGACGTTCTCGAACCTGCGCGGGATGCCGTTCCGCGTGCCGTTCGGCAACGGCAGCTACGACATGCAGACCCATGGCGATCGCGCGCACTACATCATCACCGACCTGGGCGGCCGGACCATCCAGGACAGCCGATGGGTGACCCACGACAAGGGCATTCCGCTCTCGGTCGCGACGCTGCCGCCGTACGGCGAGACCGTCGCCGCGCTGGAAGCGGGCCATTACCCGGCGTGGAACACCTACGGAGACTGCGCACTGGCCTCCGCCGCTTTTCCCATCGGTCTGGCGCCGCGCAAGCTCGCTTTTCCGATCGGCCAGTATTTCGGGCGTAACTACCCGCTGAAGGTGTCCCAGGACTTCATCAATCCGAATTTTCCGCCGACGTTCCTCGGCACCGGCAAGGATGTCGAATTCGGCTTTCTCAACGTGGACGGCGGGCTGATCAACAACAACCCGTTCGACTACGCGCAATACGCCCTGATGGGCGACGCCGCGGCGGCGAAGACGCAGGGCCATGATGCGGACAAAGCCGTCATCATGGTCTCCCCCTTCCCGGAGGCGCCCGCCTTTCTGCCGGACGACCAGCCCGCCGCAGAACTCGTCGCCGTTGTCCGCGCGCTGTATCCGACCTTGATCAACCAAGTGCGCTTCAAGGTCGAGGAACTGGCGCCGGCAGCCGATGAGAACGACCTCAGCCGGTTCCTGATTGCGCCGGAGCGCAACCTGAACGGCGTCGAGCAGCGCTACACCATCGCCTGCGGACTGCTGAGCGGCTTCGGCGGCTTCCTGGACGAGCAATTCCGCGCGCACGACTTCCAGCTCGGCCGCCGCAACTGCCAGCGTTTCCTGACCGCAACCTTCGGCCTGCCGGGATCGAACGACATAGCCGTCGGCACGAAGCAGCTCGGCACACGATTCCTCACGGTACGGGAAAGACCGGACAAGCCCGAGTCCTACATGATCATACCGCTGCTCGGCTCGGCTGCCGCCGAGGTGCCGCTGCCGCACTGGCCGCGCATGACCGGAGACGCTTTCAATACGCTTCTGACCCAGGTCGCCTCTCGTTTGACAGCGGTCGGACCGGTGCTGATCCGGGCGCAGACCACGAACCGGGTTCTGCGGGCGCTGGCCCTGATCGGCTTGAAATGGAGCGGAGATCGGCTGCGCCAGTACGTTTCCCGATCCATCCTGAGCGACCTTGTCCGCCGCGACCAGATCGAGGGCTGGGACCTGCCGGCGCTGACCCTGCCGGACGGGTGGACGCAGGACGACGTGCGCGCGGTGCTTGCGGAACTGATCAACCCGTCATTCGATCTGCGCACCGCGGACAGCATCGCGGCGCGAACACACCTGGAACCGCGCGCCGTCACCGCTGCGCTGGAACAGCTTTGCAAAGTGCCGGCCGGCAAGCCCTTCCAGGCGAGCACCGCCGGCGAGCGCGACGGCAAAACGCTCTACACGCTTCCCTCGCAGCTCTCGACGATCGCGCGGCTGCGGGCGCGGGTGCGGGGCTGGCCGGTGATAGGGTCGGTGGAGCGGGCGCTGGAGCCGCTGGCAGTCGATTGACGTAAGCAGTCCTTTCGAACGACCGCTCTGCGCGTAGCGCGTGGGGCGGATCAGCGGAGCGTCATCCGCCATTGCCGCTCGCCGCACGGAAAGCGGTGGAGGGCGCTTGGCAGGTCCACCCTACGTTCCGGCCGGCCTGACCTTCCCCCCCGGCCCATCCTTGGCACGATCGAGCGCTTCTCCGCTCCCGTCGCGGAGTGCTATATCGCCCGCTGGAATGAACCCGCGGGCGAATCGAAAATGCCATGTCCGCGGCTTGGCGGAAGGAACCTGCTCCGATGCGGCTGCTGTCGAGCCTGCTCACCAAGTTCATCCGGACCGGCACGCTGCGTCTGATCGACGCCGATGGCGGCGAGCATGTCTTCGGAGACACAACTCCCGGGCCGTCCGTGACGCTGCGGCTGCATGACAGGGCGCTGTACACCAGGATGGCCCTTAACCCCGAACTGCACGCCGGCGAGGCTTACATGAACGGGACGCTCACCTTCGAGCAGGGGTCGAGCGTCGGCGATCTGATGTACCTGTTCTCGGTCAACCGCGGCGGATTGGCCTCGAACACCTCGCAGAAACTGCTGCGCCGGTTCTGGCGCGGGGTGAAGCGGTGGCATCAAGCCAACCCGGTCGGCGTCGCCGCCGCCAACGCGCGACACCACTACGATGTCTCGACCGATATCTACCGGCTGTTTCTGGATGACGGGCTCAACTACTCCTGCGCCTACTTCGAGAACCCCGATGACGATACGCTGGAGCAGGCGCAGGCCAATAAGCTGCGGCGCGCGACCCTGAAGCTGGGCCTGCAGCCCGGGATGACCGTTGCCGAGATCGGGTCGGGCTGGGGTTCGTTCGCCACCCACATCGCGCAAACGACCGGCGCAAGCGTCGTGGCGGTCAATGTGTCGCCGGAACAGATCCGCGTTGCCCGCGAGCGGGCGGAGCGGGCGGGGGTGGCGGATCTGGTCGAATTCCGCGAGATGGATTACCGGGCCTTGACCGGACGCTTCGACCGCGTCGTCTCGGTCGGCATGATGGAGCATGTCGGGATCGGCCATTTCGACGAATATTTCGGCATCATCCGCGCCCTGCTGAAAGATGACGGCTACGCCTTCATCCACTGCATCGGGCGCATGCGGCCGCCCGGCACCACCGGCCCCTTCATCCGCAAATACATCTTTCCCGGCGGCTATGTTCCGTCGCTGTCGGAAGTGTTCGCGGCCACCGAGCGCACCGGGCTGTGGGTTGCCGATATGGAGGTGCTCCGGCTGCACTACTACCACACGCTGCGGCACTGGCGGACACGTTTCGCCGCCAACCGCGACCAGGTCGCGGCGCTGGCCGACGAACGGTTCTGCCGCATGTGGGAATACTATCTGGCCGCAGTCGAGGTGGGCTTTTTGAACGGCGCCAACATGGTGTTCCAGCTTCTGCTGTCCACCCGGATCGATGCGGTGCCGATCGTGCGCGACCTTCCGGCGCAGGGCCAAAGCGCCCGCTTCTTGCTGGATCAGGACGCGTCGCCAGGCGGATCAGCGACTGGCCGGGCGGCTGCAACGATTCCCTGACAGTTGGCTCGTGCTGCAGCGGCCCAGGGTGGCGATGGTCACCGTCACCCGGCCGCCGCTCGATGCCGCGTTCGTGCGGGTGCGATCTCCGGTTCAAGGAATGGCATGTCGAGGGCGCGGGCGATCCACGGAGCAGACGACCTCGGCCGCTATTCGGACTATGATACTGGAGTTGGCTATCGGCACAGGTCGGAGAGGCACCCCATGGTCACCAAAACCCGGTCGAACCGGACCATCGTTCATAAGATCGGCCACGAACTCAAGGAATACGCGATCGTCTTCGCCTACCTGTATGTCTGCTTCGGCGCGATCATCCTGTACAAGGCTGCGGTGCTGAGGGAGGAAGGCATCAGCTACGCGCCGTGGGGATTTGCCGCCGTCAAGGCGCTGATCCTGGGCAAGTTCATGCTGCTCGGGAACAGCATGCGTCTGGGCCAGCGGTTCACGAGCAGGCCGCTGATCTACCCCACCCTGCACCAGTCCTTCGTGTTCCTGGTGTTCCTTCTGGTGCTGCTCGCGATCGAGGAAACCCTTGTCGGCCTGCTGCACGGACGGACCGTCGTCGAGTCACTGTCTGACGTGGCGGGAGCCCACTTGTACCAGATACTGACAACGACATGGCTGATGTTCCTGATTCTACTGCCGTATTTCGCCTTCCGCCAGCTTGCCGGCGTGCTCGGCGAGGGCCGGCTGTCCCGGCTGTTCTTCGTCAATGGCGGGCGCCCGGATATCGCTGACCATGCGCCCGATGCACGTTTGAGCCCGTAGGGGGGGCGGCGCGGCGCCCTTGGCAACTTGCTTGATCTGATCGCGAGCCGGTTGACGGCGGCCGAGGCCCACGCAAAAGGAGCGACGTCGTGATGGAGATCGAGGAAGGCAGCACCAACGTCTATGCCGATCTCGGGCGGCCGGATGCGGACGAGATGCTGATCAAGGCACAGCTCGCCGCCAAGATTGGCGAGATCATCAAGCGGCGGCGACTGACGCAGGTCGAGGCGGCGGAGATCATCGGCATGCCGCAACCCAAACTGTCGGGCTTGCTGCGCGGTCAGTTCCGGGGGGTTAGCGAGGCAAAGATGCTCAACTGCCTGGCGCGTCTTGGGCGGGACGTGACGATCACGGTTGGTCCGGCCAGACGACGGTCGGGCTGAAGGTTCGAGGTTGAGGTGGGGACCACTGGCCCGGAGCGGCGATCGAAAGCGCGTCACAGCAGTGACGGGCCGGAAGACGATGGCTGTTTTCGGCTGGCGAAATTGCGAAAGCTGAGGTTGCCCCACTCCATGCCGATCGACTGGACATCGCTCGTCCAACCGTTGACCGCCGACAAGGCACTTCTTCCACCATGAAATTCACAGTCATTCCATATAAGGGGCGTCCTCCCCGCAGAGCCAAAGACGTCGTAGTCCTTTTTACCGACGGATGGAACGATTGGTTTAAGTTCTGCACGATGTACAACGTTTTCTATTATGATCAAGTCGGTGAGCAGCATAGAATTGGAGAGGTCAAGATCGGGGAGTTTAACATGGCCACCGATCAGGTAAGGCCAAACATACCGGACGAATTCGAATACATCGGTGACGCCTTTTTCTCTGTGGGGCAGGATGATAGTTACTATCAATCTCTTAACTTCGCAACCAGAAATGATCAAGATTGACGCAATGTGGACGATTCCTAGGCCTCACGTAGCTGCTCTTGAATCCTTCAATACCTCCATCGCCGGAATCACCGATCATAAACTGCGTCGACGGATGGAGGCGATCAGGAACGACATTATACTTGCCGAAGAGGCGTTCGATCAGGCCGCCAAAGCCGCGAACCTCCACCTCGTTCCTTGCTCCGATAGCGTTGGCGGAAGAGTAGGCGCTAGGGAAATGGGGGCTTGTATGACAGGCATATGGCCCGATTCAAGAGCCGGGGTCGCTTAATATATGACGACCTGATGATCGCGGCACCGGATGACCGGTGTCCATTTTGCGGACATCGGAATGTGTCAACGCTCGATCATTGCTTACCGAAGGCGCAATATCCAGCGCTTGCGGTCACGCCGATAAATCTCGCTCCGTGCTGCAAAGACTACAATCACGACAAGGGAAACTTAGCGCCGGCGTTCAAAGATGACCAGCTGCTGAATCCTTATTATGATGATGTGACCGATGATCCATGGCTCTTTGCCGAGATCGTACCAGGCTCTCCGCCCGGAGTGAAGTTTTTGGTTGGTTATCCGAAGCACTGGAACCCAGACATGTCGGCCAGGGTAAAGAATCACTTTGAACGGCTGAAACTCGCCAAGCTTTATGCATCGCAAGGCGGGCGCCAACTTCAGAATATGCGCGGCGCGCTCGCCGAAATATATGATGCCGTAGGTATGCTGGCCGTCCGTGAAGATCTCGATCGTCGGTATAGAGGTTGTAGTCAGATTTACGTCAATTCGTGGGAGGGCGCGCTATACCGAGCGGCCGCAGCCAGCAACTGGTACTGCAATGGTGGCTTTCGCGCCTGATAAAAAATTGGCGACGCCGACGTGAGGGACCGGCCTTTCGGTTGTCGCGCGTTTGCTATCCGCGCGAAGTAGGCGGTGCTTGTGCGTGTGGTTCCAGGCGACAAAGGCCTCCAGTACCCTATTGAAGAATCCTGGCGGCAGAAAGCCATAGTCGTAACGATCGGCGTTCGGTGCTTTTCGCAAGTCGTAGCCGGGCCAGACAAACTTATTGCCTTCGGCTACGACAATCCATGAACGATAGTTGTCAAGCCCGAGGTGGCGCTTTATCGCCGCCGGAATATCGACCGCGCCGGCGGGATCGGTCGGTGCGCTATGCGTTACCGGCAGGACCGTAACAATCGTCCTGCTGTCGCTCTCGGCTACGACGGTGAGCACTATAACGCTCGGGCGGTCTTTTCGCCCTTCTTCCTGTCCGGCGGTGTGCTCGTGATGCCAAAGGTAAGCATAGGAGATAACGAGGCCCGCCTCGGGTGTCGGGATTGCCATACAACTCCGCTATTCATGGTCGAGCAGGGCGTCGAGGTGCGCGTGCCTCGGATCCATGCGGGATGCGGCAATAGCCTTGACCTCTTCCTCCGGCAGGTCGGCCGTGGCGAAGCTCCGCCGACTTTCCGTGAATCGCTTGAATGCCTCATATTCGTCCGGGCCGACGAAGTAGCCGGTGATCTGGCCGTGGCTGGAGACCGCCACAGCCGCGCGCTGCGCCTGCATCCGGTAGCGGCCGAAATTACGGGTGAATTCGGACGCCGGAACGGTGGTTGCCATGTCCATCTGTCCTTCTTGCCTAAAGCCGAACTTACGCGAGTTGCGCAAAAAGCGCAAATCGCGCGACTCACTGGCCGCTCGATATGCTTGACCGCGTTGGCGGCTTTCAACGCCGCGCCTTCTGCGCGTCCACAAAAGCGCGCAGCACAGCGCCGATGCGGGTCTGGTAGCCGGGGCCGAACTGCCGGAACCACGTCACCACGTCGGCATCCAGCCGCAGCGCCACTTGCGTCTTTGGCTCCGGCCGAGACAGCCCCATCCGCGCCAGTCCACCGGCGGCGTCGCCTGCCGTTTCGGCCGCTTCGCCATCTCCCGGGTCAGGCCGGCGCGCATCTCCGTCTCGGTCACGGCCGGCCGCTGCTCCGTCGCAACCGCGCCCGGAGTTAGTTCTGTCGAATCAGCCGCTGTTTCGCCCATATCCTTCTCTCCGCTGGCACTGCAATCCCTGCCTGTGGCCACGCTCGTGGCCGTGTTTGCCGCCACAGACCGCCTGACAAGAACATATCAGGAACGCCTGCCGCGTGTCCAGCGATCCGTCCGCCACCGCCCACGGCAGACCGCCCCGCACCGCCAAGCCACCCCGCCATGCAACAGGTCTGGCGCAAGCGACCATCCCCCCGCCCCAATCCCAGCAATCGGGTCCGCCGAGGCGCCTCGCGACACGCCATGCGCCCGCATGGCGCGGCCCAGGTCACACCCCATGGCCGCCCAATGGCGCACCGCTCCCCGCCAAGCCCCGCTGTATCCCCACACGGTGTCACGCCTGATGTCCCCCCGGCACCGCTCTAGGGGATTCGCACTTCTCATTGCAACATCATTCCGGGTTGGTTGGCGCCGTCAAGGCAACGGCCTCGATGTATGTCGTTGAACCGTTCCATGCCGCGTCGCATGGTGGTGGGACCTGG
>Ga0182012_10001755_pt1 | contig 23680 bp, 15 predicted proteins | sample 612S2SmetaG_FD_120486 | JGI IMG/M metagenome (GOLD analysis project Ga0182012, IMG submission 120486) | Permafrost microbial communities from Stordalen Mire, Sweden - 612S2S metaG | ecosystem: Environmental > Terrestrial > Soil > Wetlands > Permafrost | place: Sweden: Stordalen | collected... | reverse complement strand
TCCCTTTGACTTTTCGTGCCTTTGTGCGCCTGTTTACGCATATTCAGCTATTACCGGTTGTTGAGAACGGCGAAGAAACCACCCTCGTCGGCGGTCAAGCCGTCATGGAAGGCGTCATGATGCGTTCGCCGCATAGCTATTGTGTAGCTGTCCGAAAACAGAGCGGTGAAATTATCACGCAAGAGAGTACGCTCCCGCGTCTTTCCGATCAGTATCCAATCTTCAAATTACCCGTTATTCGCGGCTTGGGCACCCTTGGCGGCGCCATGTGGCTTGGCATGAAAGCGTTGAAATTCTCCACCGACGCCATGCTGCAAGACATAGCCGGCGACAAACCAGCCGAAGCGAAAAAAGAAGTCGGCCCCATGGCAATGATTTTGCAAATCGCCATGTCGCTCATTTTCATGATCGGCCTGTATAAATTGTTGCCGCTGCTCATCGCCACTCAAATCGGCCATCATGTCCAAGCGCTGCACGGCCGCTTCGCTATCAATATGGTCGATGGCGTAGTCCGCATTTGTATATTCCTCGCGTTTATGTACGTCCTCTCGCGCCTGCCCGACATGCACCGCATGTTCCAATATCACGGCGCGGAACATAAAACAGTTTTCAATTTTGAATCGGGCAAACCCGTTTCGGTCCCCGCCGCCCAAAGCTTCGTCACCTGGCATCCCCGCTGCGGCACCAGTTTCTTGATGGTCGTGTTGATCGTCAGCATGATCTGTTACGCTTTCTTGCCGATCGATAATTTCTGGTACAAGCTGATCGCACGCATCGCCATGCTGCCGTTGATTATCGGCGTAAGCTATGAAGTCATTCGCTACGCGGCGAAGAAGCAATCGAGCTTGATGGGCCTGCTCACTAAGCCCGGCTTATGGCTGCAGCGCATCACCACGCAGGCTCCGTCTGATTCGCAAGTTGAGGTGGCCATTTTTGCCCTCAACCATGCTATGGATTTGGAAAAGGCGCAGGGCGGCCCCCTGGTCATTGCCTAATTAGGAATCGCCATGCAATATAAAGAACGCCTGGATCAGGCGGAAGAACGTTTTAACGATCTGACCGCTAAGATGTCAGACCCCGCCGTGATCAACGATGGGGATCAGTATCGCAAAGTTTCCAAGGCGCGCAGCGAATTGGAAGACACCGTCGGCAAGTATTCCGAATGGAAACGGATTGACCGCGAATTGCGCGACGCTCGCGCTATGCTCACCGAGACCGATCCTGACCTGTTGCAAATGGCGCAAATGGAAGTCGCTCGACTGGAACCGGAACTCGCGCAGATTGAGCAGGAACTGCACTTGATGCTCCTCCCGAAAGATCCGAACGACGACAAAAATATCGTCATCGAAATTCGCAAGGGCGCGGGCGGCGATGAGGCATCCTTGTTCGCCGGCGAAATGTTTCGCATGTACTCGCGCTACGCTGAAGAGCAAGGCTGGAAAGTAGAAGTCACGTCTATCAGCGAATCGTCTGTCGGCGGTTTGAGTGAAGTCATCGCCATGGTGAGCGGCAAAAAAGTATATAGCCGCCTCAAATATGAGAGCGGCGTCCACCGTGTCCAACGTGTCCCGCAAACAGAAACGCAAGGCCGCGTGCATACCTCAACCATCACTGTTGCAGTTATGCCCGAAGCCGATGAAGTCGATATTCAGATCGACGCCAAAGATCTCCGCATCGATACCTTTTGCTCGTCTGGCCCCGGTGGTCAATCGGTGAACACCACCTACTCGGCGGTACGCATCACGCACTTGCCTTCGAACACCGTCGTGTCCTGCCAGGACGAAAAATCGCAAATCAAGAATCGTTCCAAAGCCATGCAGGTGCTGCGCTCGCGTCTCTATCAACAGGAACTCGATAAGCAACTGGCCGAACTCGGCGCGCAGCGCAAGAGCCAAGTCGGCACCGGCGACCGTAGCGAAAAAATTCGCACCTACAATTTTCCGCAGAACCGCATTACCGACCATCGCATCGGCCTCACCCTCCACCAGCTAGACCTCACGATGGAAGGCCGCCTGCAGCCGGTGATCGATGCGCTCACCACGTACTACCAGGCTGAGAAACTTCGCGATCAGGGCGAAGCGGCTTAGATACAACAGCCCGTGACGCTCGGGACCGCTCTCCAACAAGGTACCGCCATTCTTGAGAAGGCATCACTGCCTGTAGCCCGGCTCACGGCCGAAGTCCTACTTTCCCATGCTCTGCGCCGGGACCGGGCCTACCTCTACGCGCACTCGACCGACGAGCTCACCGAACTGGCCTGGATCCATTACGGCCGTTATCTAGACGAGCGGCTCAAAGGCAAGCCGACGCAATACATCACCCACAAACAGGAGTTCTTCGGCCGCGACTTCTATGTCAATGGCGATGTCCTCATACCGCGTCCGGAGACTGAGCATCTCGTCGAAGCTGCCATCTCTTATTCTCGCCTCTTCCAGCCTCGTACCATCGTCGACGTCGGCACCGGTTCGGGCGCCATCGCCACTTCCTTAGCGCTCGAGTTGGAACAACCCGTCTGGGCCTCTGATATCTCGTTAGCGGCGTTAAGCGTTGCCAGTCGCAATGCCAAGACCTACAACGCACCGGTGGCGTTCTTCGCTTGCGACTTGCTGGAAGCGATGCGCCCCGCTTCCGTCGATCTGCTGGTTTCGAATCCTCCCTATGTGCCTGGTGCCGATTCAGCCAACATGCAAGTCGAGGTGCGCGATTGGGAACCGCACGTGGCACTGTTCGCGGGAGACACCGGCCTCGAGATCTATCGCCGCTTGATTGCCCAAGCCGCAGTCGCGGTTAAGCCGCGCGGGCGTCTGTATTTCGAACTCGGCTACAGGTCACTCGACGGCGTGCGCGAACTGCTGTCTTCACAGTGGGATGATTTTGAAGTAGTCTCAGACTTAGCAGGTTGGCCCCGAGTGATTGGTGCAACGCTATGCAGCCCCTGATCTGCCATCTCGACATGGACGCCTTCTTCGTATCCGTCGAAGAGCTGTTTGATCCTTCGCTCAAAGGCAAACCCGTGGTCGTCGGTGGCAAAGCAGACCAGCGCGGCGTCGTGGCCGCAGCCTCCTACGCCGCACGCAAGTTCGGCGTGCACTCCGCCATGCCTTTGCGAACCGCCGCTCGCTTGTGCCCGCAGGCCATCTTTGTAGACGGCCACATGCATCGCTACGCCGAGTACTCGCGCAAAGTCTATGCCGTGTTGACCAACTTCTCTCCCAAGGTCGACATGGCTTCCATCGACGAAGCTTACCTCGACTTGACCGGCACAACTCGACTCCTCGGTCCGCCGCTCAAGGCCGGGCACTTGCTTCACGAAGCCATTCGCGAAGCCACCAGTTTGCGTTGTTCTTTAGGTTTAGCTTCCTCCCGTCTGGTCGCCAAGATTTCCTCCGACCAAGCCAAACCCAATGGCGTGCTCTACATTATGCCCGGCACCGAAGCGCAGTTTCTGGCGCCGCTTGAAGTGCGCAAAGTGCCCGGGGTAGGGAAGAAGACGGAAGAAGCGCTGCACAATATCGGTATCCGGTTCGTTGGAGATCTGGCCGCTCTCGATGAATCATTCCTCGCACAGCGCTTTGGCAAATGGGGACTGGCGCTCGCGGGCAAATCGCAAGGCTTGGATGCGGGCGGTTGGTTCGATACGCCTATCGGTGCCAATGAAGATCCCAAATCCATTTCTCACGAACATACCTTTAACGAAGACACCGCCAACCGCGAAACTTTGGAAACCACGATCCTGAAGCTGTCGGAGATGGTAGCCGCTCGCCTGCGAGAGCATCGCCTGTATTCGCGAACCGTCTCGTTGAAGTTGCGCGACGAACACTTCCTCACCGTGACTCGCGCCGCCACTCTCGATCACGCTACGCAACTCGATCGTGAGATCGCCACCGCCGTCACAGATCTATTCCGCAAAGCCTGGGATTCCAAGAAACCGATCCGCCTGCTGGGCGTACACGCCGGCGGATTGCAAGGCGCAGAAGGACAGATGAATCTTCTCGAAGAAGCCAACACCGCACGCCTGCGCGAAGCATTCCGCTCGGTCGACCACATTCGCAACAAGTTCGGCGATTCCGCCATCTCACTCGCGAAGACCCTGAAAGCGGGCATTCGCGAGCGAGTGCAGGATTCACCGGCGCGCCGAAAGAAAGATCAGGCCCCGTGAACGATCTTGATGAACGAATCGGGATCGAGGCTCGCGCCGCCCACCAGCGTGCCATCCAACTGATCTTCTTTCATCAGTCCTTGGATGTTGTCGGGCTTGACGCTGCCGCCGTAAAGAATGCGCAGTTGTTGTGCGGCATCCGAACCGAAACGCTTCTCCGCTTCCTGCCGAATCAACCTATGTGCGCCCGCAGCGATTTCCGGTGTAGCCGTTTGTCCCGTACCTATCGCCCACACAGGTTCGTACGCGATCACAACTTCTTTAAACTGCTCTTCCGTAAGACCCGCGACGCCAGCAGCAAACTGCTTCACCAGCACTTCGTTGGTCTTGCCTGCCTTATGTTCGTCCAACTTCTCGCCGACGCACACAATCGGCTTCAACCCCGCCGAAAGCGCCGCCTGTGTTTTCTTCAAAACATCCGCGTCTGTCTCGCTCGCCACCACATGACGGCGTTCGCTATGGCCTATCAGCACCCAGGTTGCACCAGCAGCAACTAACATGTCTGCGGAAATTTCACCGGTGAACGCGCCTTCCTTGCTCCAATAGATGTTTTGTCCGCCGATGCCAATGTTGGTGCCGCGAGTGGCAGCCACCGCTTCTGGAATATCAATCGCAGGAGGAAAAAATGCAATGTCGCATTTCTCCCAGCCCTGTGCCAAGGGCGTGAAGCGTTCAAAGAATGTGGCTGTCTCTTGCGGGGTCTTGTACATTTTCCAATTACCCGCCATGATGCGCCGTCTCATAAAAATTGGTGAACTATCCTTTCTGAATGTCCTGGAGGAAACTGCTACCGGCTGGAATGGCCGCTCCGAAATTTTCCGCAACGGTCTGGCCGATATCCGCCAAACTGTTGCGCGTGCCTAGATTTCGATCGGCCGCTACGTGCTGGCCGTAAACAAGAAGAGGTGTGTATTCCCGCGAATGGTCTGTCGAAGCTGTGGTTGGATCACAACCATGATCGGCGGTGATGATCAACAGATCGTTAGGTTGCAAATCGAGATTGGGAAGCCATCGGTCTGTCGCTTCTAACGCGCGCGCGTAACCATCCACGTCGTTGCGATGTCCATATTGTTGATCGAAATCGACAAGGTTTACGAAAATAAGCCCGTTCTGCTGCTGGCGCATGGCTTCCATGGTTTTTTCCATGCCGTCTTCGTTGTTCTTCGTTTTGACGGAATGCGTAATGCCGCGGCCGAGAAAGATGTCAGAAATTTTGCCGATCGCGTAAACCGGAACATGATGCTCTGCCAATTGATCCAGCAGCATGCCTTGCGGTGGAGGGACAGCGTAATCATGACGGTCGGAAGTTCGTTTGAAATGCCCGGGCTGGCCTTCGAATGGACGAGCAATCACGCGTCCCACTTCGTTCGGACCGCTTAGCATTTCGCGCGCAATCTCACACATGCGGTACAACTCAGGCAGCGGGATAACGTCGACATGCGCGGCGATTTGAAATACGCTATCGGCCGACGTATAAACGATTGGAAAGCCCGTGCGCATATGTTCTTCGCCGAGTTCCGTAATGATTTCCGTGCCCGACGCCGCCTTGTTTCCCAGAATTTTGCGGCCGATCTTTTGTTCGAACTCTTCAATAATGTCTGGCGGAAACCCATGTGGATAAATGGGGAATGGCTGCTGCAAAATCACGCCGGTCATTTCCCAATGGCCGGTGGTGGTGTCTTTGCCAGGTGACGCCAGGCGGCATTTGCCATACGCACCGGCGGAATGTTCAACGGAAGGAAGGCCGGCGAGCGGTTTGATACGAGTCAGGCCCAGACGCGAAAGATTCGGCAGTTCTACTTTGCGACGGCTACAAATATTGCCCAGCGTGTCGCTGCCTTGGTCGCCATAGTCACCGGCATCAGGCATGGCGCCAATGCCTACACTATCGAGAACAATCCAGATGACGCGATCAAAGTGATGCAAGGAAATTCATTCCTCTTTCTGGCCGGCGGCGTCGCTGGCTGGTTTGCTGGCCGTGAATTCATCTTTTAAGCGAGCGGCCCGTTCGCGCGCCAAATGCATGATGGATTCGCGCGAGGTGATTCGGTTGAGCAGTGGGACGAATTGATCGGGCGCCGCCAAATGCTTGCTGTTCCAGAGTGATTCTACTTGCGCGAGGGAATCGTTGATGCCCAGATGGTCGAAATGAACAGTGCGATCCAGATCAATCCAGGCGCGCTCGGTCTCTGCTATGTTTTCGAAACGATCCAACAATTGTTGCGCCGCCACAATGGTGGAGTAATTGAAAACAACTTCCGCGGTTTTTCCATCTTCGGATTCGAAGCGGAACGTCTTTTTACCGGTATTCGCAACTTTCAGCCCAGACTCGATCGGCGATTTGAAAAACTCCAATTGTTGCGCGAGTTCGAAGAGAGGGTGGACGTCGCCATCGGGAAGCTGGGCTTTAATAGGTTGATCGTCGGTGAGCGATTCCTTGTAAATCAATGCGCCGTTCTTGTCGATTTCGACATAACAGTATGCTGGAGTGCTTCCCGGAAAGCTTTTCGTGAAGATGAGTTTGGCGGGACCAGCAAACAAACTGGTAGCGAAGACTGCCAGCAGCAAAAGTATTCTCATCGACATGCTCCGACGGCCAGCGAAAGATTCGTTCTCGTTCCATGACAGATGGCGACAGCGAGCGCATCGGAAACGTCGTAAGACGCAAACGGTTCTGTAACGCGCAACAGGGAATGCACCATCATCTGTACCTGCTGTTTTTCAGCGCGCCCATAACCGACCACACTCATCTTTACTTCGAGCGCCGAATATTCTGCCACCGCTAGGCCCGCTTCGGCCGCCTGCAGTAACGCCACTCCACGCACATGGGCGAGTTTCAAAGCGGACTTGGCGTTCACCGCATAGAAGACTTCTTCCACCGCGGCAGCTTGCGGTGCAAACGTTTGAAACACGGAGCGCAATTCGGCGGCAATCAGTTTGAGACGGTATTCGAGCGCATGCGTAGGATTCGTCCGAATCACGCCGGCAGTGACTAGAGAATGGTCGCGACCATCGGAGTCAATCACCCCAAACCCGGTTCGCTCCGTGCCGCAGTCTATGCCGACGATTCGCATTTTTTGAGCCGCTTAACGCGCCAAGCGCTAAGCCATCGCTTCGACTTCGGCTTCGTCTAACTCGTAATTGCCGTAAACGCTTTGCACATCGTCGTGCTCATCGAGTGCGTCGAACAACTTCTGCATGTTCTGCGCATTCTTGCCTTCGAGCTTGACGGTGTTTTTTGGGATCATGGCGATTTCAGCTTGCTCGGTGGGGATGCCGGCCTTTTCCAGCGCCTTCTGAATCGCTTCGTGTGCTTCGGGCGCCGACAGAATTTCCCAAGCGCCGCCCTGATCGCGAATGTCATCGCCGCCCGCTTCGAGAACAATGTTCATGAGCTGGTCTTCGGTGGCCTTTTCGCCATCGACAATCACTTGGCTCTTGCGTTCGAACATCCAAGCGACGCTGCCTTGCTCACCCAGGTTGCCGCCAAGCTTGGAGAAGGTATGGCGAATTTCGCTCACCGTGCGGTTGCGATTGTCGGTAGCCACGTTTACGAGAACAGCAGCGCCGCCTGGTCCGTAGCCTTCGTACATGATTTCGTCAATCTGTCCGCCTTCCAGTTCGCCTGTGCCCCGCATGATGGCGCGCTTGATATTGTCAGCCGGCATGCTGACGCCTTTGGCAGCCAACACAGCCGTCCGCAGGCGCGGATTCATATCCGGATCGCCACCGGAGCGGGCGGCAATCATGATTTCTTTAATGAGGCGGGTGAATACTTTTCCACGCTTGGCGTCGAGTGCCGCCTTCTTGTGCTTAATGGTTGCCCATTTACTATGTCCAGACATCGAAAAACCTCAACTGTTCCTAACTTTCGAGCATAACAAAGCTGGCCGCCATCACGTACACAGGTATGATGGACAATCGAATGCTAGGGCTCTTTTGGCAGGCTTTTCGCTCATGGAAGACCGCAATTCCCGTAGCTGTTCTGGCAGCGTTGGGACTGGCGATTGGCATTGGTTCCGCAGTCGGAATCTTTTCGGTTGTGGAGGCGGTGCTGCTGAAGCCCTTGCCTTATGCCAATGCCGAGCGCTACTTGCTGGTGCGGGGCGAGTGGCGCAGGAACCCCGGTTCCTGGACGATCTTTTCGTACGGAGATTTTCGCGATTACTCTGCCCGTAATCAAACGTTAGACACGCTGGGCTGTTATCAGAGCGGGTCTTTCAACATCACCTTTCAGAATCAGTCGAACCACGTTTTTGGAACGCAGATGTCGGCGGAGCTTTTGCCGATGTTGGGCGTGCAGCCGATACAAGGCCAGTGGTTTGGACCGAAGGATGAGAGTGTTGTTTTGCTATCGGCGCGCTTGTGGCGACGGCTTGGCTCCGACCCGAACATTATCGGCAATGTAATGAAGGTGAATGGAAAGGCACATACGATCGTGGGCGTCATGCCAGCGTGGTTTCGCTTTCCGGACGAGAGCGATGAGCCGGCGGAACTTTGGGTACCGCTAGAGCCGAATCGAGACCAACTGGAGCACCGCGCGTATCACTATCTCTATTGTCTGGCGCTCCCAAAACAAGGGGTAAGCGATCAGCAGGCGCGGGCAGATTTGCAGAAGATTTTGGAGCAGTTGCGGGTGGAACATCCCGGTGAGGAAGGAGAGCCGGAAGTGATTACCACGGCGCCCCTGTTGCCGGAAATAGTTCGCTATATCCGTCCGCGATTGCTGTTGCTGCTGGGCGCTGCTTTGGCGCTGCTGTTGATTACATGCGCAAACGTAGCAAGCGTGTTATTGGCGCGAACCGTTGCACGCGGACGAGAGACGGCGGTACGTGTGGCATTAGGTGCGACTACGGCGCAACTGGCGGTGCAATATTTCTTTGAAGGGTTAGTAGTGGCGCTGGCGGGTGCCGTGTTAGGTACGGCTTTGGCTTACCTGCTGGTACACGGTATTCTTTCACTGGCGGCGGATGCGCTGCCACGCGCTGATCAAATCAGCCCGGATGCGCGGGTGCTGGCATTTGCCTTGCTCATTGCGTTTCTGGCCAGTATTTTCTTCAGTCTCGCGCCGCTATGGCAAGCGTTGCGCACTGAACCGAACGAGGTGTTGAGCGACGGAGCGCGCTCTACTGCGTCGGCATCGAACCGGCGTGTTCTGCGGATCTTCGTGATCGCGGAAATTGTGCTGGCGTTCGGGCTGATCGCAGTGGGCGGGGTGTTATGGGAAAGATTGAATAGCTTGAGCGGAGTTAATCCGGGCTTCGATCCGAATCACTTGTTGATTGCGAACCTGAATGCGCCGGAGCGTATGCACCCGGGTGCCGAGCAAGTGGCTTACCGCAACAGGCTTTTAGATGCGATTCAGCATTTGCCCGGGGTAGAAGCGGCCGGCTTTTCGAGTTTGTTGCCTTTTGTCGGCGCGGGAACGAACACTGCTTTGCAAGTGGAGGGAAGGCCACAAAAGCCGTGGGCCGAGGTGACGAATCAGTTTATTGAAGAACGTTCCATCTCGCCGAGTTACTTCGAAACGCTCCGCATACCGCTAGTGGCTGGCCGATATTTGAACGATAGCGACAAAGACGGCGTTGTGGTAGCGCTGGTTATTAATCAAACGCTGGCAAGTCAAGAGTGGCCGGATGAAAATCCGCTGGGATCGTTTGTCCGTCTTCTTTCAACCGCGAATCAGCGCTATCAGGTTGTGGGCGTGGTGGGCGATGTTCGCAATTTCGGCCTCGACTCGCTTACCCATCCGGAGTTCTATTTCAGTTATCGAGCGGTGCCAAGCGCGAATATGCAGTGGGCTATTCGGTCGAACTTGGATGAGGCGAAGCTGACGCGCGAGTTGCGTCAAGCGGTGGCGAGCATTGATCCGGACCAAACGATCTATTCGGTTGGAACCATGCGCCAAGCGATTAGCGACTCTCTGTCTACCGAGCGATTGCAATCGGTGCTGCTGGGGTTCTTCGCAGTGGCGGCGTTGGTCTTGTCAGTGATCGGTGTCTATGGAGTTGTTTCATATACGGTTCGGCAGCGGACAACGGAAATGGGTACGCGCATGGCGCTGGGCGCGGACTCGCGGAGCGTGCTGAGGCTAGTAATGGGCGATGGGTTGCGGATGTCAGGGGTTGGCACAGCGGTGGGCGCGGTGGCGCTGTTCCTCTTGGCAAAGGCGTTGGCGCGCACCGCGTTCCATATGCAGTTTAACGACGTTTGGCCTTTCGCGTTTGCGGCCTTGGTGATTGGATCACTGACTTTGGCAGCCTCCTGGTTTCCAGCATGGCGTGCGGCGGGATTGCCGCCTATGATCGCCATTCGTAACGATCTGGGGTCAGGGTGGCAGGAATCGAAACTGCATTACCGGCAGCTTTGGGAGCGTGCTTCGCCGGAAAGAGCCATGCAGGATTTAGGCGTGGAACAGGCGGCGCTCCTTTCGAGCATGGTGGCGGCGGGGCGCGACGCCGAATCTTTTCCGCAGGCGATTGCCGCGGCGCTCCAAACGCTGCGCGAAACTTTGGGAACGGACAAGGCCGTGTTGCTGGCGCAGTTGGCGAACGATCAGCCGTACCGCGCGACTGAGGATGCGCTAGTGGCCATACCCGCGGATGCGTTCCTGGTGCGAAGGCTGAAGGGGCTTTCGTCACCGCTGCCGTTGAGCGGCGAGGAACTGGATGCATGGGAGCATTGGGCGCGCGAGAACGATACGGTGCGCCTGGCGGAAATTGCCACGCTGCGTACTTTGCACGCGGAACTGGCGGTCCCGGTGTTTTCGAAGAACAGCATCATTGGCGTTCTGTTGTTGGGCAAGACGGCGCAGCAAGGCTACGCGCGGAGTTTAGCGCCGGCGGCAGCGCAGCTTGGTTTGATGCTGGAGAATGGCCGCTTAACGGGACGCATTGTGGAGCAAGAGCGGCTGCGGCGCGAACTGTTGCTGGCGACGGAAGTGCAGAAGCGGCTATTCCCGCAAGCCTGGACACAAACGTCGAGCATAGAACTGGCGGGCATGTGCATGCCGGCACGCGGCGTGGGAGGCGACTACTATGACTTTCTCGATTTGGGGAGCCGACAAGTAGGCGTGGCGCTCGCCGATGTAGCAGGGAAGGGAATTGCGGCGGCGCTGATCATGTCGATTGTGCAAGCGTCACTGCGCAGCCTGACGGAGATGCGCAACGGTTCGCTGGCCGAACTAGCGGCCAAGATGAACCGGTTGCTGCACCGATCGACGGGATCAAACAGTTATGCAACATTCTTCTACGCGCAGGTTGATGAAGAGAAACGTGAGTTGCGGTATGTGAACGCGGGGCACAATCCGCCGATGTTGTTTCGCGGTGCAGGATGGAGTACAAATCATGTGCCGTTTGTCGCGTCGGTAGCTCCCGTTGAGGAATTGGCTACGGGTGGCACAATCATCGGGATGTTCGCGCAGGCGTCTTATGAAGAAGCGCGCATTGAACTGCGTTCAGGCGATGTGTTGATGTTGTTCAGCGATGGTGTTTCGGAAGCGCACAATCCGGCGGAGGAAGAGTTCGGCGAAGAGCGATTGCGGGAACTCTTACGCAAAGTGGCCGAATTGCCGGTGAATGAGATGTGCACAGCCGTCATGCAGGAGCTAAAGAAATGGATGTTAGACGCGCCGCAGCACGACGATTTGACTTACGTGCTCATGAAGGTATTGTGAGTTATTTGCCCGGCCAAGCGGTAAAGTAATTGTCGCCTTTGATGTAAATCTTGGCGTGCGACCAATCGTGCTTGTCGTCTGTGGCGGAATCGATGACAGTGCCGTCTTGCTTCAAGATGTTAACGCTGCCCTTTTCCTGAACAATGACAACGACCCAACTTTTGTCTGTTGAGGCCCCGGTGGTGTCGATGTTTTTTGTTCGCGGAGGCAGTTTGTCACCGTTGACACGCTGGACGGTGACGACTTTCTTCGAGTCCAATGTGTAGGTGATGGAGTTGTCGGCGTCGAGTGAAAGCGTCCATGACATTTTTCCGCGTTTGTAGTCTTTAGAGAACAGGATGGTGTTCTTCCGGAACGGCAGCTTCATGCCAATGTAGTTCGCAGTCTTACCGTGATACCAATCGCCGTTCACCTTGACGACATCGTCCGGATTATCAAAGAAGCTGTTGGTTTCAGTGCCGCCGCTGACGGGCGGGAGGTGTAACGTAACGTCGGCCGTTTGATCTGCCTTCACTTTAACCGTAATTGTTCCCTGCAGATACCTGGTTGCATCGGCGGTGAACTCATAAGAACCCGGCTGTAAAGTGATGACCTTACTGAAATCCGAGACCTGATGCCGATTGCTGTCGGAATCGCCGGAACGCTTGTAGTAGAGCGTGGCGTTGGCCGGTTGGATGGAGACGATTCTCACGTAGCCTGTTTCCGGGAGGAGCTTGGGCACGTTCGGAACTGTGAGCGGCTTGCCTGCTATGAAATTCTGTCTAGACGAGAACGGGTGGTAGCCATCAAGGCTGATCTGAATTTCGTGCGATTGAGGAGTTACTCCGGTATAGCTGAGGTTGCCTTGGCTATTGAGAGTGCCGATGCTCTCGCCATCAACCTTTACATCAGCGCCGGGTGTACCTCCGACAATGACCAAGGTTGCCATGGGCACTTCGGTTTTGATGGGCCGCATATCAACGCGCGTGACGAAGGTAGCTCCTTTACGCACTTTAATGGGGAATTCCTCATCCATCATTCCTGGTGCAGTGAGCTTTGCTTTGTAACCACCGGGAATGAGCGCCCAAGACCAATAGCCGGCTCGCTTGGGTCTTTGCTTCTCCCCGTCGATAGTGAGGGTGGCGTTCTTCACGCTAGAAGTAACGGAGACATTGGCGAGATTGGCAGCGGCATTCAAAGTGACGCTCAATTCGGGTGAGGAACTGGCGGAGACTTGAAATGAATCTGAGTGTTTGCCGCTGACAATGTGAGAGCCGTCGGCCACTTCGTCCACATTCAAGGCAAGCCCTTCGGCCGGAATCACTTTGCCATCAGATCCGATCACCAGTTTGCTGGGCCGGTTGCCGGTATAGACCGTGGCGTCTTTGCCTAAGCTGCTGGTAACGATCAAATCTTTTGTGTCCAGCGGTTCGAGGACGGCTGGTTTGCCTGCGCCCATTGTGTAAGCGATTTTGAAAAGTTGTTCACCCGCGTTGCCCTTGACACTCAGGACATGGCGTTCATCGTTTTGCTTAACGGGATACGTCGAATTCCAGATTCCGTCCTCCAAAGCACCGACGCGTTCGTTGTCGAGCCAAACGCTACCGTTGGGCTGCGAGAGAGACACAGCGAGGTGGAGCGGTTCCGGAGTGAGAGAAAACTCCCATGGCTTGCCGGTGACTTCAATGCCGGAATTTTCGCTGGGATGGTAACCGAGCCTGGACACTACGATTTTATGACGCGAACCTTTCTCTAACGGAGGCGTTGGACTGCTAACGGGGTTGCCGTCTAAGGTCGCGGTAGCATCAGCAGGAATCGTGTGGATTTCTTCGCGAACTTTCGTCGGCGGGGGAATGACGATTTTCGTATTTTCAGTACGGTTGAGATACCGATACGCTACTCCAAGAATGATGACGGACGCCAGCAAGCCCAGCACAACACCAATGACAGTATGCGATTGACTGCCTAAACGGCCTTTGATGTTTTGAACGAACAAAGCGCCGGTTTCCCGAAATTGATCGAAAATCACTTTGCCGCGAGGAGGGCCAGGCGGCTTCGATGGCTTGGGAGGTGCAGAGTGGACAGCCGGTTTGTTGGCTACTGGTTTGGCCGTTGGCTGTCTTGCGACGAATGTCTTGGCGGCGGGCGGCTTAACGGGGGGCGGCGCCAAGAAGGGAGATGCTTCCGTTAGATCGACAGGATAGACAACGGTTTTCGCTTCTTTCTCTTCAAAACCGACGCCAATGGCGCTGGCAGCGAAAGAGCGCGGATCTTCTTTCTGCAGGTTGAAGAGGGTGTTCTGCAGGCGGGGATCGGCCGGATAGACCGAGAGCCCTTGTTTCAGAACATCTATGGCGCGGCCGCGATCGGTGTTTTGCAACTCACGCGCTTGCAGCACCGTCTGCTCCACATAATGCCGCTTTTTGGCTTGTGCGATGAGCGCAATGACTTTCGTGACCGATGGGTGTTCGGGATCGAGGCGGGCTGCTTCGGCGGCGAGTGGTTCGGCAGCGGCCGGATCTGTATCGAGCAGTGCGTGTGCGCGTTCGACCAACAGATTGACGAGCGTGTTCAGAATAACGATGTTGCGTTTATCGAGATCGAGCGCTTCGCGAAGGAGAGCCACCGCGTGGTCCCAATTTCCGAAGGAGCGCTGCGTCTTAGCTTCTTCGAACAAGCGGTCGGCTTCGCGCGTCTGATCAAGGCCTTGGCGAGAGAGACGCAAGAGCGCCAGGAGTTCCGGATTCTGCGGGAACTCAATGAGGCCATCCTGACTCAAGCGTTCGGCGTCCGCATAAGCAGCGTTACCTAGAGCGCGGTCGATTTTTTCGACGAGGCGGGACTTCTTATCTTCCTCCGCTTGCTGCTCGCGGCGGCGTTCGAGCTGGCTAATTTCAAAATCGATGCCGGGGTAATGCGGATGAATATTGGCGAGCGTGTTCCACTGGGTAATGGCTTCGGCAAACTGGCCCTGCTCTTCGTAATTGCGAGCGCGCGTGACGATAGAGGCTACTAGATCACGCAATTCTTTGGCAAGCGAAAGCTGGCGCGAAAACTGGCCTTCCTGCGGATAACGTTTGCAGGCTTCTTGCAGTATGCCGACACGGCGATCAAGATTTGGTTCGGTCTCCACGGCGCGCCCTACGTCGGCAATGTAAGCGGAGAGTTCCTGGCGCTGCGAATGTTCGGCCTTGAGGCGGAGGGCTTGGAACTGGGCGTTATGCGGATAACGCGCCAGAATGCCATCGCAGATGCCTAACGCCTTATCGAAATTCTTTTCAGCTAGATTGCGAGTGCCTTCCGCGTAAGCATTGTCGACGCGGTCGCGTTCAGTACGGACGTCATTGTAGAAAGCCTGGAAGACTTTGTCGCGTTCGGGCACGGAGGCGCCTGGAACATTGCGTGATAGCTCCAGGAGCTTTTCAAGCTTACTTAGCGCCGAGCTAATTTCGCCGTTTTGGTTATGGCGCAGCGCGTAGCTGTAAAGATGCTCTTTCTCTTGCTGAGCGTTGGCGACTTCCTTTTCGCGCGTATCCACTTGCGCTTTGAGGCGGGCGGCCTCCGGATCGTCGTACTTGAGGTTGAAAACTTCTTTCAGCGCGCGGCGGGCTTCGCTGAAATCGTGCCGGTCGAGATGTTTGCGCGCTAGATCAAGCCACTCGGAAACCTGCTGCTGGCTGCGCTGCTGTTCAATGCGTTTGCGGAGCTTGAGAGCTTCGGTATTCTGTGGGTCAATTTTGAGGATTTCCTGGAGCTTTTCTAGAGCCAAGGGGATTTCATCTTGTTCAAGGCGGGTCTGTGCTGCTTCGAAGAGTTGGCGGACGCGTTTCTGTTTGTTGTACTCGTCGATCTGCGAACGAAGAAGTGTAATGTCAGGATCGAGATTGCCTTCGGCCTCGAGTTCGGTAAGGATTTCGGAGGAAAAATCAGAATCGCCGCTGTTGAAGGCTCGTTTGGCGCGATCAATACGAGGACGGATCTTGGCGGGATCGAAGCGCTCTATATACTGATTTTGGAAGGCCTTTTGCAGCGTATCGGCGAACTCGCGCGCGGTGGCATAGCGATGAATGGGCTGCTTGGCCATGGCAACATGCACCGCTTTGCTCACCAGTTGCGGAACTTTGGGATTGCGTTCGGAAATGGCCTGCGGGACGAAGTGGCGAACGGCTTCCACGGTATCTTCGAACTTGGCGCGCTTGAACGGCTGATGGCCGGTTAAAGCTTCGTAGGCGACGACGCCTAAGGCGAAAATATCGAAGCTGCGATTGGGTTGCTTGGAGCCGTCAATCTGCTCCGGGGCCATGTACTGCCAGGTTCCTTTGAGGCCGGTAACGGATTTGTTGCCGACGGCATGGACCAAGCCAAAATCGATGATCTTTGCCGTATCGTCATCCATGATGAAGATGTTGCTGGGCTTGAGATCGCGATGGATGAGATCTTTTTCGTGAGCGGATTGCAGGCCCTTGCAGACTTGCGACACCATGTTGACGACGAATTCGGTGGTGAGGCGCGGGCTGGACGATTTGATGAGGGCCGCCAACGTGTTTCCCGGCAGCAACGGCATGATAAAGCAGGGCTTACGAACGCCGTTTTCCTCGATCTCGTCGACGTCGCGGATATCAACGATGTTGGGGTGGACCAGTTTGCCAAGCTCTTCCCATTCGCGCTTGAACATGTCAAGCGTGGCGGGATCGGTAGCGTCGCGCAGGGTTTTCAGGGCGACGTAGCTATTCGTGCGGGTATCGAGCGCCCGATAGACCACACCCATCCCACCCTCGCCGAGGAGTTCCTTCAGCTCGTAGCGGTTGGCTGCGGCATTTGCGGGCATTCGTTTGAGTCCGAGTTTAAGATTAACAGTTTGAAGGGGCAATTTGCTGGCCGAAAGTAAGTTTCTGCGTTTATTGGTACTTAGACGTGAATTCGTGAGAAAAGTGTTATCCAATTTGGGTGTACGGCGTTATCCCAAGAGGATAATGATGGCGCCGTTTATTCACCGTCCTTCTTTGCGCCCCCTGTCAGTGAAAGCGTAAAGGAAGTGTGAAACGGGACATTTGGAGTTAGTTCGTGGCGAGAGGGTTGTCGAAGTCGAATCCGAATAGACGCGGATCTTCGCCGATCACTGCCGCGGAAGCGATGTAGAACACATAATCGTAGGTCTCTTGTGGCATACGGTCTTTGTATTTCGTAAGTAGCCGCCAGAAGTTTCGTTCGCGCGGATTGTCGGGCATTTCGCGCACCATAGGGAGAACGCGCCCTTCGCCCCAGTTGTAACAAGCCATGACTAGGAAACCGGAGGCCTGCGCATCGGTGTCGTACAAGTCTTTCAAATAACGAACGGCCGCTTTGGTTTCTTTGTCGAAGTGGTGACGTTCGTCACCGGGGTCGGGGCGCCGTAGGTCAATGAGTGGACCGAGGTGCAAACCGTACTTGAGCGCGGTTTCAGGAATGAATTGCCATACGCCTTTCGCGATGCCTTTCCCGGTGGGTGGCCCGCTGCTGTACTGTTCGAAGCCACTCTCTTGAAGCGCGAGATAGAAAAATTGCGGTGGCAGGCCTTCGGCGAGAAGTTCGTCGGTGATGGGCTTGATATAGCCGTTGACCTTCGCCCGCTGAATGCCCGTGCGGAGGCGGTCGGTTTCATGCCAGCGCTGGATGTAGCGATCGATTTCCGCCTCGAAATTCTTAGGCATGTCGAGTTCGCATTCGCCGAAAATGCGCGCAACCCGCAGAATCAGTTTTTGTTTTAGTGTCAGTTTGGGGTCGTAGACCTTGAGCGTCGCTAGAAAGCGGTCGTAGTTCCGCTCTAAGTCAACGCGGCGGGCGCGGTACTTCTGGATCTCAGCCAGGCCGGCGTCTTTCTGTGACGAATTTTGCACGAGGGTTTGCAGGTTGCCGATGTCTAAATCGAGCGACTTCATGGCATAGAACAAAGCTTGGGCGGACGATTTTTGTTCGGTCAGTTGGCGCTGCACGCGCCACGCGTAGATTCCGGCGACAAGCAACACAACAACAAGCGCGGCGACGAGCCACTGATAATTTCTCCGTTGGCGGGCGTGAACTTTTGCAGCGGCGCGGCGCAGGAAGACGGTGTGCTCGCCAATGGCTTCATCGCTCTTGCCGCTGAAATAGCGCTGGATGTAGCGTTCCACCATCGTTCGATCGCCGTCGGCTTGCGGCGCACGGGGATGAACCACTTTGAGCGCGAGGATGGGGCCGGCGATGCCTAGGCGGATTTGCGTGCTGTCTCCCACCGGTGTGCGCATCACTTTCTTTCCGTTGAGAAAGATGCCGTTACTGGAGTGAAGATCTTCTACCCACCATTGGCCGTCCTGATAAGAGACTTCGACATGCTGGCGACTGACATATTCGTGCTTAATAGAGATGTCGCACTGATCGGCGCGGCCAATGCGGAAAGGAGAAGTAAACTCCCGTTCGATCGGCGGTTCAATGTCGTTGATGGCGACATGAAGAGTTGGGGCTTGAGACTGATCTTCCACGGTGGGTAAAAACCCGGAAGTTTATTCTAGCGGAGTTGCCTACTGGCGTGGTCTTCGACCGCGGCGGTTTTGCGGCTGCTGGGCGCTGCGATGGATGAGGCAGACACCGTCTTTTGCGTTGACGTCGAAGTGGCTAGTGAGAAAGCAGCGGCGCGACGGTTGATGCGTTTGCGTCCTTCTCGCCAAGTGAACATTTGGGTAACGCCATAGTTCCAAATGGAACCGACGCCCAGCCCGAGAAGACCGGCGGTGTACCATTCGGCGCCCAACGCCCCGGCGGCGTGCGCCATCTTGAGGTTGATCCATGTTCCGATGGAGCAGGCGACATAGAAGGATGCCAAACCGCGGACGATGCCCCAACCCTTCAGCCGTGCGCCGCGGAAGGTGATGGCGTTATTGAGAAAGAAGTTCACCGTCATAGCGCCAGCCGCAGCCGACATCTGCGCCACGTCAAAACTGGTGCGGATGTTGAAGAGAGCCAGCGTGAAAATAAAGAAATATACGGCGAGTCCCGCGCCACCTACCAGCCCGAACAAAATGAAGGAGGGCGGGATGACGTTGCCGATTGTCTTATCAAGCAGCAGTTGAAAATATTCAAGGCCAACCAGAACATCCAGTTTGCTCTCGCCATGAGTCCGATTCCGAAAGGTGTACGGCAGTTCCCCAACGCGGGGCGGACGGCGCGCCGAGGCCAACAAATCAACGAGAATTTTGAAGCCGATGCCAGAAACGCGGTGGACGACTTCCATGAAGAACTCGCGGCGGACGATGAAGAAGCCGCTCATCGGATCGGTGATCGTGCAACGGCAGACTGCGTCGCTTAAGCGGCGCCCTAGCGCGCTGAGCGCCACCCGCCAAGGTGCGAATTTGCCCATGCTGCCGCCTTTTACGTTGCGGCTGCCCACCACTATGTCGAGATCCTGCGTTTTTATGGCATCCAACATGTGGGGCAGGATTTGCTCGTCATGCTGCAAATCCGCGTCCATCACGGCAAGGAACGGTGCAGCGCTGCTCAGCATTCCTTCCACACAAGCGGAGGCCAAGCCGCGGCGCTGGATGCGCTGAATAACACGAACTCTGGGATCTGTGCGGGCAATGGCGCGAACGATTTCCGCTGTACCATCCGGCGAATCGTCGTCGACAAAAATGACCTCGTACTGAATCCCTTGCAACGCCTTAGATAAGCGTTCCAAGACAACTGCTACGTTGCCGCGCTCTTCGAACGTGGGGATGACGACGGCAAGTTCGACGTTACGGGCGAAGGACACAAGTGATGAATCGGACTATTTGGCGGAAAACATGAAGATTTGTGATGGACCAAAGCTTTCGCTTAGCGTGGGCTTATATGCTAGCTTGTGAACAAAGATGGGAAATTTCTTAGCACGAAGAACGCCGGTACTCCTTACCCTGGCATTTTGGGGAATACTGTGTCAAATAGGCCAGTGCCAAACGGAGGCTAACCCCCAACAAACTAAAAAAGAGGCTCCCCCTGCCAATGAGTCGAAGGGGATGCCGCCACGAGCCTCGCCAACCGACTACCAGGCACAGGGCCATGCGGGACCGGTGACGATTGCGGTGGATTTTGCAGGACATTCAGTGACCACGATGGATGCGGTTTATTCATCGGAAGACTACGTCGTGTTTGAAGTTGCGTTTTTTGGTCCGCCGGAAGCGCGGCTGAAGCTCTCGATTGATGATTTCTCCCTGAAAGTGAAAGACCGGAAGGTGCCGTTTGCGAGTCAGCCGTTCGGCTATTTAGCACGGTCGCTGAAAGATCCGGAGTGGCAACCGCCTGAGGATAAAGAAGAGAAGAAATCGAAGACGGGTATCAATACAGGTGGCGGCGGCGGGGATAATGGCCCGGTTGTTCCGCCGAAGATGCCGCTCGAATTGCGGCGCAAGATGGAACAGAGGGTGCTGAAGTCCGTTTTGCCCGAAGGCGATCGCGTGCTGCCGGTGGCAGGGCTCATCTTCTTTAACTACCGGGGAAAAACGCAAAATTTAAAAGAGATGGAATTGCAGTATAGCGGTCCTGCGGGAACCGTCAGTATTCCAATGCAGCCTTAGAAGACGCGAAATGAATTTTTCGCCATCGCATCTCAAATAAATTGGGGAGGCTTTCGGAGAATTGAGCGCCATTGCGCAGAGCGCTGCACCGCCGGTTGCGTGGAAACCGAAAGCAAATCCCTGGCTGATTGCTTTTGTCGTTTCGCTGGCGGCCTTCATGGAAGTGCTGGACACCAGCATTGCCAACGTTGCGCTGCCGCACATTGCGGGCAACCTGGGCGCCAGCAGCGATGAGAGTACCTGGGTTCTCACGTCGTATCTGGTTTCAAATGCAATTATTCTTCCCATCACCGGATGGCTAGTTTCCCTGTTTGGCCGCAAGCGTTTTTTCCTTATTTGTCTTACCCTGTTTACCGTCAGTTCGTTGTTGTGCGGGATCGCGCCCACGCTGGTCGTTTTACTTCTAGCGCGCGTGATTCAAGGCGTCGGCGGCGGTGGTCTGCAGCCGATGGCACAAGCGATTCTGGCTGACACGTTTCCGCCCGAGAAGCGTGGGTTGGCGTTTTCCGTGTACGGCGTGACGGCCGTAGTTGCGCCTGCCATTGGGCCAACCATCGGCGGTTGGATTACTGACAACTACAGTTGGCGATTTATCTTTCTGATGAATCTGCCAGTCGGTATCATGGCCATCTTTCTGGTGTTGGCTTTTGTAGAAGATCCGCCATTCTTAAAGCGCACTACGCTGCAGGAGAGCAGGATCGACTATTTTGGATTTGGCCTGTTGGCCGTGGGCGTGGCGTTTTTGCAGATTGTGCTGGACAAAGGCCAAGAGGACGATTGGTTTGGGTCGAACTTTATTGTCACTCTTACCGTGATCTCGATTATCTGCTTGGTGGCTCTTGTGTTTCGCGAGCTAGCCATCAAAGAACCAATCGTGGACGTGCGGCTCTTCAAGAATCTTAATTTTGCAACGGCCAGTTTGATGATGTTCATGGTGGGTGCCGGTTCGTTTGCAACTACTGTGTTGATGCCGCAGTTTTTGCAAACGCTCATGGGCTACACCGCCGAGAGCGCGGGTATGGTGCTCTCACTCGCCGCAGTGCTGCTGCTGATTGAATTGCCGCTGGTGGGACAGTTGACCGGCAAAGTGCAGGCGCGTTATTTGATGGCGTTCGGTTGGGGCACGCTCACCATTGCGATGTTCTACTCAACGCAGCGGCTTGACCTGCAGATTAGTTTTGCTTCCGCCACTTGGTTACGGATTGCACAGTACATCCCTATGGGGTTTATTTTCATTCCAGCCACGATGGTGGCGTATTTGGGCATACCGCAAGACAAGAGCAATGCCGTGGCTGGGCTGGTCAATTTCGTACGAAACATTGGCGCGAGTGTTGGCACGTCCGCCGTTACCACGATCCTGGCGCGGCGTGCCCAGTTTCATCAGATGGTCTTAACCAGTAGGACGAATGTGATGAACCAGGCGTTCCGCAGCACAGCCTCATCCATGGCCACCCAGTTGAGACGCGAAGGCGTTGACCATTCCCAGTTGCAGGCGTACAAAAGGATATACGAATCCGTGCAGAATCAGGCCTCGACGCTCTCCTATATCGACACCTTTTGGGTTTTAGGAGTTGCTACGGGGATTATGTTCTTCCTTTCCTTTCTCTTGAAGAAAAACAATCCCCGCAAGGCAGGAGCCGCTACGCTGGCGCACTGATCAGAGTGTGGTTGCGAGTTGTTCTTCCTCTTCAACATGCGCGATTTTTTCAGTATGGCGCGGATATTGTTGCGCGGCGAATGCGCAACTCAGCACGGGGCACGGTGCATGGCGAATGATGTCGTAAGCGTGGGTGCGAAAGCGGCCTAACGTCTTTCGCGCTTTGCCGCGACCAATGACGATCAGGTCTGCCTCACAATCTTGCGCCGCGTCAGCCAAGGCATCGGCCACTCCCGTTTCGCCGATGGTCAGTGGGAAGTTTGTGCCCGCTTCAACTTGCAGTTTTTCGATCTCCGCTCGCGCAGAATCGGCCAGATGGCGATGCAGATCCAGGAAGTACCTGTTGGCATGGGCCTCTATCTCGGGCACAGCGTGAATGAGTCGCACGCTGGCGCTCAAGTCATCGGCTAACTGCTTGGCAAAGCGCATCAGTGGCACTGCTTCGTCAATTTTATCGACGGCGCAGAGGATGTTCGAAATAGCGGCGCCGGGTTTCTGGTTGTGGAGGAGGGAATCTGTCCAGATAGGGCAGCCGGCATCGTGCAAGACTTTCGCTGTTTCGGAGCCGAGAATCAAGCCTTCCAAAGCGCCAAAACTGTGCGTCCCCATGACGACCAGATCAACATTTTGAGCCTTAACGTAATTCATGATTTGCGCCGCGACGTCGCCCTCTACCAGGACACGTCGCACTTGCGCTTCGGGGATGTTGAGCGTGTATTCTTTCAACGAGCGGGCTGCGCAGTCTCTTAGACCATTCACCCAGTCCAGGTTGATGAAGGCTGTGTCACAGCTAACGTACCAGCCAGCGGGCAGTTCGAAAACGTGAAGCAGGGTGACGCGCGAACCAAAGCGGGCGGCTAACCACTCCACTTGTTTATTTAGCGCACGGCTGCCTTGTGAGAAATCTGTTGGGAAAAGAATGTGGCTGAACTTCATAGGTCCCTCGCTAACTGCGCTTTAAATTCTTGCACGCGTGTAACCAAGCGCACAGCCTTGGAAAATAAGGTCGCTTAGCGAGTTGCTTTGGGCGAAATAGCACCCAGCGCCGCCGTTATTGAGTGAATTGGCGCACAGCGCTGGTCGCATACGATGGAGCTATGCCTACCCCAGCCATCTTGCTTGGCTATCAGGAACGCATTCTTTCTCTGCACACGGCTGCCTCCCAACTGCGCATCGGACAGATGACTGCGTTTGCTGTTATGACCCTCTCGGTTATCTTTATCGCGTTGCTGGCGTTTTTCGCTTTCGCGCGTAAGGGACTGCCGCCGGCGAGCGCGTTACTGCCATTGCCGGTGGCGATTTACGCGGGGAAAGCAGCAAGCAAGCGGAATCGGATGCTGCTGGAGACGTTGCGACTCCAAACGCTTTATCAGCGGGGTGTTGATCGATTGGAAGGGCGTTGGGCCGGTTCAGGCATTACCGGTGACGAAATGGCGTCACAATGTCACCCTTTCGCCAAAGACTTGAGTGTGTTCGGCGAGGGATCTCTGTTTGAATTCATCTGCACATGCCGGACAGAAGTGGGACGCCGTCATCTGGCGCAATTCTTTCTGTCTGCGCCGACGGTGAAAGAGATACGCCGCCGCCAGGATGCCGTGCGCGAGTTACAAAACAATATCAAGCTTCGCGAGAGGCTTCATCTGTTA
>Ga0182012_10001754_pt1 | contig 23688 bp, 24 predicted proteins | sample 612S2SmetaG_FD_120486 | JGI IMG/M metagenome (GOLD analysis project Ga0182012, IMG submission 120486) | Permafrost microbial communities from Stordalen Mire, Sweden - 612S2S metaG | ecosystem: Environmental > Terrestrial > Soil > Wetlands > Permafrost | place: Sweden: Stordalen | collected... | reverse complement strand
CGGCCTCATGTCCACGGCCTCATGTCCACGGCCTCATGTCCATAGGCAGCTCGCCGAGCTGAGCCATCCAGGAGCGGCTGTCATCGCAGCCTTATTTCAGCACGATCGACCGGGCGAGCCCGCGCGGTTGGCTCGGGTCGATGCCCTTGGACTGCGCCAAGGCGATAGCCGCACGTTGGGCGCGCACGAGCTCGGCCAAGGGGTCCCCGCCGGGAGAGGGCAGCTCGAGTGTGGCCCCACTGGCCTGCACCTCCTGGTCGAGGCCCTCCGGCAGTTCGCTGAGCGACCAAACCAGGCTGTGGGTTTCGAGCAGGCTGATAGGGCCGTGGCGCAGCTCCATCGCCGGGTATGCCTCGGACCAGGACAGTGACGCCTCCCGCAGCTTGAGCGCCGCCTCGTTGGCCAGGCCGGCGCCGGCCCCTCGGCCCAGGAACACGAATTGGCGGTAGTTGGTGAGCCCAACGGGCAGAGTGGCGGCCAAGCTGTGCTCGGCCAATTTGGCCAGGTGCTCGACGTCGTGGCCGAGGTGGGCGCGCCACAGAGCGCACACACTGGTGGCGAAACGGGTCTGGACCACCGCTTGCTCGTCGGCGAAAGGCAGAGAGATGTTGTGGGCCGCCGCCCTGGCCACGGGCGTCGAGTCAGAGCCGGTGATGGCCAGCACCGTCGTGTGCGACGGCGTCTCGTCGATGACCCGGAGGATCTCTGTGGTAGTCCCGGAGCGAGATATGGCGACGACGAAGTCGTAGGCGCGCCCGTGAGGCATCTCCGAGGCGGCGAAGGCATCGCTCTCGCCCAGTCCGGCGCCCTCCCGCCATGCCGCCACCGCCTCGGCCATGTAGCGCGACGTGCCACAGCCCACCAGGGCCACCCGGCTGCCGTGCTCGGGTAGGCCGCCGGCCGCGGCCACCTCAGCGGCGCGGCGCCAACAGTCCGGCTGACTGTTCACCTCGGTGACCAGAATGTTCGTTTCTGCGCGTAAAGCGTCCATATCGAACTATAATAGTCCTCAAGGGCGGGCCGATGTCAAGTACCAACGGCTGGACCGGCTCGAGGTCGCGTCGGAGCCGTCCAGCGAATTTCAAATCTGCCGACCGCTGTTGCTTTTCTCCTGGAGGTGTTGGGCTATCCGGGCCCGGCCGTCCCGACGCACACCCTCTCGTGTGTGAGCTTGGTCAGGGCATGGATCCCCGTGGTGAGGAGCATGTTCTGTCTTGAGGCATCGGACAGCTTGGCCTCCACAGGGCACCCGGCGGGCCCAGGGACGGGACGCCCGATTGAAGAGGGCCCTGGCGCGGCACTAAGGGCTCAAAGGGAGGTGGGGGCCATGAGGCGGTCCAAGGTCAAATCAGCCGTGGCCGGCTTGTTGACGGCCACGTGCCTGGTGGGGCTCAGTTTCGAGGCGTCCGGGCAATTGACGCCCGGGCAGTTGGGCGGCGCGGCCGGGGCCGGCACCGGTCACCGGGTAAAGCTGACGGGGACGGACTTGGTCTCGTATGAGAGTTGCGCGCAAATGCTCCGACAGGTGAAGGCCGAGGCGTTGAAAGAAGTAGGACCGTACGGCCTCCCTGGGACCGCGGGGGATTACCCGACCGTGTTGGGCACGGGTGTGGGCGTGGCCCGGGCGCTCGCTCCGACTGCCCTGGTCCCGGCGGGCAGCGCCGCTCTCCAGGCCGCGCCGACGTCGACGATGGCCCAGGACGCCGCGCCGTCGAGCGCCGCCCCTTTCCCGGCGTCGAGCGTGACGGGGCAACCGGGGTATTCGACGACGAGCGACCAGGAGGCGGGCGTCGACGAGCCCGACATGGTCAAGACCAACGGCCAGATAATGGTGGTATTACGTCAACAGCCCCTCGGTGCTCAGGTTGTAGACGTGCGAGGGCCGGTGCCGCAGCTGGAGGGCTTCCTGGCCCTCCCACAGCTGGCGAGCGCCGCCGGCCTGTTCCTGGTCGGCCAGGACGTCGTTGTGGTGGGGCAGATGTTCGAGGGCGCCGAGCCTTCTGCCGACATAATTGTGGTGAGCGTCGCCGACCCCGATATACCGATGGTGCAACGGACGTTCTCGTTCCAGGGCGAACTACAGGGGGCCCGGCTCATAAATGGGCAAGTGGTGCTCGCTCTCACTGATCAGCCCCGGCTGCGTTGGTTCTTCCCCGTGAGCGCCACGGCGGCGGCGCAGAAGGTCGCCACTGCGGCCAACGAGGCTGTCATCGAGTCGTCGAAGGCCTCCGACTGGCTTCCTTCCGAGATCGTCCGGCCGGCGGTAGGGCACTCGGCGTCCGCGGCGGGCTCACCGGCGCCCACAGTGGCTAGGGCCGCCTCCTGCGCCCGCACGTACCACACGGTCATCAGTTCGGGCCTGGGTACCCTGTCGGTCGTTTCCTTCGACCCGGCCACCAACTCCCCGGGCACCGAGGTGACAGTGATGGGGAACGCCGAAAACGTCTATGCCAGCGCCACTCAGATCTTCGTGGCCACGACGGCTTGGCCCTACCAGGTGAGCCCGGTCTGCCCGCCGCTTCCCGGCGAGGCGTGCCCGATGCTGCCCTCGGACGCGGCGGGGACGGGCGACAGTGCCAGCACCGGCAGTGCCAGCACCGGCAGTGCCAGCACCGGCAGTGCCAGCACCGGCAGTGCCAGCACCGGCAGTGCCAGCACCGACATTTACGGCTTCGACATATCCGACCCGGAGGCGCCTCGGTACCTGGGCTCGGGGAGCGTGCCGGGGACACTGATCGGCCAGTACGCCATGTCCGAGCTCGACGGTTACCTGAGGGTGGCGACGACGGTGGGCGAGCCCACGCCGGCGCCGGTGGACGGGGAGGCGGTCCCGGCCCAGCTATCGGACAACATGGTCAGCGTCCTGCAGCCCCAGGACGGTGCCCTGGTGACGGTTGGGTCGCTGCACGGCCTTGGAGAAGGCGAGAAGATCTATGCCGTGCGCTTCATGGGCGACCTTGCCTACGTGGTCACTTTCGACCAGACCGACCCGCTCTTTGTGCTGGACCTGAGCAAACCCGGACAACCCGTGCTGGCCGGCCAGGTCTCGCTGTCGGGGTATTCGTCGTTGCTCCAGCCCCTGAGCGCCGGCCTGCTCTTAGGGGTCGGCCAATCAGTGGACCAGCAGTTGCGCACGCAGGGCCTGCAGGTCGAGGTGTTCAACGTGGCCGACCCGTCCCGGCCTTCTCTCGTGTCACGCCAGCAACTGGGCGATGGCGCTGGTTCAGCGGCCGAGTACGACCCGCACGCTCTGTTGTGGTGGCCGCGGGACAATCTGCTGGTAATGCCGGTCGACAACTACTCGGGCTCGGGACCGTCGAGCGTGGCCGACGTCTGGTCGGTGAACCCGTCGGGCACGTTGGAACAGGTCGGGACTTTGAGCCAGCCGGGGAGCGAACAGGACGGCTACCCCGAGATCGAGCGGGAGGTCGTCGTGGGCGGGGATCTCTACACCCTTTCCGAACAGGGCGTTATGGTCAACGACCTCAGCTCGCTTTCTCAGGTGGCGTGGCTGGGCTACCAGAACGCTTCATCGTGATACCGAGACCGTGATACCGAGACCGGCGGTCCACCGCGGATGGGCCACGAAGTGGCGACGAGCCGACGGCCCGGGGCCCAGTGGTCACGAGGCTGTTGCCGACGCGCTCGGCGACGAACCTGACGCCGACGGGCCCCGACGGGCCGGTGCCCGGGAGCAGGAACGCGAATTGCTGGTGGCCGCGGCGGCCGGTGACCATGACGCGCTGCGCTGGTTGCTCGATGAGGTGGCGCCCATCGTCTATGGGTTCGTCTACGCCCGGGTCGGCGGCGACGAGGGCGCCGCCGAGGATCTCCTACAGGAGACGTTGATGGAGGCCGTGAAGGGAGCGTCCAACTTCAGGGGCGACGCCTCCGCCTCCACGTGGATGTGCGCTATCGCCCGGCGTCGCTTGAGCCGTTACTACGAGTCGGAGAGAAGGGCCGAGGTGGCCCGACGGTCGCTGCGGGTCGTGGACGACGCCAGGGACAGCGACGAAGTCGCCGGGACAGCAGAACTGGTCGAGCGCCAGGACGAGGTGGTGAGGGCGCTGGGCCGCCTGCCCGCCTTACAGCGCCAGGTCCTGGTCATGAAGTACCTGGAGGACATGCCGGTGCAGGACATCGCCGCCGTGGTCAAACGCAGCCGTGTCCAGGTCCAGTCCTTGCTCCAGCGAGGGCGCGACGGGCTACGCCGGGAGCTGGGAGGACAAGATGCCTGAGGATCGCGACCGGGGCGGTCCCGAGGAGCTGCTCGCCGGGTCGGACCGGCCTCGGCCCCTGTCGCCGGTGCTGCGGGCCCGGTTGGAAAGGTCCCTGGTGGACATCTCCGCGAACACGGCCCCCCGGCCCCTGTCGCCCGAAGTCCGTGACCGGCTCGAGAGCAGCCTCCGGCGTCCTGGCCACGCCCGGCGCACCGGGCGCTGGAAGCGCATTGTGCCCGGTGCCGGAGTGGCGGCCGCCATCGCCGTGCTGGCCGCCATCGTTGTCCCTCAGCTGGTCAACAGCCCCAATAGGTCCGGCGGCACGGTCGCGGCCAGGGCAGCGGGCCCTACGGTGGCACGCCTCGGTCTTTCTGTTCCGCCCGCCGCCGTCAGCAACGGTCCGTCGGGTAGGAAAGGCGGGGGCGTGCCCACCGGGGTGGCTCGCCACGCCGGGCCGAACCGTTTTGCTCCGGGCGCCACCAGCGGCGCCCCGCTTGTACCCCGCCGTGCGTTGCCGAGCCGGACCGTGCCGAGCCGGACCGTGCCGAGCCGGACCGTGCCGAGCCCAGTTGTCCCCGGGCCTATGGCGGCGGTGGTGGAGACGCCTGCCGTGAGCGGCGTCAGCCCTCGTCACGGGCCCACCGGCGGAGGCAACTGGGTGGTCGTCACGGGCCAGGGCTTCGCGGGCGTCTCGGCCGTCGACTTCGGGGCCACCGCGGCCGTGAGCTTTGCTGTCGAGTCCCCGGTGCGCCTGAAAGTCAGGGCTCCCGCCCACGCCGCCGGGAGCGTCGACGTCGTCGTCACTGCGGCGGCCGGGCGCAGTGACGACTCGGCGCTCGACCGCTACCGCTTCGGTCCCTGACGGTGCTCGAGGCGCCCCGACGGCGGGCGAGGACGCTTGCGCTATCGGGCGAACTCGAGGACGACCTTCACGTCCTCAGGCTGGTGCTGGTAGGCCTCTTTCCAGCTCTGGAGGGGGACGCGCCGGGAGATGAGGCGCCCCAGCCAGGCCGCGTCGGCCTGGGCCAGCGCCTGGGCACCGGCCTCGTAATGGGAGCGGTTGGCGTTGACCGAGCCGAAGACCACGTCGTTTTCGAGGACCATGTGGCGGTTAAGTTCACCGGCGTCGATGCCGAGAGAACGACCCTTGGAGGAAACGCCCGTGAGGCACAGGACAGCGTTGGGGGCCATGGCGTCCATAGCGTCGAAAACGAGCTGGCCGACCCCCGTGCACTCGAGCACTATGTCGGGGATGCAGCCGGTGGAGGCGATGTCGCCGTGGTGGTAGGTGGCGCCCAGGGCGGCGACGAGGTCGGGTTTGAGGCCCGTGGTGACCTGGTCGAGCACGTGCACCTCCATGTCTTTCTGTACGCCGAGCAGGGCCGCCAGCAGGCCGATCGGGCCGGCCCCGGTGACCAGCACGATATGCGGCTCCCATTTGGCCCGGGCGCCGATGCGTTCGATGTGGTCCCAGGCCTTCGCCACCACCGTCGTCGGCTCCAACAAGACCCCGAGGTCGCCCAGGGCGGGTGCCACCTTGACCAGGAAATCGGGCGTAATGCGATATCGTTCCCGGGCATAGCCATGGTGCTGCTTAATGCCCCACTCCGTGTAATTGCCGTTACGGCACATGTCCCACTGTCCGATCGCGCAGTTCAGGCAGGGCTCGGGATCGGGCCGGCGCACGATCCCGACGACGAAGTCCCCGGGGACGAAGCCGGAACCTTCGGGAGCCTCCAGGACTTCGCCAAGGGACTCGTGGCCGAGAGCCAGGCGGTCAGAGCCGGTCGGCGCCCAACCGTAGTCGCCCGCGATTATCTCGATGTCAGTCCCACATACTCCTATCTCCCTGGTCTTCACGAGCACCGGGCCGTCTTCGAGGGGCGGTTCGGGAAGCTCGGTCAGATCTACGGTGTTGGCCTTTAACGGGACAACAGTGACGGCGCGCATGTTTAGAACGTACCCGAGGAATAGTGAGACCAATGGCTGATCTGCCCGTGGACCTTCAAGGCAAATTGCTGGTGGCGAAGACCGACCTGATCGACCCCAACTTCAACCGCACGGTCGTCCTCGTCCTGGCCCATGGCGACCAGGGTGCTCTGGGCCTCGTGCTCAACCGGCCGACCATCACCCCCCTGGCGGCGCCCCTGCCCGAGTGGGAGGAGCTGGCCTCCGAACCGGCCGTGGTGTTCGTGGGCGGTCCTGTCTCGCAGGGGACCATCTGCCTGGCCCGGGTGCGCTCGGAGGTCTCGGTGCCCAATACCGGTTACCTCCCGCTCCAGGGCACCTTGGGCACGGTCGACTTGGAGGGCGATCCCACGTCCATGGCGCCGTGGTTGGAAGAGCTGCGCATCTTCGCCGGGTACGCCGGGTGGGGGGCTGGCCAGCTGGAGGAGGAGCTGGCCGCCGGGGCCTGGTGGGCGCTCGACGCCGAGGACGCCGACGTCTTCAGCGACGATCCGTCGTTGCTGTGGAAACGGGTGTTGCGGCGCCAGGGTGGGGCGCTGGCGGTGACTGCGGCCTACCCGCCCGACCCCTCGCTCAACTAGTCGGGTGTAGGTGCCAGCCGGGCAGGTGGCGGCCAAGGCGGCATTAGTCGCCGGTCAGTGAAGCCTCCTGGTCGCGCGCCCGGGAGCGGACGCGGGCACGGTCGGGCTGGGAAAGCTGGACTTTGCGCAGTCGCACCGACTGGGGCGTGACCTCGGCACACTCGTCCTCACGGAGGAACTCGAGCGCCTGTTCCAAGGAAAGGGCGCGGTGAGGCGTCAGGCGCACGAGCTCCTCGGACGTCGACGAGCGCATGTTGGTGAGCTTGCGCTCCTTGGTCGGGTTGATGTCCATGTCCTCGCGGCGGGCGTTCTCGCCCACCACCATGCCCTCGTACACCTCGGTGCCGGGGCCCACGAACAGGGTGCCGCGTTCTTGCAGGTTGATCAGGGCGTAAGCGGCCACCTTGCCCCGGCGGTCGGCCACCAAGGAGCCATTTTGGCGGGTCCTGATCTCCCCGCACCACGGTTCCCAGCCGTCAAGGACGTGGTGCAGTTGCGCCGTCCCTTTGGTCTCGGTCAGCAGCTGCGAGCGCAGACCGATGAGAGCGCGCGAGGGGACGAGCCAGTCGGTGCGGGCCCAGCCCGAACCGTGGGCGACGATGTGCTGCATGCGCCCCTTCCGGCCCGCCAGCAACTGGGTGACGGTGCCGAGGTGCTCGTCAGGGATGTCCAGGGACACCCGCTCGACGGGTTCGTACACTTTGCCGTCGACAAGCTTGGTGAGGACCTGGGGCTTGCCCACGGTGAGCTCGAAGCCCTCCCGGCGCATCAGCTCCACCAGCACGGCCAGGGCGAGCTCGCCCCGGCCCTGGACCTCCCAGGTGTCGGGCCGGTCCGTGGGCAGCACCCTTATCGACACGTTGCCTACGAGTTCGGTGTCTAGGCGGCCCCTGACCAGTCGGGCCGTGACCTTGGTCCCTTCGGTGCCGGCCAGGGGGGAGGTGTTGATCCCGATCGTCATGGATATGGCGGGCTCGTCCACCGTGACGCCCGGTAGGGGCGTCGGGTCGGCGGCATCGGCCAAGGTGTCGCCGATCATGATCTCGGGTATCCCGGCCACGGCCATGATGTCGCCCGGCCCGGCTCCCCGGGAGCCGGCATCGACGCGCTGAAGGGCCTCGGTCAGGTAGAGCTCGTTGATGCGCACCCTTTGGATGTCACCCCCGGGCCCGGGGCGGCACCAGGCCACCATGTCGCCCTTGTGCACCCAGCCCTGGTGGACCCGGCAGATGGCCAGCCGGCCCACGTAGGGAGAGGCGTCGAGGTTGCATACGAGCGCCTGGAACGGGTGGCCCTCTGCGTACTCAGGCGCCGGGATGTACTCCACGAGCAGCTCGAACAGGACCTTGAGGCCGGGGGCGTCCGGTACCTCTTCGGGCGAAAGGGCGGCCTGGCCGGTGCGGGCGTTGCAGTAGACGACGGGGAACTCGATCTGGTGCTCGAGCGCCCCGAGGTCGATGAAGAGGTCGTAGACGGCATCGAGCACCTCGGCCGGGCGGGCATCGGGGCGGTCCACCTTGTTGATGACGACCAGCACGGGCAGGTGGGACTCGAGGGACTTGCGCAACACGAAACGGGTCTGGGGCAGGGGCCCCTCGCTGGCGTCCACCAGGAGCAGGACGCCGTCCACCATGGTTAGGGCCCGCTCCACCTCGCCCCCGAAGTCGGCGTGACCGGGCGTGTCAACGATATTGACGGTGAGGTCCCCGTACGGGACGGCCGTGTTCTTGGCCAGGATCGTGATGCCCTTCTCACGTTCGAGGTCGGTCGAGTCCATTACCCGGTCCGCCACCTCTTCATTGGCCCGGAAGGCTCCGGACTGGCGGAGCATGGCATCGACCAGGGTGGTCTTGCCGTGGTCGACGTGAGCGATGATCGCTACGTTGCGGATGTCAGCGCGTCGCATTTTCCTCGTGTTCCATAGCGGGTGGGAGCGGGGCGTTTCGAGAGGCCGTGCGGGCGGCTCACAAGCGCTCGCCACAATCCAGGGTACCCGTTGACAGCCTCCGGCCGGTTCATCCGCAGGTCCGGGAACCGGTGGCGGCGCGAACGAGCCTTAGCTGCCCCGGGCCCCAGGTCGGCGCGTAGGGCGTTCGGCCCGGCGCCGGTGCTCCTCCATGCGCCGTCGTATCAGTTCCCTGCGAGCCTGGAGATCCCGGTAGGTGAGGGCCTCGACGTCTTCGCCGACCCCGACGGCGGCCCTGACCCCGTTCATGTCGATGGGGTGGAGGCGGGGGTCGATCCCGATGTCATGGGCTATGCGCTCGCCGTAGCGGCTGGTGAAATAGGCCGCGATCTCCTGCACCTCGGAGAACAGGTCGAGGTCCGGGGCCAGGGTGGCCAGCGAGCCGTCTACGAAGAGCAGGTCTTTCACGAACAGCATGAGGATCTTCGGGAACCTGGCCCCGTACTCGAGCAGGCGCTTGGTGAGGTCGCGCACCTCGGCCAGCAGGTCCTCGGGGGCGAGGGTGACCGGGTCGATAAGAGGCTTGTCCAGGCCGAGGTCGACCGCCAGTGCGTCGAGGTCCGTGTCGGCGGGGACGGCGCCCATGTCGCGCAGGGCGCCGAGCTGAAGGCGCTGGTCGTTGATGCTGCCTCCCATCAACAGGCGCAGGAAGGCGAGGCGGCGCACCTCGTCCAGGCGTCCCGTTATCCCATAGTCGAGCAACGCCACCCTCCCGTCGGGCCGGACGAGAAGGTTGCCTCCGTGCAGGTCGCCATGGAACACGCCAAAAAGGGTGGCTCCCTCCAGGAACACGATGAGCAAGGCCCGCACCACGGCGTTGGTGTCGATGCCGGCTCGGCGCATGCCCTCGACGTCGTCCCAGCCGAAGCCGTCCAGGCGCTCCATCACGAGGACCCGCCGGGTCACGAGCTCGGGGTGCGGGCGGGGGACGACCACGGCCTTCTGGCCCGTGCTGGCCAGGACTGCGGCGATGTCGAGCATGTTGTCGGCCTCGAGGCGGAAGTCCAGTTCCTCGACGATGGTCTCGGCGAACAGTTCCACCAGGGCGGGGGGATTGGCCAGCGCCGCCACCGGGATCCGGCCTATGAGGAGGGGGGCGAGCCAGTTCATGGCGGCCACGTCCCGCTGCACCAGGCCCGCCACCTGGGGCCGCTGCACTTTGACCACCACTTCTTCGCCGGTGCACAGGCGGGCGGCGTGGACCTGGGCGATCGACGCGGCAGCTATGGGGGTGGTCTCGAAGTGCTCGAAGACCGCCTCCAACGGCCGGCCCAGGTCAGCCTCGACCACCTGGCGGACGACTTCAAAGCGCTCGGCGGGTACCCGGTCCCGCAGCAGCCTGAACTCGTTGACAAGCTCAGGCGGGAACACGCCCTCCCCCGAGGAGAGGATCTGGCCGAGCTTGATGTACGTCGGCCCCAGGCGCTCGAACGCCTTGCGCAGGCGGTAGGAGAGCCCCGCCCTCGACACCTCGGGCCGGTCCAGGCGGACGGCTACCCGTTTCTCGATCAGGCGCCAGGCCAGGACAGCCCAACCCAGCACCAGGGCGGTGAGCAGGACCCTACGGCCGGGGGGCAGGAGGCGACGCCGCAGCAGGCGGGGGACCTGACGGGCGGTGGCCGAGCGGAGGGCGTCGATGTCTTGCCGCCACGGGAGCTCCTTGCCGGTCATGTCCCAGGGCGGTTCGTCGCTGAAGGCGCCCATCGCCAGGTCGAGCGGAGGCCCGGGGGGGCGGCCGTGCTCCCCGGCTGAGGTCGTCGGGTCTCCGGCTGAAGTCATCGGTTGATCGTTGCCGACCCTAGCCGCCGTCCCGGGCTCTCCGGCCGGTCCCCGCCCGATTACGCTGGCCAACTACGTCGGCCGGTTACGCTGGCCGTCATGTCAGAGCGGCTACGACCAGGGGAGCCCGCCCCCGCTTTCCGCCTCCCCGACCAGTCCGGCAACGACACGTCTTTATCGGACTTCCAGGGCCGGCACGTGCTCATCTATTTCTACCCGAAGGCGGACACGCCCGGTTGCACGACGCAGGCCTGCGGGCTGCGCGACGTTGCCGGCGACGTCGGCACTACAGCCATCCTCGGCATCAGCCCTGACCCGCCCAAGCGCCTGGCCGCCTTCGACCACAAGTACGGGCTCGGCTTCACCCTGCTTTCCGACGCCGACCATGCCGTAGCCGAGGCCTACGGGGTATGGGTGCCCCGCAGCATGTACGGCCGCAGCTACATGGGCATCGAGCGCTCGGCCTTCCTGGTCGACGAGCACGGCGCCCTGGCCCAGGTCTGGTACAAGGTGTCACCGGCCGCCACGGCCCCCAACCTGTTGAAGGCGCTGGCCCTTTAGTGCCGGGGGAGCGCTAGTCCCTAGGCCGGGACGAGCACCAGGCAGCCGTTGTGGCCGCCGAAACCGAAAGAGTTGGACAGCACTGGGCCAGGTTGCCAGTCCCGTGGCCCGCCGGTGACGACGTCCAGCGCAAACGCGGAGTCGACGTGGTGGGTGCCCATGGTCGGGGGGATCTGGCGGTGTTTTATGGAGAGCGCCACCGCCACCGCCTCGATGGCCCCGGCCGCGGCCAGGGTGTGCCCGATCACGCCCTTGACGGAGGTGGCGGCCGGCCCTGGTGAGCCGAAGACCTTGTAGATGGCCTCGGCCTCGGCGGCGTCACCCGGCGGGGTCGAGGTGCCGTGCGTGTTGACGTGGGTGACCTCCGACGGCTTCATCTCGGCGTCGGCCAAGGCGAGTTCCATGCAGCGGGCGGCGCCGTTACCGTCGGGGGAGGGGGCGGTAATGTGGTAGGCGTCGGCGGTGCTCGCCGCGCCGGCGAGCTCGGCATAGATGTGCGCCCCCCGGGCGAGGGCCCGTGAACGCTCCTCGAGCACGACCACGCCGGCTCCCTCTCCGATGACGAAGCCGTCCCGGTCGGAGTCGAAAGGCATGGACACTCCCGAAGTGGACAGGGCGGTCATGTTCGAGAACCCGGCGACGCCCAGCGGCGACAGGGGTGCCTCGCTACCGCCCGCCACCATCACGTCGCAGCGGCCGGTGGCGATGAGGCGGCCGGCGTTTGCGATGCTCTGGGTGCCGGCCGCGCACGCGGTCACCGTGGTCTCGCACGGGCCCCGGAGCCCGTAGCGGATCGAGATGTCCGCCGACGCCCGGTTGCACATGATCATGGGGACGAGGAAGGGGCTGACCCGGTTGGCCCCTTTTTCCAACAGAACCTGGTGCTGCTCGCAGATCGTGTCGAGGCCGCCCACGCCCGTCCCGATGAGCGTGCCTGCTCGATCGGGGTCTCCCCGGAACTCCTCGATGCCGCCGGCGTCGTTGACGGCTTGGCCGGCGGCGGAGGCAGCCAGCTGGACGAAGCGGTCCGCCCGGCGCAGCTCGCGGGGCCCGAACAGGGCGGCCACGTCGAGGCCCTCGACGGGCCGGATGCGTCCGATAGGCGCGGGGCCGAGCAGGCCCTGCCAGAACGCTTCGGGCCCTATCCCGCAGGAGGAAACGACCCCCAGGCCCGTGACGACGACACGCCGGCCCCGGACGGCTCCGGTGCCATCGGGGGCGACCGCGACAGCCAGCATCAGATCTTCGAGGCCACCAGCTCGTAGGCCTGGCCGATCGTCTGGACGCCTTCCAGTTCGGACTCGGGGACATCGATCCCGAACCGTTCCTCGAGGGCCATGACCAGCTCGACCAGGTCGAGGCTGTCGGCGTCCAGGTCGTCGGCGAAACGCGCCTCGGGCACGATCTTGGACGGCTCTACCTGCAGCACCTCTACCGCGCATTGCTTGAAGACGTCGAAAGACTCTTCGGGGCCCATCTGTGCTGCCATCATTCCTCCATGTGCTCGCGATCCGGGATGGTCACAATCTAGTTGGGGCGGCGGGGCGCCCCAACGGCTCATAGCTCGGGCCTACCTGACCGGCCCGCCTCCCCAGCGCCATACGGCTGAGGCCCACGTCATGCCGGCACCGAAACCCGCGAGCAGGACGAGGTCGCCGTCGGCGAGGCGACCGGAGTTGGCGGCATCTGTCAGAGCGATCGGGATAGAGGCCGAGGACGTGTTGCCCGTGTGCTCGATGACCGAGGCCACGCGGTCCGCCGGGATGCCCAGGCGTTCGGCGACGGCGTCCATGATGCGCACATTGGCCTGGTGGGGGACGAACAGGGCGATCTCTGACGCGCTCACCTTGGCCCGTTCGAGGCTCTTGGTGGCCGACTCGACCGTGACCCGCACCGCCTTGCGGAACACCTCCTGGCCTCTCATCGTCATTCCCGACCCGCCGCGGTCGGAGAAGAAGAGGGGTTGCAGGGAGCCGTCCACACCGATGTCCCAGCCCAGCAGGGCCGGTTCGCCGGGGACCGCCTCCACGACCACAGCGCCGGCGCCGTCCCCGAACAGGAAGGCGTTGGAACGGTCTGTCCAGTTGGTGAGGCGCGTCAGGGTCTCGGCCCCGATGAGCAGGACTCGTTGGGCGCCGCTGGCGATGAAGCCGGCGGCTGTGACCAACCCGTAGGTAAAGCCGGCGCAGGCCGCGTTTAGGTCCATGCCGCCGCCTTTTATGGCCAGGGCATGGGCCAGGGGCGAGGAAGTGGCGGGTACGAGCTGGTCCGGAGTGGTCGTGCACAAGACCAGTAGGTCGATGTCGGCGCCGGTGACACCGGCCATGCTCAGGGCAGAGCGACCGGCTTCGGCCGCCATTTGGGCTGTCGTCCCCATGCCTTCGGGCGGCGATACGGAGGGTTTGGGGTGCACGAACGGGCCGTCGGCCGCCCGCCGCTGGCGGATGCCGGTGCGTTCGACTATCCAATCGTCGCTGGTGTCGAACAGGGTCATGATGTCCTGGTTGGTGACAACCGTGCTCGGGAGCGCGCTGGCCCAACCGGTGATGGCACAGCCGTGTTCAGGTTGCATTGGTGCGCTCCTTGTCAGCGGGCACGCAGCCACGCTATGGGTTGGCCCGGTTGGACTCTTTCGCCCGGGTGGGCGATGACGCCCATGAGCTCGCCGGCGAAGGGACTGCGGACCTCGGTGCCCGAGACCAGGCCGAGCAGGTCACCGATCTCGACAGTCGGCCCCGCCGGGCCCGTCGTACCGGCAGGGAGGTCGAAGATCCCGGCACACGGGCTGATGATCAGCCGCTCGGAGACATAAAGACGCTCACCCTGATGGCCCTCGGCCGCCCCGAGGACGGCCGTCTCGCCGGTCAAGGTGGCCACCAGGGTGTCGAGGTCGTCCGGTACAGCGATGGCCACGGTCGTGGCTTCCGGCGCAGTGGCCCGGACCATGGCTGACAGGGGCCCTCCCGGTCCAAGCTCGCAGAACAGGGCATCGCCGTCCCATTCACCGGTGCGCATGATCGCGGCCAGGGACAGGACGCTTTGGCGCCAGCGCACGGGGCTGCGCAACTGGGCGGAGAGCAGCGACGGCCATTCCTCCCCGGCGTCGTGGGGCAGCGAGTCGACGTTGGCTACCACGGGCACGGCCAGCGGGTAGAAGGTCGTGATCTCGAGCGCTTTGCGCAATCGGGGCTGGGCCGGGACCATCAGAGGGGTGTGGAAGGCGCCGCCGACCTTCACCGGGGTGGTCCGGACGGCGCCGAGCTCGGCCGCCACTTCGGCCGCTCGTTGGACGTCGGGCGGGCGCCCGGCGATGACGCATTCGCCGGGGGCGTTGGAGTTGGCCAGCCACACATCGCCGTCGGCCCGGCGGCAGGCGATCCGGGCCCGTTCGTCGTCGATCCCCGTCACCGCCAGCATGATCCCCGGGTTGTCGTCGGCCGCCTCCTGCATGGCCTCGCCCCGCTCGGCCACCAGACGGACGGCTTCCTCGAAGCCCACTCCGCCTGCGGCCACCAGGGCCGTGTACTCGCCCAGGCTATGGCCGGCGCAGGCCGTGGGCTCGATGCCCAGCCGTTCGACCGCGTCCAGGACCACCAGGCCCATGACGAACGTGGCCAGTTGAGCGTTTCGGGTCTCGGTCAGCTCATCGGCGCCGGCTTCGGTCAAGAGGCGCTCAAGGTCCCGGCCGGCCACGTCGGAGGCATCCTGGACAACGTCCCAGGACGGATGGTCGCGCCAAGGCCGGCCCATACCGGGCCTCTGCGACCCTTGTCCTGGAAAAACGAACGCCGGCACGGCGCGGCCCTCCTTCGGTCTTAGAACATTCTGACCGCGGACGGAGGCAGAAGGTAACAACCGGCTGAACTCGCCGGTCTCGGACAGCTTGGGACCTTCGCCCCGCGACTCGAGCGGAGGTCAACCGATGGCGCCTGCGCCGGCGGGCCAGGTGCGGCCCGTGGTCCTAAAGGCCAGCCTCCCCCTGGTCCTTGCTAGAGGTAGGAGTTCTCGGCCGCGAAATAGCTGGGTAGGTCGCTGTAGGAATTTCCCTGGTCTGAGACGTAGACCAAGTTGCCGCCGCGCGACTTGATGGCTTGGAGCGTCGAGAGCAGGTCCGCCTGGCTCGGCCCCGAGGTGATGATGTAGGCGATCTGAACGGACGAGCCCGAGTAGTTCGGCGGCGGGTTGGACTCGAACGCGGCCAGCGTGTCTTCCATGACCACGATCCCGTTGCACACGTTCGTCGACAGGTAGCCGGAGGCGGGCGGGGCGCCGGGGTTGAGGACGTCGCTGCCGCCGAGCGAGTGGACGTAACCGGTCAAGGTCTCGTAGTAGCTGAGGTTCGCGGCGGCCCCGGTCACATCATCGAGGAAGATGTCCTGGACCCCGTAGAGCGATCGCCATGTCTCTACCTGTGACTCGACCGAGGAGACCGAGGCTGACGCCTCGGCCGTGTCGACGTAGCCCAACATCGTCCAGCCCGCTGCCTCGGCATTGGTGATCGCAGCAACATAGTTCGAGTCGAGCGTCGTCCCCGGTCCTGAGTCGATGTTGACGATCACGTAGGCGGGCCTTGTCGTCGGTGCCGTGTCGGCCAATGTCGCCCACATCGTGCCGTCCGTCGGGTATTGGTATGCCGGGACCAGCCACGACTGCCCCGTGGTGCCCGGCGCAACAGTGGTCGTGGTTGTGGCGGCCGTCGTGGCCGTGGTCGGTGCGGTCGTGGTAGTGGTAGTGGTCCGTTGGGTAGTGGTCGTGGTCCGTTGGGTAGTCGTCGTGGTCGGGAGGGTAGTCGTCGTGGTCGTGGTCGGTCTATGAGGCCGCTTGGCGGCGCTGGCCACCCCCGGGGCCATAAGCAGCCCGACTAGTAGGAGGAGCACGGTTGTCAGGGCCTTGGATGCCTTCACTTTGCAGTCTCCTTCGGACCACCGAGGTCAGGTCTCGACCACAGGGGCTAGGTCTCGACCAGAAGGGTGAGGCTTCGATGGCTCGAGTTAGGCCTCGACCACATCGGTCAGGCCTCCAGCACCCGAGTTCGGTTAGCCACACTAACCGAGTTAGGTCTGACGATCCAAGTGGCTTGGCATGCCACGGCCGGCAGGCATCGCCGCTTCCTGGCTGGCACCCGGGTGGGGCGCAGCAAACCGCCTGGGCTACGCTCTGTCAAGCAGGTCAGAGGAGCTGGGCGCGTGGTGGAATGGCAGACACGATGGACTCAAAATCCATTGGCCGCAAGGCCGTGAGGGTTCAAGTCCCTCCGCGCCCACCTGGTTTTTGGCTGTAAATATCCTGGTCAGGAGCTTGCTAGGACGTCCTAGGATCGCTCTAGGACACGCGTAGGACACAAGAAATTCGGTGTTTATTGGTCAACAACGGGCGAGAGCGGTCACCAAAAGGTCACTGTGGCTAATTGTCCCGCACGCCCTTCCTGCGCGGCTTATCGGGCAGAACGAGCGCCCATATGGGCACTCAGCGTGGTTGAGGCGCCGTTCGAACGGCCCCACGCCGCCCGTGCCGGGCACCGCCGTACGAGCGAACGTTCTGGCGCCGCTTGAACCAAGTGACGGGAGTCGTGGTCCACGCCTGATCCGTCGATATGGACGGATTTTCGTTGCGAAATAAGGGTTCTCGGTTAGCGCATAAAAGATATTTGGCGCATACGATCCTCGACCCTATCGCATCGACCTTGTCATCAGAGCGTCGAAATTGGCAACGTTCGCGGCTCATAGGTGCGCTCGCTATTGAGCAAGCAGGGCCGCCAGTTCCCGGTCGGGGCTGACATGGCGCTTGTACAGCGGCCCGCATGGTGTCCCGGCCAGCCGGACGGACAGCCCGAGCAAGTCTGGCTGGGTGCCGGTACCCAGGTGGGCCTCGGCCAGGAAGGTGAACTCGTTCATCATGCCGACCACGCTGCGGTTGGAGGTCTTGGCCAGGCAGAGCTCTCTCATCTCGGCCAGCTCTGCGGCGATGAAGCCGGCGTCAGCGTTGTGAGCAGCCAGGACGTCGCCCAAGGCGGCTGGGAACCTCTCGGCCAGGGTGGCCGCCGGCGCCAGCGGGAGCAGCACCGGCAGCACTGTCAGTTCGTTCACGAACAGGCAGACCTGTGGCCGCCAGAAGACGGCCGTGGCGTACCAGTCACCGAGCTGGGTAGTCGAGGTCTCCGAGGTCTGAACGGGGATGGCCTTCACCCGGTCGCGCAGTTTCTTGGTTGCGTGCACGACCAGCACGGGCGCCTACTCGCTGAGCGGGCCAGGGTGCTGTGCCTGCAGCTGCTGGCACAGCTCGGCCAGGGGCAGCCCACGCTCGTCTGCCACGGCCCGGGCCCACGCCACGGCGCCGAGACCGGCGTAGCTCCAAAAGTCGTCGGTCCCCCAATAGGCGACCTCATCGAACAGCTCCACCTCGACGCCGCCGTGGGTCGCGGCAGCGGCCAAAAGGGCATAGCGGAGCTTGCTGGCGTCCTTACCGCGGAACCCGCATTCGGGAAGGTACCGCTCCACAAGCCCTTCGCTGGACAAAGGTCGTTCAGCGCTCACCCCGCCCAGTCCCAAAGCCTCGGCGGCCAAGCGCATGAACACCTCACCGGGGAACGTGTTGTCCTTCGGGTGCAACAGGCGGACCTGGTCCAGCGCGCCATGGATGTCCCCGTCGGTCTCTACCGCGCCCAACAGGAGGGCAACCGCGGCGCGGGCATCATCGGGCGAAGGGCGACGCCTGGTGGCCATGGGACCAACCTATGCCCGCGATCCGCCCGCCTCCAGCATTCTGTGCTTCCGATCGGCACCGGCCTGGGGGCCCATGAACTACGGGCCAACGGCAGCCGGGAAGACGCCGAGCCCGCACGCAACGTTCTGGTCGCCCCCCAAGAAGACCTATCGGGGACGTGACAAACCCTGTTCGAGGAAAGGGCCCTTGCCGGGTAGGCCAGCACAGGCTGCGACCAGGAGGCCTACGGTGGGGTGCCTCATCAAGCCGGGCCACCGGCGCCCCCGTGCCCGGGCCCCGGCCCGAACTGGAGGTGCACCATGCCCACCATCACCCTGTCAACCGAGGTCGTGCTCGCCGAGCCGGCAACTAATGAGCGAGAACGCCTAGCCCTGGCCGGCTTCCTGGCCGGCTACAGCGGGCTTACCCGAGATGCCTACGCCTTGGACCTGCGCCAGTTCCTGGCCTGGTGCACCGGCCACGGCACCCACCTGTTCGCGGCGCGCCGAGCCGACATCGAGTGCTTTGGCCGTGACCTCGAGGCCAAGGGTCGCGCCCGGTCCACGGTCAGCCGGCGTCTTTGCACGGTGGCCGGCTTCTACCGCTACGCCGTGGAGGAGGAGCTCCTGGACCACTCACCGGCGGTGCACGTGCGGCGCCCCCGAGTCGACTACGAGTCGCATGCCACCGCTCTTGACCGCAATGAGGTGGGCGCGTTGCTCGTGGCGGCGGGCCTCGGGCCGGCACCCGAACACGCCCTCATCTCGTTGCTGGCGCTCAACGGGCTCCGCGTCTCAGAAGCAACCGGGGCCAACATCGAGGCACTCGGACTGGAGCGCGGCCACCGCACGCTCACGATCCTGCGCAAGGGCGGCAAGGTCGTAAGCGTCCCGCTGGCGCCGCGCACGGCCCGGGCCATCGACCTCGCCATCGGCGAAAGGAGCAAAGGCCCTGTCTTCGTGGGCCCCGACGGGCAGCGCCTCGACCGCCACGGGGCGGCGCGCATCGTGCAGCGGGTCACCCGTCGAGCCGGGATCACCAAACCGGTGGGCCCGCACACTTTAAGGCACGCCTTCATAACCGCCGCCTTGGACGCCGGCGTGCCTCTGCGGGACGTGCAGGAAGCCGCGTCGCACGCTGACCCAAGGACCACCATGCGTTATGACCGCGCCCGGGTGTCGCTCGACCGCCACGCCACCTACGTGGTGGCCGCCTTCATCGCCGGGGCGGCCAGGTAGCGCTGTTCACCAGATGGTCTGCACCAACCCCGAAGCTCGGATAGCGGAGTCCCTGGTTACCAAAGGGGCCTGAAGGGCAATCGCGGTCGCCATGATCAGCCGGTCCCAGGGGTCGGGGACGCTGGCTCTCGGGATACTGGTCGTGGCGTCCGCGATGGCGGCCGTCACCGGCTCCAGGGCAACCGCCTCTGACGAAGCGAGGCGTTCCCGGAGCGCAGCGAGCTGCTCGGCGGTGACCGACTGGGTCGTCTGGCTCACGTACCACAGGTCGATCAGGGTGGCCACCGACACCACCAACGACCTTTCGGCTTCCGCCTCTGCCAGCACCTCGCCGGCTCGCTCTGAGAGCCGTTTGGAGCCTTGGACGTACCAGACGATGGCGTGGGAGTCCGCGACTACCCGCACGAGGCTTCGGCGTCCCGGCGCGCGAGCTCGCTGCCGCGCTCGAAGTCCTCCCAGGCCAAGTCGGCTAACTCTGGGAGGGAGCCGGCCAGCCGGCCGCCACTGGGGGCCACGACGGCCTCGACCACCCGGAGGTGGGCGCCCGGCAGCAGCCCAAGTTTGCGCAGCTGGTCGGCCGGGATGCTCCCATCACCGGCGACGACCAGTTCACGTGGGTTGTCGTTGCCTAGTGCGCTCACGCCACCAGCATACGGCGGTGCTGCGACGGCTAAAGATGGCCCGGGGTGCGGTGGGGCTGTCAACGTCCGACCTCGCATAGATGTTGCGCCCAGCACGGCGAACGTTCTGTCGTCTGTCGTACCCACGCTCCCAGAGCGCATCGCCGTCGTCGTGGCTCCTGAACAGGCACGTTGTGGGGTGCGACGAGTGCGCTCCGTAACGGTTGTTATTGCGGGCATGGCTGGCGACGGCCGGTGGTGGTCCCGCGATTGCTTCAGTGTCAAGCAGGTGCCACGTTGACTTTGTGCACCGTGTTGCGGGCAAGGGCCCGAAGGTCGGCTGGGTCGCTCGAGAGCACCGTTGCGCCCCCGACGAGATCGGCAAGCGCCACCACGATCGCGTCCACGGCAGAGGGGCTGCGCCGCCCCGTCACCTGGGCGCGCAGAAAGGCTGCCGATCGGGCCAGGGCCTCGTCGACTGGCCTGAGATCGCACGTGCGCAGAACGCGGTTCTCGTGGTAGTCACGACGGTGGTCGCCCGTGAGGGACTCGGCGAGGACCACCGTAGGGACGACTGCCGGCCATTCACCTCGGCGCCGGAGCTCCTCGAGGCGCGCGCGGCTGTTCGCGAGCATCGTGAGCCCATGAGAGTCGAGCACGATCGTCATGCTGAGCGGCTGTGCGCCGGGGGCCCGAAAAGCCCGTCCGCCCAAGCCCGCGCCTCGGCCCGCTCGCTGTCGCCGAGAGGTCCCTGCTGTACTTCGAGCTCGGCCAGGTAGGCGTCCAGCTCGGCGATCTTGCCCAAGCGGGCCAGCTCGGCCCGGATAGCGTCCTGAGCCACCCTGGAAACGTTTAGGCCCGCGCTCCGGGCTTTGTCGTAGAGCTCGTCCGGTACCGTGATGTTCACTCTGGCCATGCGCATATGATACACATTGCCGCAGACCCATGGCACCGGCTCAGGGATCCGGTGGCCTGGCCGGACCGGCCTCAGCTCGCTTGCGGTCGGCTCTGGAGGCCAGCTTTCAGGCAAGAGCGTTGACTGAATCGCCGCAGCGCAAGCTTCGAAAGACCAGTGGGCCGAACATTCTGTGCTGGCTCGGCGGTTTGGGCTTGCGAGCCCTACCCGTCGATATGGACGGATTCCCCCTGTAATTCCGGCGCTTTGTGACCTATGCATATTATATAATCGGCACTGCCCAGCGCATAGTCCGCTTGTCCAAGCCCGACCTAACTGCACCCGTTGCCGTCGGTGTCCCACGCCTCGGTCATTCTCCACGCCCCAGAGGTGCCCGCTGGCTGGTCGAAGGCGAGCGTTATGGCCACCCGACGAACGGCGCCGGGCAAGACTGGGTCGGGCCAAGGGCAGTCCGTAAGTTCATCGACACCGGCGCCGGGTAAAGCTCTGAACCGTGGGCGCAGGCTGGCGGCCGGGGGCAAGCCGGGCCACGCATCGCGGTGAGCACCGTACACAGCCACCAGGGCCCGGGTGTCCCCGGCGCCGAGTGGGTCGAGCCAGGGGAGCAGTTGGCGCAGCCCGGCTGCGGAGCCCTTGTCCACCACTAGGTAGAGCTCGCTCAAAAAGCCCAGGTACTCGTACATGAGCCGGGTGCAAACGGTCCTGGGCACCGTGCCGCACTCGTCCTTGGTCGCCCTGGCCGCGATGAGCTGTGGTAGGGGCGTGGCCGGACCGGCCGCGCCAGATGCCGCGGCACGGCTGGCGGCCGGCAGGCTGGCCAGGTGGGAGAGCAGTTCGTCGGTCTTGCGGCCGCCCAAAGCGCCAGTGCAGCCACCGTTGCGGCCGACGTCGAGTACGAGCCCTGCACGCACGGCCCATGCGACGTCGTGGACATCGGCCCGGGTCCAGATGGTGAAGCCGGCAACGACGTAGACCCCGGGCCGAGCGGTGAGCAGGCCAACCGTGACCCTCACCACGTCGCCGGGACCGGCCTTCGCGTCGCCTAGGGGCAACAGCGCGAGGTCCCCGAGGGTGCCCGCCCACTCTCGGGGCGGGCACCCCCTACCTCGACTACGCCAACACCCTCCAAAAAGGGTGGCAAATCGCCACCGGTGTCATCGAAGGTGCCTGCCGCCACATCGTCAAAGACCGCATGGACATCACCGGCGCCCGCTGGGGCCTCGACGGCGCTGAAGCAGTCCTGAAGCTACGGGCGCTGCGCTCGAACGGCGATTTCCCCAGCTACTGGGCCTACCACCTGGCCCAAGAAAGGCGCCGTGTCCACGAGTCACGCTACGCCAATGGCGTTCTCCCAGCGGCCGCGTGACCTCCCTCCACGAGATCCGCACCCCTTTCAAAGCGCGCAAAGGTTGCTTGAAACGGCACTAGATCCGGAGCGGGGTAACGTCGTTAGACCCTTCGTTTACGATGTAGAGGGTGGCGTTCTTAGCCGAAAAGGCGAGTGGGCCCGGCTCAAGGCCCAGTGGTATGCGTCGCAACCCGCCCGGCTGGCCGGCACGCTTTGACATGGGGCGGAGGTCGCCTTGTTGATTGAGTCCTTCTCCGGTGCCAGGGGTGGTTGTGAAGTAACCGCGACTAGGGGTTTTCCCACTGTTATTGTCGCAGACCGTCCCGTAAATAGGCTTATAGTCGGGGTCGCATCCCGGGCCAATGCCAGTGCACTCCACGATAAAGACACTAACAGGGGCGTCTCCGACCGGGAAGGTTGAAGCCCCGCCCGTCCCCGTATCGATCTTGGTGTCGCTGTTGGACCCTTCGTTGGCGACCAGCGCCGTGCCACCGTTGGCGGTGAAGGCAACCGCCTCAGGGTCAGTACCCACCCGGATAGCGGGCCCCGCTTTGTTGGTCGTCGTGGAGATGGGCGTGACGGTCCCTGAGGCATAGTTGATCACGTACATGCTCTGGTGGTGAGGGACGATGGCGAGGGCGTAAGGCTCAGAGCCGACCGGGATGGCCAGCCCGGCCTTATTGGTGGCGGTGTCGATCGGGCTTATGCTGGCGGAACCGAAGTTGGCCACATACGCCGTGCTGCCGTTGGGCGTGATGGCGATGGCTTGGGGCTGCCTGCCTACCGTGATTTGGGCGGTAACCCGTCCTGTCGCCGTTGCTATGGCCGTGACCACGCCGGAACCAAAGTCGCTCACGTACGCGGTCGCGCCGTTGGGTGTTATTGCGATAGAGAAAGGGAACCTGCCTACGGTGATGGGCGGACCGGCCGTATTGGTCGCCGTGTCAATAGGGGTCACGGTCCCCGACGTGGTGTTTGCGACAAAAGCCGTCTTGCCGTTGGGGGTGATGGCTATGGCCCCGGGTTCTCGGCCCACGGTGATGGCCGGCCCTGGCTTGTTCGTGGCGGTGTTGATAGGCGTCACGGTCCCCGCGGTGCCGTTGGCGACGTAGGCCGTTTCGCCGTTGGGCGTGATGGCTATGGCGGCGGGGCCACTTCCGACGGGGATGGGCGTCCCTGCCGTGATGGTCGGCACAGCGGCCGAGTGACTTAGGGCACCGGCGAAGGCGCGCCCCCCTGCCACGGCCGACAGGATAGGGGTGAAGAGGCTGGCCGAGATGGCGACAGCCGCCGAGGCCAGCAAGGGCCAGCCCGTAGTTTTGGCTTTCATGTCGTGACCCTAGCCGGGCACCTAGGCGGCGACAAGGGGCTAGCCACCAACGGTTGGACGGTCCTCCGGGAAGGCGGTGCTCGGCACGCACCCTCAGTCCAGTTCTCTTGGCTCGGGCGATACGCTTCACGGTTTAGAACACTCTGGCCGCCCAATGTCCACCTGCCGAGCTAGTCACCTTTCGTTGATTGAAGGCGTCACACTTCTATCAGAAGGTGCCCGGGCCTCCCGGTGGGGGCCAGGACCGCACCGGAGTTGGGACGTCTCCTCGGTCGCACCGTACCCCGGTAGAGCGACTGATACATAAACGGACAATATGGGCGCTTCTTACGTCGCCAACACGCTACGCCCCCGCGGCGCATAGTCGGCGATCTCGCGCATGCTCTCGAGGTGGAAAACCCGAGGACCCGAATACATAGTGGTGGGCGCTGGCCACGGCGATCTGGTTGCACGTTCGGT
>Ga0182012_10001752_pt1 | contig 23693 bp, 26 predicted proteins | sample 612S2SmetaG_FD_120486 | JGI IMG/M metagenome (GOLD analysis project Ga0182012, IMG submission 120486) | Permafrost microbial communities from Stordalen Mire, Sweden - 612S2S metaG | ecosystem: Environmental > Terrestrial > Soil > Wetlands > Permafrost | place: Sweden: Stordalen | collected... | reverse complement strand
CCTGGACTCGCTGGCCACCCTCGAGCGTCCGGCAATCGGCTACGGCATCCGCTACGAGTTCGGCATCTTCAACCAAGAGATCCGCGACGGCTGGCAGGTTGAGCAGACCGACAACTGGCTGGCGAACGGAAACCCCTGGGAGATCGCCAAACCCGATGTCAGCTACCTGGTCAAGTGGGGCGGCTACGCCGAGCACCACACCGACGAGGCCGGCCACGACCGCGCCCGGTGGGTGCCGGGACGAATGCTGAAAGGCGTCGCCTACGACACGCCCATCCAGGGCTACGGCGTCAACACCTGCAACGTGCTGACGTTGTGGAGCGCCAGGGCCGTCAAGTCGTTCGCGCTGGCAGCCTTCAACACCGGCGACTACTACAAGGCAGTCGAGGACGAGGTCACCTCGGAGACGGTCACCAAGGTGCTGTACCCCAACGACGAGCCGGAGGCGGGCAAGCGGCTGCGTCTGCTCCAGCAGTACTTCTTCGTGTCCTGCTCGCTGCAGCACGTGCTGCACATCATGGACGACCTGGCCGAAGCGGGGGTCAGGGAACTCCCCCAGCGGTTCGCCTTGCAGCTCAATGACACCCACCCCTCGATCGCGGTGGCTGAGCTCATGCGGTTGCTGGTCGACGACCGCCAGCTGGACTGGGACGAGGCGTGGGAGATCACCGTCGCGACTTTCGGCTACACCAACCACACCCTGCTGCCCGAGGCGCTGGAGACCTGGCCGCTGCCGATGTTCAGCGAGTCGCTGCCCCGCCACCTCGAGATCATCTACGAAATCAACCGCCGGTTCCTCGACGAGGTACGCACCCGTTTCCCCGGCGACGAGGACCGGCTCCGCCGGATGTCGCTGATCGGCGAGGACGGCGGCAAGAAGGTCCGGATGGCACACCTCGCGACCGTCGGTAGCCACGCCATTAACGGTGTCGCCGCACTGCACTCAGACCTGTTGAAAGCCAGTGTGCTCAAAGACTTCTTCGAGCTGTGGCCGGAGCGGTTCAGCAATAAGACAAACGGCGTGACGCCACGCCGCTTCCTTGCACTGTCCAACCCCGGGCTCCGCCAGTTGCTGGACCGCACCATCGGTGACGGCTGGCTGACCGACCTGAAGCGCCTGCGGGGGCTGGAGAAGTTCGTTGACGACGCCTCCTTCCGCCGCGAATGGCGCGACGTAAAACGAAACAACAAGTCGCGCCTCGCCAAATACATCGACTCGGTGGCCGGCGTCGAGCTGAACCCCGACTGGATATTCGATATCCAGGTCAAGCGCATCCACGAGTACAAGCGTCAGCATCTCAACGTGCTGCACATCGTCGCCCTGTACCACCGGCTCAAGCAGAATCCCGGGCTGTCGATTCCGCCGCGGGCCTTCATCTTTGGCGGCAAGGCCGCGCCCGGATACCTCATGGCCAAGCGGATCATCAAGCTGATCAACGCCGTTGGAGAAACGATCAACGCCGACCCGGACGTCAACCGGTTCCTGAAAGTGGCGTTCGTGCCGAACTTCAACGTACAGAACGCACACCTGATCTACCCGGCGGCCGACTTGTCCGAGCAGATCTCCACTGCGGGCAAGGAGGCGTCGGGCACGGGCAACATGAAGTTCATGATCAATGGCGCACTGACCATCGGCACACTGGACGGGGCCAACGTCGAGATGCGCGAAGAGGCCGGCCCCGAGAACTTCTTCCTGTTCGGCCTGACGGAGAGCGAAGTCGAAGCGGTCAAGGCCAACGGCTACCGCCCTACCGACTACATCGACACCGACCAAGAGCTGCGAGCGGTGCTGAATCTGATCGCCGGCGGGACGTTCTCGCATGGCGACACCGAGGTGTTCCGGCCGCTGGTGGAAAACCTCCGCAACGACGACCCGTTCCTGGTACTCGCCGACTACACTTCGTATGTGGACTGCCAGGACCAGGTGAGCGCCGCATGGCAGGACAGGGACTCGTGGACGAAAATGTCCATCCTGAATACCGCACGCAGCGGCAAGTTCTCATCGGACCGCGCCATCGCCGAGTACTGCGACGAGATCTGGAACGTCGGGCCGCTGTCGGTGAAGATCTAACGAATGCGGCTGCTAATCGCGCTTGCCGGCGCTCTAGGCTGTGGGCATGCCGATTCTTGGAGACGCAACTACCATCGCAGCGCGATTGACGAAGTCGGCGTCAAACGCGTTGCGGGTTCAACTCGCCAGTCCCGATGGCACTGAGTTGGCACACGCCCAACAAAAGGGCGGGGCCGCCGTGCTGTTCGGATTCAAGAACGGCGGCAAAAGCGACTACACCCTTTCCAGCGGCGCGGGCGACGAACTCCGGATCGCCGTAGCAGGAACCACGACCATCACCAGGCAGAACTCACCCGTGGGCAGGATAGTGCCGGCCGACGGCGCAGCGCGGTTAGAAGACGGCGGCGGGACCGTTCTGGCAGTGGTTCGGCCGCACTCCGGCTTCAAGGCCGATCGCGCCTGGCATCACGGGATATTCTCCCCCGCCGGTGACGAACTCGGTGTCCTCACCCTGATTACGGTCCACACCGGCTGGCGCGATATCGACTCCGAGGCCATGCAATTGCTCTTCGACTACAACGTCAACGCCCAGAAGGCACCGTCGGCGGGTGCGCTCCTTAGACTCCGCGCGCCGGTCGCCGCACAGTTGGGGGACGTCATGGCCGCTGCATGCGTTGACTTCTCGGTGTTGCCCCGCGGGTACGTCGCGTAATCCGCTGGACAGCGAAAGCTAGTCGGGCAGCCCTGTCACGGGTCGCGGGGCAACCCCAGCAACCGCTCGGCAATGATGTTCAGCTGCACCTCAGAGGTGCCGCCGTAAATCGTGCTGGCGCGGCTGGCAAGTAGATACTCAGCCCACTGGCCCTGCAGCTGCCCCGTATCACCGATTGCTCCGTCGACGCCGAACGAAGCGGACCCGAACTCGGCGTAAGCCTGGGCGGTGCGCATCGAGAGCAGCTTTGATATCGCGGCCGGCGGCAGTGCGTCACCGCCGGCGAGCGTTAGCAGCGTCGAGCGCATGTTGAGAACCTTGGCCGCGTGACCCTCGGCCATCAGCTGTCCTGCGCGGTTCTGCGCAATCTGGTCGAACGTACCGTCGCGCATGAGCTCGACCAGACGGTCCAGACTGGCCAGGCTCGGGTTCTCGGCGCTGCCGATCGTCACCCGCTCGGCGGTCAGCGTGTTGCGGCTGACCTCCCAGCCACGGTTGACCTCACCGAGCACCATGCCGTCCGGCACAAAGACATCGTCGATGAACACTTCGTTGAAAAATTCCTTGCCGGTGAGCTCGCGCAATGGCCGCACCTCGACACCGTCGCTGGCCATGTCCAGCAGGAAGTAGCTGATGCCGTTATGTTTTGGAGCGCTGGGATCCGTCCGCGCCAGCAACGCACCCCAAGTCGCGTACTGCGCGAGAGTGGTCCATATCTTCTGGCCGGTGATCCGCCAGCCGCCGTCGACCTTAACCGCCTTGGTGGCCAAACTGGCGAGGTCTGAACCGGCCCCGGGCTCGGAAAACAGCTGGCACCAGTTCATTTCACCGCGTAGCGTCGGCGGCAGGAAGCGTTGTTTCTGCTCTTCATTGCCGAACGCGACGATGGATGGGACGAGAAAGCTGGCGATGCCCAGCATTGGGCGCCGGACCCGGCCGGCGCTGAATTCCTGCGCGGTGATGATCTGCTCGACCGGCGTGGCCGAGCGGCCCCACGGCTTGGGCAGATACGGCATCACCCAGCCGCCCTCAACGATCGCGTCCGTGCGCTGATCGGCTGGAATCGCTTTCAGAGCGTCGACTTCCGCGCGGATTTCCTCGCGGATCTTCTCGGTGTCGGGGTCGAGGTCGATGTTGAGTTTGCGCACCCCGGTGGTGGTGGCGGTGTCGACAACGCGCTGCGGATAGTCGGCGGAGCGGCCGAACGCGGAGGCCAGCCCGACCGCCCGACGATAGTAGACGTTGATGTCATTCTCCCACGTGAAGCCGATACCGCCGTGCACCTGGATACAATCCTGGACGCAGCTCTGCGCTGCCGCCGGGGCCAGCGTCGCCGCCACGGCGGCAGCGAATTCTGCTGCGGACTCCGGCTTTTCGATCCCCTCGTCGAGGGCGCGAGCGGCGTCCCAGACCGCCGCTGTAGCACGTTCGGTGCGAGCCATCATCTCAGCACACCTGTGCTTGATCGCCTGGAACTGACCGATGGGCCGGCCGAACTGTTCACGGATCTTCGCGTAGGTCGAGGCGGTGTCGGTGGCCCAGCGCGCAACGCCGATGGCCTCGGCCGACAGCAGCGTGGATACGATGGCCACCGCGGCTTTGCTGCTCAGGTTGCCCAGCACGCGGCCCTCGCCGACCTCGACCGCGCCGGCGCGAACATGGGCGACGGGCCGCAGCGGATCCACGCTCACGACCTGCTCGACGTCGAGCTGGCCGGCGTCGAGCGCCACCCACACGGTGCCGATGTCGGTGGAAACCGGCAGCACCAGCAGCGTCGCCTGCTCGGCCGCAAGCACCGAACGCGCTTCGCCCTGGACCACCAGCGCATCGCCCTGCCGGGTGGCAGTCAGCGACGAGTTTGTCCCATCCAATGCGTACGCGGCGATCACCCCGCCGGAAGCAAACTCGCCGAGCAGCTCCGAACCCGGATCGTGGGCCGAGATCAGGGCGCTGGCGATCGCCGACGGCACGAACGGTCCCGGCACGGCACCGCGGCCGAACTCGGCCAAGACCACCGCGAGCTCGAGCATGCCGAACCCTTGCCCACCAACGGATTCCGCCAAATGCACACCCTGCAGCCCCTGCTCCGCGGCGGGCCGCCAATACGGTGGCGGCGTGGCAATCGGGCTTTCCATCGCCTGGTGCAGCAGCTCGGACGGCACCATTCGCGCCACCAGTGACCGCACCGAGTCGGCCAGGTCCTGGTGTTCAGAAGTAATCGCGATGGGCATCAGTGCCCTTCCCTCGTGCGTTCGGCCGGCGCCTTGTCCAGCAATAGATTTGTCGGGAACGAGGTTACGCGGGGGCTCCAATTTGGTCGGGCACGGCGGTACGATCCGCGATGGCCCCGACCCGCGGAGGACATATGGTCATCGATCTTTGGGTGAATGCGCTTTCCAAAGAGGCTGCGGCCGCCTTTTTGGGCAAGTCGGGTTTCGGGTCGGTCGAGGGGTTCTTCGGCGTCGGCGTACGGGACGGGCTGACCCCGCTCGACGTGGTGGCGGAGATGGACCGGGTCGGCGTGGACCGGGGGGTGTTGAGCACGCCGCTGTCCGCGGTCGCCGACGACACCCTGGCCTTTGCCGCCGAGCACCGCCACCGGCTGTATCTCGCCACTTCCGTCGACCGTCCCGCCCAACCCAGGGAGCAGAGCATGGCCGTGCGCCGGCGAGCCGGCGAGGGGACCGTCGATCTCGTCCGGGTGTCACCCTTGGTCGACCAGTACCCGCTCAACCACGCCCTCTACTACCCGATCTACGCCACCTGCGAGGAGTTAGGCCTGCCGGTCTCGATCAATATCGGCATCCCCGGACCGAGGGTCAGGTCGCGGTGCCAGGACCCGGTTCTACTCGAGGATGTGCTGATCGACTTCCCCGAACTCGTCGTCATCGGCGCCCATATGGGTCACCCGCATGAGGATCTGCTCATCGAGTACATGCTCAAATGGCCCAACCTCTACCTTTCGAACTCAGCCTTCCTGGCCAAGTACATGCATCCCCCGTTGATCAAGTTCATGGGGTCGCGCCGCGGCAGGGGGCGCGTCCTGTTCGCCTCGGACCATCCGTTCCTTCCGATGGAAAAGGCGCTGCAGGCTGCCCGTGCAATTGCCCTGGACGACGGAGCCATGGCCGACTTCCTCGGCGGCACCGCCGAGCGCCTCCTGGAAAAGCGGCCCCGTGGTTGACCTCCTGCCCGATCAGCTGCGGCTGATGGCGTCGGCCTACCCAGGCGAGGTGGCTTACCGGGATCTCGGAGACGGCTCGTCGATCACGTTCGGCCACTGGGAGACAGAGTCGAACCGGTTGGCGCATGGTCTGCAGGCGAAGGGCATCCGCAAGGGCGACTTGGTCGCCATCGCCCTCGAGGCTGAACAGATCCTCGACTTCATCGTCACCTACAGCGCGGTCCACAAGATCGGCGCTGTGGCGGTGCCCGTGAACAACCGGCTGTCGCCTCCCGAGATGCGGTCCATCCTCGAGCACGCCGAGGTCGCCGCGGTCGTCTGCAGTACCGCGTTCGAGGACGCCGTCGCCCCGTTGTCGGCGTCTCTGCCGTCGTTGGCCGTCGTCGCCACCGTCGGCCCGTCGCGACGCGGCCGGTTTACCGACCTCGAGGACGTGAAGAGCCAGGACGCCGCGGCCATCCAGGTACCGATCGACGGGACCGATCTGGCCGACGTCATGTACACCTCGGGCACCACGGGCATGCCGAAAGGTGTTGCCGTGCGCCACGGCAACATCGCGTGGCTGCCCAACGCGCTTCCGTCATGGCACGGACTGAAGTGGCTCAGCGCCACCCCGGTCTTCACCTTCGCCGGCCTCGGCTTCATCTACAACCCGATGAAGACAGGGATGACGGTGCTGTACCTGCCCAAATTCGACGCCGGGCGATGGCTGGAGATCGTCGCGCGCGAACAGCCGGTGATCGCCTTTGTGGTACCGGCCATGGCCCGGCTGCTCATCCACCACCCCCAGTTCGACTCGGCCGACCTCTCGAGCCTCAAGCGACTCATCCTGGGCAGCGCGCCGCTTTCCCCGGACACCGTCGAGCGCCTGCGCGCCCGATTGCCCGGCGCCGCGGTGCTGAACAGCTACGGCATGACCGAGGGCGGGCATGCCACCTTCACGATGGACCCAGAGGGCGCCCGCACCAGGCCGGGCTCCGTTGGACGGCCCACACCGCCTGTGCAGGTACGCATTGTCGACGAGCGGGAAGGCGACCCGGAAAAGGTCGTACCCACCGGCGAGATCGGCGAAGTCATCACCCGCAACCCCGGCGGACACCGCGAGTACTACCGCAACCCAGAGGCCACCGCACGCGCGTGGGAGGGCGGCTGGTTGCACACCGGTGACCTCGGCCGCCTGGACGCTGAAGGCTATCTCTACATCGTCGGCCGCAAGAAGGAGATGGTCGTCCGAGGAGGTATGAACGTCTACGCCGACGACGTCGAGGCGGTCCTGCAGGCGCACCCGGATGTGGTCGAGGCTGCGGTGGTGGGCGTTCCGCACGAGGTGCTGGGTGAGGACATCGCCGCCTATGTCGTCCTACGGGCGGGGGCAACGGTATCGAAAACCGAGCTTCAGGGCTTTGCCGGTGAGCGGCTCGCCGACTACAAGGTGCCCCGTCAGATCAATTACCTTCCGGCACTGCCGAGGAACCCCGCCGGCAAGGTACTGAAGTCCCGGTTAGACGCCACGAACGACAGGAGAGCCAGTGCAGGACCACAGATTTGATTTCGTCGTCGAAGGCACGCCCGAAGAGGTGTGGGATGTGATCTGGGAACGCAATCGGGCGGGTATCGAGACGGAGACCGTTAAGATCGAGATCTTCCACCCCGGGGACGAAGAAGGCAACGGATTGGTGCGGCACTGCTACTTTCCGGTGCCGAAGTATTTACTCTCGGGCGGCAAAGCACAGTCCTGGGAATGGATCACCGAGTCTCGGCGCCCGGTGTCGTGGCGGTACGACGCCATCGGCAAGCCGCTGTGGTCAAAGGCGTCGGGCTGGACCCGGCTGGAGGATCTCGGCGACGGCAAGACCAGGGTCTGCTTCCGGGAGACCTACGAGGTGTTCAACCCGTTAATGCGTGCTCTGTTCGAGAAGCGGGTGCACAACTTCATCTCCGAGGGCAACGACACGTTGATCGAGGCCTCGTTGGTGCGATCACTCAAAAAGAGCCGCGAGCGCAAGGACTAACGGGTCTCGCTTGCGACAAACACAGCCACGTAGCCGATGGGAATGCCGGTGTGGGCGGCGATGCATTCCCGGGCTGCCAGCTCGACCGTGGCGCGACGGCCGGTGCGGGTGACGCCACCGATCTCGGGGATTCGGATCACCCACCAGTCGGTTTCGCGGGTGACTTCGATGTCGAAGCACTGACCGACGGTCGGGAAATTCACCCGTCGAGCGACGTTTTGGGTACGGCCGCTGCGAACCGATTGTGCGCGCCGCAGTGTGGTCTGAACAGGCATGAGGAGTTTTCCTAAGTCGACGAATAGCCGCGCGCAAGAATAATGCGCATTGGGACCAAATACCTAATCCGCCGCGACTAGCCGGCGCCCTTGCCGTTGTCGACCCGATAGACGGCGCCGTGGACGGCGGCCGCGGCATCGCTGGCAAGGAACGCGATCACGTTCGCCACATCGAGGGGCGCCATCATGCCGCGCGGCGATGCAGTGCGCATGATCAGATCGAAGTTCGCGTTGTGTGGCGCACTGAATTGTTCGATTTGCGGTGTCAGCATGCCGCCCGGGCATACCGCGTTGACGCGCAGGCGATCGGCGGTGTATTCGACCGCCAACGCGCGGGTAAACCCAATTAGCCCATGCTTGGCAGCGCAATAGCCGGCTGAGTACGCCTGGCCTTCGACGCCGGCGATGGAGCTGACGTTGATGATGTTGCCGGCGCGTTCCAGCAGATGGGGCAGTGCGGCCCTGCAGAGGTAGAAAGGTCCGTGCAGATTGACCGCCAGATCTTGAGCCCAGTCGTCGTCGGTCATCGACTCGGTCCGGCGCATCTGATGCCTTCCGGCGATGTTGACGAGTACGTCTAATCCGCCGAACTCGGCGACGCACTGCTCGACCGCATCTCTGCAGGCCTGAGCCGAAGCGACGTCCACGGTTGCGTACGAACCGCGTTCCACGTCGGTGAATACCTCGGCCAAGCGTCCGGCATCCCGGGCTATGCCGAAAACCGTTGCCCCCTGCCGGGAAAGCAGCTGGGTCGTTTCGGCGCCGAGACCCGACGACGCCCCCGTCACAAGCGTGACCTTGCCCCGTAGTGCCGACATACCCCGGTTCTCCTCCTTAGACGTTGTCGTTGGACGCGGCGGCAAAGGCGGGGATTCTGCCGATCAGGGCCACGCAGCTGCCGAACGCGTCGGGCAGCACGTGCTTGGCGCGGTAGCGCCGCCGAATTCGGCGTGCGGTCGTAAACGCGAGCAGGGTGATCGCCAGCTTCCCGAGCGCGACCCGACTCGTTCGTTTCTTCCAGGTCGATGGCGCCGAGCCCGCGCGCCGACCGAAGTAGTAGCCGCCGCATGCTGCCATCGCGAGAGCGGCGACTGCCGCAACCACGGTCATGGTGATGAGCATCCTTGGTCACCGTCGCGGTGAGATCACACGCGAGATACACCTAGGCCAATAAATGAACGTCACACCGCGGGCTGACTGTGCTGAATCCGCAGTTGTTGCGGGCCAAAGACCTGCACGGCCCGCCGAGGTCGCGGTGTTAGCAGTCGCCTACTTCGTCGACAACTTTCTGCAATGGAGCAGCGGGCGGAACACCGTAGACATAGGCGGGATTATCGGTAGACCACGCGATCTTGGAACAGTAACCGGGGCCGTTCGGCACGAGAGAACGCCACGTATCGAGCGCGGGCCTGCAGTTGGAATTGTCCGTCGCATTAATAGCAAATGCACTGTCCGGCACGCGCGGTGCGCGTTCCCAGATAATAAGGCTTTTCGTAGTTTCTAGATTGCAGGGCGAGTCGGGTAGGGGGACGGTACCGACTACGCTCTGGGCCGTCGGCGCCAACGGCAGCGCACACGCTGCGGCCACCAAAGTCGATGTAGCTATCAAGCGGATGTCCAACGCGCTTGCCCTCTTTCTCGGCGGATGACGGCTAGATATTAGCGTATTACCAGGTCAGTGGGTGAAGCTAAAGGGACTCGAACCCCTGACTCGAACTGGAAAAATGCAGATTTACCTGCAGTTTCGCTCGGCTTTGTTCCGGTTCATCCCGCTCGATCGCGTTATCGAGGCGGTGCTACCGGTGGGTCGTTCCGGTTTCGATGAGCAGTACACCGACGATGACCAGACCGATGCCCAAGGTCATGACGAGAGTCAGTGACTCTTTGAAGAAGACCCGATGCGCGTAAAAGAGGGACAATTACCAACCATGGACCCCGAACCCCCACCCCGGGCCGCGCCGAAACCGCCGCGGGTGCACCTCACGCCCGAGGACTTGGACAGGTTCGGCGACGAGGATCTGATGCGGCGGGCGTCGAACGACGACTGGCTGCGCGATGAGGCACCACCACACCACCGCCAGTAGCGCGGCTTGATCGTTATCGTGACCTCCATGGAGGCACGTTCCCGAGACCAATCCGACGAAAGCCCAAACTTCGTCAGCCGCCGACAGTTGCTCCATTTCGCCGGGAGCGCGGGCCTGGCGATCACCGCCGGCGCCTGCTCACACAGACCTATCGCGAACGCTTCACCGGATCCGACCACCACCCCGAGCCCACCGGCCACCCCACAAACCACGGCGACACTCGGCGCGCCCGCCACTTCGGCGGACTTATTGTGCCGAGATGCGTGGGGCGCCCAACCTGCCCGGTCCGGAGGAAGGACCCACACCATCACCCGGATGACTCTCCACCACGAGGCCGTGGTCCTCGGCGACAACCGCAACGCCCCGGCCCGCTTCCGCCAGGACCAGCACTACCACCAAGACCAGCTGGGATGGATCGACATCGCCTACCACGTCGGCGTCGACCGCAACGGCAACATTTATGAACTGCGGAGCACCAAGATCGCCGGCGACACCGCAACGGACTACGACACCACGGGCCATTTTCTTGTGCTCTGCGAAGGAGACTTCGACCAAGAAGTTGTATCGGAGGCCCAGCTGCACGGAGCCGCCCTCGCATTCGCATGGGCCGCCCAGAACTTTGCCGTCGCCACCGACACATTGGCGGGCCACCGGGACCTAGCCCAGACTTCGTGCCCCGGCACAAACCTGTATGCCCACCTGTCCTCAGGCGACTTGAAACGTCGCATCAACGAACTGCTGACTGCAGGCAGGGTCGACCTCCGGCCTTTTTGCGGACCCGACGCCGCGGCAAGAGTTGCGGCCATCGAGGCGGGCAATTGACCACGCGCGCCCTCATCTTCGACCTGAATTAGCGCGCGCGATCAACGTGGCGGCCAAAGCGATTGCTAGCCGGCGCCGGTGTACAAGGATTTCCGGCGCGAACCATTGGACGTTTACCAGCGGCTGGTCACGCTGCGCTGGAAGCAGCGATGGACAGCCAACCGGATGCGGTATGGCGACGCTACCCAAGCGAATTAAAGGTCAACATCAACGCCTAGTGGGACACCGCTCGGCATGCCGTTGGCGGTCCGTGGTGGAGCCAACGGGCTGTCGGGCTCGAAGCAGGGGCGCCCCCAGGCGCGCTGGGCGAGGAGGCGCATGCCGTTGAGTCCGACCATGACGGTGGATCCTTCGTGCCCGGCGACGCCAAGCGGAAGGGGTAGGTGCCCCATGAGGTCCCAGAGCACGAGGCCGGTGATGAACGTGGTCGCGATGGCCAGATTGGCGATCACGATGCGGCGGGCGCGGCGCGATAAGGCGATCACCGCGGGAATTGTGGCCAGGTCGTCCCGAACGATGACGGCGTCGGCCGTCTCAAGGGCCAGATCGGATCCGGCGCGGCCCATCGCGACGCCGGTGTGTGCCGCGGCCAGGGCGGGGGCGTCGTTGACGCCGTCGCCGACGAGCAGCACGCGCTGCCCGGCACTCTCAATCGCGCGGACCGCAGTGACATTGTCCTGCGGCAGCAACCCGGCGCGGACGTCGGTGATTCCGATTTGCCCGGCGAGCGTGTTTGCCGCGCGGGCGTTGTCTCCGGTCAGCAGAACCGGTGCGGTGCCGGTGAGTGCGGTCAGTTCGGCGACGGCGCCAGCGGCGCCGGGACGCAGTTGGTCGGCCAGCGCCAGGATCGCGGCTGGGACACCGTCGGCGACGACGATGACCACGGTTTTGCCGGCGGCTTCCAAGTCGGCCACCGCGGCGGCCATCGGGGTCGACTGATCAGCGTCGGACAGCAGATGACGCGGGCTGCCGACGTCGACGGTATGACCGTTGACAATGGCACGGACACCGCGTCCGGGCGCCGAGTTGAAATCTTGGGCCATGGGCAGCAATAGGCCGCGTTCGGCGGCGGCGGCAACGATCGCCTGACCCAGCGGGTGTTCGCTGGGATGTTCGGCAGCCGCGGCCCAAGTGAGGATGGTGTCGGTGTCGTAGCGCGTTTCGTCGACGGCCCCTATATCGGTCAGGTGGGGTGTGCCCTGGGTGAGGGTGCCGGTCTTGTCGAATGCGACGGAGGTGATCGACCCGAGTTGTTCCATCACGACAGCGGATTTGACCAGGACGCCGTTGCGTCCGGCGGTGGCCATCGCGGCCAGCAGCGGCGGCATGGTCGCCAGCACCACTGCGCACGGGGACGCGACGATCATGAAGGTCATCGCCCGCAGCAGCGCCGGCTGCAACGCAGCGCCCAGCGCGAGCGGGACGAAAAACACCGCCAAGGTAGCGGCCACCACCCCGATCGAGTAGTACTGCTCGACCTTCTCGATGAACAACTGGGCTTTGGCTTTGGTGGCCGACGCCTCCTGCACCATGGTTACGATGCGGGCGACGACAGTGTCCGCGGCGGCCCGGTCGACCCGAATCCGCAATATTCCTGCGCCGTTCAGCGTCCCAGCGAACACCTCATCGCCGGGGTTTTTGGCCACTGGTAGCGGTTCACCGGTGATCGACGCCTCATCCACGTCGCTGCCCCCGGCGATGACCTGCCCGTCGCCGCTGATCCGCTCACCGGGGCGCACCACGATCATGTCCCCGATCGACAGAGCAGCCGCATCGACCACCGTCTCGTCTCCGGATTCGGTGATCACGGTGGCACTTTCGGGGGTCAGATCAAGCAGGCTGCGCACCGAGTCTGCGGTTCGCTGGGTTAGAAACGCTTCCAGCGCACCGGATGTGGCGAAAATGACGATCAATAGCCCGCCATCGAGGACCTGGCCGATCGCGGCGGCACCGATCGCGGCCACGATCATCAGCAGATCGACATCGAGGGACTTTTCCCGCAATGCCTGTAACCCGGCCAGCGCGGGTTCCCACCCGCCGGTGACATAGCAAGCCAGATAAAGCGACCACCACATCCACGTCGGCGCGCCACCGAACTGGGCAGCCAACCCGAACACGAACAGGACGGCGGCAACGGCCGCCCACCGGACCTCCGGCAGCCTGAAGGGACGTGTCCGGGCCGTAGGTTGGCGATCGGCCCCGACGGCGGTGCGGGCGCGGTCCAAGTCCGGAGGCGACATCGGGAACTCCACTTGGGGGAAGACGGCGGGACACCGCCACCATACAGGAATATATGAACGTATCTTCATATAGTCATTAGGTAGGATGCGCACATGGGTCACGGCATCGAGGGCAAGAACACCCCGCCCGCGCAACTCGACGCCGACTCCGCAGCCTCGGTCGCGGCGACGCTACAAGCATTGGCGACGCCGAGTCGGCTGCGGATCCTGACCCGCCTGCGCCACGGCGCTTGCTCGGTCAACGACCTTTCGGCGGCAGTGGAGATGGAACAGTCCGCGGTTTCTCACCAATTACGCCTTTTGCGCGCAATGGGGTTGGTGACCGGCGCCCGCAACGGGCGCAGCGTGATTTACGCGCTGTACGACAACCATGTCGCGATGCTCCTCGATGAGGCCGTCTACCACATCGAACATCTCGGACTCGGCGTCCCCGACGAGCCGGCGGGTGCGTCGACCGGGTGACGGATGAGTAAGGCTAAATTTGCTGGCCACGTTCGGTTTTGACGGCTAACGTTGCGTGCGTGTCGTCACCGTCCCACGCTGCTGAGCCGCACGTGGGTTCGGTGGCGTCGAAGTTGAATTGGCTGCGCGCTGGCGTGTTGGGCGCCAACGACGGAATCGTGTCGATCGCTGGCATCGTTGTTGGTGTTGCAGCGGCGACAGTGGGCCGCGGGCCGATATTGACCGCCGGAATTGCTGGCGTGGCTGCCGGAGCCGTGTCGATGGCTTTAGGGGAGTATGTTTCGGTCAGCACCCAGCGTGACACCGAGCAGGCGTTGTTGAGCAAGGAGCGCCGCGAGTTACGCGATTATGCAGCCGTCGAATTCAATGAGCTTGTGACAATGTATGAATCGAAAGGGCTATCGGCGGCGACGGCGCGCACCGTCGCTCAGGAACTCACCGACAACGATGCTTTCGCTGCGCACGCCGATGTCGAACTGGGGATCGATCCTGCAGCGCTGACCAACCCGTGGCAAGCAGCGGTGTCGTCGGCGCTTTCGTTTACGGTTGGTGCGTTACTGCCGTTGATTGCAATCTTGTCGTCGCCGACGACGTGGAGAATCCCCATCACCGTCGTGGCGGTCCTCCTGGCGTTGGTGATCACCGGCGCGGTGTCGGCCCGATTAGGCGGGGCACCCAAGGGTCGCGCAGTGGTTCGCAACCTTGTTGGCGGTGTTGTTGCGTTGGCGATCACGTATGCGATCGGCCACGTGGTCGGCGCTGCGATCACCTGACTGATGAGCGACGACCACACGGACGCGGGTGACCCACGGCCGCCCAGCCTGGCCGCAGTGGTGCGGGAGTGGGGTCGCATTGGATGCATCGGTTTCGGCGGACCGCCCACCCATATCAAGCTGCTGCGCGACCTGTGCGTGGAGCGCGAGAGATGGCTGACATCGGTCGAGTTCGAAGACGCCGTCGCCACATCCAACCTGCTGCCCGGGCCCGCTTCCACCCAGCTCGCGATCTTCTGTGCTTGGCGAGTCCGCGGCCGTGTCGGCGCACTGCTGGGCGGAGCCGCGTTCATCATTCCCGGCCTGATCCTCATCCTCGCCCTGGCCGCGCTTTTCCTGGAGAAGTCACCCCCACGCACGGTCCTGGCCGCTGGAGCCGGCGCCGGATCGGCAGTCGCCGCGGTCGCGATGCACGCCGCGGGCGGCCTGCTCCCGGCAAGCTGGCGGCGCGCCGCCGACGGCGGCCGCGCCACCCGGCTACGTTGGATCGGCTACCTGACGGCGGGCCTGATCGCGGCGGCCACCATTGGGCCCTGGCTGGTGGTCGTATTGCTGGCCTGCGGCGCGCTCGAGATCACCAGCCGACGGCAGCGCCGCAACACCGCCGGGCCGGCAGCGATCGCACCCATGCCGTTGCTGGCAATCGGCGCCCTTGGCGCCGGCACGCTCGCCTCCTTGATCTGGGTGGCGTTCAAGGTCGGCGCGCTGTCCTACGGAGGCGGGTTTGTCATCATCCCGCTGATGCAAAACGACGCCGTGAACCACTACCACTGGATGACCGGCGGACAGTTCCTGAACGCCGTCGCTCTAGGCCAAATCACCCCCGGCCCCGTCGTGCAGACTGTCGCCGTCGTGGGCTACGCAGCCGCCGGGCTACTTGGTGGTGTCGTGGCTGCCGTTGTCGCTTTCAGCCCATCGTTCGCTTTCGTGCTGCTCGGCGCGCGCCACTTCGAGCAGCTGCGCGCCAATAGCACCGCGCGGGCGTTCCTCGACGGTGCCGGGCCGGCCGCCATCGGAGCCATCCTCGGCTCGGCAATAACCCTTGCCCGCGCGCTGACCGAACCGTGGCAATACGCCGTCCTCGCCGCAGCAGCCGTCGCGCTGCTCGTCGCCCGCCGCGGGGTCGTGCTGACCCTGCTCACCTCCGCAGCGGCCGGCACCATCCTCGTCACCGCCGGCCTGGCTCTGCCGCACTAACCCAACCCCGGTCGTTCACGGGGCACCTAGCTTGAGGAATCCAGCAGGGCATCTCGGTAGGGTTGATTCCGATGAACGATCAGGCCAAGCTTCGAGTGGAGGTCGGAATGCTGACCGGTGTCTCTGAAACGGCATTGCTCACGCTCAACGGCAGGGCCTACCAGGCCAATCGGCGGGACGCGATCATAGAAGATCCGATGGCGCTCAAGCTCGTCGACTCCATCGACTTCGACTTCGACAAGTTCGGCCGCAAAGGCCAAGAAATGGCACTGCGTTCATTGGCTGGCGACAAGTGTGCGATTGCCTACCTCACGAGTCATCCCAAGTCCACGGTTGTCGCACTGGCAGAAGGCTTTCAAACCACCTTCTGGCGACTCAACAGCGCGCTACCCAACGCCGAATTTCACTGGTTGTCCATTGATCTGCCGCCGGTCATCGCGCTGCGCGAAAGACTACTGCCGCCGTCCCCACGGATCGTCAATCTCGCGCAGTCGGCGCTGGACTACACCTGGATGGACAGCGTGGACGGCAGTCACGGCATATTCATCACCGCGGAGGGCTTGTTGATGTATCTGCAACCCGAGGAGGCGATGGGGTTGATCACACTGTGCGCCAAGCGTTTTCCTGGTGGTCAAATGTTCTTCGATCTACCGCCCGTAATCGTCAAGAAGGTGGCCCGCAAAGGCCTGCGGTCCTCAAAGCACTACCGGGTACCGCCGATGCCGTTCAGTCTCTCCTTGCGTCGACTCGCTGATCTGGTTCACACGGTCCCCGGGGTTCGAGCTGTACACGACGTCCCGATGCCACCAGGGCGAGGGCTATTTTTCAAGACAGTCTTCCCCGCGTTCTGGCAATTCCGGTTGACCAAGCAGCTCAGAGGCGTATACGCGTTGCTGGAGTTCGGCTGACCGCGCAGGTCCACCTACAGTGGTGGTCATGCGCTCCCGGCCCACACCCCAGAAACCGGGTCCCGGACAGGAATCGGTATGGGACTACCCGCGCCCACCCCGGCTGGAGGAGTTCGCCGGCTCGATCACCGTCCATCTCGGCGGCCAGACTATCGCGTCGACGACCCAGGCATGGCGCGTGCTCGAGACCAGCCATCCGCCCACCTACTACCTGCCGCGCGCCTGCTTTGGCGACGGCGTCCTGCGCCCGGCCTCCGGGTCGTCGTGGTGCGAGTGGAAGGGACAGGCGAGTTACTTCGACCTGGTGACGGCGTCTAAGGTCGCAGAGCGCGCGGCGTGGACATATCCGAGTCCGACGCACGGATTCACCGCGATCGCAGGCGCCATTGCGGTGATGGCCGCGCTCGTCGACCGTTGCACGGTCAACGGCGAGGACGTTGTACCGCAGCCGGGCGGCTTCTACGGCGGGTGGGTCACCAGTTGGGTTGTCGGCCCCTTCAAGGGCATCCCAGGATCGATGGGATGGTGACTTTCGTCCCCACTATTCGGTCACTTTGGCTGTGTTCAAGCTCGTTGCGCAACGGATATAGTTCAGTTAATTAACTATCGACTCTCTAGGACCAGACTTGAAGGCAAGAACTCTCGCTCCAATCGCATTGGCCGTCACAGCCACCGCCGTCGTCGGCGGCTTGGCCAGCAGACCGGCCGAGTCAGCGTGGTACGAGTCACTGAAGAAGCCCCCTTATCAACCGCCACGGCAGGCCTTCCCGATCGTGTGGCCGGTGCTGTATGCGGATATCGCCGCGGTATCGACCTCCACGCTGGACGAGCTCGAGCGTCGCGGGCAGCCTCGGGAGCGGCGCGCGTACCTGACCGCGCTCATCATCAACCTGGTACTCAACGGCAGCTGGACGTGGCTTTTCTTCAACAGACGCCGACTCGGCGCCTCCGCGATCGCGGCTGGGGCACTTGCCGCGAGCAGTACGGATCTCACCCGCCGCGCGATAGGCGTGCGCGGCGCGAAGGCGGCTCCGCTGGCCGCCTACGCTGCGTGGTGCACGTTCGCCACGCTGCTGTCCACACACATCTGGGCCATCAACCGTCACTGAGGAACACCCATGCAAATCACCAAGATTCCCGGACTGGTCGTCGAATCGGCGTTGTCGGTCGCCGGCGTTCGCGTCGGCACCGAAGAGCCCCACTTCATTCGGCAGCCCCTGACCGGCACCGTCGAGATACGGCAATACGGGCCGCGGATCGCTGCCGAGACGACGGTCGCCGAGGACGAGGACCGCGCCCGCAGCATCGGGTTCCGGCGGCTGGCGCGCTACATCTTCGGTGCCAATCACCGCGACGAGAAGATCTCGATGACGGCACCCGTCAGCCAGCAGCCAAACCGGGCCAGCGACGAGATCGCCATGACCGCCCCCGTCGCGCAATCGCGAAACAGCGGCGGACAGTCGACGATCAGGTTCTTCATGCCGTCGAAGTGGACGATGGAGACGCTGCCCACACCCGACGATGACAATGTGAGACTGGTGACGGTGCCTGCCGAGACAGTCGCAGTTCTGCGCTTCAGCGGGGACCGCAGTCCGAAGGCCGTGGCGTCCCACGCCGACGAGCTAGATAAAGTGTTGCAGGAAAACGGGATTAGGCCCGTCGGGGAATCCACCGCGTGGTTTTACGACCCGCCGTGGACGTTGCCGTTCCTGCGTCGAAACGAGATCGCCATCCCAGTGGATACTAGCGGCTAGACGCAGTGCGCTCGCGTCCCCCGCAGCGCCCGCATGCGAAAATCCAGTCGCAGATTGTCACATCAGTTTCATGGCGGGTTCAGGCCAAGTGGGCGCTTCGTTCCCGGTGATCAGCGCCGCCCAAACGTCGACCGACCAGCGCGTCCAAGCTGGCCTCGCCGGCTCCAGCACACAGTAGCCAAAGCAGCAGCCCTACCAGCAGCCACTCCGGGGCATAAAACAAATTGCTGAGGAAATCCCACGGCGCCGGATACTTTTGCGCCAGATTCGGGCCGATGTCGGTGATCAACGCGCCGACCATGTCCCCGGCCAGCAATAGAGACACCAGCCGGGTACCGAGGCCCAGCATCAACGCCGCACCACCAACAAGTTCCACTACTGCCGTAACCGGGGCGAGCACCTGCGCCGCGGGAATGCGCAGGCTAACAAACATCGCTGTAAACTTACCCAGATCACCGAGCTTGCCCACCGCGCCGCTAAAGAACATGAACCCAACAGTGAGCCGCAGCAACAAGTTCGGTAGCCAGCCGAGGTTGTTCAGTCCGTCGGCAGTACGACGGTAGGCCGGGCGAAAGCGTCCGGTATCGACGAGAGATCCGCGGGCCATCAGAAAACCTCCTGCGTTGGTGGAAAATTGACGAGCGTTCGCTCTGAGGGTCTTTCAGGATCAGCGTAGGGGACTCTCGGCCGGCCTTCACGGGGGCGGCTCTCCTGGTCGCCGGCACTGGCACCGCGCGCAACCATCTAGCGGGCCCGGTACGGGCGCTATAGTTTCGCATTCTCTATCACTTTGTGCAGCAACCGTCTCCGCTGTCGATGCGCCTCAACGCATTTTGCCGCCTTTGGAGGCGCGCTTCTCACTTTGCGGTGTGGCAGGCACACCTCGTCAGTACCAGTGAGCAGGTCGGTCCCAGAGCGCCACCGCCGTCAACGCCAGCAGCGCCACGTTCCATATGATCATCCCCAGTTCACGCCGACGCGCATGTACCACTGCGGCACCAAGCATTACAACAATCAAGCCCGCCGTCCCAGCCATTGCCGCCGACCGGGAAGGAATACCCAGCGCCGCGGGCAGGACAATCGCCAGACCACCCGTAATTTCTGTTAATCCCACAAATATCACTGTGCCCGAGCTGAAGTCGGCGACCCAACTCGCGCCCCGCAGTGCCAGGCGCTCTTTCGAGACGACCAGCTTCATGGCACCGGAGGCGACGAAGGCCAGGCCCACCCCAATGCTGACAACCCATAACGTCACACTCACTTCCACGTTGGTGGCGGTCATTCGGTTCATTGCCGGTAAGGGTGGCTCAGGCCCGTTCGTAAATCACCGCGCTCATGCTCCGCGACGAAGGTGCCTTGGCATCCGGTTTGATACACGACGCGCCAGATGATGTCTGTTAACGCGTCGAGCTGAGACTCGACCTCACGATCGTCGGCAGATCCAACGAGCTGATAGAGCCCCCGTTCGATCATCCAGATCAGCCAATGCGCGGTGCGTGCAGCATCGAGTTGAGGATCACCCAGACCGGCACGCTGCCCGGCGCCGATATTCGTCGTCAGAGCAGCGATGCCACCCCCTCCGCGCTCGGATCGCGGATCGATGTGGTTCGGATTCGCCGGATCGCGAACCGCCGCGTCGACCAGGGCGCCGCCGGCTGACCGCCACCGTGCCCGTTCGCTTCTTACCAGAGCTCCTGGAGCAGGTACGCGCCGCGGCAGCCGCACACGACCGCTCCGTCTCCTCGTTGGATTCGCCGCGCGGTCGAGCAAGAACTCCGCCATCCCGCTTAAATCTCGTAACCGACGAAGTACCGACAGACGGTTCTCGGCGTACCGGTCTCGAAGTCGTTGTCTGGTCATGCGGCAATCGATTTAGCCGAGATCATCCCCGCAAGAACACAGCGTATCCGGTTGGTTCCCGATCAATCTCGGCGAAATAACAACGATTCCAGACCGGGATGCAAGGTCAACGTCTTGCGGTCTGGGACCGCGTTTCAGCAAGATGACTTTGTGACTGCCCTCGCGGACGCCGTCCTGCCGCTGATCAGGACACGCGCGGAAGTATGGCGGTGGAACGTCGCCGATGCGCACGGAGCCCGGATGCATCAGGCCGTTACGGCCCTGCGCGAAGCCGCCGAAACCGAAAACCCGACCGCTGTGTTCGCCGTAACTCAGAAGGCGATCGCGTCGGCGCTCAGGGTAATCATGCGCGCCGACGACTCCAGCGGAATCATCGGTGACGCCTGCCGCGATCTGTTGGACCTTCACCCGCGGGTTGCGGAAATAGCCCGTCCGGCGACCGCCCAGTTGATCGACTGGATGATCAAATTCCAGTTCGAGAACGAATGCGACTACTTCACGATCGACCCCGTCGCGTACGCGCCCGCTCTTGGGGAGCTGGGCATCGCGAGGTACCGAGCGAAACTCGATGCGGTCGCAGCAAGTCTCGGCACCCGCCCACCGGACGATCAACGATGGACCGCGCCGCGCGCTGGTGATTGGCACACCCTCGACTGGAACGCGCAGCGCCTGGCTGTCCTCGATCGAGACGTCGACGCGATCATCCGCACCCACGCCCGCGACCGGCGGATCGCGATGTGGCATCAGGACACCGCCGAGGCCCTGGAGGAAATCGGCCAGAACGACCTCGCGATCCACTGGGCGAAGCAGGCAACCGATTTCGACTCCGGCCACCAGTCGCGGCGGGCCGCAAACTACTGGTGCGAACTCCTCGCTAGGTATAGGCCCGACCACCTGCTGGCTGCTCGGGTGCAGGTATTCCGGCGCTGGCCATCTTCGACCACGGCCGCAGACCTCTATCAAGCCGCCGGCGCCGCGTGGCCTGACTACCGCGAAGACGTATTCGCGCGCCTGGCAACAATGCCGGCGCGCGAGACGGTGGTCTTTGCGCTGGCTCATCTCAAGGACATCCCACTCGCCTGGAACATCGCGCATAACCTTGGCCTCGATGACGACCGCATCTGGAGTGACCTCGCCAAGGCATACGAGAAATTCGACCCTCTCGCCGTACTGCCGGTGCACACCCAGTTAGTGGAGAACGAGCTGGCCGAAACCAGCGCCCAGAACTACCGAAGTGCCGCTCGGCGGCTCAAGAAGATGCGCAAGCTCGCAGCTGGGTCGGATCAGGCTACCGAGGTCAACGAGTTGATCGCCAACCTCCGCCATCGATACCACCGTCGGCCTCGACTCCAACTGGAATTCGATCGCGCGGGGCTGCCCTAGCGTTTGAGGTACGGGCGGCTCGTGTTATCGCCCTGCCGACACTGGTCGCAACTGGCGGCCTACGCTCAGGGAGCCTTCCGACAACTCGTACTCGCCGTTTTCGACAGACTGGATTCGCCTGTGCCGGCAACCGCGGGCGCCACAACAATATCCAGAAAGTGATCCCGTCAGGAAGCCGGCTTCAGGTTCAAGCACGCCGATGCGTGGGCCAAGCCTTCCGCGCGCTGATCATGAAAATGCGAGAATAATCGCGCGAGCGACGGGCGCGTGCGGTACGCGCGCAACGGGGATGTCCGACTGGCGTACCGAGAGTTCGGGGACGGTGACACCACCCGCATCATTCGATGAAACATGTTCGCATCGTTGAAAGAGGGGGGCTCGAACCCCGACCCCAAACAAGACTCCCCGCCCGGCAGCTCAGCCCTCCTGGTAGCTCCAGCTGCACAGTTGTTCTGCAATCTCGTCGAGATCGGGCATTGCACCGGTGGCGACCCCGATCACGAAGCCGAAGCGCTCGTCCTCCGGCGCACTAATCCACTGAGCGTTGATGGCAAGGAACGTCCGGCAGGCTGTCCACGCAAGTCGCTTGTTGCCGTCTAGCAGCGCGTGATTCCGTGCCAGCGAGTGCAGCAGCGCGGCGGCCTTCAGGTGGAGATTTGGGTATGCATCATGGCCAAACACCGAGGCCCGAGTCCGTGCCAGAGCCGATTCAAGTAAGCCGTAGTCCCTGACCACGACATCCCTTCCAACGGCCTCTCGGGCAATTTCCAGCAGATCTTCGAGCTCCAGGTAGTCAGTCACGCGTCCTTAAGGCGCTCCAAAACCCCAGCCTCCTCGCGGACCACGCGCTGCAGCGCCGCGGCGACCTTGGCCTTGTGCGCCCGCCGGGCGATGTACTCGTCGATGGCCGATAGCGCAATAGCCTGCATCGATCGGCCTTCGGCGGCGGCCTGCCGGCGCAGAGCTTCTGCCTGCTGCTCACTAGGGCGCAGAGTCATTCCCATGACGGGTCATGATACCGGATTGATACCACCCCCAACGGTTCGATACGACAAGCCCGCGCGCGACACCGCCCCGAAAACGGCGAAACCCGTTCCGGAACAGGCCGGGACGGGTTGTTCAAAGAATGGAGCTAAAGGGACTCGAACCCCTCCTTGAGCAGAAAAAAATACCGGCTTACCTGCAGTTTCGCTCCGTTTCGATCCGATTCAGTCCCGCTCGATAGCTGCGGTTTCGTTTTCGGGTCTTGACGGCGTCAAGAGCAAACATCACCCATCCCTTCCCGATCAAGGAAGTGGTAACACTAATTGGCGGTCCATTTAGCCGCATGCGCGGTCAAGTCCAGGGAAGTGGTGTACGAGGTCGCCGCGTGATTCTTCGACTTCGTGGTTCAGGCGGTTAGTGCCGCTGGGGTGGCCTCCTGTTCTGCTGGTGGGCTGTGGTCACTGCGTGATTTGCTGAGGACATCCAGTCCGAGGGCGCCCCGGTCGGGGAAGATACCGACGACGTCGGTGCGGCGGCGGATCGCCTTGTTGAGCCGTTCTTGGGGGTTGTAGGACCAGATTTGGCGCCAGATCTGTTTGGGGAAGACGGTGAACGCCAGCAGGTCGGCTCGGGCGTTCTCCAAATGGTCGGCGACCATCGGTAGCTTGTCGGACAGTGTGTCGATGATCCAATCATATTGCGCAGCAACGGATTCTGCGTCAGATTTGTCGTAGACCGATCACGGCGCTCATGGCCGTAGGAAAGCGCAACCGCTCGAGTGAATGACTCTTCGGCACACGCGGTCCCGATCGACAATGACCCCAGCGCTCCCTAGGTGGACAGTGCGGGTAGAACGACTGTGTCGATGACTTGTCGCAGGAAATCCGCGTCGGCGGATTGTCCGTTGAGTACTCGCAGCAGGCTCATCGCCGTGAGTACGTCGGCGACCAGCGACCAGTCCCGGTCAGCGGAGATTTCACCGCGGGCCGCGGCCCGGGCCAGAATCGCAGAGACTATGCGTCTGCCCCTCAT
>Ga0182012_10001751_pt1 | contig 23720 bp, 19 predicted proteins | sample 612S2SmetaG_FD_120486 | JGI IMG/M metagenome (GOLD analysis project Ga0182012, IMG submission 120486) | Permafrost microbial communities from Stordalen Mire, Sweden - 612S2S metaG | ecosystem: Environmental > Terrestrial > Soil > Wetlands > Permafrost | place: Sweden: Stordalen | collected... | reverse complement strand
GTTGATGATCGATCCGCGTCCAGCTTCTTTCATGGGTTTCACGACGCTGCGGATGCCGAGAAACACGCCCGTGAGGTTGACGTCGAGGATGCGCTGCCATTCGGAGATCGCGTAGTCCTCGAGGAAGCCGACGTTAATGATTCCTGCGTTGTTCACCAGCACGTCGATGCCGCCGTATTCGCTGATGGCGGTCGCGACCGCCGCTTCCCAATCCTCGGGCTTCGTGACGTCGAGATGCAGATAGCGGGCCTGGTCGCCAAGCTCCGCGGCTATCGCTTTGCCCTCATCGTCGAGGATGTCGCCGAACACCACCTTGGCCCCCTCGGCCGCCAGCATCCGCACGTGAGAGGCGCCCATCCCCCGCGCGCCGCCACTGATGAGCGCGACCTTTCCCGCCAACCGTTCTGCCACTGCGTCTCTCCTGTCGGTGTGTCGTTGAACCAGTAGTCGAGTATGCGCCAGGCCGACAGCGCGGGCGCAATGCCATCGGTGTTCGCCTGCTAGATGGCCACAGTTGGGTTGGTGTGGGCGAAGTCCGCTGGCGCTAGGCAGGGCGCGGGCAATAACTGACAATTGGCCTATGACACCACTGAGTTCAGATGAAATGGACCATCTCGACAAATACTGGCGGGCGGCCAACTATCTGTCGGTGGGACAGATCTACCTGCTGGACAATCCGCTACTGCGGGAACCGTTGCAAGCCGAGCACGTCAAGCCCCGTTTGCTTGGACACTGGGGCACCACGCCAGGGCTGAACCTGATCTACGCCCACCTGAACCGGATAATCCGCGAGCGCAACGCGAATGTCATCTACATAACCGGCCCGGGGCACGGCGGGCCGGGCCTGGTTGCCAACGCTTACCTGGAGGGCACCTACAGCGAGGTGTACAGCGGAATCGGTCAGGATGCCGAAGGTATGCGGAAATTGTTCCGCCAGTTCTCCTTCCCGGGCGGTATCCCCAGCCACGTGGCTCCGGAGACGCCGGGCTCCATCCACGAGGGCGGCGAACTCGGTTACGCCCTAGTGCACGCTTACGGTGCGGCATTTGACAACCCGGATCTGGTAGTGGCCTGTGTCATTGGCGACGGTGAGGCCGAAACGGGTCCGCTGGCCACCAGCTGGCACTCCAACAAATTTCTCAATCCGGTCACCGATGGGGCCGTCCTACCGATTCTGCACCTGAACGGGTACAAGATTGCTAATCCAACAGTCTTGGCGAGAATTCCGGCAGCGGAACTGGATTCGCTCCTGCGCGGCTACGGATACCAGCCGATCACCGTGGAAGGCGACGATCCGAAAATTGTGCATCCGCGCATGGCGGCCGCGCTCGATCAGGCTTTCGATCAGATCGCGGCTATCCAGAATGCGGCCCGCAGCGACGGCGTCACGGACCGGCCAAGGTGGCCAATGATCGTTTTGCGTACTCCCAAGGGATGGACGGGGCCGGCGATCGTCGACGGCAAGCAGGTCGAGGGGACATGGCGTTCGCACCAGGTTCCGCTCGCAGAGACTCGCACTAACCCCGAGCACCGAAAGCAGTTGGACGAGTGGCTGCGCAGTTACCGCCCGGAAGAACTCTTCGACGAACACGGAGCACTTCGTGCCGACCTGCGAGCGCTAGCGCCCGCGGGCACCCGAAGGATGAGCGCCAATCCGCACGCCAACGGTGGCCTCTTGCTTCGCGATCTCGACATTCCAGACTTCGCCGACTATGCGGTGACGGTTGCCAAGCCTGCTACTGAAAACGCCGAAGCGACGAAGGCTCTCGGCACCTTTCTGCGCGACATCATCGCCCGCAACCGCGATCGGTTCCGGCTGATGGGGCCCGATGAAACCGCGTCCAATCGGCTGTCCGCGGTCTTCGACAGCACCGACCGCGCGTGGATGGCCGAAACGGCAGTTGGCGACGATCACCTTGCCCCAGATGGCCGGGTGATGGAGGTGCTGTCCGAGCACCTCTGCCAAGGGTGGTTGGAAGGCTATTTGCTGACTGGTCGCCATGGACTCTTCAACTGCTACGAGGCCTTCGTCCACATCGTCGACTCGATGGTCAACCAGCACGTCAAGTGGCTGACCAGCTGTTCGCGGCTGCCGTGGCGCGAACCGATCGCCTCGCTCAACTATCTGCTCACCTCACACGTCTGGCGCCAAGACCACAACGGCGCTTCGCATCAGGACCCTGGCTTTATCGACCACGTCGCGAACAAGAGACCCGAGGTGGTGCGTGTGTACCTCCCGCCGGACGCGAATACCCTACTTTCAGTGGCCGACCACTGCTTGCGCAGTCGCAACTACGTCAACGTCGTGGTCGCCGGCAAGCAGCCGGCGCTGACCTACCTGAACATGGACGACGCGATCAAGCACTGCACGCGCGGTCTTGGCATTTGGCAATGGGCGAGCAACGCTGTTGGCGAGCCCGACGTCGTGTTGGCATGCGCGGGGGACGTTCCAACCTTGGAAACCCTTGCCGCCGCGGATATTTTGCGTCGCGAACTCCCGACGCTGCGGGTCCGCGTGATCAACGTCGTGGACATCATGCGACTCGAACCCGACTCGGAGCATCCCCACGGATTGTCCGATAGGGAATTTGACTCGCTTTTTGGGACCACCACTCCCGTCGTATTCGCCTACCACGGGTACCCATGGTTGATCCATCGGTTGACCTACCGCAGGACCAACCACGCGAATTTCCATGTGCGGGGATTCAAGGAACGGGGCACCACGACAACGCCTTTCGACATGGTGATGCTCAACGACCTCGATCGGTTCCACCTAGTTATGGATGTCATTGACCGAGTCGACGGGCTGGGCAATCGTGCCGCTGAGCTCCGACAGCGGATGGTCGATGCCCGGCTAGACGCGCGCCGCTACACAAGGGAATTCGGCGAGGACGACCCCGCGATCACGAATTGGACTTGGGACCATGACTCTGCCTGACACTTGTACTGGCTGGATGGGTCCTAATGCTTATCCGTTAGAGGGGCTTGCCGACAGCTAACGGACCGTGCTTGCGCCGAAACTGAAACAGTGGCGCCGAGCCTGTGCACAGATCGGAGTTCACGCCACACCACGCTCTGACCGCAGTCTCGGGCTGAAGGCTAAGCCCTGTCTACCGCGTTTTACCGCGGTGCCATCGCGTCTCGGAATGCACAGCGCAACCGTCCACGGTGTATACGGATTGTCGAACCGTGTCAGCCCGTCTTGGCGCACAGATGCCGAGCAGGGAGTCAGACGGCGGATGGAGGGTTAATCGGCTCCGACGCCGACGACAGGGACGCTTTCTAAGACGGCCACTCATCGAGCGATCGGCCGACGAAATATCCGTCGACCAACCGACCTCGACGACCTCGACTGAGCGCGGCGCCAGACTAACCGCGTCGGGGTCCCACGTTCTATGCGGCGCGGTGGGCATTCACTCCTTTGTGTCGGCGGACTTGCTCAGTACCCGGTCCGCGGTGCGCACAATGCTCCGATTGAACTCATACTGTGCAGTGACGAGTTTGTCGGCGAATTCAATAGCGGCATCAACGATTGTCTTGCGTAGCGGTTGGACGGTCTCTGGAATCGCCTCATCGACTGTTCTACGGAACTTGCGCAACGCCTCGCTCGCGGCGTGCTGTCCGGCTTTGGCCGATTCGCGTACATCGTCAGCCAGCTCTGCCACGGCACCACGGTCTTCTGGCTCAGTGCTGACCACAGCCTTCGCCTTGGCGGTCTCCGTCATATCGGATCTCCCTATCTCTGGTTTTTGCTTTCGCTACGGACGCTAATCGCCTATACACCCGAGCCATACGGGCGAAAGTCACAAAGCTAAGAGCCGATGGCCCCATGGGGGCCAGGTGTGCACGCTATTGTGGGCTCGGGCCTTCTACATGGTGCTCGCCTTAGCAACGCTGGTGGGCGCGGGCCTGAACTTCATAGGGATTCCACCGTTTCGGTTGCTCTACTACGCCGCTGCGGTCAACGGGGTGCTCGCGCCGCCTTTGATGGCGATGATCACGTTGGTCGGTAATAACCGGGCAATCATGGGCCGGCACGTCAATAACTGGTTCGCCAACCTCATGGGTTGGGCGATCGTCGTAATCATGGGCGTGTGCGCGCTGGCCTTGATCGGGTCACTGATCGCCGACGCGTGAGGCCGACTGGGTCTTTCTGCGACAGGGTGGCGTCAGATTTCGGCTTGGTCCAGAACATCTGGGAGACTCTTCACGAACAGGTCGATCTGAGCCTGGGTAATTACTAGCGGCGGCGCCAGCCGGATCACGTCCGAGGCGGCGGCGTTGACGAGAAAGCCGGCTTCGCGGGCGGTCGTTTCGACATGCTTGGCGACGTTCGCGGTCAGCACCACCCCCAGAAGTAGGCCGCGGCCCCGAACATCGCCCACCAAGGGGTGATTCAGAGACTTGATGCCCTGGCTAAGTGACCTGCCCAACGCATCGGCACGTTCGATCAGGCCCTCGCCGGCCAGCGTGCGCAGCACCGCCAGCGCCGCGGCCGCGCAGACTGGATTGCCGCCAAACGTGCTGCCGTGCAAGCCGGGTGTCAGCAGCTCCGCGACGGGCCCGATTGCCAGGCACGCCCCAATGGGCAGGCCGCCGCCAAGCCCCTTGGCCATAGTCACCACGTCAGGGATGATTCCATCATGCTGGTGGGCGAAAAACCTACCGGTGCGACCCATTCCGGTCTGCACTTCATCGATCACCAGCAGCGCGCCATGCCGGGCAGTGATCTCCCTGGCGGCGACCAGATAGCCCGCCGGCGGGACGACAACGCCGGCCTCACCCATGATCGGCTCGAGGAACACCGCCGCGGTCTCATCGGTTACGACGGCCGCCAATGCCTCAACATCGCCGTATGGGACGTGGGTGACGTCGCCCGGCAGCGGAGCGAACGGCGCCTGCTTTTCTGGCTGGCCCGTCAGCGCCAGGGAGCCCATCGTGCGACCGTGGAAAGCCCGTTGGGTGGCAACGAGCTTCGTGCGACCGATGAGTCGAGATAGTTTGAACGCTAGCTCATTGGCTTCGGTGCCGGAGTTGCAAAAGAAGACCCGCGCGCCGTCAACACCCCATAGCTCGATGAGAGCTTCGGCTAGCGCGATACCGGGCTCGTGGGCGTACAAGTTGGAGGTGTGGCCCAGCGTGTTCAGCTGGTGCGTCGCGGCTTCGATTACTGCGGGGTGACGGTGGCCCAGGATGTTGACTGCGATTCCGCCGAGCAGGTCGATGTAAGTCTTGCCGTCGACGTCGGTAAGCACTGCGCCGTCACCGGAGACGAACGCAATCGGCGGGGTCGCATAACTAGTCATCATCACAGACTCCCATCGCTGTAGCAGCGTGTCGGTGCTGGTCATGCGGGCAAGACCTTGGTTCCGGCGCCGTCGTTGGTGAGCAGCTCGAGCAGCACGCAGTGTTCGGCCCGCCCGTCAATGATGTGTGCACTGGGTACTCCGCCTTCAACCGCACGCAGGCAGGCCTCGACTTTCGGGACCATGCCGGATTGCAGCGACGGCAGCTTCGCGGTCAGCGCTACCGTGTCGATCTCGCTGACCAGTGAACCCCGGTCCGGCCAGTCCGTGTAGAGCCCTTCGACATCGGTCAGAACAAGCAGCTTCTCAGCCTGCAGCGCTTGAGCCAAGGCGGCTGCGGCGGTGTCGGCGTTGATGTCGTACACCACCCCCTCCGCGTCCGGGGCGATGGACGAGACCACTGGAATGCGCTGATTAATGAGATCCAGTACGGCCGCGGTGTTGACGCTCTGGATATCGCCGACCAAGCCGATGTCGGTGGGCACCCCGTCGACCATGACGCAACGCCGCGTCGCGGTGAACAATTGCGCATCCTCGCCGGTAATACCCACCGCATAAGGTCCGTGGGCGTTGATCAGGTTGACCAGTTCCCTACCGACGTGGCCGAACAGCACCATCCGTGCCACGTCGAGCACCTCGGGAGTGGTGACCCTGAAGCCGCCCTTGAACTCACTGGGGATATCGAGCCGCTTGAGCATCGCGCTGATCTGTGGTCCCCCGCCGTGCACGACGATCGGTCGAATGCCGCAGTTGCGCAGGAACACCATGTCGGCGGCGAACGCACGCCGCAGGTTGTCATCGATCATGGCGTGGCCGCCATATTTGACAACCACGATCTTGCCGTGGAGATGCTTGAGCCACGGCAACACCTCAGCCAGCACCTCGGCCCGGTCTTCGCGGGTTATGGCGACCGTCGCGGTCATGGCGCTACCCCCACAACGGACAGCCCGTCTGTTTCCGGCCAGCCCAGAGCGAGATTCATCGACTGCACGGCCGCTCCGCCGGCACCTTTGACGAGATTATCGATTGCGCAAATGACCACCAGCGTTTCGGCTTCTTCGTCGACCGCCACTGCTATCTGCGCTGCGTTGCTGCCGATGACAGCGCCGGTTCGGGGTAGCCGGCCTTCCGGCAGCAGGTGCACGAACGGCTCACCGCTATAGTACTTTTCGTAGGCGGCGCGCACCTGCGATAGTGGTGCGACACAGCGTGCAGTGCAGGTTGCGAGGATGCCACGGGTCATGGGGATCAGCACCGGAGTAAACGACACAGACACATCGCGATCCGTCACCGTCCTCAGGCCCTGGGCTATTTCAGGAGTATGGCGGTGCACCCCACCGATGTTGTAAGCCCGAGCAGATCCGATGACCTCCGATCCGAGCAGCTCCGTCTTGGCCCCGCGTCCGGCGCCCGAAGTACCGCTGACCGCCACCACGGTCACTGAAGGCTCGGCCAAGCCTTCAGCCACCGCCGGCACCAGCGCCAGCAGCGCGGCAGTCGGATAGCAACCGGGCACGGCGATCCGGGTGACGCCGCGCAGGCGGTCGCGAGCGCCGGGAAGTTCCGGCAGACCATAAGGCCAAGTGCCCGCGTGCGCACATCCGTAGAACCGCTCCCACACCGCAGCGTCGCGCAACCGAAAATCACCGCCGCAGTCGATGATTCGCGTCTCTTCTCCGAGCTGTGCAGCGAGGCCAACGGAATGGCCGGCCGGTAACGCCGTGAACACCACGTCGCTACCCGCCAGCACGTCGGCGTCGGTGGGTTGCAGCACCCGATCGCTCAGCGGCAGCAGGTGCGGGTGGTGTTCGGCCAGCGTGGTGCCCGCACTCTCGGCGGCGGTCAGTGGGCCGATGTTCAATCGCCCGTCGCGGTATGCCGGATGGCCTAGCAGCAGACGCAGAATCTCTCCACCCGCGTAGCCGCTGGCACCGGCAATTGCAACCGTCGTGTTGACACCCATTCGTGTTGCCCTTCGTGTTATTCAGACCTGTGCCAAAGGTATGAGTGAATCTCGCTACTACATAGGGGCCATTCGGCCTGAGCAGGACCGACTTTCGGCCCTCGGCCGAGTACCAGCTCGAAAAGCCGGCCATCAATACCATGTCGATGCGAGAAACGCACCGCGCGGCTCCGAATATAGGCCGATCGTCATGAGATTCACCGCAACGAACACCCGCAATCCACGGGCCATACACCACCGCAGCAGCTCGGTGTTACGCATCGGGACAAGAAACCCGGGACCCGCGAATGACTCGGCGGCGCCGATCAATGCCTGCAGGTCATCATTGGTTTCAGCCACCGAATGCCCGTAGAAGCTGATGCCGGTCGTGTACCCCGTGATGCGACCGCCGCGTTCGACCACCCTGACCTCACCGTAGATGAGCACGCTGCGCAACTCACCGCCGCGGTCGTGGCCGTGCACGCGTAAACACAAGGCGTTGCATGCTTCTATATCACCCGTTGTGGCCGTGCGGACCCCGTATCCGGGGATGTGCAGCGCCACTGGGTCGCCCTGCATCGCGGCAAACGGCTCCCGCACGTCGAAGCCGAGTTTGGCGTACAGACTCATCGAGCGGTAGTGATATGCGGCCTGCAACAAGCGCACGCCCGGTACCCGCCGGTGTTCGCATCGCTGCAGCACCGTACCCATGAGTGCCCGGCCTATTCGATGGTCCTGCGCGTCCGGAGCGACGGTGACGTGACCTATCCCGGCGATCGCCGAGCGCTCGTCAAGAAAGCTGGTTCCCACGATTCGCCCGTCGCACTCGGCGACCACGCTGAAGAAACCGGGATGCGCTATCAACCCCGACATCAACCAGTTCGCGGCGTCGATCGACGCGACATCGGGCGGAAATCCGTGCTGGGAAGCGATTGAAGCGAAAGCGTCGTAACAGATACGGCCAGACCCCGGCACATCGGCTGGGCTCGCCGGACGTATTATCAATACCACGAAGGCTTTCCGTTCTCTTGTACGTTCACCCGATGCCGATCGCGTGTCAGTCTCGTCGCAGGTAGCTGAGGGCGATTTTTTTGAGTGCATCGAGCCCATCGAACAGCGCACGGCCTTCGATGATCCAGTCGTTGAATTCGGGGTGGCGCCGGGTTGGCTGCCTGGCATGCCAGTCCGCCAAATATATTTGGTGACAAGAGTATTCGGTCATTAGTGCCTGCAGCGCCGGATTGGCGACCAATGCCCGGTCTGACACTGAAGAGAGCAGGGCGGACAAATCGACGAAGGCAGGCGATGCATGGTGAGCCATGTTTGATCAGTTTCCCCTTAAGGTTCGTCGGAACGGCCCCGCTGCTGCGTGCCCAACAGTTACGCTTTATTGCGGTCCACGTTGACGAGCCGTGGACACCCCCTAGATCAAAGGTCTTTTCATGCACTTTGCCGAAATGTGGTCATCTCGATCGGCGCACTCGCGCAGAAATGCGAGGCCGCTGGACTGATTTCGGCGCGGCGCATTGGGCGTGACGAGCACTCACCGCTGCCGATAAACACCAAGCGAGGAGACCCGTAATCCGGGCCAATCCCTGCAGCAGGAATTGCGCATCGGCGGTCGGCATGCGCGTCCTCTACCGCCCAGTCGATGAAATCGGCGGCGATCCATCCAGCGCCGCACAGCGCCAACGCGACACCGAATTCAAGCGGCGAACCAGCAACCAGCGCTACCAGGGCACACGTGCCGGATAGGACAGCGATCGTCAATGCGCTGGCGTGCAGAGCGGTCACGCGTGGGTCTCTGGCCTGCTGCGCGATACCAGGGCTGGCCATCGCCCCTCCTATCTCACTCAATAGCTCAATTCGAAAACCAAATCGTGACTTCGATGTTTCGCTAACGAGACAACGCAAACGACGGCCAAACGGCACGGCTATTGGATGACGTTGGGCCTCGAACGGGAGGCCGAAAGTCCCAGAAAGGAACTCAGATGTGGTGTTGTCTTGCTGTTCAAGGCGCGTGTAGCAGGCATCGTCTGCGCGGTCCGTATCGCAGCCGCAACAGGGAGGCGATTCTGCGTTGGAACGCTAGAGGGACAGAAGTTGGGTGCCGCCACCAGCCGACCACATCGCGATCGGACTGATCGGTGCCGGGGTTTTACCCATCGGCACCATCCGACCCATCTATCGCTTCGCCCGATCGCTACTTCACGCGCGGCGGTTGTGGGCGAGGATTCATCTGGCAGCTCTGCATAGCTTTCACCGCCAGCCCGCCGACCTGCGTTCAGCGTTCTACGAGCTGCAACCTGACCACGTGATCCCCGGAGGCGCCCTCTGCAACCTGCAATCGGCCTGCAAGATCGGATAGGGCGCGTGCGGTCGCCAGTCTCTGACCGACTTCGTCCGTCAGGCAATCGGCGGGGTGCCGAAACGCAGCTCCGCGCCCAGCCAGGGTCTTTCCGGCCCAGTGCAATTCGACCTTAGCGTCAGTCCGTCCACCCGATTTCTTGACCGAGATACTCATCGTTGAATCTGCTCCGTCGCGAGAGGGTGAATTGCTGCGGTGCATCTCGTTCCTCCAAACACGCTGTTGGCGAATAAAACCTGACGAGTCAGAGCGGTCGCGTCTAACTTCGAGCCTAAAGATGCTCGGACCGGCCCCTAGGGTCTTTGGTCACAACTGGCGCATCCATTGGACATCGAAGCGGTGCTGGCTGCACTTTGACGCACGTGCACTCCCTCCAGCATGTCCGGCAGTCCTTCGATCATCGAATTGTCCTTTCCTTGGTGACGCAGTACTGCGCAACTTGTACCGCTTGTCGTTGTCCACGGCGCGCAAGAAACGCGTATTGGTGAGTACAGGTGGCAGCGTAATTGGCAGGGCCTGCAAATCCAGAAAGGCGGGGCGTCGGTGATGGTTGTTATCGGGTATCCGGGCGCAACCGAGGACGTTTGGTAGCGGGCCGTACCGTAAGAGTGTGAGCCGTCCCGAGTTGGAAACCGCCAGCCACGACCGCGAATCATACGACCGCCTCTACCGCGGAGAATCCGCATTCCCGGGCGCACCCGCCCCCGACGCCATCCCTTGGGACATCCGGGATGCCCAGCCTCGCCTTATGGAACTCGAAGCGCTCGGCGCAATCAGCGGACAGGTGCTTGACGCTGGTTGCGGCCTTGGCGACAACGCAATCTATTTGGCTCGTCGTGGCTACCAGGTGACGGGCTTCGACAGCTCGCCGACAGCGATCGAGCAGGCGCGCACCCGTGCCGCTGACGCCGGTGCTGAGGTACGTTTCGATGTCGCCGACGCCACAGAACTGACCGGTTTCGACGGATGCTTCGACACGGTCGTGGACAGCGCCCTCTACCATTGCCTTAACGACCACGACAGACACGCCTATGCTGCTGCGGTCCACCGCGTGACTACGCCGGGAGCGCGCTGGTTCATCTACTGCTTCTCGGACGCCAATATCAACGGCGTCACCGCGCCCATGGAGGCCGTGACCGAGGCCGACATCCGCGCCGCCTTGGCGAACGCCGGCTGGCGTATCGACTTCCTCGGACCTACAACATTTGTCGGCAACGCCGCGGGTTTCTCGGGCAGTTTCGGGAAGCTCCCCGAGGCGGTTCTGCTACGGATGCCATCCGGGCAGGCCGAACAAATGCGCCTGAGCGCCGAACGGATGGCCAGCATCCTGCCGCTTATCGATGGCGCGCGAGTTCATCTGCCCTGCAACGTCGTCCACGCCACGAGGATCGCCCTATAGCTTGACTGTCAATACATCGGCTAGCGGGCGGCGCGGGGTTGGCGGCGGGAAATGTTCTCCTTCAGGCGCGTAGCCGATGCGGACCAGCACCTGCGGTAGGGGCCGTCCGGTCACGTCTTCGACGAGATGCCGGCTGGTCGACAACTCCGTTAAGTGGGTCAGGGTGCACGTGGCCAGCCCGGCCACGGTGGCTTCGAGTAACACCGTCGATAATGCTTCTCCGCAGACGAGTTTGCCGCTCCGGGTGTCTTCATGCGCGGAGATGACCACGATCGTGGAGAAATCGTTGGGCACCTCATCACGTCGCTCAGGGTGATGGGTCACCGGGAACGTACGCCCCACGTCGACACGGTCCCCCTCCGCGGCCGATACCAGCGAGTCATACGGAATGCCCTCGCTCGCCTCGAACGGGGCCGTCCACCGCTGCAGTGCTCTGAAGTATTCGGTGTCGTAGAAGCGCAACGCGTTGGTCAAATCCGTGGCCTGAACCAGTCGGTGGCGATCAGCGTCGCTGACGACGTCCACCAGCGCGACCATGCCCTCGAGCCGGCTCCGCAGCACGGTTTCGAAGCCCACCCAGTCCGTGACCGGACCGAAGGCCAGCCGATCGGTGCGGCGCGTGACGATAGCCTCGGCGCGGCGCCGACTTTCGTCGGTTACTGCGGGCATTTCAGTGAAGCCGATCGAGGCGAGGTGCTCGCTGTTCTCGGTGTCGGGAAAGCGATCGATGTGCGCTCTCCAACCCGCAGCTGCCATCGCGACACGCAAGTGATCGAGGACCGCTCCGCAGCTGATGAGTGCTTGGCGCTCGTCGGGGTCCGTCTGCACTAGCCGACTTGGATCCAAGTAAAGATGCAGCCCGTCGCGGTTGGCAACCCAGCGCCAGGGCTGACTGTTGTGGTACGAAGGGGCCCTGCATGCCAAGGCCACCGCGCGCGCCAACACATCCGTCGCTACTTTTGTCATTGACATCATCAGGTTCTCCCATCACGTACTGATTCATCACCGACACTGCTTTTGTTACCTGCGCGGCGGCAGAGTCCTTGGTCCCTGATCCCAAAATGGTGGCTTTAGACCCTCCGGCGAACGGACTGCGCGCCATCAAAAGCGTGGTGCGACAACGCCCACCTTCGACCAGACTCACCTTGCATTTGCGCGACGGAGAGGAGACCTGCGGCTGTGCGTAGCCTGGAACCAGACATCGTGAGCACGCAGCACTGAATAGTCGAGCCCGCGGATGGTATCCACGCGGTAAGCGGTTTCCCACCCGTTGTTTTGGGCGGCCAACTCCACCGCGATCCCCGGGGTCACGTCTGAGTTGCCTGCCCGCCGCGTTTTTATTCTGTTCGCCGCCACGTCAACCTCGGCTACGCACGTGAGCTCAACCAGCGCCGAGTGCGTCTTCGCGGCGAGAATTCCTGCGTCTGCGCGCAGTTTCGGATCGCGCCAAGTGGCGTCGAGGATCACTGATTGTCCATTGCCCAAAAGCGTATGCGCCCGCCGCAGGGCTTCCTCGTAAACGGTCGCGACGTTGTCCGGGGTGTACAGTCCTGCGTCCAAAACACCCGGGCTTCCGGTGATAGCGCCCGACTCTCGTAGTTGCCGACGCACATCGTCCGTCGAGATAACCTGCGCTCCAACATCTTCAGCGACTGCACGCGCGAGGGTGGACTTTCCAGTGCCCGGGTTACCACCGATCAGCGCCAGCCGAATTGCGCCTTTCTCCAGGCGCTGGAGCGCTATCTCCAGGTGTCTGACGGCGTCCGTCTTGGCTTCCGACTTGCCCTGCGCTGCCCGCACGCAGTCGACCTTTGCTCTCACGACGGCGCGATAGCCAATATAGAAATCTCGCAGCGACGACGGGGCGGTATCGCCCGAGTATTCCACGTACCGTCTGAGGAAGTAGTCCCCAAGATCTCTGCGGCCCAGGAACTCTAGGTCCATCGCGAGGAAGGCAGCGTCATCAATGCGGTCGACGAAGCGAAGCTGGTCGTCGAACTCCAAGCAGTCGAGCAGGGCTGGTTCGCCGTCCGGACAGAAAATATCGTCGGCGAGCAGGTCAGCGTGGCCGTCGAGGATGCATCTTCCTTCTATTCGGTTCGTGAGCAAAGCCGCTCGCCCCGAAATGAATTCGTCGACAAGATGCTGAATCCGAGATAGCGAGAGGTCCGAGAGCCCCGAACTCGCCGTTGCCGCGTAACGCTTCAGCTCCGACAAGTTTTCGTCCCAGCGTCGTTCGATCGCTCCGGGCTTACCCTGGGCACTGATTACCCAACTCCGCTCGGCGTTTTCATGAAAGCGAGCTAGCACGCCAGCTATCCGGTCCAGTACGCCCAGAACCGACTTTTCAGGCCGGTCGCCTGTCACTATGGACGTCAACCGGTCGTCGTCACGGTACCGCCGCATGACCACGATCGGTTCCGCGGGACCTCCGCTGGGGTCGGTGAGATGCGCTACCCCGAGATAACTATCGGGAGACAGTCGGCGGTTGAGCTCGACTTCGCGCAGACACGCACGTTCGCGCTGCTCTGGTGTGCGGAAATCGAGAAAGTCGGTCAACACCGGTTTCTTCGCCTTGAACGCCCGATCACCGGCGAGCATGACTACACCCGTGTGGGTTTCATGCACGTCGATGTAGGGGGCCGTCGTTGTCTTGGCTGACTGGGCAAGCCTGCTGGCCATGACCGCGACCCCGGTGACTCTAAGTTCGCTACGGTGATTTCGCCCGCGGCCTTTAGGACGGCCGCGCCACGATCACCGGCATGCGAACCGCATGAACGACTGCATTGCTAACCGAGCCCAGCAACGCGCCGGTGACGCCGCCTCGGCCGTGGCTGCCCACAACAACAAGCTGCGCCGACTCCGACTGCTCGATCAGCTGTCGAGCCGGCCGGTCACGAACAACAATGCGCTGCACCGTGACATCGGGGTAACGTTCCTGCCAGCCCGCGAGGCTTTCGGCCAAGCTGCGCTCGGCTTCAGACTGCACCCCCGCCCAGTCCAGCCCAGGAAGTTCGAGTATCTGGTCACTCCAGGTGTGCAATGCCTTCAGTTCGACACCGCGACGCGAGGCTTCGTCAAACGCAATAGCCGTTGCCAACTCCGAGGCCGGCGATCCATCGATACCCACAAGCACCGGAGCGTGCAGCGGGTCAGGCATCAACGGGTCTTCGTCGCGGATGATAGCGACTGGGCAGGCCGCCCGTCGCACTACACCGGAGCTGACCGAACCCAACAACACCCGGCCTACCGCTCCGCGACCGTTGCTGCCTACGACGACCATCTCCGCCTCTTCCGACATCTCGGCCAGCGTCGGAACAGGGGGCGAAGACTTCAGCTCACTCGCCACGTCGACCTTGCCGTGTGGCTTCATGGCATCCTCAGCGATCTTGACCGCCTCCTCGAGAGCCCTCCGGCCGTCGTCTGCCTGCCATACGCCAACTCCGCTCGGCATTGGTATCTGCGGAAGCGTCGGCACATATGTGCTGAACGCGTGGACCAGGGTCAGTGGGACATTTCGCATAGCCGCATCACGCGCGGCCCAGCAGACGGCAAAATTCGACGCAGGCGATCCATCCACCCCGACGACGATGCCGTAACGCTTCACGGTTGTGGACATTTTGTGCTCCCTGGTGGTTGGTCACTTAAAACGCTATTGACCCGACGATCTTCGGTCATGAGGCTTTAGTCCCTAACCACACGGCCCTGAGACCTTATTGGCTCGTCGTGGGTCGATCCAGGAGCGCTCACGCGTGGCCACGCCACCCGATTGCGACATCCAACCGCTGCTAGGCGTCCTGGACGCTGAGGCCCTGCGGCAACGGCGGGGCCGGCGGCCTCAGCGCCTGGTCTGGTGATGCCGGTGGTAATGGTGCCGGCGGGCCTGCTGGACCGACAACACCATGCTTACGTCACCACCGAAAACATGACGACGACAAGTCTTCTCGAAAATCCGCGACCTATCCCTTGCACTAGACAGCACGATCGCGCCGGACCTGATTCCCAGGTTCAAATCCCGGTTGCAGTGCAGATAAGCCGGGCGGTGCATGACTCCTGCGGATGGTTCGCCGGCTTGCAGCGGAGTTGAGTGGTTCACTTCCGCGCCAGGTCCGATACGACGTTTGTTCATATCGAGGGTCTTGAATGAGTAAGAAGATGCACGGGCATCGCGGGATCAGGAGGGGTTGATGTTCCCCAAGCTGACGATCACAGCCGTGGTCGCCATTGTTGTAGCGAGTCTCACCGGGTGTGGAAGCACCAGTGGCGGTGAGGCCGCCGGCACCAGCCAGCAGGCCCAAGCGGGCCAGATCTGCGGCCAGCAGGCGGCCGCCAAGCCCGGCTACCCCAGGACAATCCCCAAAATCGGCGGTGGTGCGACCAGCTTGTCGGGCGCCGGGTCGACGTTCGTGGCGCCGGTCATGTCGGTGTGGACCAAGAGCTACTCGGAATCCGATGGTGTGCAGGTCGCCTATCAGCCAATCGGGTCGGGCGGCGGTGTGCAGCAGATCGTTGCCGGCACGGTCGACTTCGGCGCATCCGACACCCCGATGAAGGACACCGAACTGGCCGCCGCGAAATTGGGCCCGATCCTGCACATCCCGTTGACGCTGGGCGCTGCCGTACCCGCCTATAAGGTTAAGGGCATCCAAACCGGCCTGAAGTTCGACGGCGACACGTTGGGCAAGATCTTCGCCGGCAAGATCACCAAATGGAACGATCCGGCGCTGGTCGCGCTGAACCCGGGCACGACCCTGCCCGACCAGCCGATCGCGGTGGCCCACCGCTCGGACGGCTCCGGCACCACCGCGGTGTGGACGGACTATCTGACCAAGGAGAGCCCGACCTGGGTGCAAACCCTTGGCGGCCCGGATAAGAGCTTCGGCAAGGACATCGCGTGGCCAGTGGGCATCGGCGGCAAGGGCAATGAGGGCGTTTCCGGGGTGATCAACCAGACCGATGGAAGCATCGGATACGTCGAGTTGTCCTACGCGTTGGCGCAGAACCTCAATTACGGGCTGGTGAAAAATAAGGCAGGCAACTTCATCCAGCCCTGCGTCGCCACCATCACCGCGGGCACCCAAGGCATCCCCTACCCGCCCGACCTACGGGTAAGCCTGACCGACGGGTCCGATCCGAACGCCTACCCGATCACCGGCACCGTCTACGGGTTGGTGTATCAGAACCAAACCGACGCGGCGAAAGCAAAGGCGCTGGTCAACTTCTTCTCCTGGACCCTATCTAACGGTCAGGACGAGGCTGCCAGCGTCAACTACGCCCCGCTGGGCAAGGATTTGCAGGGTTTGGCAACGGGCTTAGTTCAAAAGATCACCCTGAACGGCGGCCCGGTCGCGTAGTGATCAGGGATGTCCTGAAAGGGAAGTTGTGACAGCGGAGCTCCTAGCCCCGCCCGACACGTGCGTCCAGTCATCGGCCAGCCGGTTCAGAGACAGCCTGTTCGGGAGGCTGATGGCCACTGCAGCGCTGACCGTGATCGCGGTCTTAGTGGCCACCGCGGTGTTCCTGCTGATAAAGGCCTGGCCGGCGCTGTCGCACTATGGGCCGCTGAGTTTTTTTCACGCTCGGTGGGCGCCATCGGAGGCAGTGGCCACCTTAACCAAGCCGAATCCCTACGGCATCCTGCAGTTCCTCTACGGGACCGTGGTGACCTCGCTGGTCGCGATGGTGATCGCGGTGCCGGTTGCTATCGCGGTGGCCCTCTACATCACCAATCTGTCACCAGCGGTACTTCGCCGACCGTTGTCGTCGTTGGTCGACCTGCTCGCGGCGATCCCCAGCGTGGTCTACGGCTTTTGGGGGGTGTTCGCGCTGATCCCCGCACTAGGGCCGATCGGTCGCGGATTGACGTCGGTGACGGGAATCCCGGTGATCGGCTGGTTGTTCCAAGGCCCATTTTTCGGATATTCCGTGTTCGCGGCCGGCGTGGTCCTCGCAATCATGGTGTTGCCCATCGTCACCGCGATTTGTCGGGAAGTCTTCGACACCGCACCGGTCGACGAAAAGGAGGCCGCGCTCGCGGTCGGCGCGACCAAATGGGAAATGCTGCGCATCGCGGTGTTGCCGCGGTCGCGATCGGGGATCGTCGGCGCCGCGATCCTGGGACTGGGCCGCGCATTCGGCGAAACGATCGCCGTCACCATGCTGATCGGCAACAACGTGTTGGCCATCCCGCACGGGATAATGCGCCCGGGATCCACCATGCCCAGCGTCATCGCCAATGAGTTCACCGAAGCCAACCAGCCTTTCCATCTGGATTCACTGTTCGTCGTCGCCTTCGCGCTGCTGTTGTTGTCCTTGGTCGTCAACATCATCGGCAAGCGCGTCGTCGGCCGGGTTTCGGAGCACATCGCATGAGCATGATCATCGACAAAGAACCACTCAAGGAACTGCCCGCGCTCACCGTGTTCCCCGGGGAGCGCCGTCGCCAAATCATCAACCTGCTCATGCACGCCGTGCTGCTACTGGTCATGATGGCCACCGTCGGCGTGCTGGTGTGGGTGCTGGCCTACGTCGCCGGACAGGGACTGAAGTACCTGGGCCCGGAGTTCCTCAGCCAAACCCCGCCCGGCAACCCCAGCCAGCCCGGTGGCGGGTTCCTCAACGGCATCATCGGAAGCCTCATCGTCACCGGCATCGCGACGCTGCTGTCGATGCCGGTCGGTATCGCGGCGGCGATCTACCTCGTCGAATACGGCGGCCGGCTGGCCCGGGTGACACGCTTTCTCACCGACATCCTGGTCGGCGTGCCAACGATCGTCACCGGCGCACTGGTCTACGCGATGTGGGTGGTGTTCTTCGGGTTCTCCGGCATCGCCGGAGGAATAGCCCTGGGACTGGTCATGCTGCCGCTGGTGATCCGCTCGACCGAAGAGATGCTGCGACTCGTGCCCCATGATCTGCGTGAAGCCTCAGTCGCGCTAGGCGCATCCAAGGCGCGCACCATCCTGTCAATCGTAATCCCCACGGCCAGTTCAGGAATCATCACCGGTGTCATGCTCGCGTTCGCGCGCGCGATGGGCGAAACGGCGCCGCTGCTGCTGACCGCGCTCGGCAACGACTTGTTCATCGAACTCAACCCGACCAAGCGCATGTCGACACTGTCCTTGCAGATCTTCGGCAACGCGATCACTGGGTTCAGAGCCGCCCAAGCCCGTGCCTGGGCGGGAGCGCTTACATTGGTTTTGATAGTCCTGCTGTTCACCGTGGCGGCTCGGCTGATCGCCAGCCGGTCCAGCGTTGGTCGCCGACGTTGACCGACCCTGCAGGATGAGCCCGCGGCCGCGATGAGGCTGTGGCGGGTTCGGCCAAACCCACAACAACAATGCACGGTCCGCCGGCCGGATCTGAACGCGAACGACATCACAGGAGGATCGCGTGACACAGGACACCAACATGACAACCGATGGCGTGGCAATCGGGAGTCCCAAACACGCAGACCCGGCAGCACCCGCAACGACGGAGCCGGTGACCGACAGCGCCCCTGTGCTGCGCAAGGGCGCCAAACGGCTGGAGGTCCGGGACCTCAACATTTACTACGGCTCCTTTCAGGCAGTGGCCGATCTCAATATGACGGTCAATCCCCGAAGTGTCACCGCGTTGATCGGACCATCCGGGTGCGGCAAGTCCACCGTTTTGCGGGCCTTGAACCGTCTGCACGAGACCATCCCGGGCGCCCGCGTGGAAGGATCGGTGTTGCTCGACAGCTGGGACATCTACGGTAAGCAGATCAGCGCGGTGAGCGTGCGCCGCATCGTCGGAATGGTGTTCCAGCGGCCAAACCCCTTCCCCACCATGTCGATTCGCGACAATGTCGTCGCCGGACTGAAACTGCAAGGCGTGCACAATAAGAAGGGCATCGACGAGCTCGCCGAACGGTCGCTGCGCGGGGCGAACCTATGGAACGAGGTCAAAGATCGGCTGGACAAGCCCGGCGGCGGCCTATCCGGTGGCCAGCAGCAGCGGCTGTGCATCGCCCGGGCGATCGCCGTCTCGCCCGACGTCTTGCTGATGGATGAACCCTGCTCCGCGCTTGACCCCATCTCGACGCTGGCGATCGAGGATCTGATCGCAGAGCTCAAGCGCGACTACACCATCGTCATCGTGACCCACAACATGCAGCAGGCCGCCCGCGTCAGCGATCAGACCGCGTTCTTCAACCTGGAGGCCACCGGCAAGCCCGGACGGTTGATCGAAATCAACAACACCGAGAAGATTTTCTCCAATCCTGACGAAAAGGCCACCGAGGACTACATTTCCGGCCGGTTCGGCTGACCACTCAGCGTTGATCCTTACCTAAGATGGCGGAACGATCCGCCCGCCGTGGCTGAAGCGGGCGGCGCGCCGCTGGATGCGGTGGGTGTGTCCGCGGGTGCGGAGTGGCCGTCCGGTCGCGTGCAGCGGATCGGCGTAGAACACCCTCTTGGTCAACTCGACGAGTACCAGGTAGACGATCGTGAATAGGACCAGCGCGGCGAAGAACAGCCACGGCAATGTGGTGAACCCGAGATCGTGGGCCACCGGTGACACAGTGAGTGCAACGCCGATGACGACGACCGCGACGGCGGCCACCGTTAACACCAGACCGGGTCTGCTGCGGACGAACGGCACCCGCCGGGTACGAATCGCGAAGATGATCAGCGTTTGGGTGGCCAGCGACTCCACGAACCAGCCGGTGCGGAACTCCACCGGCCCGGCATGCAGCACACCCAGCATCAATCCGAATGTCAGGAAGTCGAACAGCGAGCTGATGGGACCGAACGTCAGCATGAACCGGCGGATGAACGCGATGTTCCAGTGCGACGGCGCGAGCAACTGCTCCTTGTCCACCCGGTCGGTGGGGATCGCCAACTGGGAGCTGTCGTAGAGCAGGTTGTTCAGCAAGATCTGGCTGGGCAGCATCGGCAGGAACGTCAGCACCGCCGACGCGGCGGCTGCGCTGAACATGTTTCCGAAATTGCTTGATGTGCCCATCAGTACGTACTTGATGGTGTTGGCGAAAATGCGCCGACCCTCGGCCACACCCAACGCCAGCACACCCAGGTCCTTTTCGAGCAACACCACGTCGGCGGCGTCCTTGGCGACGTCGGCGGCGGTGTCCACCGAGATCCCGACGTCCGCCGCGTGCAGTGCCAGCGCGTCGTTGACACCGTCGCCCAAAAAGGCGACCGACCGTCCGGTGCGCCGCAACGAGACGATCAGCCGGGCTTTCTGCTCGGGCGAGATCCGGGCGAAGATGGTGTTGCCGCGCGCCGCGTCGTCGAACCTGGCGTCGTCGAGGGCGTCCACCTCGGCGCCAGTGATAGTGCCCTTGGACGGCAACCCCAAATCGGCGCAAACCTTTTCGGCGACCTTCGGATTGTCCCCGGTAGCCACCTTGAGTTCGATGCCCAGCGCCGCCAGTTGTGCCAACGAATCGCGCGCCGCAGCCTTCGGCTCGTCGGCGAACACCAAGAACCCGTCCAGCACAAGGCCGCACTCATCATCGACGGTCAGGACGGTCAGCTCCGGCGCGGGCTTGCTGGCCACCGCCACCACCCGGCGGCCGCTGCTGAACAGCCCGGCCAGCGTGGCCTGCGCCGCGTCGGGCACCCCCTCGCATTTCTGCAGCACTTGCTCGGGTGCACCCTTGACCACCAGCACGCGGCCGCCGGCGTCATCGACCAGTGTCGAGGTCGCCCGGCGGGCATGGTCGAACGGCAGCGTGGCGACTCGGTGGACGCTCGCCGTCGACACGCCCACAGCGGCTGGGGACTCCCATAGTGCGGTGTCCATCGCATTGGCGCTGACACCGCCCGATGCCGCGTCGACGTCGGTGGCCAGCAGACCCGCGCGCAGTACCGCGTCATCGTGCGCACCCGCGGGGCCGACGGCATCGACCAGGCTGATGCGGCCCTCGGTCAGAGTCCCCGTCTTGTCGGTGATCAAAATGTCGATGTCGCCGAGATCCTCGATGCAGACCAACCGTTTGACCAAAACCTTGAGCCGCGCCAACCGCCGCGACCCGGTGGCCAGGCTGGTGCTGACCACCGCCGGCAGCAGCTGCGGCGTGATGCCCACCGCGATCGCCAGCGCGAACAACACTGAGTCGATGACCGACCGACGCAGCAACAGGTTGGTGACCAAGATGAGCGCGGTCAGGGTCAGCGCCACCCACAGCAGCAGATAAGAGAATCGGCGCAGACCGGCTTGGAACTCCGTCTCGGGTTGCCGATCCCCCAAACCGGCGGCGATACGGCCGAACTCGGTGTTCACGCCGGTTGCGTACACAGCACCGAGGCCCTCGCCGGCGCTGACGATGGTGCCCATGAATGCCAGATCGGTCGAATCAGTCAGGCCCGCATCGGCATTGACCGGCGACAGTGACTTCTCCGAGGCCGCTGACTCGCCAGACAGGATGCTTTCGTTGCATTCCAGACCATTGACTTCGATGAGCCGCACGTCGGCGGGCACCACTTCACCCAGCGCGAGCCGGATCACATCGCCGGGCACCAAGGCGCTCACATCGACCTTCGTGAAGTGCCCGTCACGAAGCACCACGGCCGTGTGGTGTACCCCCGAATGTAGTGCAGCCGCGGCGCGTTCGGCGCGGTACTCGTTGACGAAACCCAACCCGATGCTGGCGGACAGGATGATGCCGATAATGATCGCCTGTTTGCTGTCTCCGAGGAAGAACGACACTACGGCGGTGACCGCCAGCAGCCACAACACTGCGCTGCGCAACTGGCGCCCCAGCACCGCAATCGCGCTCACCTGATGAGTGCGAACAGCATTAGGGCCGTAGCGCAGCAATCGGGCCGATGCCTCCACGCCGGACAGCCCGCCTTCCGAGGTGTCGAGCCACAAGAGCACCTCGGGGACCGGTGCGGCGCCCACCCGCGCGGTGGTCAGCGCCGCATTTTCATCCTCGATCACAGCCACCGCATGCCCTTGTTAGTGCCGATTCGACGAGCAGAGTGCTTTCGGCCACGGCACCAAAGTGGCGGCCGGCGACACTCCCGTCCGAGTTTCACCGGCACCACTGTAATCCTCTGGCGGACGGACCATACGTTCCGCGAATACGGTGTCCATCCGGGGCGACTGACCACACAGCCAGGAGGGAGGGTCGCTTTTTTCGGGAACGGCCGGCTCGCCGGGCGCCGGTGTCCGCGTGGTCACGGGATCGGATGCGGTTAGCGCTGTCGGGCCACGATCACGGGAATCCGGGCAGCATGCGCAACGGCAGTACTAACTGATCCCAGAACCATCCCTGCGAATCCACCTCGGCCATGACTGCCAACGACGAGGAGCTGGGCCGACTTGGCCTCATCAAGAAGATGACCGGCCGGATCGTCCCACACGACGCGGGGATGGACGGTGACGTCCGGGTAGCGTTCCCGCCAGCCGGCTAGCCGCTCAGACAGGTCTTTACTCGCGATCGATTGCTGCGCCGACCATTCCAGGCTCAACCCGTTTGATAAATCCGGGTCCCTCCAGGCGTGCATGGCGACCAAGTCCACTCGTCGCCAGGATGCCTCGTCGAAAGCGATCGCGGTGGCCAGTTCCGAGGCGGGCGACCCGTCGATACCAACCACCACTCGCCGCCTGGAATCCTTCGGCCTGGTTGGAGCCACGTCGCTGATTACCGCGACTGGGCAGTGCGCATGGTGGATCAGGCCCGTGCTGACCGATCCGAGCAAGACTCCGCGCAGACGGTGCTGCCCTCGACGGCCCACAACCACCATCTGGGCCTCTTTAGACAGGTCGACAAGTGTGGGCACTGGCACCGAAAAGAACAAATCACTGTTGATTTCAGGCCGGCCAATTCCACGAGTACTGCCTTCGGCGATCTTGATCGCATCCGCAATGATCTTCCGACCTGATTTTTCCAATGCCGGGTCCTCCTCAGCGGGAACCGGAAGGGGGGCATTAGACAAGAGCCAGGGGGCCGGACCCCAGGACGGTGTGACGACCACGTGGACCACGGTGAGCGGTACATTGCGCATCGCCGCCTCGTGCGCAGCCCACTGAACAGCCCTCCTAGACGACGATGACCCGTCGACTCCGACCATCACACCTAGTTTTGTTGCATGCCTGGTCATTTCGTGTCCACCTTCAGCTAGACCCACTCAATTACGTGACGCGATATCGATAATTCTAATCGTTGGACCAGCAGCAGGATAAGGAGCAATTGGTCCTTTGCTGTGTGTGGCCGTCCGGCCTCCGATATACGCCACACATGCAGGGTTACGGCGTTCAGCGCACCTTCGCGGCATGGGTGAGTAGTTCGTCGGGTAGCCCGTTAGGTTGGCTCGAACTCGCGGCGGTCCGCTCGCGGTTTAGGAAGCCGGTGAGCTCTCCGATCGCGCTCATCATCGGCGCGGGGAACACGACGGTGGTGTTTTTCTCCACCCCCAGTTCTGCCAGTGTCTGCAGATTCCGCAGCTGCAATGCCAGCGGGTGCTGCATCATGGTGTCGGAAGCGTCACCGAGTGCGGCGGCAGCGCGCGCTTCACCTTCGGCAGCAATGATTTTCGCTCGTTTCTCCCGCTCGGCTTCGGCCTCGCGCGCCATGGCGCGTTTCATGCTATCCGGAAGCTGGATGTCCTTGAGTTCGACGAGGGTCACCTCCACGCCCCACTCCACGGTGGTGGTATCGAGGATCTGGCGGATGCTGGCGTTGATCTTCTCCGTTTGGGCGAGGACCTCATC